>ERZ1370068.8199-contig-7072_pt1 | contig 71486 bp, 82 predicted proteins | sample MGYA00561227_ERZ1370068 | MGnify/ENA primary metagenome ERZ1370068 (study PRJEB38410, sample SAMEA6850437) | metagenome | study: Metagenomic assessment of the ecological functions of the soil: analysis of the soil microbiota associated with the...
CCAGTTGGCGCGTCGCTCGAGGTGGTGGACGACGCCGCCAGGCAATGGGGCGCGGTCAGATTTCCCCCGCCCAATGACGCCGGCGGCCCAATCCCGCGGGCATCCTCGAGATCAAGGAGGAAGAGGTCTCGACCGCACCATCGCGGTCAACCGCAAGAGCTGCTTCAACCATGCATCCACGCCAACGGCGCCGATCATGCTGAAGCAGGAGACTGGCGGGCGCATCGTCAGCATGTCGTCGCCGAACGCGCTCTGCGGGCGGCGTGACTCGGCGGGTCAGCAAGCTCTCCCATGCCGCGGCTAAGGCCGGCATCCTCGGCCTCACGCGGTCAGCGGGCCAAGGAGCTCTCGGCCCCCAAGATCAGCGATCAACGCCGTCTGTCCCGGGGTGATCGAGACCGAGCCTCGGCAACAGCCTGACCAGAGCCGCGCGGGCCGGAGAGATGATCAAGGGCATCATGCTCAATCGCCTGGGCAAGCCCGCCGACGTCGCCCAGCCGCTGTCAGGCCTTCCTGGCGACCTCCGAGCCCTCGCTTCATCACCGGCCAACACTACCGTGATCGACGGCTTTCCAATGGTCCTGCTGATGAGACTTGGGGCCGCTGCCTCGTCCTCGGGCTCGATGACCCCGTAGGGGCACATCGGTCACGCGGGCCTGCGGGCGGGCCGGTGGGCCGCCCGGCCGGCCGGCGAACAGGCCGAGTAAACTGCGCCCTGGCCTTGAAGGCCAGGATCACCAGCAGCGCCACCGCCGCGACGCCGGCGATCACGGCAAAGCCCAGCACCGCCAGCACCGTCGAAGCCGGAGATCAGGCCGGCGGCGGCCTGCAACCAGACGCGCGCCGGCAGGGCTGCGCCAGCGTCTCGAAGAACTGCTTGGGCGTCACTCGGCCCACTTCTTCTGGAAGTCCCAGACGTCGGGAAGCCCATCAGCCCATGCATGTTTCGTGCGAAATTGCGGCACGTTCATGCCGACGCGCTGGTGCTCCTGACCTTGAGATGCTCCCAGTGCCCGGCGCATCGCCCGGCGGCGACGCCGAGGCCGAGACCCGGATAGATCGCCAGGTCGAAGCCCCATTGCTTCAGCTTGCCGGCGTCCGCCGCGCGGCGTGTACCCTTGCTCGAACTCCGACCGCTATTGGCAAAGGCAAGGGCTTCTCGACCTGGCGGCCGATGCGTTCGAGCCTGGCCGCCCCGCTCGGCAAGCGATCTGACGAAGATCAACGTCGGCGCCGGCCTGCTCGTAGAGCTTCCTGGCGCGGCGCAGCGCCTCAGCCGAGCCCGTGCGCGGTAGCGCGCATCGGTGCGGGCGACGATGATAGCGAGTCGCCGGGTCGCGGCGTGCCTCGGCCGCGACCTTGATCTTGAGCAGACCATGCCCTCGGCCGGCAACGACCCGGCGGCCGGGGGTATGGCCGCACTCCTTGGGCATCTCCTGGTCCTCGATCTGATGGCGGCGACCCGCCGCCTCGTAGCCGCGCACCGTGCGATGCACGTTCAGCAGCCCGCCATAGCCGGTGTCGGCATCGGCGATCAGCGGCGTCTCGATCATCGAGCAGATCGTGCGCCGCCCGGCCCACCACGTCGGAGTAGGTGGCGATGCCGGCATCGGGCAGGCCATGAGCATCGACGCCGCGGCGCCGTAGCCCGTCACGTAGAGCGCCGGAAAGCCCATGCGGTCGGCGACACGCGCCGAGATGCCGTCGTAAATGCCCGGCGCTGCCAGGATGAACTTCGCCCCGGCTGGGTCCGTTCGCGCAGCGCGCGCGCGTTCGCATTGCCCGCCAGCGTTGCTACTTCGCACCCCAATGTTCCAGCCCGCCCGCTACCTGCTCAACGAGATGTCGCACCGTGCGGCCGCCGCTGTTCTGCTCCGGTCCGCTGCCCGTGACCATCCCGGCCGTCATACGATGCGACCATCGTGCCGGTCGATAGCACGCCGACCTGATCTGCGGCGCGAGCAGACGCGGCCGAGACGATCACCCGCCGGGCCGCTGGAACCTCAGCGTCAGCGACTGGTTTGCCGGTCGTGCCAGGGCCCGGAGCCCGGCCGAACCCAAGATGCCGGAGCCGCCGGAGACGCTGCGGATCTGCGCGTGGATGGTAAAGTCGCCGCTGCGCCTGGAGGGCGTGCAGTGGTAGGTGCCCTTCCACAAGCCGTCCGTCCCTGCCGCTGGCTTGCCTGGCGTGGCATTGGGCGCAACGGCGGCCGTCTCGCGGTCCGCGCTGCCGGCGGAGTGGGCAGCGCTGGCTCGGCTGCCGCCTCGGCCCCGGCCTTCTCCTCCTCGGCTTTCTTCCTGGCCTCCTCGCCCTTTCTCCTGCCGGGCCGCTGTCTCGGCTTCGGCTCTCTCGTCTGGCCTCGTCCTCGACTCTCTTCCCGGCCGCCATCTCGGCCTTCGGACCTGCGCCGGGTCTCCTCCTCGATCGGCTTGCGCTGCGCGGCCTCCTGCTCGGCCTCTGGCGGGCCGCTGCCCGGCTGCGCGCAGCTTCGAGCGAGTTCCTCGTCGGTCTCACCTTGCGCTTGGCCGCCCCGGCTTCGACCGCTTCCCGTTGCTTGCGCGCGGCTCCGACCACCGCCGGATCGGGCGTGACGCGGGCTTGGTAGTCAAAGCAGTAGCCCCGCCCGCCACAAGCAGGAGGGCCGCGGCAAAGGCCTATCCACAGCCGCCGCCGCTGACGCTTGGCCGGCGCGGTCACCGCCGTCGCCGTTGCCGGTGGGCGCATCAGGATGGCTGCGGCGGATCGGCCGACGCCCTGGGCCGTGCGCCAACGCCGCCTGCGTATCGGCCGTGCCGGCCCGGGCCAGGACTCGGCCGCCAGCCGGCGATCGACTGCGGCCTGTCGGTGGCGCGCAGCGGCAAGCCGGCGTCGATGCCGACCAGCAGCCCCGGCGCCGAAGCCCGCGGCAACAGCTTGCCGAGCGGCTCGTAGGCGTCGTCCGAGCATGCGGTCGAAGGCGCTGGGCGGCGCGGCGCCGGTGATGGCATGGTAGAGCGTCGCCGACAGCGCCGTAGATGTCGGTCCACGGTCCCTGCTTGGCCGACGTGAACTGCTCGGCGGCGGCATAGCCCGGCGTGAAGATCGCCGTCATCGCCGCCGTGCGATCGGCGCATCGCCGCGCGCGAGGCGCCGAAATCGATCAGGGTCGGATTGCCGCTCGGCATCGAGCATGATGTTGGCCGGCTTGATGTCGCGATGGAGGAAGCCGGTCGCGTGCACCTGCTCGCAGCCCGTCGAGCAGCGGCCGAGCAGGATGCTCGATCGATCGGCCGGCGGCAGAGCCTTGCCTTGTGCGCTTCAGGCGCTGCTCGAGCGTCGTCGCCGCGCACCAGCGCCATGACCATGTAGGCGGTGCCGTTGGCCTCGAGGAAGTCGAAGACGCGCACGATCGCCGGCGCGCCGTCGCAGGGTCGGCGAGAGTGCGCGCCTCTTCGACGAAGCGCTCGCGGCCCCAGGTGAAGTCTGTCGGCCAGCTCGGGTCGAGCGCGGCAGCGACCGTGATGCCGTCCTTCGCGCAGCGGCGAGCGCCGCCGGCAGATATTCCTTGATCGCGACTTCGCGATCCGAGCGTGCGTGTCGCGGGCGCGATAGGTGATGCCGGAACCCGCCCTGGGCCGAGGATGGCCACGAGCCCCGGCAGCGGCTGATCGTCTGCCCGGGGGCTGAAGGGCGACGAGAAATCGAACAGCCGGATGGCGGCTGGCCTCGTCCCCTGGCTGCCGATGCGTCGGACATGCTGATCCCCGAGGCAGCCAAGCTGCGCCATACGGCGGAGGCGCGGCAATGATTTAACGAATTGGCGCGGGGATCAGCCTTTGCCGTACGTGCAGCTCGACGTCACCAAGCCGCAACTTGGCGCCGCTTTGCAGGGGCAGTCTGGCGCGCCCGGTTTCAGCGCCTTGCCGCCCACCGCCGTGCCGTTGGTCGAGCCCAGATCTTCGATCTGCAGCGCCTCGGCCAGAGACAGGCGCGCGTGGCGGCGCGAAATGGTGCCGATGCGCCACGACGCCGCTGACACTGGTCGGCAGCGCGGCCGATCGCCAGTGCGCCTCCGGCAGCGTCTTTGCCAGCAGTCTTTCAAGCGCCAGCTCAAAGCCATATTTCGTGACCGCCAGAATCGGCGCCTGGAAGTGCAGGTGTCGCGCACGATCCGGGTCGGGCCTGGGCTGCCGGCTGGCCGCCCCCGACGACGGACGATGGAAGATCTGCACCGCCCGGCTCACGTTCTGACCTGGTGCTCGCCGCCATCGACGAAGGCGTAGTCGACCTGCAGCTCGGTGACGTCGCGCACGGCGCGCGACACGCGCGATGCCGCCCGGCTCGGCCATGGCCTGGATGCGTTCGGCGAGGTTCACGCCGTCGCCGAACAGGTCGTGGTTCTCCTCGTCGACGATGACCTCGCCCAGATGCACGCCGATGCGAAACATCATTCGCTGGTCGCTCGTCCAGCGGCCTCGTTGAACCGCGCCATGCGCTCCTGGATGTCGATCGCCGCGCTGACACGGCCGCCACCGCCGAACCTGAACTCGGCCAGCACGGCGTCGCCCGGGCGGTGCCGACACCATCCGCCGCCGGCGGCGGTGATGGCAGGGCGCCAGAATCTCGATCTGCGCCAGGCTGACTTGAGCGTGGCGAAAGGTGCGCGTCTCGGCGCACCTCCATCATGCGGGTGAAGCCGGCGAGATCGGCGTGCGATCGACTGGCGAGGCGGCGCTGGCATGGCCGCCCAGCGGCCTCCTCGAAAGCGGGCGCTCCGGCGTTCGCGGCGCGCTCAGCCCTCGCGCAGGTCCTCCGAGGTCTGGCACTCGCGGATGCCTTGCGCGGATCTTCGGGATGTCAGGCTCGGCCTGGGCGAACTGCTCGATGGCGCGCTTCATGTTCGACATCGAGAGCGGCGCGAGGCCGGCGAGCTTGGCCGCGGTCTCGTCGACCCTTGGACCGTGAACTCCGAGCGGTCGACCAGCCAGTCGAGATAGCCCACGCGCAGCAGACGCCTCGTCGGTGAAATCCTCCGACAGGCAGGAACGCGCGCTTGGCGAAGCTCGGGCTCACCTTCTGGTATAGCGACGCAGGCCGCCGGGATAATAGTGCAGGCCAAAGCGCGCCGCCGGCATGAAGAAGCGGCATGCCCTTGACGCCAAGGCGGAAGTCGCAGGCCAGCGCCGTGTCGGTCGCACCGCCATAGACGCCGCCGTTCAGCGCGCAGAGCGTCGGCATGCGCATCGCCTCGAGCCGGTCCATGACCTTCCTCGAAGCTGTCCGTGCGCTTCCGACGACGGCCGGGCGCCCTTGCCCGACGGGAATCGAGCCGAGATCATAGGCCTGAGCAGAAGGCTCTTCTCGCCCGCGCCCGTCAGCACCGTGACCCGCACCGCCGGGGTCGGCATCGGCTTTCATCGATCGCGGCGCGCAGCTGCCAGAGCCCGGACGGATCCAGGCGGTTATGCTTGGCGGGATCGTTGAGAGTGAGTGGTGGCGCGTGGCCCGTCGATGGCGAGCAGAACGGTGTCGGTCATGAGGCGCCAAGGATACGGAGCGGGTCGCTTAAAGCGACCGTCGCCAGGCGACCGCGCGCGGCATATTGCGGACCGGAGGAAACAATATGACTTATACCGCCCCACTCGCCGACATGCGTTTCGCGCTGCGCGAAGTGGCCGGGCCTGGGCAGCGTCGCCGCGCCTGCCCGGCTACGAGCACGCCACCGACGATACGGTCGACGCCGTCCTGGAAGAGGCGGCCAAGCTTGCCGGCAACGGCCTGGCGCCGCTCAACCGCGACGGCGACAGGTCGGCGCCAAGCATCGAGAACGGCGTGGTGCGCACGGCCCGGCTTCAGCCGGCATCTACCGGGAATTCGTCGACGGCGGCTGGAATTCGCTGCCCTTCGACCCGGAGTTTGGCGGCCGGGGCATGCCGTGGCTGCTCGCCGCCACGGTGCAGGAGATGTGGCAGGCGGCCAACATGGGCTTCGGCCTGGTGCTCTCCTGAACCAGGGCGCGATCGACGCCATCCACCACCATGGCTCGGCCGAGCAGAAGAGCGATCTACCTGCCCTAAGATGATCTCCGGCGAATGGACCGGGACGCATGAACCTCACCGAGCCGCAGGCCGGTTCCGACCTGGCGCAGCTCAAGCGCCGCGCGGTCAGCGAGCGGCGACCACTACCGTCACCGGCCAGAAGATCTTCATCACCTACGGCGAGCACGACCTGACCGAGAACATCGTGCACCTGGTGCTGGCGCGCACGCCCGACGCGCCGGCCGGGCGTGCGCGGCATCTCGCTGTTCATCGTGCCCGAAGTTCCTGGTCGACGCCGACGGCACGCTGGGCGACGCGCAACGACCTGCGCTGCGTGTCGATCGAGCACAAGCTCGGCATCCACGCCAGCCCGACCTGCGTGATGATCGTTCGGCGACGACGGCGGCGGCGCGTCGGCTACCTGGTCGGCGAGAGAAGGTCGCGGGCTTGTCCTGCATGTTCACCATGATGAACAACGCCCGGCTGTCGGTCGGCATTCAGGGCCTGGCGATCGCCGAGCGCGCTCTACCAGCAGGCGGCTCGCCTTCGCGCGAACGCGCGTGCAATCCGCAAGGACGATGGCAGCCCTGAGCGCCGAGCCATGCGCCATCGTCCACCATGCCGACGTGCGCGCGCATGCTGATGACGCATGCGCGCCCAGATCGAGGCGATGCGCGCGCTGGGCTACTACACCGCGGCCGGCATCGACGGAGCACTCAGGCATCCTGACAAGGAGACCGCGCGCAAGACACAGGACCGCGTCGATCTCCTGATCCGATCGTGAAGATGTTTGAGTTCGCCCGATCCCGGCAACGAGTCGCCGTCGACGGCGTGCAGATCCATGGCGGCATGGGCTTCATCGAGGAGACCGGCGCCGCCCAGCATCTGCGCGATGCCCGCATCCTGCCGACCTATCGAGGGCACCAACGGCATCCAGGCGCGCGACACTGGTCGGCCGCAAGGTGGCCAAGGACGGCGGCGCGAGACGATGCGGGCGCCTGGTGGCCGGAATGCGCGCGCTCGTGGGCGAACGCAGACGAAGGCGCCGGGGCGACGATCTGGCGGCGATCCGCGAGGGCCTGTCAGCCGCCGCGGCGGACGCGCTGGAGGACGCGACAAATGGCCCGGATTGGCGCAGTCGGCCAAAGGTCGGCTTACCAGTGACGGCGCTGGCGAGGCTCGGTCCCGTTCCTGCAGGCTGGCCGGCACGGCGTTGGGCGGGCGGCTGCTGGCGCAGTCAGCGCGCTGGTGCGCAGACGAAGGCTCGCGCGACCCGCGACGGCGATCTCGGCCTTCCTGGAGGGCAAGCTCGTGACGGCGCGCTTCTACGCCGAGGTGATCCTGCCGCCGGCGCCTGGCCCAGCTCGGGCCGCCCAAGGCCGCCGGCCGCACGGTGCTCGCGCGCTGCGAGGGATTCGCCCTGAGCAGCCCGATCGAGCTGCCTGGGCGGATCGTTTTCCAAGCCTTTCGCCGGAGCATGGCCTGACCTCGCCGCGCTGGACGGCGCTCTTTTCCGACAATCCCTTTCCCTACTACCACGCGTTATGCCGCTTCGCCTCGTCGCGCCTGCCCGACGGCAGCATCTTTCTCCTCGCGTTATGCCGACGTCGCATTGAGCTATCGCGATGCCCGTATTGAGTTCGGACAAGAAGGCCGAGTTTGCCCAAAGTTCGGCGTCGGCACGCCGCTCTACCGCCACCACACTGACCAGCCGGTGTTCAACGACCCTCCGCTGGCGCACGCGGGGTGCGCAGGCTGCTCGCCGCCGCCTTCACACCCTCCCGCGCCCTTGCCAACCCGGTGGCGCGCGCATCGGAGACGGTGGTGGATGGCCACCGCTCGCTGCAGCACGCGGATTCGGGCGCGTGTGTCTGGTCGCGGACTTCGCCTTCCAGCCTCGCCCGCCGAGGTGGATCGGCGACGATGCTGGCGCGTGCCGGCCGAGCAGCGCAGCCGCTTGCGCCGCTGACATCGCTGGCCATCCTGGGGAGCGCTGGAGCCGTGGTCGCGCCGGGACCGAGCGGCTGATCGCGGGCAACGCGGCCGTCGCTGAATTCTCGGTCATTCGACCTGGCTGGCCGGTCGCCGAGCGGCGCCCGGCGGCCGGCCGATCGAGCGCCGACATCCCGGTGCAACGCGATCCACGGCGGAAGTCGATTGCCATAGCTGGAGCGGCTGACGAGCCGGTAAACCGCATTCTTCCTTTGCTGGGAATTCGCCAGGCCACGAAACCGACGACACCAACCTGATCGGCAACATGCGATCGACGCCCTGCCGCGCTTTTCCCGACCAGCTCGCCCGCCTCAGGTCCGAGCTGGCTCCGACCGAGTAGCACTATCGAGGAAGGCGCTGCGTTTCTGAGAGCTCCAACTAACTCGGCAACCGCCGGCCATGGCCGAGCAGGCCGAAATCGGCGGCGCAGGCGTCAGCCGCCGGCACCTACATCCATGGATCGGCATCGGCGCCGCCAATCGCGATCCCGGCAGCTCCTCGAGCCGACCGCTTCGACGTGCCGGCCGCGAAGCCGAACTGGCGCAGTTCTGCGTTCTGGCCCGGGCGCATATGTGCCCGGGCGCGGTGCTGGCCCGCCTCGGCGGCGGCCATGACGCCATCGGCCGGCTGGTCGCGCGGCTCGGTGGATTGCGCCGCGACGGCGCCTGGCGAGCGCGGCGGCCGGGCGCGTTTCCGCGGCTTCAACCGCCACCCGATCGCCCGGGACCGTCCGGCGGGCCTGACGTCAAATGAAACGATCGGGTTTACGCCGGGGCGTTTGCGACCTCGAGGGAGGGCCAGGCCGCCGCCTGATTGCGTTCTGCGGCTCGCCTGAGGGCCCCGAACTGGCCCCCGGCGGCAGGCGGTCGCGCCTGACGAACTCAGATCACCGGCCAGTCGGGAGCTGGTATCGCCAGAAGCGGAAGCCCGGCCTGATAGTAGCACGCGGAGTATCGCCGCTAAAAGCAGCAGCCGGCAGAGCGCGCAATGAGCAGTGGTAGAGCTTGTCGGCGACGGTGGGATCGCGCAGGAAGCCGATCGCCCGCCGGCGGGCGTGGAGGCCGCGCCTCTGCCGAGCGTGACCAGCTTCGACGACATCGGACGCGGTGTCCTCTCGCCTGTGCAGCGTGGCCGTGATCTGCGCTTCCGTGCTTATCAGCGTGCGCAGTGGCGATTCTGGCAGAACATCGCCCGCGAGGCGTTCGGCCGTGCGATGCGAACTTTCCGGCCGCGATTGTTGTGACGCATGACGCTTGATCCTTCCGTCGGCCTATGTAGGTTGCTCTTCCAGCCGCTGTCGGGCCATTTCCTCGATATTGTCCGGCGGCCAGCCGGGAATCTCCATGCCGAGTGCAGCCCCATGCCGACCAGCACCTTGATCTCGTTCAGCGACTTGCGGCCGAAATTGGCGTCCGCAGCATCTCCGCCTCGGCCTCTGAACCAGATCGCCGTGTAGATGATGTTGTCGTTCTTCAGGCAGTTAGTTCGCGCCGCGCGATCGCCGCGAACTGCAGCAGGCGATCTTGCTGTCGCGCCGCGAGCGCGCCGGTCGATCACAAAATCGCGACGAGGTCGAGCCCGATTGCGCCGCGGCTGCGCCGGCGAGCAGCCAGGCGGCCAACAGCCAGGCGCGGCCCACGGCCGAAGGCCAAGCCGTCAGAGCGTAACCGGCCGCGGCTCGAGCTCGCGGTGCCAATCGTCCTTGAGTACGAGGAAGAACGGCTCGCGACCGTCGCGTCCATCGGCGCGCGAACTCCAGACCGTAGTCTCGGTTGCGCACGTTCACGATCTCCCCGGTTGCGATGCCGCGCGGTTCGAGAGCCTGGCGCGGCAACCTGAGCGTGAACTCGCGCGCCTCGCCCGCTGTGGCCATGGGCCGCAGCGTCAATTTCAGGAAGCCGGGCCGGTCGGCCACTTCGGCAACATCGATCACGCGGTAGTCACCCTCGGCGGTCTTCGTGCCCGACGAGCTGCCGCTCGAATCCTTGAACGAATCGGACACGCTGCCGGTGGAGTCCGAGCTTGCGCTGGAGGCCGACGACGCAAAGCCCCTGCGTGGCACGGCACGACGAGACGAAGGCACAAAACAAGGCGACGCAGGTCAGGCGCGAGGGCAGCAACATCATCTGGGCTCCTGCAGGACAAGGGCGTGGCAAAGGGGCGGCCAGCATAGACGCCCCGCGTGACGGCCGCACGTCCGGCGCGCCGCCAAGGCACAACTCGTTGCGGATGCGGACCTGTACCGCCGTCAACCGCCCGACGGCCGTGGTGCGGCGCTTGCAACTGCCCGCGGGTGACCCATGTCACGAACGAGCGCTGCGAACGACAGTGCCACCATGCGCCATCGATGGTCGAAGCGTCGTCGCTTCGACGGCGCGGTGGTTAGCGCGTCGCGCCAGCCCTTCTGAATTGAACTCGAAGGCCGCGTGCAGCGCAAAAAGATGCCCTAATTCCGCGGCTCACCCCGGCAATCGATTGGCCACAATGGGTTCGGCGCCGTCGTCGCGCTGCGCCGCGCGGCCGCACTGGGTAGTCGACACATCGTGCAAAAGCCACACTCGGCCGGGCATGCCGGCCGCACTTCCGCGCCGCGCTGGTTGGCGCTGTCGCGCTTTTCGCCTCGGTCGCCGCCAACGCCGTGCCGTGGACTGGTGCAGGTGCTGGCAGCGCGCGGCGGCCCGTTGTCCGAAGCAGTGGTGGCCGTGCAGATCAACGGCAGCCAGCGAATGCGGGTCCCGGGACCACGGCGCAGATGGCGCAACGCGCCCGGCAGTTCGACCCGCACGTGCTGGTGGTGCAGACCGGTACCGCGGTGAGCTTTCCCAACTTCGACACGGTGCGGCACCACGTCTACTCGTTCTCGGCCACCAAGAGCTTCGACATCAAGCTGTATGCGGGCACGCCGGCCAGCCCGGTGGTGTTCGACAAGCCGGGTGTCGCCACGCTGGGCTGCAACATCCACGATCGCATGAGCGCCCACGTCGTGGTGGTCGACACGCCGCTGTTCGGTCGCGTAGCGACCCCGCGGGCGCCGTGACCTTCGACCTGCCCGCGGGCGACCATGTGCGTGCTGTTCTGGCACGCCAAGCTCGGCGATGGCCGCGCTGCGCAGTGCGCCAGTGCACGTCGGGCAAAACCGCAGGCCGCACCGAGCTGACGCTGGGCGTCACCGACTAGCAGCCCGTTGGTTCGCGTCATGGCACTGCCCCTGATTCCTCAATCTCAAGCGGCTCGAAGGTCGCATCGTCGCGCTGTTCCTGGCGCTGCTGTCGGCGGTGCAGCTGACCAGCTTCGCGCTGATCCATCGCAGCATCGCGCGCAACGCCGACGCATCGATCAGGCACGAACTCGAAACCGGTGGGCGCATCCTGCAGCGCCTGCTTGTGCAGGACGCGCGCGCACGCACGAAGCACGCGGCCCGCTTGCTCGAGAAGGACCACGGCTTTCCGGTCGGTGCTCGCCGAGGGCCTGCGCGGCGACGAGATGCGCGAGACGCTGGAAAGACGCGCTGATCAGCCACGGCGATCGGGTCAAGGCCAGCCTGGTGGCCTACACCGACGCGCAGGGGCGCCTGGTCGCTGCCAGCTCCGAGCGCGCGCAGGCCTTCATCGACTTGTTGCCGCGGTTGACAGCGGCTGGTCGCGCAAGCGGCACACCAGAGCGCACCTCTGCGCTGGTCGACGATCGGGCCTACCAGGTGGTGGTGGTGCCGGTCGGTGCCGCCGGCCTCGGCGGCTCGGTGTTGATGGCCTTCGCGCTCGACCGCGCGCCGCTGCAGGAGTTGCAGCGCCTGTCGGGGCTGCAGTCGGTGCTGCTGCTGCACGCGCCCGATCGCCTCGTGGAACACGCTCGCCTCGACGCTCGACAGCGGCGCCACCGCCAGCGTCGCGCAGCAGGCGCCCGCGACGGCCACCAGTTCGCATTGGCGCTGGGCGACGAAAGCATGCGTGCGCTGTACGTGAGCCTTGCTCGACGACGGCGGCCAACAGCTCGGTGTGGTGCTGGATGCGTTCGTTCGACGGGCAGTGGCACGCCGTACCGGCGCCTGCAATTGACGCTGCTGGGCCTGACCCTGCTGGGTGTGGCCGTGTTCGCACTGGGCAGCGTGCTGGACCGCCAAGCGAATCAGCGAGCCGATCAAGGCCCTGTCGGAATCCGCGCGGCGCCTTGGCCAGGGCGACTACGGAGCACCGCCGTGACGCGCACCTCCGACGATGAGATCGGCGACCTCGCGCAGGCGTTCGAAGCGATGCGCCGCGGCATCCAGGATCGTGAGCGCCAAGTGCATCGCCTGGCGTTCCTGGGATCCGCTGACGGGGCTGCCCAACCGTGAACAGTTCTGCGAGAAGGCGCAGGAGCAGGCTGCGCGCATTGGGCAAACTCCGGCGCGGTGCTGATGCTCGACCTCGACCGCTTCAAGCTCGTCAACGACGTGCTCGGCCATCCGCGTCGGCGACCTGCGTGCTGTGCCGCGTGGCCGAGCGGCTGCATCGCAGCTCGTGCGCAGGGCGACGCCCAGTGCCTGCGCCGCCTCGGCGGCGACGAGTTCGCGCTGCTGCTGACCGCACGCCGACGCACCCGGCCGCGTTTGCGATGGCGCGCCGCATCCAGCACGATTTCGAGGCTGCCGATGGATCTCGAGGATCAGACGATCGACCTGGGCACCAGCATCGGCATCGCCTTGCATCCGCTGCACGGACGCGACGCCGGCTCGCTGCTCAACCGCGCCGAGCTGGCGATGTACGCGGCCAAGCGACAGCGCAACAGCACCGCAGCTCTACGAACCGCGCGCTCGACGCCGGCAGCGCAGGAGTCGTTGTCGTTGCTGAGCGAACTTCGCCAGGCGGTGGGCGCACGCGAGCTGCGCCTGTACCTGCAACCCAAAGTCGACCTTCAAACCGGCCAGGTGGTCGCCGCCGAGGCGCTGGTGCGCTGGCAGCATCCGCAGCGCGGCCTGGTGCTGCCCGGTGATTTCATTCCGTTCGCCGAGCAGACCGGCTTCATCCGCCAGCTCACGCTGTGGGTGATCGACGCGGCCGCGCGCACCGCGCAGAAGGCTCAAGCGCGCGGCCTCGATCTGCGCATCAGCGTCAACCTGTCGGCGCGCGACCTGCTGGACCAGGACCTGCCGTCCGAAGGTCGATGGCGGTGCTGCAGCACTACGGCACGCGGCCGCAGGCGCTGTGCCTCGAGATCACCGAGAGCGCGATCATGGACGACCCGCAGCGCGCGATGCTGACGCTGGAGCAGCTGCGCACGCTCGGCGTCTGGCTGTCGATCGACGACTTCGGCACCGGCTACTCGTCGCTCGCCTACCTCAAGCGGCTGCGCGGTCGACGAGCTGAAGATCGACAAGAGCTTCGTGATGCGCGATGGAGACGCGACGCTCGACGACGCCAAGATCGTGCGCTCGACCATCGACCTGGCGCACAACCTGGGGCTCACGGTGGTCGCCGAGGGCATCGAGACCGCGCGCACCTGGCGACTGCTGCGCCGCGCTGGGCTGCGACGAGGCGCAGGGCTACTACATCGCGCCGGCCGATGCCGGAGGATCAGCTGATCGGCTGGCTCGGGCAGTGGCAAGTGCCCGACGCGGTGGAGCAGGATGCGTCTGCCTCGCTGCTGGCGGGGCTGGACTGACGGCGCGCATGCTGCAGCGCCGCGCTGGTCCAGCGTTCACCGGGGTTGCTCGCGCACGAGGGCATCGCCTGCGGCGGCGCGCGTCGTACTGCGCCCTGCTCGTGTCGGGTGGCTTGGGCACGGCCCGCGGCCGATCCCGGCTACTACGTGGTCACGGTGTACGACAACAGCGGCCAGCGCGGCATCGATCTGCGCTACTGGACCGTCAGGCATCCCGACAGCCCGCAAGTGATCTGGCCCGAGCTCGGCTTGAGCTACGGCGTCAACTCGCGCTGGTACACCGAGCTGTTCGCCAGCTTCATCGGCTCGTCGCAGATGGCCACGCGCCTGAGCACACTGGAACTGGCAGAACGACGTCTTGCTCACGCAAGGCGAGTGGCCCGTCGACGTGGCGGTGCACACCAACATCGCGCGCATCGCCGATGGCGATGGCGCCTACGCGGTGGAGATCGGCCCGGTGCTGCAGACCGACGTCGAGCGCACCCAGCTCAACTTCAACGTCTTCTTCGAGCGCGGCCATGCCGGCGCGCGCCCGCAGAAACGCAGCTGAAATACCAGTGGCAGGCGCGCTATCGCTGGCGGCCGCCGCTGAACTTCGGCCTTCAGGGCTTCGGCGAGGTGGGCACTTGGGACAACTGGGCGCCGCGCGAGCAGCAATCACACCGCGCCGGGCCCGCGCTGTTCGGCACCGTGCCGTTCGGCGAGCACCAGGCGCTGCAGTGGCAGGGTGCGTATCTCTTCGGGTCGATCTACGGCAGCCAACGGCCGGATGCTGACGCTGCGCGCGCTGTACACGTTCTAGGCCTCAAGCAGCCAGCAGCTGCCCGCCATCGACCGCGATCGTCTGCCCGGTGACCCAGCGCGCGTGCGGTGACGCCAGAAACATCGCCACTTCGGCGATCTCTTCAGGCGTGCCCAGGCGCCCGAACGGAATGCTCTTGAACACGCGGTCGTATAGCGGATCGTTCGCCTTCTTGCGCTGATCCCACACGCCACCGGGGAACTCGATCGAGCCCGGCGCAATGCAGTTCACGCGAATGCGCCGGCCCGCCAGCATCGCGGCCTGGCTCGCGGTGTAGCTGATCATCGCGGCCTTCACCGCGGCATACGCGGGCGTGCGGGTCGACGCGCGCAGGCCGGCGATCGACGAGATATGGACGATCGATGCGTTGCTGCCTTGGGCCAACAGCGGCAGCGCGGCATGCGAAGCCCGCACCATCGCCATCACGTCGACCGACAGCCCGCGGCCCAGCCCGCTTCGTCGTCGCCCATGCCGAAGCCCGACGCGTTGTTGACCAGCACGTCGATGCCGCCGAGCGCCTCGCCGGCCTCGGCGACGTAGCGCGCCACCGACTGGGCGTCGGCCAGGTCGCAGGGCAGCGGCGTGCGCGATGTGGCCGTGCTTGGCGAGTTCGCTGCGGGTGGTCTGCAGCGTCGTCGCGGCCGCGCGCGCAGATCGAGACGTTGGCACCCGCCGCGGCGAAGCCGAGCGCGATCGAGCGGCCGATGCCGCGGCTGCCGCCGCAGACGACGACGCGCGAGCCGGTGAAAGCAAAACTCATGTGTCCTCCAGGACGTGATGGCTGCTGGAAAGTGTGGAGCGATTGTCGCGGCCTCGCATGCCAGAATGAAATTGCCCTGTGATGCGCTGCGCCGCACACCGGGCATACCCTGAGGTCGCAGGAGACACGATGAAGACCTTCAAGCCCGCCCTCGCCACGCTGCTGGCCGGCCTGCTGTGGTGCCTGAGCGCCGGCGCGCAGAACATTTCCATCGCCACCGGCGGCGCCGGCGGCGTCTACTACCCGCTGGGCGGCGGCATCGCCGCGGTGCTGTCGAAGCACGTGCCCGGCATGCAGGCCACCGCCGAAGTCACCGGCGGCTCGGTCGACAACCTCAAGCTGATCGGCAGCGGCAAGCCCTACATCGCGCTTCGCGATGACCGACGCCGCGCAGGACGCGTTCCGCGGCGAGGACAAGTTCAAGGGCAACAAGGTGCCGCTCAGGACGCTTGATGATCCTGTACCCCAACCGCATGCACGTGGTCAGCATCGAGGGCCGCGGCGTCGCCAAGATGGCCGACCTCAAGGGCAAGCGCGTCTCCACCGGCTCGCCCGGCAGCGCCACCGAGGTGATGGCGTTCCGCGCTGATCGAGGCCGCCGGGCCTCGACAAGGACAGCCGACATGAAGCGCGAGCGCCTCGGCGTGGCCGAATCGGTCAACGCGATCAAGGACGGCAAGATCGACGCCTTCTTCTGGGTCGGCGGCCTGCCCACGGCCGCAGTGACCGACCTCGCCAACACGCCGAGCACCAAGATCAAGATGATCGACCACGCCGACGCGGTGGCGGCGATGAACAAGAAGTACGGCAACCTGTACGTCGAGGACGCGATCCCGAAGGACGATCTACAAGCGGCATGGACGCCGACAACAAGCAGGCCACGGTGATGAACATCCTGGTCGCCCACGAGAGCATGGACGACAAGACCGCCTACAACATCGTCAAGACGATCTTCGACCAGCAAGCGACGACCTCGATCGCCGTGCACAAGGAAGCCGAGAACTTCAAGCTCGAGAACCAGAAGGCGAGCGGCGACGCCGATCCCGTTCCATCCGGGCGCGCTGAAGTACTTCGCCGAAAAAGGCATCAAGCTCAATTGAGCGCCGCCCGTGACGGCGCGATGCCGCTCGCGCCGTTGCGGTCAGCGACGAGGCGCTGCACAAGGCCGAAGAGTTCATCGAGGCCGAAGAAGGCGCAGCCAACAAGTTGCAAGGGCTGGCTCGCACGCGTTCGTCGTCGGCGTCGCGTTCGTGATGTCGGCGTTCCACCTGTACACCGCCTACGCGATCGTGCCCACGCAGACGCTGCGGCCGGTGCACGTGGCGTTCGTGCTGTTCCTGTGCTTTCTGGTGTTCCCGGTGGCGCCGCGCTTTCGCCACCGCGTGATGTGGTGGGACTGGATCGCCGCCGCGCTGGCAGTCGCGGTGGCCGCGTATCTGATCGCTGGCGGCGACGAGATCACCGACCGCAACACCTCGCCCGACAACTGGGACATCGCATTCGGCATTGCGCTGATCGTGCTGGTGCTGGAGGCGATGCGCCGCACCGGCGGCTGGATCATGCCGGCCATCACCAGCGCCTTCATCGCCTACGCGCTTGCTCGGCCCGTACCTGCCGGCGCCGTGGACGCACAAGGGCTACGAGGTCGGCGCGCCTGGTTGGCGTGATGTACATGACGCTGGAGGGCATCTACGGCGTCGCGATCGACGTCGTCGTCGTCGCTGATCATCCTGTTCACGATCTTCGGCGCGTTCCTGCAGTACTCGGGCGCCGGCAAGTTCTACCATCGACTTCTCGTTCTCGGCGATGGGCGGCAAGCCCACCGGCGCCGGGCGCACCGTCGTGCTGGCGTCGTTCCTGCTGGGCGGGCCGTCGGGCTCGGGTGTGGCCACCACCGTCACGTTCAGGGGCGGTGGCCTATCCGATGCTGGCCAAGGTCGGCTACGAGAAGAACGCCGCTGGCGGCTTGCTTCGCCGCAGGGGGCCTCGGCGCGATCATCTCGCCGCCGGTGCTGGGCGCGGCCGCCTTCCTGATCGCCGAGTTCCTGAAGATCTCGTACCTCGACGTGCTGCTGATGGCGGTGGTGCCGACGCTGCTGTACTACCTGGCGCTGTTCCTGATGGTCGGAGATCGACGCGCGCAAATTACGGCATGCGCAACGTCGACTTCGGCAAGCTCGAATCGGTGTGGTCGCTGTCGCGCAAGTACTGGTTCCACTTCCTGTCGCTGGTGTCGATCGTCGTGTTCATGATGCTCGGCTACTCGCCGGTGCTGAGCGTCTTCTGGGCCACGGTGGTGTCGTTCGTCACCAGCTTCCTGCGCAGCGACACGGCGCTGTTTTCCTACGACCTGTTCCGCGGCAAGGGGTCGTTGTCGGACCACGTCTTCCAGTCGCCGTTCGTCAAGGCGATGTACAGGCGGCTCGATCGGCGTGCTCAACGTCGCGCGCGACGTGCGCCGGCGCCGGCATCATCGTCGGCGTCGTCACGCTCACCGGCCTGGGGCTGAAGTTCAGCACCATCGTGATCGACTACGCGGGCGGCTCGCTGCTGCTGACCGCGGTGTTCACGTCGCTGGTGGTGTGGATCGTCGGCCTCGCGGTGCCGGTGACTGCGAGCTACATCATCTGCGCGGTGATCGCCGCGCCCGCGCTGATCAAGCTCGGCGTGCCCGACTTCGCGGCGCACATGTTCATCTTCTACTACGCGGTGCTGTCCGAGGTCTCGCCGCCGACGGCGCTGTCGCCGTTCGCCGCCGCAGCGATCACCGGCGGCGACCCGTACAAGACCACGCTGCAGTGCTGGAAGTACACGGTGCCGGCGTTCCTGGTGCCGTTCATGTTCGTGCTCGACAAGAGTGGCCAGGGCCTGCTGCTGATGGGCTCGGCCAAGGCGCTGGCCAACGCCGACTGGTGGTCGATCGCCGCAGGTCACGATCACCGCGGCGATCGGCATCGCGGCGCTGGCCGGTGGCTTTCAGGGCTGGGCGTTGAAGACGCACGACGCAGCTCGAGCGAGCGATGCTGATCGTCGCCGGCTTCGCGCTCGTCTATCCGGGACGCGGTGGCCGATCTCGTCGGCTTCGGGTTGGTGATCGCGACGCTGGTGCTGCAGAAGCTGCGACGCTAACGCCTCGGCACGCGGCTCGTGGCAGTCCGCGCAAGCGCGACACATCCACGATCGAAGTGGCTTCTCACCCCGACCGAGGGGTTACAGCGGGTGTGCGAGCGGTAGTGTGGTCGCACTGGGAGCCGTCGGTCATGTTGCAGCCGGTTCGCTGTGTGCTCGGCCTGTTGGCGGCGTTGGCCGTCGTGGCCGGACACGCGGTCAGACTGGCCTACAGAGCCGGTTGCGCTCGGCTGGGGTCCACCGACGAGGTGGAGCACGCGAGCAACGGCACCTTCGCGGCCATCGTGCAGCGCGCGCCGAGCGGGAGCAGCAACTTGGTTGCAGCCTGCATTGTGAGCGGTTGCAGCGCACGTTCGAGCGCCTGGTTGAGCGTCGCTCGCACCCAAGCGCAGCAGTGCACGACCGATTGCCGTGGACGTTGACCGTGGTGCGCCTGCCGATGTCGACGCGCTCGCATTGCGCGGCGGGCAGGTCATCGTGTCCGAATCATTCATCGATCAACGAGCGCTGGGCGACGACGCTGGCGCCTTCGTGCTGGCCCACGAGATGGCGCACAGCCTTCTCGGGCACGAGCGTCCGCGCACGGTAGCGGCCTGTGCGCCGAGCGACACGAGCTTCGCGCGGCGGCGATGGAGCCAGTGCTGCATCGCGCTGGGGGACGTGGACCGTGCTGCAGCGGGCGGCTGAGGCTGACAGCTGCTTCTGCAGGAGCGCGGCCGGCGCCGCACCGGATCGACGCTGGCGTTCGTCGAACGGGTAAGCTGCGCGCGGACAGCCTGGCAGCGTGGCGCGTCCGCGCCTGCCCGCAGTTATTGCGTGGGAGTGCGAAGTGGATCGCTGCAGCATCGCCGCCGATGAATGACCCTCGGGCAGCCGACCCCGAACGCCTGAGCCGCATCAATGCGTTGCTCGAGGCGGCGCTGGCGCTGCCAGAGAATGAACGCGACCAATGGCTGCGCGCGCTGCCACCCGAGCAGCAGCCGTTCGCGCCGCTGTTGGGTGCGCTGCTGGCGCGCGCGTCGATCGAAACCGACGAGTTCATGCAGCAACCGGTCGCGCTTACCGCCGACGCGGTGCTCGACCACGACGTTGCGGCCGACCAGGCCGGCGACGAAGTCGGCCCCTATCGCCTGATTCGAGAGCTGGGCGCCGGTGGCATGGCCACCGTGTGGCTGGCCGAGCGGGCCGACGGCGTGCTGCACCGCCAAGTGGCGCTGAAACTGCCGCACACCGGTTGGGCGATGGGTCTGGCGCAGCGCATGGCGCGCGAGCGCGACATCCTCGGCGCTTTGCAACACCCACGTATCGCGCGCCTGTACGACGCTGGCGTCACCGCCAGCGGCCGGCCGTGGATGGCGATGGAGTGCGTCGTCGGTGAACCATCGACGCCCATTGCCCGCAAAACCAGCTCGACGTGCCGCAGCGCCTGCGCCTGTTCCTGCAGATCGCCGACGCGGTGGCCCACGCGCATGCGCGGCTGATCGTGCACCGCGACTTGAAGCCGAGCAACATCCTGGTCACGCCCGAGGGCGATGTGCGCCTGCTCGATTTCGGTGTTGCCAAACTGCTCGAAGACGACGCGTCGCTGTCGCCGAATCTCACGCAGCTGATGGGCCGCGCGGTGACGCCGGACTACGCATCGCCCGAGCAAGTGGCGTGCAAGCCGGTGACCGTGGCCACTGATGTGTATTCGCTCGGCGTGGTGCTCTACGAGTTGTTGACCGGGCAACGCCCTTACCAGCTCGGGCGCACCTCCGCGGCGGCACTCGAAGAGGCCATCCTGTCGGCCGACGTGCCGCTGGCCAGCACCGCGTGGCCGGCGATCACAAGCTCGCGCGGCACCTGCGCGGCGATCTCGACACCGTGCTGGCCAAGGCCCTCAAGAAGAACCCCGAGGAGCGCTATCCCAGCGTCGAGTCGTTCGCCGCCGATGTGCAGCGCCACCTCGATGGCGAGCCGGTGCTGGCGCGGCCCGACGGCCGTTGGTATCGCGCCAGCAAGTTCATGCATCGCCACGCGCTGCCGCTCGGTGCCGCCGCCGCCGTCGTGATTGCACTGGCGATGGGCTTGAGCGCCGCGGTGTGGCAGGCGCACGAAGCGATGCACCAAAGCGCGATCGCGCGCGCCCGCGCAGCAGGCCCAGGCATCGACCGATTTCACGCTGATGGTACTCAGCGAGGGCATGCGGGCCGACCAGGCGCTGACGCTCGACCAGCTGATGCAACGCAGCGAGGTGATGGCCGAGCATGAGTTCAGCGGCAACCCCACCGAGCGAGCCGTGGCTGCCGACACGGTGGCCGACTGGCTGGTGACCAACGACCAGTTCGATCGCGCGCAGCAGTTGCTGACGCGCACGCTGGAGCGGCTGTCCAGCGGCGTCGAGTCCGACAGTGCTGCACAACCTGCGCTGTCAACGCGCCGTCTCGCGGCTCGATCTCGGACAGACCGACGCCGCCATCCGCGAACTCGACGAAGTGATTGCCGCCGCGGTCGAACGATCCGAGGTCATCGTGGTATTGCCTGCAGCGCCGCACGACGGTGGCACTGCGCCTCAACGATGCCGCGAATACATTGCGCTTCTCGCGCGAAGCGCTTGCGCCGGTCCGACCGCGCCGGCAACACCTCGGGCCTGCGGCGCGCCTATCTGGTGGCCAACCAGGCGTATGCGCAGGTCTTGAACGGGTCGCCGGCGCAAGCGAGCCTCACCTACCGCGCCGCCGTCGACCTGCTGGCCGGAGCGGGCCGCGCCGAAAGCACGCTGGGCGCCAGCGTCTACAACGACTGGGCGATCGCGCTGTGGAGCGCTGGCGATCCACGGCGGCGCTCGAGCAACTCGATCACGGCATGGCGATCATCAGAGCGGCGCTCGCCCACCGGCGACGCCTCGGCCAGCTTCTACGGCAACCGCGCGCAAGCGCTGCGCGCGCTGGTCGTGACGACGAGGCGATTGCCGGCTTCGAGCGTATGCAGCGGTTGTCAAAGAAGGACAACAATCCGAAGCTTCGAGGTCTACGCGCTCGCCGGCCAGGCCCTCGTCGCGGCCAAGCTCAGGCGGCTCGACGATGCGCGCCAGCGGGTGAGCGATGCGGAGGGCGCTGCTGCGTCAGGCGGGGTTGCCCGCGGAGGGCGCGCCGGCGCTGTGGCTGCGCATCGCGCAGGCGGCGTGTTTCAACTGGCGGGCCAGCTCGCCGATGCCGACCAGGTGTTGGCCGAGGCGGAAGCGACCTACGCCAAGCGCCAGGCCAGGACCGGCGTGGTGGCCGAAGTGGGCATCGTGCGCAGCGAAATCGCGCTCGCACTCGGACAAAACGATGCGGCCCGCTCGCGGAGCCGAACGGGCGCTGGCGTGGCCCGCAAGGGCCAGGGCGACCTGCCGCAATCGTTTCTCACCGGGCGCGCGTTGCTGGCGCTGACGCGCAGCGATCTTGCGCTGGGCGCCGCGGTGCCGGCGCGTGAGGCGATGCCGGCAAGCGGTCGAACAGCTGCAGCCCACGCTGGGCACGGCGCATCCGGTCACGCAGGAGGCGCGGCGCTCGCACGCGAGCTCGGCGCGTGACGGCGGAGGCAGCTACTTGTGCGCGTCGCGGCGCCCGGGCGCTCGCTCGGCGACGGCGAGACCGCTTTGACCAGGGTCAGCGCGGCGTCGCCCGCAGTCTCCGGCGCTTGCGCGATCGAGGCCGCCACTGAGCGGCGCCGAAGTCGAACGCCAGGCGCGGCTGGCGCCATGGGCCCTGCACGTGCATCGGCACGCTGACACCGGCCAGGCCCGACAGCTCGTGCGGGCCGCGCCCACGGTGGCCTGCAGGCGCAGATCGAGCACGCCCGAATCGAGCAGTAGCTCGCCCTCGCCAGTGGTGCGAATCGCCGCCGTGCGTCGAGCTCCAGCATGCGGCCGTTGGCGCGGCGCTCGCGCAGTTCGAAGCGCGCCTTCATTTCGCTGAACGGCGTGCTCGCTGCGTTGTTGAACTCGCGCTGACGCGCCGGCACCCGCTTGCCCAACTCGGCGCGCCCTTCGAGCAGCAGCCGCGCGCAGGTCCACGCCCGGCAGCACGCCGCCGCGCAGCGTGACATTGAACGATCCCGCAAGCGCGTTGCGCAAGCTGCCGACGCTGGCGCCGTCTGGCCGCCATGTCCCAAGTGAGTGCGCCGCGGCCCTCGAGCCAGCGCGCCGGCGTCATGTCGGCCAACAGGCTGCGCAGATCCACTTCGTTCAAGCTACCCTTGGCGCTGATGCGCGGCGCTGCCGCGCTCGCATCGACGCGCAGCGCGGCCTCGAGCTGCGCACCGTAGGCTGCGCCATGATCGGGTCGACCGCCAACACCGACTTGTCGAGTTCGAGGCGTATCGACGCAGCGCCCACCTGCAAGCCCGCGACCTTGAGCTGGCCCACGCGCATGCGGCTCAGCAGGTTGGCATCGTGCAGCAGCGCCACGTCGAGCGGCGTAGCGTCGTCCTGCCAGCGCGCAAGCCAGGCGGTGGACAGCAGTGCGTCGAGATCGAGCCGCGCCAGCTCGGCGTCGACCGTCCAGCGCCCGCGGCCCGCATAGTCGGCCACGGCCACGTCGGCCTTCACGTCGCTGCCAGCGAGCTGGCCGCTCCACGTCCCCTGCGCCGATTGCTGCTGCAAGTTGATGTCGAGCTTGCCCTTGAGCTGAGCCGACAGGTCGGCAGCCAGTGCGGGATGACTCAGCTGCGCGGTCATCTCTAGCGCCGCCAACTCGATGCGCGGCGCACCCTCGAGCACCAGCGCCAGCGGGCTGCTGCCTTGCACGCGCAGTTGCGAATCGGCCCGCTTGAACGTCAGCTGAGCTTGCGCGCTGGTGTCGCGCAGCCCCCGATCGGCCCACTCGAAACGCGGCACCTTCACCGCCAACGTGGTGCTGCGATCGGGGTGCACAACGCTGGCATTGATGGTGGCCGAGATGCCGCTCAGCCGGAATTCGCTCCACTTCAGCTCCGGCGCCGCCAGCACCGTGTTGAACACGGTGAGGCCCGACTTGTGCATCGAGGAGACCACCAGGTTGTCGGCGCTCAGCGTGCGCTCGCGCGGCAGACCCGTGACGTCACCCTTGACGTGCAGCGCCAGGTTGTCGATGCCCAGAGCCCTGCCCTCGAGCGACCCGTCGATGCGACCGAGTTCGATGCGGCCCGCTGCGGCGTCGAACAGCAACCGTCCTTTCAGCTGCAGCCGCGCGTCGACGCCGGCGCTCGGCGCATCGACGCGCGCACTGGCGGCGAGCGGGCTGGCCAGTCCGTCGGCCAGACGCCCCAGGTCGACCTGCAGCTCATTGAAGCTGCCGCGTTGCCAAACGAGCTCGTCGTTCCACTGCAATGACGCGTGCGTGAGCCGCAGGCTGTCGAGGTCGACGTTGGCCGACTCGATGGCCGCCACGTCGTGGATCAGGTCGTCGACGTTGGTGCTGCCATCCTTCAGGCGCACCAGTTGCGCGCGCAGTCCTTCGATCTCGGCGCTGTCGACGTGCACCCGGCCGCGCAGCAGCGGCAGCCAGGCGATGGTGACGCGGGCCTTGTCGATCGACGCGAACTCGCGCGCGCTGCGGCGCTGGCTCAGCGATGCCTTGCCGCCCTCAGGCTCAGCTTCGGGAAGTAGCTGACGCTCAAGTCGCCATCGAGCACCAGGTCGCGCTGCGTGCGCTCGTGCACCCAGCGCACCAGTTGGTCTTTGAACTGGTTGGGATCGAACAGCTTGACCACCGCAGTGATCAAGCCCGCCACCACCGCCACCATGACGACCAGGCCGACGATCGCCTGACGGTAGTAGGTCTTGGCCAGCGTCTCCGCGAACGGCACCTTGAACGGGCCGACGGCCGAGATCAGCAAGCCGACCATGCCGAAGATGCCGAGCATTGCGCACTTGACGGCGCTTAACGAGGCGATCTTTTGAGCGGCAGCGGCTTTGGCCATGACGGATCGGGTGCCCTGAGCGAGGGCCGAATCATCCGGTGCCGAGGCTCGCCTGTACCGTGCATCGAGACGTAAGTGCCGGGCGATCGGACGAATTCACGCTCGCAAGTGCCCGCTATTGGGATTCGCTAGCCACGCAAACCCAAGGCGTGAGTGGGTACTACAAGTGCGGCCGCTTGTTTCCCGTAACCGAACCCTGGGCTACCGCGGCGGGTGTGGGGTCTGCGGGGTTCGTGAGCGCGCGTGCTAGCGTTGCACCGTTTCGCTCGGGTTCAGGCCCGGGCTATGTTGAGGATTCGCGATGCGGGTGCTGCTGGTGGAGGACGATCGCATGATCGGCGAGAGCCTGCGCGAAGCGTTGCGCCAGCAGGGCTTCGCCGTCGACTGGGTGCGTGATGGACGTGCAGCGGACACGGTGCTCGCCAGCGAGCGCTTCGACGCCGTGCTGCTCGACCTGGGCTTGCCGCAACGCAGCGGGCTCGATGTGCTGAAGGCCCTGCGCGCACGCGGCGACGCTACGCCGGTAATCGTGCTGACGGCGCGCGACGCGCTGTCGGACAAGGTCAGCGGCCTGGATGCCGGCGCCGACGACTACCTGATCAAGCCCCTTCGAGCTCGACGAGCTGCTGGCGCGTCTGCGCGCCGTGGCCCGACGACAGGCTGGCCGCGCGAGCTCGGTGCTCGAGGTGGCCGACCTCGAGCTCGACCCGGCCACCGCGCGAGGTCAGCCGTGGCGGCCGCGCGGTGCTGCTGTCGGCGCGCGAGTTCGCGCTGCTGCAGGCGCTGCTGGAGCGACCGGGTGCGATCCTGTCGCGGCGCGCAGCTCGAGGACCGCCTGCTACGGCTGGGGCGAGGAGCTCGAGAGCAACGCCATCAGCGTGTTCGTGCACCAGCTGCGCAAGAAGCTCGGCGACGACCTGCTGCACACCGTGCGCGGCGTGGGCTACTACGTCGGGCCGGCGAAGGACGCCTGAGCGCAATGCGTTCATTGCGGCTGCGCCTGTTCACGCTGCTGCTGGCGCTGGCCGCGCTCGCTGCGCTGGCGGTCGGCGGCGGCACCTACGTCAGCGTGCGCGCGAGGCCGACGAGCTGTTCGACTACCACCTGCGCCAGATGGCGCTGTCGCTGCGCGATCAGGGCCGCATCCCTGATGACGAGCGCGCCGCGTTCTCCAACCCCGAGCTCGACTACGTGGTGCAGATCTGGTCGGTCGACGGCGTGGCGCTGTACAGCAGCCAGCCCCCGCGCGGCGGCGGTGCTGCTGCCGCCGCACACGGTGATCGGCTTCAGCAACGTGCAGGTGGGCGGCGCCACCTGGCGCGTGTTCGGCGCGGCGATGCCGCAGCACATCGATGCAGGTGGGGCAGCCGCTTGCGGTGCGACGGCGGCCTGGCCACCGCGTGCAGCCTGGCGCAGCGTGCTGCCCATCGTGGCGGCGGCGCCGCTGGTCATCCTGGCGATGTGGTGGTTGGTGGGCTTCACGTTGGCGCCGTTGCAGCGGGTGGTGGCGGCGGCGCGTACGCGCGACGAACGCTCGCTCGATCCGCTGCCCGCCACCGGGCTCCCCGACGAGATCCAGCCGCTGGTGACGGCGTTCAACGTCTGCTGCTGGCGCGCTTGGCCACTCGCATTCGACGCGCAACGCGCCTTCGTCGCCGATGCCGCGCACGAGCTGCGCGCACCGCTCACGGCGCTGCGGCTGCAGCTCGGGCCTGCTGCGCGACGCGCGCGATGGCGCGCCGCGCGATGCCGCGCTGGTTCGCTGCGCGCAGGCGTCGATCGCGCGGCGCACCTGGTGGATCAGCTGCTGACGCTGGCGCGCGCGAGCCGGCCGCGCGGCACCGCTGGCCGATGTCGACCTGGTCGCCTGTCGCGCAGCCGGCGCTGGCCGACGCGGCGCCGCTGGCCGCCGAACGACAGGCTGCGCTCGAGCTCGACGCGCCCGCGCCGTGCTCGCTGCGCGGCGATTCGCAAGCGCTGCGCAGTCTGGTGCGCAACCTGATCGACAACGCCATCGTGCACGGCGGCGACGCGCCGCGCGTGCAGCGTGAACGTTGCCGGCACATCGCAGAGCGTGGTGCTGCGCGTGGACGACAGCGGCCCTGGCATTGCGCCGGCGGATCGCGCGCGGGTGTTCGATCGCTTTCACCGCCCGGAGGGCAGCAGCAACGAAGGCAGCGGCCTGGGCTTGGCCATCGTGCGTGCGATCGCGGCGCAACATGGCGGACGAGGTGAGCATTGGCCGATTCGCCGCTCGGTGGCCTGCGCGTCGACGGTGTCGCTGCCCGCGCGCAGCCGCCTTCTTAATCTTCACCTCACTTTCGCCTCACGCAGCGTTCATCTCGCGCGCCTAGATTGCAGCGCATCGCCGACGACTCGTCGGCGCGCAAATGGAGAACCCCGAGAGATGAAGCGCACCCTCGTCGCCGCCGCCGCCGCACTTGCCGTCGTCGGCACCACCGCCCTCACCGCACAGGCGTTGACACTGCCCGCCTGGCTGACCCGCACCGCCGCGACGGCCCCGGCCACGCGCCGCTGCGCCGGCCGAGCAACACCGGCACGCACGCGTCGAGGCGCTGCCCGCCGGCAGCGTGCCCAACTACCGCGCCATCGTGAAGGCGAGGGCCCGGCCGTGGTCGGTGTCACCGTCTCGGGCATGCGCCAGGTCGACGACGACGACGGGCGCGTCGTCCGAAAGACGAGCCCGTTCTTCCGCTTCTTCCGCGGCGTGCCGGGTTCCAGATGCCGCACGGCGCGACGCCGTTTCGCGGCCAGGGCTCGGGCTTCATCGTCAGCAGTGACGGCATGATCCTCACCAACGCGCACGTCGTGCGCAGCGCCAAGCAAGTGACGGTCAAGCTGAGCGATCGCCGCGAGTTCGCCGCCAAGGTGCTGGGCAGCGATGCCGCCACCGACGTCGCGGTGCTCAAGATCGATGCCAAGGGCCTGCCCGCAGTGACCTTGGGCGACGCCAAGGCGCGTGCAGGTGGGCGACTACGTGCTCGCGATCGGCGCGCCGTTCGGCCTCGAGCAGTCGGCCACGCAGGGCATCGTCAGCGCCAAGGGCCGCTCGCTGCCCGGCGAGAGCGTCGTGCCGTTCATCCAGACCGACGCCGCAGTGAACCCGGGCAACTCCGGTGGTCCGCTGTTCGACGCCGCCGGCCGCGTGGTGGGCATCAATGCGCAGATCTATTCGCGCAGCGGCGGCTTTCAAGGGCTGGCCTTCGCGATCCCGATCGACGTGGCGTTGAACGTCGAAGGACCAGATCGTCGCGCACGGTCACGTCGACCATGCGCGTCTGGGCGTGACGCTGCAGGATCTGTCGGCCCCGTTGGCGCGAGTCGTTCGGCTAGAAGTCACCCGACGGTGCGTTGGTGTCCAGCGTCATGCCGGGCAGCGCGGCGGCCAAGGCCGGCCTCAAGGCCGGCGACGTGATCACGCACTCGAAGGCGATACCGTGCACTATCGCGAGCGACGTGTTCGAGCCGCGTCGGCCTGGCCAAGCCGGGCGATCGGCTGACGCTGGTGCTGTTGGCGCGACAAGGCGCGCCAGGGACATCACCGTGTCGCTCGCCAAGGCCGACCCCGAAAGGGCGAGACCGTGGCGAAGGATGGCGGCGACACGGCCAAGCTCGGCCTCAGCGTGCGTCCGCTCGAACCCGCCGAAATGCAGCGCAGCGGACTGGACCACGGTCTGCTCGTCGAGCAGGTGTCGGGCCCCGCTCAGCTCGCCGGTGTGCAGCGCGGCGACGTGCTGCTCGCGCTCAACGGCCAGCCGCGTCGAAGGAGATCGCGCAAGTTCAAGAAGCCTTACGCGCGCCACCCGAAGCACGTGGCGCTGCTGATCGAGCGCAACGGCCAGCAGATCTTCCTGCCGGTCGCTCTGAGGCTAGAGCCTGTTGATTGCCGGGCCGCTTGCCGGCCCGGCCGCATCAGCATTCGCGGATGAACGACGCTGCGGCTTCGGCTCTCAAGCCGCGGCGGCCTGCTCGGCGCCAGCCTTCAGCAGCGACACCGCTTCGCTGACCACGCGCTGCAACACCGCAGCAGCCGACGGCGCGTCGTGGATCAGACCGGCGGCCTCGCCGGCAATCACCGGCAGCACGTCGTAGTTGCCGGCGCTGCGCGCGACCGCGAACTCGGCGGCCACTTCGTCAACGCGATGGAGCAGCTCGAGTTCGCGCCCGTTCCAGCGATCGAGGTGGGCGTTGCGCAGGCAGCGCCCCGTGAACGGTGCCGGCCACGCGCGCTGCCGCGTGATGTCGGACACACCATGCCGCGTACGGTGTCGTCGCCGTTCGCGCGGCGAATGCGATCCTTCGCGTCGTCGGCGCCGGCCGCCTCGGTGGTGGCGTAAAAGCGTGTGCCCATCAGCACACCCGGGCGCCCAGCATCAACGCCGCGGCCAGGCCGCGCCCGTCGGCAATGCCGCCGGCTGCGACCACCGGCACCCCAGGCCCGACGGCGTCGATCACCTCGGGCACCAGCGAAACCATGCCCCGTGTCGCGCCGTGACCCGCCGCCTCGGTGCCCTGCGCAACCAGGATATCCAGCGCCGGCGGCCGCGCGGCCTCGGTGGCCATGGCGAGCGACTGCACCTGGCAAATCGCCAGTGCGCCCGTCCGATGGATTCGATCGATGAACGGCGCCACGTCGCCGAACGATAGAAACACGGCGGCCGGCTTGCGCTCGAGCGCGAGATCGAGCAGCTGGCGCTTGTCTGGCCATGCTCCAGGTGATGAAGCCGACTCCGAAGCGCGCCCGCGCCGCGGCCAGCCGATCGAGGTTGGTCGGTCGAGCCAGGCCGCATCGCCATAGCCGCCGCCGAGAATGCCAGGCCGCCGGCGGCGCTCACCGCAGCGGTAAGGCGTGCATCGGCCACCAGGTCCATCGGCGCCAACAGCACTGGGTGCGTGATGGCCAATCGTTGAGTCAGCGCGGTCTTGATCGGCATAGGGTCTCGCGAGTGGTTGACGATAAGCACCTTGACCAGCAGGTTCGCGCGGTCAAACGGGGGCCATGGCGCGCTCGCGCACGGCGTGAGTCACGACCAGGTTCGAGCGATGCCCTTCACGGCCTCGGCCGGCATCGCATCGAGCTTGAAGCTTTCGTCGAGCTCGCTGCGCACCGCGTCGGTGATCGAGGATGTCGACACCGTGCGTGCGGGTCAGTGTCTGCACGCGTGCGGCCAGGTTGACGGTGCGGCCGACGAAGCCGTACTCCATGCGCTTCGCGCGAGCCGATCAGCCCGGCGAGCCCGGCACCGCGGTGGATGCCGATGCCCACCTTCAAGGCGGGCAATCCTTCGCTGCGCGAGCTTCGCGGTTGTAGTCGGCCATCGCGGCGCGCATCGCCAGCGCCGCACGCACCGCGTCGGCGCTTTGCCACGGGTTGGGCTGCAGCGCGCCGAAGTAGGCGAGGATGCCGTCGCCGAGAAACGTGGACACGTGGCCTCGGTTTTCGTGGATCGCGTCGCTCATGCGCTGGAAGTAGCCGTTGATCACGCGCGCCAGCACCGCGGGCTCGAGCCGCTCGCTCATCGCTGTGTAGCCCACCAGGTCGGCGAACAGCGCGGTCACCACCTTGCGTTGCGCCGGCATGTCGGTGAGTTCGCTGACGCCGTCGGCGACGCAGCCGGTTCACCACGCCGGCGGGCGCCAGGCGCGCACACGCCTGCTGCAGACGCTGCAGCTCCTCGGTCGGCGGCGTCGAGTTGGCGTTGCAGCAGCGTGAGTCTGCCGGCGCTGCTGCAGCCAAGCCGCGACCACGAAGGCCAGCGCGAGCAGCAGCGCGATGCCGAGCGCCACGCGCATCACGCCGGCTCGGTCATCACGACGGCTGCCATGCGGCACAAGCCGTTGGCGAACGCCGCCACGCCGATCGCCTCGACCAGCTGCTCACGCTGCTCAGCTGGCTCGCGCAGCGCGCGCGTGTGCCGCTGCAGCGTGGCGGGCTCGTACCACAAGGTCTCGCGCGCGTACGACATCAGCAGGCGCTCGACCGGGTCGAGTTCGGGGCCGTCGAGGTGCGTCAACAGGCGCGACACCGTTGCGGCATCAGACCTTCTCGCTGCAATGCGCGAGTGACCTCGAGTTCGCACACCTCGCACGGCAGGCCGCGCGAGATGACGGCAAACATCAGCAGCTTGCAGCGCCGCGACAAATGCGGTGAGACCCACATCGCGTCCATCGTGCGTGCCAACGCCGGTGCAGATCGGCGAGCCGGCGAACGCCGCGACGAGTTGGCTGTAGGGCGCGTCGACGGTCGGCACCGTGGACCGGTGTGACGCCACCGCGTGAGCGCCGGCTGCGCGTCAGGAGATCGAACAGCGGGCGCAGCAGCCGCATCGGCAGCATCTCGGGCGCGCGCTCCATCGGCGCCGGTGGAATCGCCGGCGCGGTATGCAGCCGGTTGGCGAAATCGACCAGCGCCACCGTGAAGGCGATCTCGCGCGCCTCGGCCGCGCTGACGCCGGCAGCACGCAGCGCCGCCCACGCCGCGCGAGCGCCGGCCGGCCGCTGCGCGACTGACTGCGCGCGTAATCGAGCGCTGCCCGCACGCGTCGGGGCCAGATCCGGCCGCGAAGTACTCCTGCTCGATGCGCAGGACACGCTCCCGGTCCATGCCCTGGAACCACAGCACCGCGCGCACCGCGGCAAAGCAGAAGCGGCACGCGTTCTCCTGGCTGACGACGATGCCGATCAGATCGGCCGTGCGCTGATCCAGGTGCATCAGCAGGCCGAACTCGGGGTGCAGGTCGATCGTCGCGCGCGCAACCCACGGCGCCGCAGCGAAGTAGCGCACCGCGGCGTTGGGCAGCCCATTCGCCGGCGCGCATAGGCCTCGAGCTCGCGGTCGTGCCGCGCCTCCATGAAACACGGCTCCCACGCCACATTGGCCAACGCACTGCTCATGGTGATCAACTCTAACGCCGGCGCGCCGCCACCCATCGGCTGGCTCAGGGTCTTCACGGGGGCGACGGCATCGCGGGCCGCGAAGATTCGCTGGATCAACTCATCGCCATCAGAAAACGTGAGCCGCGCCTTCGTCCGTTGCATCGGCGCCCTCGTGGGTGCCACCGTCGCCGCGTTCGCGTCGCCGGGCGCGCAGGCCCAGCAGGGCACGATCCGCCTGGTGCTCGGCTGCCCGCGGGCGCGACCGCTGACACGCTCACCCGCATCGTCGCCGAGCAGATGGCCAAGACGCTGGGCCAGACCGTGATCGTCGAAAACAAGGCCGGCGCCGGCGGGCGTCTGGGCAACGAGTTCGTCAAGGGCGCAGCGGCCGACGGCACCACACTGCTGGTGACACCGGTGGCCACGATGTCGATCTTTCCGCACTCGTATGCGGGACAGCTGCGCTACGACGCGTTCAAGGACTTCGTGCCGGTGGCGCATCTGTCGAACTTCCAGCTCGGGCTGGCGGTGAACGCGCAGGTGCCGGCCAAGACGCTGGCCGAGTACGTGGCGTGGGTGAATGCCGACCCGGCGAAGAACGGTTTCTATGCGTCGGCCGCCGCAGGCAGCCTTCCGCACTTCTTCGGCGTGATGTTCGCCAAGAGCGCCGGCATTTCTCTCACGCACGTGCCATACAAGGGCACCGCGCCTGCGATGCAGGCGTTGGCCGCGGGCGAAGTGGCGGCACTGTCGACGATGGTGGCCGACATCAACAGCGTGGTCGACGCCGGCAAGGCACGCATCCTCGCGGTGGCGGGCGAGCAACGCGATCCGTCGGTGCCCGCCGTGCCGACGTTCAAGGAACAGGGCTACGACCTGGTGGCGCAACCGTGGTACGCCATGTTCGCGCCAGCCGGCACGCCCCCGGAAGCGATCGAGCGCTTGAGCAAGGCCGCAATCGCGGCGGTGCAAGAACCCGGCCACGCGCAAGCGGCTGGTGGAGATGCGCCTGGAGCCCACTGGCTACGGCCCCGAGCAGCTGGCCAGGATCATGAAGAGACGACTACGACCGCTGGGGGCCGGTGATCCGTGCGTCGGGGTTCAAGACCCGAATGATGATGGCAGCAGCCGCAGTCCGCGCCGCGCGAGCAACTCGCATCGACCCGTGGGTCCACGAGGCCATCGGCGCGCATCGAGGCGGACTTTCGTCGCAGCGCCGACACGCCACCTCGTGCCGCTGCCGCTGCCGGCGTTTGCGGCGCAGGGCATCGACCTGTACCTGAAGGACGAATCCACCCACCCCACCGGCAGCCTGAAGCATCGGCTCGCGCGCTCGCTGTTCCTGTACGCGCTTGTGCAACGGCTGGCTGCGCGAGCGGCACCACGGTGGTCGAGGCGTCCAGCGGCTCCACCGCGGTGAGCGAAGCCTACTTCGCGCGCCTGCTCGGCTTGCCGTTCGTCGCGGTGATGCCCACAGGCACGTCGCGCGAGAAGGTGGCGCAGATCGCGTTTCACGGCGGGCGCTCGCCACTTCGTCGACCACGCCGGCGAGGTGTACGCCGCAGCGCAGCAGCTCGGCGCACGAGACCGGCGGCCACTACATGGACCAGTTCACCTACGCCGAGCGCGCCACCGACTGGCGCGGCAACAACAACATCGCGCAAAGCATCTTCGAGCAGATGGCGCACGAGCGCCACCCGGTGCCGCGCTGGATCGTGGTCGGCGCCGGCACCGGCGGCACCAGCGCCACCATCGGCCGCTACGTGCGCTACCAGCGCCATGCCACGCAGCCTGTGCGTGGCCGACCCCGAGGGCTCGGTGTTCGCGGCCTACTCACAGCTAGCGGCGACGCCACGCTCACCTCGCGCGGCTCGCGCATCGAAGGCATCGGCCGCCCGCGCGTGGAGCCGAGCTTCATCCCCACGCTGGTCGACCGCCTGATCGAGGTGCCCAATGTCGACTCGGTGGCGGCGATGCGGCTGCTGTCGAGCGATCCTCGGCCGCAAGGTCGGCCCTCGACCGGCACCAACTTCGTCGCGCGATGATCCTGGCTCGCCGACGAGATGCGCCAGCGCGGCGACGCCGGGCGCGGTGCTGTCGCTGCTGTGCGACAACGGCGACCGTTATCTCAACACGTACCACGACGTGACGGGCGCAAGCCGAGTTCGGCGACTGCAGGCCCCGCCGAGCAGCGAGCTGGCCGCGCTGGATCGAATGAAGGGCTGTGCCGCCATTGCGGCCGCCTCGGCGAGCCCGCAGCGCACGGCCCACCCGCAGGCCTGGGCATCCCTGACGCCGCGCGCTTGCGTTGCCTGCGGTCAACGCTCGCACTCGAACTTCTGGCCGCGTCGCGCTGGGCTGCGGCTGTCCACCTCAGCGCCTGCGACTCAGGGTCGCGTTGCGCTGGGCCTGCGCGATCTGCCGGCTTGTCAGGGCAGAACCAGCTGAGCGTGTGCGCGTGTGCCGACGGCGAGTTCTGCCGCAGCCGCGCCGTCATGCACACTCGAGCCTGGCCTCGCGCATCCGTCGGCGGTCGCAAGGCGCTGATGCTCGAGTCCCGCGTCTTTGCCTCTGCGCCGATCCGTCGGGGCGGGCTTTGCCGACAGCCGATGCGCGATCCGTACGCCGTGACCGCCACCTTTGGCGATGGCAGCCTCGACCAGCGCTGCAGCGTTGCGGCTCGTGCCGGAGCCGCATCGCGCTGCCTCGGCCCACGAGCTCGCGGCGAGTGCCATGCGCGTCACGCGGCACGCTGCGCGGCGTCTGAGCGTAGCGACACCCACTTGGGCGGCGCGCAGAGCCGGAGGCGCTTGTTCCTTGTGGCGGCACTCTTCAATGTACCGATCCTCGGGTGATGACGTGACCCCTGGTCGTCCTTGCACGAGTAGATGCCGGTCGGCGCAGTGCGCCTGCCCCCAGACATGCGCCGCTCGCCAAAGATCGCAAGGAGCCGAGACCGCCGCCAGCCGTCGTGCGTGCGCGTAGATCGGATGAGCAACCAGGCGACGCCGAAGCGATGGCTGACGGTGCCGCCATGATACTGCTGCCGCCAGTTATCGATGTAGCGTCCCGTCGGCGAAGGAGCAGCCGGCGCAGATCGCGGACCTCATGAAGATCACACCATGCCCAGCGCCAGCTTGCAAACGGAAGGTCCGGTGAGCGTCGTCACGCTCAACCGGCCCGAGCGACTTCAACGCCATCGGACGGCACGCTGCTGGCCGACCTGCACGACCGCGCTGGTCAAGGCGCAGGACGGACCCCGACCACGCGCGTGCGATCGTGCTCACCGGCGCGGGCCGCGCGTTTCTGCGCCCGGCGACGACTTGAAGGAGTTCGCCGAGCCAATCGAGCAGCGCCGGCGGCGATCGCCGACACCTGCGAGCAGCATCCAGCAGCATCACGCGCGACATCATGTTCGGCCCCAAGCTGCGTGGGTGGGCGCGGTGCACGGTTATGCGGTGGGCGGCGGCTTCGAGTGGGTGCTCAACTGCGACCTCGTGGTCGCTGCCGGATGACCTGGTTGTGCTTCTTTCCGGAGATGGCGCTCGGCCACTTCGTCACCGGTGGCGTCACGCACCTGCTGCCGCAGTTGCGTGGGCCACCAGCGCGCCGTCGGAGCTGATCGTGCTCGGCGAGCGCCAGGATGCGCAGGCGCTGCACCGGCTGGGCATCGTCAACCGCGTGGTGCCGCCGCTGAGCTGATTGTCGCGCGCGCTGGAGATCGCCAACCGCGTGGCCGCGCGAGTCGTCGCTGTCGACCTCGCAACTCAAGCGCGTGATCAATCAGGGCCTCGGCGCGCAACTGCGCCACCGCGCTCGACCTGGAGCGCCGATGCGGCGATGGCGTGCTTTTGCCGAGCGCCGAGACCGCGCGGCAGCATCGAAGCATTCACCACGCCGCAGGCTGTAGGCGCAGCGAAGCATGAACGTCCTCTTCATCATGGCCGACCAGCTGCGCTGGGATCACCTCGGCTGCACCGGCCACCCGTATCTCAAGACGCCCAACATCGATGCGCTCGCGCACAGCGCGGCGTGCGCTTCGATCGCGCCTACGTCACCAGCGGCGTCTGCGGCCCGAGCCGCATGAGCTACTACACCGGGCGCTACGCCATCAGCCACGGCGCCACGTGGAACCGCGTGCCGCTGTCGGTGGGCGAAGTCACGCTCGGCGAGATGCTGCGCGGCGCCGACCTCACGCTGGCCCTCACCGGCAAGACCCACGTGATGCCCGACCACGCCGGCCTGCAGCGCCTGCAACTCGACGGCGCACAGCGAACTCGGCACCCTGCTGCGCGCATGGCGGCTTCGACGAGGTCGACCGCTACGACGGCCACCACGAGCCCGGCAGCGAATCGGGCTACCCCGCCTACCTGCGCCTGAACGGCTACGACGGCGACGACCCGTGGACCGACCACGTGATCTCGGCCAACGGCCCGAATGGCGAGACCTGCGAGCGGCTGGCACATGCGCAACGTGCACCTGCCCGCGCGTGAAGGAGCAGCACTCCGAAACCGCGTACATGACCGACCAGGCCATCGCGCTTCATGCGCCACGTGGGCAACCAGCCGTGGGTGCTGCACCTGAGCTACGTGAAGCCGCACTGGCCCTACATGGCGCCGGCGCCGTACCACGCGATGTACAGCGCCGAGCAGTGCCTGCCGGTGGTGCGCAGCGATGCCGAGCTGCGCAACGCAGCACCCGGTGCTGGCCGCGTACCGCCAGCAGGAAGAGTGCGTGAGCTTCCAGAGCGACGACTGCATCCGCATCGTGCGCCCGGTGTACCAGGGCCTGATCAGCCCAGCTCGACCACCACCTGGGCCGTCTGTTTCGACGCGATGGCCGCGAGCGGCCGGCTCGACGACACGCTGATCGTCTTTTGCTCCGACCACGGCGACTTTCTCGGCGACCACTGGCTCGGCGAGAAGGGCTGTTCTACGACACCGTGCAGCGCGTGCCGTTCATCGTCGTGGACCCGCGGCGCGAATGCCGATGCCACGCGCGGCACGGTCGAGACCGCGCTTCGTCGAATGCGTGGACGTGGTGCCCACGATCCTCGACGCGCTGGGCATCGATCAGAGCCCGCACCGCCACCGCATCGAGGGCCGCAGCCTGCAGCCGTTGCTGCACGGGCAGGCGCTGACGCCCGAGTCACCGTGGCGCGACTTCGTCTTCAGCGAGCTCGACTACAGCTTTCGACGAAGCGCGGCTGCTGATGGGCAAGGACGTGCACCAGTGCCGCGCCTTCAGCCTGCGCGACGCGCGCTGGCGCTACGTGCACTGGCTCGACGACGCCCGAGCAGCTGTTCGATCTGCAGGCCGATCCGCAGGAGCTCAACGACCTCGGGCGCGATGCGTCCACGTCAGCCGGTGCGTGCGCAGATGCGCGAGAAGCTGCTGGACTTCCTGGCGCGGCGTCGGCACCGCACCACGCTGACCGATGCGCAGATCGCTGCGGGCACGGCGCAACACAAACGGGCGGGCGTTTTCTTCGGGCAGTGGTGATCGAGCCGGCCGCTTTCAGGCCGGTGCATCGCGGCGCGTCCATGTAGAGGCGTGCGCAGCTCGGCGCAACCCTTCGTCGGTTTCAGTCGTAATGCTGGAGGCGTCAACGCGCCGCGCCGCCGGCCCGGCGACGGTCAACAATGCGCGCCGCTCGAATTCGATAACCGGAGGGACGATGAACATCCTGCGCTGCCTGGTCGCCGCAACCGTGCTGTCTGCTCAACCCCCTGGGGCGTGGCCGCACCGTCGGGCGTGCTCGACCTCTTCAATCGACTGCCCGACCCGCCCGCCACCGCCGAGGAAGCCGCGCGCTGGATGGACAAGGACGGCAAGCTCGTGCACGCGCCGTTGATCGCGCTGAAGGCCGACATCGAGGCGCACCGCAACGGCGGTCGCCGCGGCGCATGCAGGCGCAGGCCCCGGCGCAGCGGGTGCAGGCCGAAGATGCAGACCGACGATCATGTCCAAGGGCATGGCCAACGTCGGCATCGACATGGCACGCATGCAAAGCGACCCCGCCTACGCCAAGGAAGTGCAGGCGCGCATGAAGAGCATGTCGCCCGAGCAGCTGATGGCGATGTCCAAGGCGATGTCGCAGCCGATGAACCAGAACCCCAATCGCAAGAACGAGGCGCTGGCGATGGATCAGGACTCGCCGGCCGTCAAGGCCGCCGCGGAGGCGCAGCTTCGAATACGGCAACCAGCAGGTCGCGCGCATCCAGTCGCATTCGGCACGCTGGAAAGAGACCGAGGCCGACGTCAACAGCAAAGTGTTCGCCACGCCGCTGAAGGTCGATGTGCCCAAGCCGCGCATCGAGTTCGACAACCCCGGCTGCGACAAAGCCTGCGAAGCCGGCTGGCAGGCCTATGCCGCGAAGATGCTGCCGCTGATGATCGCGCGCGACACGCAGGCGCTGAAGCTGCGACGCGACGCGCGCTTGCGCGAGCGTCAGGCAATCGCGCCGACCATCGCGCAGGCCGACAAGACGCTGAAGGCCGCCGCCTACGGCGAATCGGCGCAGAGCTCGACGCACCAGTTGCGCATCGTCGGCTACGACGAAGGGCATGCTCGGCGAGATCGATTTGTTGATCACCAAGACCGAAGAGATCGCGCTGCGCGCGTCACGCACGGTGCACTGCGGGTCGCAGGCCGTGACGGTGCCGCAGGCGGTATGCCGATAGCGCGCGTCGCGTGCCGCGTGCCGGACAGTCGGCCGGCAGGCCGATTGCGCGCTTGGCTCAAAGCGCCAGGTGCCAGACCGCCACGATGCACACCAGCAAGAGCACCGCCATGCCGGGCACGACCAGCGGGATGTAGCGGACGCACGTCGATGCTGGCGAACCTCGGTCGCGGTGACCGACGGTTCATCGCGCACGGTCGGTTGCGCGGCCTGCGCCATGCGCGCGCGAATTCAGCGGCGGGCTGCGCGGCGCTATCGGGCTCGGTGGGCGCCTGCCGCCGATGCTCATCGCGCGCCCGCTCCGAACATCCTGTTCAGCCAGCACGCCAGTCGCGCCGAGCAGCAGACCGACGGCGGCCGCCGTCGTCCAGTCCCAGGTGCGGATGTCGGACCACTTCATTGGATTCCTCTTCGCAGCATCGCCCTTCGTTCGGCCTCGATGCCTCAATATGCTGCGGACCGATAGAGATGCCGCGCGCAGGTCTTGCGCGCACTGCGCCGACGCGAATCGGCCCGGACGCACGCCGCTCAAGCTTTCATCGGCGGCGACCCGCGGGCGCCGATCGTGCGGCGCGGGATCGCCGACGCGCACGTCGTGATCGGGAATCTCGTGCAACCAGCGCCGCGTGACGCCGTTGGTCCAGCCGAAGCCGTCTTGCAGCGGATACTCGCCGCCGTGGCCGCCGCGTGTCCGATCGCCACGCGTTTCGCGCAGGGCGTACTTCTCAACCACCTCTTGCCCTCGCGGCAGTACACGTCTCCCACCGTCTTCACCCAGCGCGAGCGAATTTGCTCGGCGAGCTTGCCTGAGGCCATGGCGCTCGAAGCCTTGCACGGCCATCCACTGCAGCGGCGCCCAACCGTTGGGGCGGTCCCACTGCTGGCCGCTCACCGATCTCGGTGGTGGCGACGCCGCCAGTGGCGAGCAGCCGCTGGCACACGGTGCGCGCCACCGCCTGCGCCTGCTGGCGTGCTCGCGGTGCCGGTGAACAGCGGCACCACGGTGGCGGCGGTCAGGGGCGCGCCGGGGCACATTCGAGCCGCGCGTCGTAGTCGAAGTACGCGCCCTCGTCAGGACGCCACAAGAGCCGATCGATCGCCTCGCGGCGACGCCGCGCCCGCTGCTCGAACGCCGCGCGGCAGTGGCAGCGTCGCCGCCGAGGCGGCTCAAGCGCGAGATCGTGGTTTCGAGCTTGTGCAGGAAGGCGTTCAAGTCCACCGGAATGATGTCGGTGGTGCAAATGGTCGACAGCGAGCAAGTCGGGCGGGCTGCCGGCTTCCGACTCGCTGCAGCCAGCGTGAACTGAAGTCCCAGCCCGACTCGGCGGCTGCGCGCGGTGGCGGTACACCTGCGGCGCCGGGCGACGCGACTGCCTGCGCGGTGGTCACGTCCTCGCGCCACGATTCTTCGCGAGGCGTGTCGCGATCGTCCCAATAACGGTTGAGCAACGCGCCATCTGCCAGCGCGACGACGCGCCGATGGGTCCTGGCCGGGTTGCAAGTGATCAGCGCCGTCCATCCAGAACGCGTGCTCGCGCAACATCTGCGGCAGATATTTCCGCGCGCCTGGGCCGCGGCGCGCTTCGCACAGCTCGGTCATCAGCGCAAACACCGGTGGCTGCGATCGACTCAGGTAGTAGCTGCGATTGCCGTTGGGCATGAAGCCGTGGGTGTCGATCAGATAGGCGAAGTTGTCGGTCATCGCGTGCACGAGACGGCCTGCCCGCTTCGGCCAGCCCCAGCATCGTGAAGTAGGAATCCCAGTAGTACTGTTCGGTGAAGCGGCCGCCTGGCACCACGTAGCGGTGCGGCAGCGGCAGCAGCGAGCTGCGCCGGCGGATGATGCTGCGGGTGCCGCGTCAGCACGCTCCACAGCCCATCGATGTGCCGGGCCAGCGATTCGCCTTCGCAGCGACACGTACGCCTTGGCGATCGGCGGCTGTGGCACGAAGTGCTGTTGCACAAACGCGCGCAGATCGAATCCCGGTTGTGCACGCTGGCTGCGATAGGCGGCCAGGATGGCCTCGGGCGTCGATGCGAGGCGCGCAATCGACGAAGGTCTTGCAGTCGTCGAACAGCACCCCGCGTTGCACGTCGATGAACAGTTCCCTGGTAGCGATCGGCGGGCGACAGCAGGTCGGGCGCGGGCGCGGCGCCGGCCGCTGCTGGCGCTCGTGGGTGCGGGGATCGCCGGGTCGTCATGGGGTTTCGACGCGCCGCAGGGTGCCAGGTTTCGCGCTTGCCCGCACAGGGGCATGGATCAAGCCGCCGAGCCGATCGCCGAGCCAGCTGCCGAATCCACCGCCAACGCGTACGACAGCCGCTCCCTGACACAGCCAGAACTGATCGATCAGCCTGGTCGGACAGGTGGCGCCTCGTCACTGGCGCCAGCTCTGGCATCGGACGCGCCGTGGCGCTGGCGTTCGGCCGCAGCGGCGCCGATGTGGTGGTCAACTTCGCCAACGATGCGGCAGCGGCCGATCAGGGTGGTCGCCACGCATTGCTCGCAACGGGCCGCCGCGCCATCGCCGTGCGCGCTGACGTGAGCCGCGAAGCAGACGTCGAGCAGATGTTCGAGACAGGCAGTCAGCGAGTTCGGCACGCCTGCACATCGTGGTGTGCAACGCCGGCCTGCAGCGCGACGCGCCGTTCGAGCAGATGACGCTCGAACAGTGGAACACCGTGATCGGCGTCAACCTGACGCGGGCAGTTTCTGTGCGCGCGCGCTGCGGTGCGTCGAGTTCAAGCGGCGCGGCATCGACCGCCACTCGGTGGCGCTCGGCAAGATCATCTGCATGAGCTCGGTGCACCAGCGCATCCCATGGGCGGGACACGCCAACTACGCGGCATCCAAAGGCGGCGTGATGCTGCTGATGCAGACCATCGCGCAGGAGCCGCCGGCGCAGCGCATTCGCGTCAACGGCATTGCGCCGGGCGCCATTCGCACGCCGATCAACGCCGCGGCGTGGCAGACCCGGCGAGGCTGGCGGACGCCGTTGATGTCGTTGATTCCGTATGGGCGCATCGGCGAGCCTGACGACGTGGCGCGAGCCGCGGTGTGGCTCGCCTCCGACGCCGCGGACTACGTGACCGGCGCCACGCTGTTCGTCGACGGCGGGATGACGCTGTACCGCGCTTCGCTCGGCAACGGTTGACGCGGCAGCCGCTGCATTGCATCTGAAACACGCAAGGCGCGCGCGCGGCGTCCGGTCAAGCGTGTGATGGCCGTGGTTCCGGCAGCATGATCGTGTGCCCGTGCCGGCATGCGATTGCCTCACCGCCTTCACCACCAAGCCGCATCCCATGACCCATACCCCACTGCGCAGCCCCTGGCTGTTCATGATCACCGCCGCCGCGATCCTGATGATCACGATGGGCGCTCGCCAGTCGCTGGGGCTGTTCGTTTCGCCGCTGAACACGCACACGGGCCTGGGCATCACCACCATCAGCCTGGCGATGGCGATCGGGCAGTTCGTGTGGGGCGTGTCGCAGCCGATCTTCGGCGCGATGGCCGACCGTTGAGGCCCGGTGCGCGTGATCGCGCTCGGTGCGCCGTTGCTGGCTGCAGGGTCGGTGTTGACCACGCAGGTCACCAGCGAGTGGGGCTTGATCGCCGCATTCGGCGTGCTCAGCGCAGCCGGTGCGGGTGCCGGCAGCTTCTCGATCCTGATGGGCGCCACCGCGCAACACCTGCCGCCCGAGCGCCGTGCATTCGCCAGCGGCTTCATCAATGCCGGCGGCAGCTTCGGCCAGTTCGTGTTCGCGCCGCTGAATCAGGCGGTGATGTCGGCATTCGGCTGGATGCACGCGCTGTGGATGATGGCGGTGGCCGCGCTCGCCACCGCGCCGCTGGCCTGGCTGCTCGGTAACGGCAAGCCTGCAGCGGCCACGCCCGTCACCGGCGCGGCGGCGCCGGCCGCCATCGACGCTGACGCTGCGCGCGCAGCTGCGCATCGCTGCGCACGACCGCAGCTACTGGTGCCTGCACGCGGGCTTCTTCACCTGCGGCTTTCACATCGCCTTCCTGGTCACGCATCTGCCGGGCGAGGTGAATCTGTGCGGACTCAACCCGCAGGTCGCGGCGACATCGCTGGCCATCATCGGCCTGTCCAACATCGCCGGCAGCCTCGACTGCAGGCGCGCTGGGCAATCACGTGCGCATGAAGATGCTGCTGTTCTGGATGTACTTCACGCGTGCGCTTGCGGTGCTCGCGTACCTGGCGATGCCCAAGACCGAGTGGACCTTCTATGCTTTTGCGGCGGTGCTCGGCGCCACCTGGCTCGCCACCGTGCCACCCACCGTCGGTCTCACCGCCAAGTTGTTCGGCACACGCTATCTGGCCACGCTGTTCGGCCTCACGCTGTTGAGCCATCAGATCGGCGGCTTCTTCGGTGCGTGGCTCGGCGGCATCGCCATCACGCACAGCGGCAACTACCTGCTGGATGTGGTGGGCCGACATCGTGCTGGCGCTCGCCGCGGCGCTGGTGAACCTGCCGATCCGCGAAGCGAGACCCCAGCTGCTGGTCGCCGCTGCGGCTTAACGACTCGCTCTTTGCGCACCTCGAGCACGACGCCCGCGCCGTCGCGGCTGTCGCAGTAGGCAAAGCCGCTGCCGTTGGCGCGGCTGCCTAAATTTCAGCCAGGATCTCCTGCAGCGCCCGCAATTCAGCAGGCTTCACGAGGTGCGCGTCGAAGCCGGATGCGCGGGCGCGCACCTTGTCGTCGGTGGTGCCGTAACCGGTGAGCGCGACCAGCCGCGTGCTCGCCAGCTCGGGATGCTCGCGCAGCTTTCTGGCGAGCTCGTAGCCGTCCATGCCAGGCAGGCCGATGTCGAGCAGCGCCACGTCGGGTCGAGCCGACCGCACTCGCTCCAATGCCTCTTGCGCCGAATAAGCGCATTCGACCTGGTGGCCTTCGAGGCTCAAGATGATGGCCAGCGAATTGGCGGCGTCGGTGTTGTCGTCCACCACCAGGATGCGGCGCATCGGCACCTGTAGCGGCGCGGGCTGTTCGCCGCCGGCCTCCTCGCGTTGCAATAGCGGCAGCTTCAACTCGAAGCGCGAGCCGTGTCCGAGCCCGGCACTGAACAGCGCAACGCTGCCGCCGTGCATCTCGACCAGGCGCTTGACCACCGACAGCCCGATGCCGAGGCCGCCCTGCGCGCGGTCGAGCGTGCGGATCGCCCTGCACGAACAGGTCGAACACCGTGGGCTGCAGGTCGAGGGTAATGCCGATGCCGTTGTCGCTGACGATCACGTGCGCCTGATCCCCATCGTCGCGCACCTCCAGCTGGATGCGTCCACCGGGGTCCGTGTATTTAGCGGCGTTGGTGAGGATGTTGGCCATGCACTGCACCAGGCGCGCAGAGTCGCCGCGCACGCGCAGCGAGCGGTACATCGCGACCGACAGCTCATGCCTCTTTCCTTCATCAGCGGCTCGACGGTCTCCACCGCTTGCGTCACCACATCGGCGAGCTGCACCGAGCGCCACTGCAGCACGACCCGACCTTGCGTGATGCGCGAGACGTCGAGCAGGTCGTCGACCAGACGCGTCAGGTTGGCCACCTGACGCTGCACGATGCCCACTGCCCGTCCGGCACGCGGGATGTCGGCGCACACGCGCGACAGGATCTCCCCCGCATTGCGGATGGGCGCCAGCGGGTTGCGCAACTCGTGGGCCAGCATGGCGAGAAACTCGTCTTTCTGGCGGTCGGCCGCCTCGAGCAGCGCGCGCGCACGCACGTGGAGCCGAAATCTCGCGGAAGTAACACACCACGCCGAAGCGCCCGTCGGGCAACGGAATGCGGTTGATCTGCCATTCGTAGTGCTCGGCCACGCCGCGATCCCGCCGCTCCTCCGAGCGCTCGGCCGCGACATAGCGCTCACCGGTGTCCAGCGTGTGCCGAAACAGCCGCACGATCTCGTCGGCAAAAGCTGGCGGCCAGAGGCGGTGGATCACGTCGTCGAAGTCGCTGCCGACGAGATCGGGGATGTCGCCGAACGTGGCCCGCGCCGTCGGGTTGACCTCGCGGATGCGAAAGTCGGCATCGACCAGGTACACGCCCAGTGGCGCCTCGTTGAGCAGTGTCTCGTACTGTGAGGTGCGCAAGCGAAATGCCTCGTCGGCCGCGCTGCGCATGCGACGCAACTCGAGCAGCGCGCCGAGCCGCGCGAGCAGTTCGCGTGCCGAGAACGGCTTGATCAGGTAGTCGTCCGCGCCGGAGTCGAGGCCCTCGATGCGCGCCTCCTCGCCGGCGCGCGCCGACAGCAGCACCACGGGCACACCGCGCATCGCAGCATCGGCACGCACTGCTGCCAGCAGCTCGAAACCATTGAGTCGCGGCATCATCACGTCGCTGAGGATCAGATCGGGGCGCTCGCGCCGCACCGCTGCCAAGGCCAACGCGCCGTCGGCCACCGCCTCGACAGCGGTAGTAAGGCGCGAGCAGGTCGCGCAGGTAGTCGCGCATGTCGGCGTTGTCGTCGGCGAGCACGATGCGCGAGCCGTACGAGACTGCAAAGCGCCGGTCGGCCGGTGTGTCGGCATCGAGCAGCGGTAGTTGCGGCGGTCAGGCTTCGTCGGTGCCGGGCAGCCAGCGCAGCGCTTCATCGACGAACGACTGCGCGGCGGCGGTGCGAGTGGGCGATCCATTGGCCGCCTTGAGGCGATCCTTCGCCAGGTGGGCCGAGCCGAGCGGCAGGTGCACTCGAAATGTCGTGCCCTGCCCCAGTACGCTCGTCGCGTCGATCGCGCCGCCGTGCAGCTTGACCAGCTCGTGCACCAGCGCCAGGCCGATGCCCGAGCCTTCGTGCGTGCGCGCCTGCGAGCCTTCAACGCGGTGGAAACGCTCGAACAACCGCGGCAGCTCGACCGCCGGCACGCCGACACCGGTGTCGGCGACCTCGAGCAGCGCGCCACTGCCTTGCTGCGTCAGGCGCACGGTGACGCCGCCCTCAAACGTGAACTTGAAGGCGTTGGACAGCAGGTTGAGAACGATCTTCTCCCACATCTCGCGGTCGACGAACGCCGGCTCGTCGAGCCCGGTGCACTCGACGGTGAACGACAGCCCCGCCTTTTCCATCGCCGAGCGGAAGGTGCTGGCGAGATCGCGCGTCAGCGCCGCGAGATCGGTGGCTTGGTAGCTGGCCAACGAACGTCCCGCCTCGATGCGCGAGAAGTCGAGCAGCGAGGTCACGAGCCGCTGCAGGCGCGCGGCGTTGCGCTGCGCGAGTTCGAGGCGCTGGCGCACGGCCGCGGGCAAGCCGTCATGGCTGATCGCATCTTCCAAGGGACCCAGCATCAAGGTCAGCGGCGTGCGGAACTCGTGGCTCACGTTGGAGAAGAACGCCGTCTTGGCGCGGTCGAGTTCGGCCAGCGTTTCGGCACGGCGGCGCTCCGCCTCGTAGGCCTGGGTATCGGCGATGGCCGACGCGACCTGCCCCGCCACCAGATCGAGAAACGATCGGTACGGTTCGTCGAGCGCACGCCGCGGGCTGCAGCCGGCGATCAGCACGCCCGCCAGCCAGGGCCCGAGGCCTTGAGCGGCAGCACCAAGGCCTGCTTCACGCGGTCACGCCAAGGCTCGGCGGCAAGCTCCACGCCGCGGCCAGGCAGATCATCGATCTGCTGAACCGCCTCGCTTGCGAGCAAGCCATGCAGCGACCAAGGCGATGGTGCGTCGTCGACCGCCAACGACACCGGCAACACGCGCGCCGTGGCCGCCCCAGCCGAGGCCACGCGCCGCGCCGGTTGTGCGGCATCGTCGAAGAGATACAGCGCAGCGAACGGCACATCCAGCGGGTAACGTGCCAGCACCTCGCACGCGCGGCGGCAGGCCTCTTCGACGCGTTGCACGCCGACCGCGCACGACGCGAGGTCGCCCAGCACGCGCAGCCGTCGTTCACCGATCACACGCTCGGTGACCTCGGTCACGACGCACAGCATGCCGGCAACGCGGCTCTCGTCGTCGTACACCGGGCTGTACGAGAAGGTGTGGTACGTCTCCTCGAGAAACCGCTGCGCTCGAGGAACAGCAGCAGGCCTTCGTCCCAGGTGGCTTCGCCGTGGCAGCGCACGTGGTCGATGCGCGGGCCGATGTCGGGCCAGATCTCCTCCCACACCTTGTCGGCGCGCGCCCCGAGCACCCAGTCGCGCTTGATGCCAACCGTGGGCAGGTAGGCGTCGTTGCAGAAGAAGGTCATGCCCGGGCCCCACAGCATCCACATGGCGTAGCGCGAGTCGAGCATCACGCGCACGATGGTCTTCAGCGATTGCGGCCACGATTTGGGGGCGCCAAGCGGCGTTGCCGGCCCAGTCGAGGGCACGCATGCGAGCTCCCATTTCGCCGCCGCCCTGCAGAAAATGATGCACGGGCTCGTCTCGTTGCGAATCGCTTGTCCTGCCATGGGCAACCGTGCGCATGGGTCTCCTCTTTCGTCGGCGGGCGTAGGTCGATCTCTTCACACGCGCGTCCGCACGTCGCATCGCCGCCTCGAAACGGCAACCAGAGCAAACGGCGCGCCAGGCCCAGAGCCGAACGCGGCACCGATGTACGAGGCGACGATCGGTGGCCAGAATTCGGCTACAAGAAGAGGTAGCGCAAAAACGGAGCTTCCAGCATGACGGGCATGGTCGAAGGCAAGGTGGTGGTCGTCACCGGTGCAGGCGGCGGCATCGGCCGCGACATCGCACTGGCGCTGGCCGCCGAGGGTGCCAAGGTGGTGGTCAACGACATCGGCACCTCCACCACCGGCGAAGGCTCCGACAGCGGGCCCGCGCAACAGGTGGTTCAGGAGATCCGCGCCGCCGGCGGGCAGGCCGCTGCCAACACCGACAGCGTGGCCGACGCGCAGGCGGCCAATCGCATCGTCACCTGCGCGCTCGACCACTTCGGCCGCATCGACGGCGTGGTCAACAACGCGGGCATCCTGCGCGACCGCTATCTTCCACAAGATGAGCGACGTCGAGTGGGATGGCGTGATCAAAGTGCACCTGTACGGCAGCTACTACGTCAGCCGCGCGGCAGCCAACCACTTCAAGGAGCAGGGCAGCGGCGCCTTCGTGCACATGACCAGCACGTCCGGGCTGATCGGCAACTTCGGCCAGGCCAACTACAGCGCGGCCAAGCTGGGGCTGGTGGCGTTGTCGAAGAGCATCGCGCTGGACATGCAGAAGTTCAACGTGCGCTCCAACTGCATCGCGCCGTTCGCGTGGAGCCGCATGACCGGCTCGATCCCCACCGACACGCCCGAGCAGCAGGCGCGCGTCGAGAAGATCAAGCAGATGACGCCGGCCAAGATCGCGCCGCTGGCGGTGTACCTGCTCGAGCGACGCGGCCAAGGCGGTCAACGCGCAGGTGTTCGCGGTGCGCAACAACGAGATCTTCCTGATGAGCCAGCCGCGGCCGCTGCGCTCGGTGCACCACGCCGACGGCTGGACGCCGCAGCAGATCGCCGAGCAGGCAATGCCGGCGCTGCAGGCGTCGTTCGTCGCGATGGAGCGCTCGGCTGACGTGTTCAGCTGGGATCCCGTGTAGTCGTGCTTGCTATGGGCCGGGGCCGGCCCGGCGCGGACACCTAGAATCCGCGTCATGAAAGCCTTTGCATCGGTGCTGCGGCCGATCGTGCTGCTGGCGGCGCTGATGGCGTGCGTGATGCTGCCTGCGCGCAGCGACACGGTTGCCGCCAAACCCGAGGTCGCGTCGCCGGTGTCGGCGCAAGGCCAGCGCATCTACGAGGCCACGCGCGCAACTGCTGCAGGTGCGCACGCTGCTGAAGGATCAAGACAGCCAGGCCTCGGTGGGCTCGGGCTTCGTGGTCGACGCCAGCCGGCTTGGCGATCACCAACTACCACGTCGTCAGCCAGTTTGCGTTGCGGCCCGAGCGCTATCGCCTGGCTTTCACGATGGCGCAGGGCCGCACTGGCAGCGCCGAGCTGCTGGCGATCGACGTGATCCACGATCTGGCGCTGCTGCGCCTGCGCGGTGCGCAGGGCGCGGCGCCGATCGAGTTCACGCCGCTGGCGTTTCGCAGCGCATCGGCGCCGCTGGCCAAAGGCGAACGCCTGTACTCGCTGGGCAATCCGCTCGACGTCGGCTTCGCGGTGGCCGAAGGTATCTACAACGGGCCGGTGGAACGCAGCTTCCTGCCGCAGATCTTTTTCGGCGGCTCACTGAACCCCGGCATGAGCGGCGGGCCCGCGGTCGACGACGCCGGGCCGCGTGATCGGCGTCAACGTGGCGGCGCGGCGCGATGGCGAGCAGGTGAGCTTCCTGGTGCCCGGCGCCCAAGGCGCAGGAGCTGCTGCAACGCGGGCGCGAGGCGCAAGCCGCAGACGCAGCCGATGTACGCCGAAGTGACGCGCCAGCTGCGTCGCCCACCAGGCGGCGCTGGTGGACGCCTTCGTCGCGCAACCGTGGCGCAGCGCCAACCACCGCGCGCTACCGCGTGCCGGTGCCGCAAGAGACGTTCATGCGCTGCTGGGGCAGCACCTCGCCCGAGACGCAGAAGTACATGCGCTACGAGCGCAGCGATTGCGTGATGAACCATTCCGTCTACGTGCCGGGCCGCAGTTGCGCGCCGGCATGATCAACGTGCGTCACGAAAGCTACGACGGCGATGCGCCTGGGCACGCTGCGCTTCGCGCAGGAGTACAGCGCCAGTTTCGCCAACGAGCAATTCGGCGGCGGCTTCGCCGCCACCGCGCCGCGCTGCAAGGAAGCCTTCACCGATCGCGATGGCCTGACGCTGCGCACCGTGGCCTGCATCTCCGCGCTCAAGCGCTTCGAGGGCTTGTTCAACCTGTCGGTGCTCACCACCACCGTCGACCACCCGACGCAGGGCGTGCAGGGGCGCCTCGATGCGGTGGCGGTGGACTTTGCGAACGCGCTGCGCCTGACCGAGTACTACCTGCAGGGGTTCGGGTGGATCACGAAGGCGGATCCGCGATGACATCGGCCCCGATCGGACTCAGGCTCGCACAAGCCGAAGTGCTCGACGCGGTCGGCCACGGCGTGCGGCTGATCGACGTGCATGCCTGGCCGCTGACCATCGGCCGCGCGCTGGACAATGACATCGCGCTGCCCGATCCGCACGTGGCAGCGCACCACGCAACGCTGGCCCCGGATGCCGAAGGTCGGCTGCGCTTGAGCGTCGGCGACACCCGCAATGGCGTGCGCATCGAGCATGGCGGCGCCGCATTGCAGTTGCGCGCCAACGAGCAGGCGCCCTTGCTCGCAGGGGCGCGCTTGCATCTGGGCCACAGCCAATTGCTGCTGCGCCTGCCGCAGGACCCGCTGGCCACCGAACTGCCGTTGCTGCACGGCCTGGCCGCAGGTCCGCGTTGGCTGGTGCCGGGGATGGCGATGCTCGCGCTGGTGTGGCTGCTGGCGGCGCGCTGGGTCGGCAGCGACGCCGACACCAAGTGGAACGAGTATCTGGCACCGGTGCTCGCCGGGGGTGGGGTGCTGTTCCTGTGGTGTTTGGTGTGGGGCTTGGCCTCCAAGCTGTTCACCGGCCGCTTCACGCTGATGCCGCATCTGCGCACTGGCTCTGGTGTTCGCCCTGGTCATGCAGGGGCTCGACCTGCTGCTGATGGTGTTGGGATACAGCCTCGACTGGCCGCTGCTCAGCCACCTGCGCCCCGCGGCAACCTTCGTCGTCGGCGCCGTGTGGCTGACGCAGCATCTGCGCCAGGTGCTGCCCAAGCACACGCGCGCGGCGGCCGGGCTGGGTGGCCGCGTGCACCGTGCTCGGCTTCGCCGTGGCGATGGTGAGTTCCTGGCGTCGCAATGACCGCCTGCTCGAAGAGCTGTACGCGCCCAACCTGATGCCGCCGGCCTGGCGCCTGGCGCGCGGCGCGCCGGTGCAGGAGTTGGTGAACGATCTGCGCACGCTGGAGCAGCCGCTGCGCGAGCGCGCGGCCAAGGCGAAGGCCGAAGACTACGAGCCTTGAGCCACCGCGCGGCGCGTGCTCAGTACGACTTCGGCAACCCCAGCACCTTCTCGGCGATGAAGCACAAGATCAACTGCGGGCTCACCGGCGCCAGACGCGGGATCCAGGCCTCGCGCAGGTAGCGCTCGACGTGATACTCCTTGGCGTAGCCCATGCCGCCGTGCGTGAGGATCGCGTTTTCGCACGCGCGGTAGCAAGCTTCGGCGGCCAGGTACTTGGCGCTGTTCGCTTCGGCCGCGCACGGCTGGCCCTGGTCGTACAGCCATGCCGCCTTCTGCGCCATCAGGTGCGCGGCCTCGAGTTCCATCCACGATCGCGCCAGCGGATGCTGGATGGCCTGGTTCTGTCCGATCGGGCGGCCGAACACTTCGCGTTCGTTGGCGTAGGTGGCGGCGCGCGCCAGCGCGCGCACGGCCGAGCCCACCGCCTCGGCCGCCACCAGAATGCGCTCGGGGTTGAGGCCGTGCAGGATGTAGCTGAAACCCTTGCCTTCGTCGCCGATGCGATCGGCGGCTGAGACGCGCAGACCGTCGATGAAGACCTGGTTCGAGTCGACCGCCTTGCGGCCCATCTTCGCGATCTCGCGCACCTCGATCGCGCTGCGATCGACATCGATGTAGAACAGGCTCAGGCCTTCGGTGCCCGGTGGTTTGTTCCACCGGCGTCGTGCGTGCCAACAGCAGCATCTTGTTGGCCACCTGCGCGGTGGAGATCCACACCTTCTGTCCGCTCACGACGTAGTGGTCGCCGTCGCGCGTGGCATGGGTCTTGAGCTTCAGCGTGTTCAAACCGGTATTCGGCTCGGTCACCGCAAAGCACGCGCGGTCGCGGCCATCGATCAGTGGCGGCAGCCAGCGCTTCTTCTGCGCGTCGCTGCCGAACACCACCACCGGGTGCAGGCCGAAGATGTTCATGTGCACCGCCGACGCACCCGACAGCCCCGCGCCCGTGGCGGCGATGGTGTGCATCATCAGCGCCGCCTCGCTGATGCCCAGGCCCGCACCGCCATAGGCCTCGGGCATTGCGATGCCGAGCCAGCCGCTGGCGGCAAACGCGCGATGGAAGTCTTCCGGAAATCCACCTTCGGAATCCTTGCGCAACCAATAGTCGGCGTCGAACGGTGCGCACACGCGCTCGATCGCGGCGCGAATCTGCTCCTGCTCGGGAGACCAGGCGAAGTCCATGCGTCCACTCTAGCGCGTGGTCGCGTTGCTGCAGCCCTAACGAGCCAGGCTCACCAGCAGATCCTGCAACTGCCCGATGTCGGCCGGTTTGATCATGTGGTGGTCGATCCCAGCCTCGCGCGCCTTGCGGCGGTCTTCCTCCTGGCCCCAGCCGGTGATCGCGACGATGGTCGGGCGTCGCTCGGGGTGGCGCGCGCGCAGCGTGCGTGCCACTTCGTAGCCATCCATGCCGGGCAGCCCGATGTCCAGCAGCACCACCGAGGCGTCGTCGGCACTGAACGCGTCGATCGCCGAACGACCGTCGTGCGCCAGCGTCACTTCGGCGCCCAACATCTCGAGCACCATGCCCAGGCTGGCGGCAGAGTCGCGGTTGTCGTCGACTATGAGCACCCGCATCGGCGATGACAACGTCAGCGGCTGGGCTCGGCCGCCCGCTTGACCGCGGGCGCCGCCAGCGGCAGGCGCACCACGAACTCCGCGCCATGGCCCTCGCCTTTGCTGCGCGCCTCGAGGCTGCCGCCGTGCATCTCGGCCAAACGGCGCGACAACGTCAGTCCGATGCCCAAGCCACCCTGAGCGCGCCCATCGATGCGCGCCTCGCGCGCGAACATCTCGAAGATGCGCGTCAGGCCATCGGTGGCGATTCCGATGCCGTTGTCGCGCACGCTGATCGACACCGATTCACCCGTCGCGCCGCGCGGCCAGCGAGATCAAGCCGCCGTCCGGCGTGTACTTGGCTGCGTTGTTGAGCAGATTCGAGAGGATCTGCGACAGTCGAATCGGGTCGCCTTCGATCCACAGCGCCTCGCCGGGCAGCGAGATGTCGAGCTGATGATGGCCCGCCTGCACCACCGGCTCGCTGGTCTCCACGGCGTTGCGCACCACCGCCGACAGCTCGACGTGCTCGCGCTTCAGCTCGAGCCAGCCGCTGGTGATGCGCGACATCTCGAGCAGATCGTCGATCAGGCGCACCAGGCTGTTGAGCTGGCGCTCGATGATGTCGCGCGCTGGTGCCACCGCCGCGGTGTCGTGGCCGTGGTACCGCATCACGTGCAGCGCATTGCGCATCGGCGCCAGCGGATTGCGCAGCTCGTGCGACAGCGTGGCGAGGAACTCGTTCTTGCGACGATCGGCCTCGCGCAGCGCCTCGTGGCTGTCTTCAATCGCCTTGCGCGCCTGCACCTGCACGGAGACGTCGCGGAAGTAGCACACCATGCCGTTGCGGCCATCGGGCAAAGGGATGCGGTCGACGCGCCACTCGTAGTGCTCCACGACACCGCGATCGCGCCGCTTCTCGGCCCACTCGGGCGCAATGTATGGCTCGCCGCTGGCCAACACGTGCCGAAAGATGCGCGCACCACCTCGTCGGCGAGTGGGGCCTCCCACAGAGACGTGCATGATCTCGCCGAAGTCGCGGCCGATCAGACCGCCAGCGATGTCGCCGAACATCGGCATTGCGGCCGGGTTGACCTCGCGGATGCGAAAGTCGGCGTCCACCAAGCAGGCGCCGAGCGGCGCGTGGTCGAACAGCGCTTTCACCTGTGCGCTGCTCTGGCGCAGCGCCTCCAGCGCGCGACGCCGGATGTCGTCGGCCTGCCGCAGCGCGGCCACGCGACCTGCAACTCACGCGCGCTGAAGGGCTTGACCAGATAGTCGTCAGCGCCGCGGTGCAGCCCCTCGAGCCGCGCCTCTTCGCCGGCACGCGCCGACAGCACCAGCACGGGCACCGTGCGCAACTCGAGGTCCTTGCGCAGTTGTTGAATCAGGCCGAAGCCATCGAGCCTGGGCATCATCACGTCGGCGACGATGACGTCGGGCCGCCGTGTGCGCGCCGCCTGCAGCGCAGCCAGGCCATCCCCACCACCTCCGACCTCGTGGTGCTCCGACAGCAGACGGCGCACGTAGTCACGCAGGTCGGCGTTGTCGTCGGCCACCAGCACGCGGCCCACCTTGGCGGCGGCATCGGTTGCGACGATGGTCGGCGACGCGTCGGGCAGCCAACCCAACGCCTCGGCGACGTAGCTGTCGGCGCGCGCGTGCCGTGAGCGCTGCCGCGGCGTCGGATTCGACCAGGCGTTCGCGCGGCAGGTGTGCATGCCCTTCGGGAATCTCCACCGCGAAAGTGCTGCCACGGTGGAGCTCGCTGCAGACGCTGATCGAACCGCCGTGCAGCTTGACCAGTTCGTGCACCAGCGCCAGGCCGATGCCGCTGCCTTCGTGGCTGCGTCCGTGTGCGCTCTCGACGCGGTAGAAGCGCTCGAACACACGGTCGTGCGAATCTTTCGGCGATGCCGATGCCGGTGTCGGCCACAGTGAGCCGCAAGCGTTCGCCGACATCCACCAGCTGCACGGTGATCGTGCCGTGCATCGTGAACTTGAAGGCGTTGGACAGCAGGTTGAGGATGATCTTCTCCCACATCTCGCGGTCGACCCAGCCGTGCGCGGGCACTTGGCATTGCACGTCCAGGCGCAGATCGGCCTTGTCGCAGGCAGATCTGAAGTTGCTGGCGAGATCGGCCGTCAGCGCGGCCAGGTCGGTGGCTGGTACGACGCCTGCGCCCTGCCCGCTTCGATGCGCGCGAAATCGAGCAGCACATTGACGAGTTTCAGCAGCCGCTGGCCATTGCGATGCACGATGCTCAACAGGTCGCGGCTGGGGTCCAGATTCGCGGGCGAGCAGCTCCTCGAGCGGCCCCAGCATCAGCGTGAGTGGTGTGCGGAACTCGTGGCTGACGTTGCTGAAGAACGCGGTCTTCGCGCGGTCGAGTTCGGCCAGGGCCTCGGCGCGCCGGCGCTCGTCCTCGTAGGCCTGGGCGTTGGCGATCGCCGTCGAGATCTCACCTGCCACGAGATCGAGAAACGACTGGTAGGGCTCATCGAAGGGGCGCTTCGGATTGATGCCCACCACCAACTTGCCGGGCAACCCGCCACCCGGACGCGCGAGCGTCAGTTCCTTCACCTGCCCGGGCTTGGCGGCCAGCAACGCGGCCTGCGCATCGGGCGTGCACGCCTGCAACTCATCGTCGAGATAGGCCAACGCAAACGGCACATCGACGGACCGGGCGGCCAGCGCGTCTCCATCGCCAGCACACAGGTGTCGCGGGGCGTGCGTGCGGCCACTTTTGAATAGCCAGATCCTTCAACAACGCGAGTCGGCGTTCACCGATCACGCGGCCCGTGGTTTCGGTGACGATGCAGAAGACGCCGCCCACGCGGCCCGATTCGTCGCGCACGGGGTCGTAGGAGACGTCGAAGTACGTCTCCTCGACAAACCCGTAGCGCTCGAGCGAGAACAGCAAGTCCGTCGCCCAAAATGCCTCGCCGGTGCGCACGACGCCATCGAGCAGACCATGCAGCACGCTGTCCCAGATCTCGCTCCAGGCTTCGCGTCCGACAAGGCCCAGCGCGCGCGGATGCTTGGCGCCGAACACCGGCCGGTAGGCATCGTTGTAGAAGACAACGAACTCGGGGCCCCAGAACATGATGATCTGCGCCTTCGACGGCAGCAGCATGCTCAAGGCGCTGCGCAGGCTCTGCGGCCAGCTCGTGATGGGGCCGACCGCGGTGGCTGACCAATCGAGCACCCGCATGCGCGCGCCCATTTCGCCGCCGCCCGCCAGATACTCCAGCGCCAAGGCCGTGTCTTGTGTTGGTATCGGCACCCAGCTCCTCCCGAGCCCAAGCGATCGGACTGTAGCTACCCACCGGAAATTCACCGGGGCAATCCGCGTACCCGGGCAGCAGCGGCGCGCCAAGTCAGCAGCAACGGCCGGCGCGACCTCCCTGCGTAGCGTGCCTGTTGCCGCTCACGGAAGAACTCTTCGTACGACATCACCGGCGCGCCCGGGTGCTGCGTCGTCATGTGATCGCGATAGGCGTCGTAGTCCGGCACACCGACCATCAAGCGCAAGCCCTGCGCCAGATAGCGCCCGGCGCGCTCGAGGCCTTCGAGCGCGCCCGATGGGGTAATGCGCTCAGGCACCGCCCGCTCCTGCTGGCAGCGCGGTAAACGGCGTCTCGCTTGCCGTCGGCTCGCGGCTTGCGCGAGCCTGCAGCACTGCACGCACGCTGTAGACCAGTACGCTGACCACCACGAACATGAACAGCGCACACAGCGCGGCGTCGAGGCGATCGTTGAAGACGATGCGCGCCATCACCTCAGGGGTCTTGGCTGGTGCCAGCAACTGCCCCTGGGCCAATGCATCGGCGTACTTGCTGGCGTGCGAAAGGAATCCCACCTTGATGTCTGGTGAAAAGATCTTCTGCCAGCCCGCGGTCAGCGTGCACACCAGCAGCCACGCGGCCGGCGCGATGGTGACCCAGGCGTAGCGGTCCTTCTTCATCTTGAACAGCACCACCGGTGCCCAGCAGCAGCGCTACAGCAGCAAGCATCTGGTTGGAGATGCCGAACAGCGGCCACAGCGTGTTGATGCCACCCAGCGGGTCGACCACGCCCCTGGTACAGGAAGTAGCCCCACGCGCCGACGGTGAGCGCGGTGGCGATCAGGTTAGCCGCCAGGTTCTCGGTGTGCTTGAGCGCCGGCACGAAGCTGCCGAGCAGGTCTTGCAACATGAAGCGCCCGGCGCGCGTGCCGGCATCCACCGCGGTGAGGATGAACAGCGCCTCGAACAGGATCGCGAAGTGGTACCAGAAGGCCATCATCGTCTTGCCGCCCGATCACCTGGTGCAGGATGTGCGCCATGCCCACCGCCAGCGTCGGCGCGCCGCCGGCACGCGATAGGATGGTGATCTCGCCGACGTCCTTGGCGGTTTGCATCAACTCGTCGGGCGTGATCACGAAGCCCCAGGTCGACACCGCTTGCGCCACCGCCTCGGGCGTGGTGCCCACCAGCGCCGGCGGGCTGTTCATCGCGAAGTAGACGCCGGGCTGGATGCACGCCGCCGCGGTGAGCGCCATCACCGCGACGAACGATTCGGCCAGCATGCCGCCGTAGCCGATGAAGCGCGCATGGCTTTCGTTCTCCAGCATCTTCGGCGTCGTGCCCGACGAGATCAGCGCGTGGAAGCCCGACACCGAGCCGCAGGCGATGGTGATGAACAGGAACGGGAACAGACTGCCCGACCACACCGGGCCGCCGCCATCGCGCGAACTGCGTCAGCGCCGGCATCTGCAACAGCGGTGAGACGATCACGATGCCGATCGCCAGCGCGATGATGGTGCCGATCTTCAGGAAGGTCGACAGGTAGTCGCGCGGCGCCAGCAGCAGCCACACCGGGATCGACGCGGCGATGAAGCCGTAGGCGATCAGCATCCACGTCAGCGCCGTGCCGTCGTAGGTGAACAGCGGCGCCCACTCGGGGCTCTCGTGCACCCACTGCCCGGCGATGATCGCCAGCATCAGCAGCACGAAGCCAATCACCGACACCTCGCCGATGCGGCCCGGCCGCAGGTGGCGCAGGTACACGCCCATAAACAGCGCCACCGGAATCGTCGCGGCGACGGTGAAAGTGCCCCATGGCGAATCGGCAAGCGCCTTGACGACGATCAGCGCCAGCACCGCGAGGATGATGATCATGATCATGAAGGTGCCGAACAGCGCGATCAGCCCGGGCACCACGCCCATCTCCTGCTTGATCAGGTCGCCCAGCGAGCGGCCGTCGCGGCGCGTGGAGATGAACAGGATGATGAAGTCCTGGACCGCACCGGCGAACACCACGCCGGCCAAGATCCACAGCAGCCCCGGCAGGTAACCCATCTGCGGCGGCCAGCACTCGGCCCACCAGCGGGCCCGCGCCGGCGATCGCCGCGAAGTGGTGGCCGTAGCAGCACGTACTTGTTGGTCGGCACGTAGTCCAGGCCGTCGTTGTGCGTCCACGCCGGCGTGCGCCGGCGCGCATCGAGCCCGAGCACGCGCGTGGCGATGAACAAGCTGTAGTAGCGATACGCGATCAGGTAGACGCAGACCGCGGCCACCACGATCCACAACGCGCTCACTGCCTCGCCGCGGCCCAGTGCGATGGTCGCCAGTGCCAGCGCACCCGCAATCGCAATCGCCAGCCAGACCAGATGCCGCCCAATGTTCGCCATGTTGTCTCCGACTGCTCGCTGTGGGGCAGCTCGACGCAGACCTGCGACGGGCCGCTGTCACGGTGTTCGAGTTTCTTGCAGCGGGGTCGCACCGTCAATCGTCGACCTGCGCTGACGCAGGGGGCAGAGCGCCGCGCCTGAAAACAGCGCCCGCTCGCGGCGAGCGACAATGTCCAGCGAGACTGGCACTCAACAATCCGCTGACGCGGACGAAGGAAGGAAGCGTTGTGACCGATGCCGACGAAGTCGTCTCCGATCGTCCTGCGGCCGTGGCGCGGACGGCTGCGCCGACTCCGGTGGTGCTGCGCGACGTGCCGCGCACCGTGCTCGGTGTGCTGCTGATCGGCGTGTTGATCGTCGCGTCGTTCTGGGTCCTTCGACCCTTCCTGTTGTCGCTCATCTGGGCGGCGATGATCGCAGTCGCCACCTGGCCGCTGATGCTCAAGATGGAGGCTCGCTTGCGGCGGCGCTGGCTAGCGGTGGCGGTGATGTCGCTGGCCATGTTGGTGGTGTTCGTCGCGCCGGTGGTTCTGATGATCCAGACCCTGGCCGACAACGCTGACACGATCACCGACTGGGTGCACACGGTGTCGACCTCGGCGATCCCGCCGCCCCCTCAATGGGTGCAAAACATCCCGCTGGTCGGCGACAAGATCGCGGCCGGCTGGATGACTATCGCCGAAGCCGGCAAGGGTGCACTGGCGGCGCGCGTCGCGCCCTACGCCGCCGACGCGGCCAAGTGGCTGGCACACGCAGCTGGCAGCATCGGCATGCTGGGCGTGCAACTGATTCTGACCCTCGTCATCGCGGTGATCCTTTACAGCCACGGCGAGACGGCGCGCAACAGCCTTTGATCCGCTTCGGCCGCCGCCTCGCGGGCGAGAGCGGCGAACGCGTCGTACTGCTCGCCGGTGCATCGATCCGCGCGGTCGCGCTCGGTGTCGTCGTCACGGCATTGGCGCCAGACGGTGCTCGGTGGCCTGGGCATGGCCATCGCCGGCATCCCGTTTGCCGGCCTGCTGACCGCCGTGATCCTGTTGTTCTGCATCGCACAGGTTGGCCCGATGATCGTGCTGATCCCGGCAGTGGTCTGGCTGTTTTGGGACGACCAAACGGGATGGGAATCGCGTTGCTGGTGTGGTCGCTCGTGGTCGGCACCATGGACAACTTCTGCGCCCGTACCTCATTCGCAAGGGGCAGACCTGCCCGCTGCTGCTGATCTTCGCGGGCGTGATCGGCGGCCTGATCGCCTTCGGCATCATCGGCCTGTTCGTCGGCCCGGTGGTTCTGGCGGTCGCCTACACGCTGCTGGTGCAGTGGATGAACGAACGCGAGAGCCCTTGAGCCGCACCGCCCGCGCGAGCCATCAACGCGAGAACGCCTTCGTCCACGATATTGCCTGCACGATGTTGCTGTAGTCGTCGGTCCAGGCCCGGCCCGCGGGCTGGCTGGCAGCGCGCGCGAACCCGGACCACCAGCACGTCGAAGCGTGTCGCAGCGCTCGCCCCAGTGCCGGCAATGCGTATCCCAGTGCAGCCAGTTCAGTCCTATCATCAACCGACCCCGACGATCTCAGGGGCCGGAAGGTGTAGTCGATGAAAACGGCCAAAGGGATCTTGCGCCTCGCATGCTTCGGCTCGCTGGCGGCCAGCTCGGTATTCGCGCGCAGAACCCGACGCCGGCCCAGCCCGCAGACACGGCTCTGACGATCAACATTCCGGGCACGACGTGGACCGGAGACCTCGACGGCATGGTCGAGCGGCGAGTCATCCGCGTGCTGACCACCAACAGCAAGAGACGTACTTCTTCGTCGACAAAGGGCGTCAATCGCGGCATCGTCGCCGACACCTTCCACGACCTTCGAGCAGGAGCTCAACAAGAAGCTCGCCGCCGAAAAGAAACTCAAGAACAAGAACCTGAAGGTTCGCGTGGTGTTCGTCCCGATGCCACGCGACCGCTTGCTATCTGGCACTGGTGCGATGGCAAGGGCGACATCGCAGCCGCCAACCTCACCATCACGCCCGAACGCCAGAAACTGGTGGACTTCGCCAGCGCCGGCGCGAGCGGCGTCAGCGAGGTCGTCGTGACGGGCCCTGCCTCGCCGAGCGCTTCGCACGCTGGACGATCTATCCGGCAAGGAAGTGTTCGTCCGCAAGTCGTCGAGCTACTACGAGAGCATCGTCGCGCTGAACAAGAGGTTCGTGGCGGACAAGAAGTCGCCGGTCGCTGATCAAGGAAGCGCCCGAGACCCTGGAGGACGAAGACCTGCTCGAGATGCTCGAACGCCGAGCCTCGTTGCAATGGTCGTCGTCGACAAGCACATTGCGGACTTCTGGAAGCAGGTCTTCCCCAAACTCACCGTGCACGATGGCATCACGCTGCGCACCGGTGGCGAGATCGCCTGGGCGATCCGCGAAGGCAGCCCGCAACTCAAGGCGGCGTTGGACGACTTCATCGGCCGCAACAAGGTCGGCACCTCGACGGGCAACCAGATGCTGACGCGTTATCTGAAGAGCACGCAAGTATCGTGAAGAACGCGGCCTCGGTGGAAGAGCGCAAGAAGTTCATCGCGCTGATGCAGTACTTCCAGAAGTACGGCGACAAGTACAACGTCGACCCGATCTTGATGGCTGCGCAGGGCTACCAGGAGTCGCAGCTCAACCAGAACGCCAAGAGCGCGGTGGGCGCGATCGGGGTCATGCAGGTGATGCCCGCCACCGGCAGGGACATGAAGGTGGGTGACATCACCCAGACCGAAGCCAACATCCACGCCGGCATCAAGTACATGCGCTGGATGATCGACCAGTACTACGGCAAGGAGCCGATGACGAATCTCGACAAGGCGCTGTTCGCTTTCGCCTCCTACAACGCGGGCGCGGGCCGTATCTCATCGCTGCGCAAGGAGGCCGCCAAGCGCGGCCTCGACCCCAACGTCTGGTTCCAGAACGTCGAGTACGTGGTGGCCGAGAAGATCGGGCAGGGAGACGGTCACCTACGTCAGCAACATCTACAAGTACTACATCGGATACCGACTCGTCTTGAGAGCCAGGCTGCCAAGAAGGAAGCGGTCGAGAAGCGTCAAGGGCGGCGGCAAGTAACCCCATCTGCGGTTGGGAGCCACCCCAGCCAGCACAAGCTCCAACTGCGATACGTGCCGACTGGGCGTCCGCATTGGCGGGGCATCCAATGCGCGCAGCGGCCAAGCATGTCGCAACGCGCCGCAGCAACCTCCAGGGAGTTTCATCATGTCTTTCGCCATCACCGCACTGGCACCTCGCTTGAACCTCGATGTGCTCGGCAAGATACCGGCCCTCGAGGCCCCCAAGTTCCCGCCACCGCCACCCGAGCCGCCCGCGAAACTGGCGATCGGCGCCGGCTCGCTGGCCAAGCTCGCGGACGAATGGTGCGGCACTGTGCCCCGCCACTTCCCGCCCGTGCCGCCGAAGGGTGGCTCCGACGACGGCGGCTGGTGTGGCACCGTGCCGCGTCCGTTGCCGGGCCCGATCCCGCCCGCGCCGCCGCAACCGTGGCTCGACCTCGCCAACGCGGCGCAGTCGTTCCGCTGATCTAAGCATGACGAACCCCTTCCCGCGAGGGAAGGGGTCCGACGGCATACTGCCGGCTGCCGCAGCAGCAAGCGCGCGAGACAGGAGCAGCCATGGCGTTGGACGTGACCAGTGCAGCCACAACCGTGCGGCGCGCTCGTGCGCGGCATCGATCTCACTGCGCCGCTGACCCACGAGCAAACGGCCGAGGTGCGATCGGCATGGCTCGCGCACCAGGTGCTCGCCTTCCCGGATCAGCTGCTGACGGTGGCCGATCTCGAGCGCTTCGCTTCGACGATCGGCCCGTACGGACCCGACCCGTATTTCGAATCGATTCCCGGGCATCCGCATGTCGCGCAGGTGAAGCGCGAAGCCGACGAGACGAGCACGCTGTTCGCCGACAACTGGCACTCCGACTGGAGCTTCCGCCAGCCCACCAGCCGGCACGCTGCTGTACGGCGACGTGATCCCGCCGATCGGCGGCGATACGCTGTTCGCCAATCAATACGACGCCTGGACCGCGTTGCCGTCGGCACTGAAGCAGCCACGGTGCAAGGTCGCCTGGGTGTGCACTCCGCGAAGGCGCGGGTACTCGCGGCAAGGCCGTTATGGCGAACGAGACCAGGGCCGCTCGATGGCCATCCGCTACGACGATTCGGCACTGGCCACGCAGACCCATCCGATCGCCCGGCGCCACCCCGAGACCGGCCGCGTGGCGCTGTTCGTCAGCCCAGGCTACACCATCGGCATCGACGGCGTGCCCGACGACGAAGGTGCAGCGCTGCTCAACGAGCTGTTGCGCCCATCAGGCCAAGCCGCAATTCGTCTACCGCCACCGGTGGACACAAGGCATGCTTTCGTGCTGTGGACAACCGCTGCCTGGTGCACGCGGCCACCGGCGGCTATCAGGGCCATCGCAGGCTGCTGACACCGGATCACCGTCGGTGAGGCACAGCGCAGCGGCTGAGCGCTGCACCAGCTTCGATCGCGCAACCGGCGCTGTTCTTCTCGTTTCCTCGACTCGTTCGTCCACGCCTTCAACTCCGACAGCGCCGCCTCGGGCAACCCAGCCGATGCGGGGCGCGCAAACCGGTGAATGCCGGCGAAGCGAGAGGGTTGCCGTCGGCCGGCGAAACCGCGTCGCCGCCATGGGCGGCTCGGGTCAGATCGGCTGTGATAGTGTCCACTTTCGCGAGCGCAACGACGATTCCTGCAAACATACCGGCGACTCACCCGCCGCATCGACGCCGCGGCCGCAGCCATCGAAGCGCGCGTGATCGCGTGGCGACGCGACCTGCATCAACACCCCGAGCTCGGCAACCGCGAGTTCGCGCACCGCGGCCATCGTCGCCGAGCACCTGCAGGGCCTGGGCTTGGACGAGGTGCGCACCGGCGTCGCCCACACCGGCGTCGTGGCTCTGCTGAAGGGCGGCTTGCCGGGGCGCGGTGGTGGCGCTGCGCGCCGACATGGACGCATTGCCGGTGCACCGAAGAGGTCGACGTGCCCTTCGCATCGAAGGTGCGCGCGATCTGGAACGGCGAAGTCGGTGGGCGTGATGCACGCCTGCGGCCACGACTGCCACACCGCCATCCTGATGGGCGTGGCCACGGTGCTCGCCGGCCTGCGCGAGCAGTATGCGCGGCAGCGTGAAGTTCATCTTCCAGCCCGCCGAGGAGATGCCGCCGCGACGGCGAAGACGGCGGCGCGAAGATGATGATCGCGGAAGGCGCGCTGCAAGAATCCGCGTGCCGCAGGCCATCTTCGGCCTGCACGTCACCTCGCGCCATGCACGTGGGCGTGCTCGGCTATCGCCTCGGGCCGACGATGGCCAGCTCCGACACGCTTCAAGCATCACCGTGCACGGCAAGCAGACCCACGGCGCCGCGCCGTGGCTCGGCGTGGACCCGATCGTCACCGTCGGCGCAGGTGATCCTGGGCCTGCAGACGGTGGTCAGCCGCGGTGTCGACATCGCGCGCGAGCCGGCGGTGGTGACCGTGGGCATGATCAAGGGCGGCGTGCGCGAGAACATCATCCCCGACAGCGTCGAGATGCGCGGCACCATCCGCACCTTCGACGAAGACGATGCGCGATGACGTCACGAGCGCGTCACCACGTTGGCCGAGGCGGTGTGCGCGCGGCTCGCGCGCCGGCTGCACCGTGTGCATCGAACAAGAACTATCCCGGTGACCGTCAACGACCCGGCGCTCACCGCACGCGATGGTGCCCACGCTGCAGCGCGTGGCCGGCGCCGACAAGGTGCAGCTGATCGCCCAAGGTCACCGGCTCGGAGGATTTCTCGTACTTCCAGCAGCTCGTGCCGGGACTCTTCTTCTTCGTCGGCGTCACGCCGCCGAGCATCGACCCGGCCAAGGCGCCGGCCAATCATTCGCCGCGCTTCCACGTCGACGAACGCGCGCTGCTGCTGGGCGTGCGATCGCTCGCAAATCTGGCTTGCGACTTTCTCGAAGCGCGCGCATGAGCGTCGAGGCCGAACGCACGATCCTCAGCTGGCACGCGCACGTGTGCTTCGATCCCGCGGCAACGCGGGGGCGAGGCCGAATGCGTGCGCGAGGGCGTCGTCGCAGCGCTTCAGGGTGCAGCTCGGTCGCTGGCACGAGGCGCCGATCGGCCCTCACACCCAGGCGATGTACCAGGTGGCGTTCGATGTGACCGTTTTTGCCGATCTGGTGCCGTGGCTGGCGCTGCATCGCGACGGCCTGAGCGTGCTCGTTCATCCCAACACCCCGGCGCCACGCGCCGATCATCTGGTGCACGCCATCTGGCTTAGGCCGCCGCTGCCGTTGCGCGCGGATGTGCTGCCCGGAAACCATCGACGCCAGCGAAGAGTCGCCAATCGTGCCCAACACGTGACAACGGGCCGTGGTGGCGCGCCGAAGCATCGTGGACGGCACGCTGATTGCCCAAGCACAACGCATGAATCGGGACAAGGAACTCGACGATCTGGCCAAGGTCGATCGACAGATCGCCGATGCCGAGCGACACCTGCGCTGATCTCGAAAGCACGATGCGGGAGGCGCCGCCCAACTGGCACGACGACGACGAAGGCGCAGGATCTGCTCGCCGTGATGCGCCTGACCCTTGTGAAGCACAAGGCCCGCCGCGCCGCGATCCTGCAGTTCATCCAAGACACGGAGTCCGGACGGCTGTAGCGGCGTGGCGCGAGCGGCCTTTCCGCGCGTCTATGCGCTTGGCCGCGTTCGGCGCCCGCGCAGGCAGCCGCAGTAGCCGAAACGGCGGTCGATCGGGAAGGAACGCTGCAGCAGCGGCTTGGCCACGTTGTAGACCGGCGTACCACTCATCGTGCGGCCTTCCGAGGTGCGCCACGGTGGGCGTGCCCGTGCACCACCATGTCCACGGATAACGCAGCAGCGGATCTTCCAAACGACTGCTGCCGAGGAACGCAAAGATCTCAGGCGGTTCACCCTGCACGGTGCCGGCGATCGGTGCGTAGTGCAGCAGCGCGATGCGATGTGGCGTACGCAGCTTGGCCAGTGCCGACTCGAGCTTGAACGCCTCCTGCGGGGCCTCGTTGACGAACTGCTTGATCGCGGTCTCGCCCCACGAGCCCAGTGACGCGCGCCCGAAGCCGCCGGCAAAACCCTTGGCGCCCGCGATGCCGATGCCGTGCACCTCGACCGCCTCGCCGTCGAGCACCTGCACGCCGACAGCCTGCAGCGTGCGCCGCACCTCGTCGGCCGCATTGGACTCAGAAGTCGTGATTGCCCAGCACGGCGATCACCGGCACCGACACCACGCTCCAGTTCGTCGGCCAGCACCTTGGCCTCCTTGGGCGTGCCGTAGTCGGTGAGGTCACCGCACAGCAGTAACGCATCCGGCCGCCTCGGACGCCTGCGCGAAAAGTTGCGCAGTGTGCCGGCCGCAGCCCGGTTGCAATACGGGTCGCCGACCGCGGCAGGAACCGAACCTCGTTCTTCTCGTCCATTGCGTTGTTCTTTCCGCTACGCTGCAGCAAACGGCGCTCCTGACGGCGCGTGCCTTGCCCTGCGCTAGACTCACAGCATGCGACTCGGCCCGCAAGCCCGTCATGTCTTGGCCCATCCGGGCCCGTTCGTGCTGCACACCCTGAAGGCGTTTCGCGCCAACCAGGGCCTGCTGCTGGCCGGCGCGGTGGCGTACTACGCGCTGCTGTCGATCGTGCCGCTGCTGATCCTGATCGTGATCGCGCTGTCGCACGTCATCGACCAGGCCGAGCTGCTGGCCACGCTCGGCCGCTACCTCGAAGTGGCTGCTGCCGGGCCAGTCGAAGGCGATCGTCAGCGAGCTGTGCGAACTTCGTCGACGCACCGCGACGTCATCGGGCTGGGTGCTGCTGCGCGACGATGCTGTTCTTCAGCTCGCTGCGCCTTCACGGTGCTCGAGAACGCGATGTCGGTGATCTTCCTGCACCGCGTCGCGATCCGGCGGCGCCACTTCCTGGTCTCGGCGCTGCTGCCGTACTGCTACATCCTGTACGCTCGGCGTCGGCCTGCTGCTGGTGACGCTGGTCGCCGGCAGCCTGCAGGCGATGGGCCGAGGAGACCGATCGAGTTGCTCGGCCGCGCAGTGGTCGCTGCACGGCGTCTCGGGCGCTGCTGCTGTACCTGCTCGGCTTCGTCGGCGAGGTGTTCGTGCTGACCTCGGTCTACCTGGTGATGCCGGTCGGGCCGGCTCGCGCTGCGCCACGCGCTGATCGGCGCGCGTCACCGCGGCGCTGCTGTGGGAGCTGACGCGCCACGTGCTGGTCTGGTACTTCGCGACGCTGTCGCAGGTCAGCGTCGTCTACGGCTCGCTGACCACCGCGATCGTCGTGCTGCTGAGCCTGGAGGTCGCGGCGCCACGCTGCTGCTGTTCGGCGCGCAGGTGATCTCCGAATACGAAGCGCATCAGATCAGGGCCAGCCGCAGGAGTTGCCGATCCCGCTTCGCACCGGCTGAGCGCGCGCCGTCACGCGCCGCAGCACGCGGCACGCCGGTGTAACCGACGATGGCGAACTGCGAGACGGGTGAGGCGAGGTCCTTTACGTGCAGTTGCTGCAGGCGTTGCAGCGGCACCGATTGCCGTTCATGATCGGCGGCGCCTACGGCTTCGCTCATTTCACCGGCATCCGCCGGCCCACCAAAGACCTGGACATTTTTGTCCCGTCAGAGCGACTGGGACCGACTGGCGCAGATCGCCACCGATGCCGGGCACCGCGCTGAACTGGCGTACCCGCACTGGCTGGGCAAGATCCACGGCGAATGCGGCTTCGTCGACGTGATCTTCAATTCCGGCAACGGCATCGCCGGTGGACGACAGCTGGTTCGAGTTCGCACTCACGGGCGGGTGCTGGGCCTGGCGGTGAAGGTGGTGCCGGTGGAGGAAAAAATCTGGACCAAGGCCTTCATCATGGAGCGCGAGCGCTACGACGGCGCCGATGTGGCGCACCTGATCCACGCTTGTGCGCCGAGCATGGACTGGTCGCGCCTGCTGCAGCAGCTTCCGGCCCGCACTGGCGGGTGCTGCTGTCGCACCTGGTGCTGTTCGGCTTCATCTACCCGTGCGATCGCTCGCTGGTGCCGCAGCTGGCTGATGGACGGCGCTGACCGAGCGTCGCTGCGCCACGGAAACGCACAGCGAGCCGCCGCGCGGCGGACACTGCGCCGGCACGCTGCTGTCGCGCGAACGTACCTGCCCAGGCGTGGCGCACAAGGGCTACGAAGACGTGCGCCTGGGCCCGACAGCACGATGACCCACGACGACGTGGCGGAATGGACGGCAGCTGATCGGCGCGCCGACGCCGCTTCGCCACGATGCGAGACCGACTCGCTGCGCCGAGCACCGCGCGCTGCAGTGACGGCCCTGCGCTCACGCCAAAACAGAACACCTCGGCGTCGCCCGTGCGCTGCCGCTGCGTGATATCGTTTACGACTCCCCGCACGCTGTCGCGGTAGCGTTGCGGCAGCAGATCCACCTGCGCATCGCCCACGCGCAGGCGCTCGATGCGCAGCCAGTCGACTAAGCGAACGCCATGGCGGGCGCGCGCCAGGCCACAGGCGCACGCAGCGGTGCGCTGGCGTCGAACTCAGATCCACGCGAGGCAACCGGCCAGCATGCCGAACACGGCGGCACTGGCCCATGCCTGCGGCGAGCAGGCCACCGGGTAGAGCGTCGGGCCCTCGCCGTCGCGGCGCTGGAAGCCGCAGAACAGCTCCGGCAGGCGGTCGCTGCTCGAAATGCGGCTGGCGTCGAACAGAGCGCGCGCAGGAGCTGCAGCGCCGCCGTCGGGTGGCCGTAGCGCGCGAGGCCCGCGCGCGATCAGCGCGTTGTCGTGCGGCCAGACCGAGCCGTTGTGATACGACATCGGGTTGTAGCGCGCTCGCCGAGGCCGAGCGTGCGCACGCCCCAGCCGCGAGAACAGTCGGCGCCGAGCAGCGTCGCGCCGATGCGCGCGCGTGCTCGGGCGGCGGCGATGCCCGTCCGCAGAGCATGGCCGGCGTTCGAGGTGCGCACGCGGCACGGCCGCTTGTCGCCGTCGAGCGCGAGCGCGTAGCGTGCCGAGGTCCTCGCACCAGAAGGCGCGCTCGAAGCTGCTCGCGCCAGGCGCGCGCGCTCGCGAGCGCGCTCGGCGCGGCTCGCAGCTCGCCGAGGCGCGCGCGAGCGCGGCCGCGCGCGCCTGCGCGCGCGTAGACATAGCCTGCACCTCGCAGAGCGCGATCGGCGCCCTCGGCCAGGCGGCCGTCGGCGTGCAAGACCGAGTCGCTGCGAGTCCTTCCAGCCCTGGTTGCACGCAGGCCGTCGCGCGCTGCGGCGCGCGTACTCGACGAAGCCGTCGCCGTCGCGGTCGCCGTGGCGGTCGATCCAGTCGCAGCGCGCGCGTCGATGTTCGGCCAGAGCGCGCGCGGATCAGCGCCGGTCGCCGGTGCGCGCGTAGTAGGCGCCGGCCAGCATGCACGAACAGCGGCGTGGCGTCGACCGCTGCCGTAGTAGCGGCGCGAACGGGACCTCGCCGAGTGCGCGCCATCTCGCCTGGCGCGCACTCGTGCAGGATCTTGCCCGGGCTCGGCGTCGCGCTCGCGGTCTCTGCTCCGTCGCCTGCGTCGCGGCCAGGAAGCGCAGCACGCCGCGCGCGAGCGCCGGGTCGATCCACAGCACCTGGCAGCGCCGTGATCAGGCGCGTCGCGGCCGAAGGTCGTGCAGAACCACGGCACGCCGGCGTACGGATAGGGCCCGGTCGGCAGTTCGGTGGTCAGCATCGTCGAGGTCGGACGCCGATCGGTCGAGCCAGCAGGTTCATCAGCGGGTTGCGAAGTCGTCGACGCGCGCAGCGGCCGTCCGCTGTGCGCTGCGCGCTCTCGCTCGTCGTTTCAGCGCGCAGGCGGTCGTCGTAGTCGGTAGCGCCGCGGACGCGGCGTCGTCCGGCTCTCGCAAGCGATCGTGCCAGCAGATGGCTGCTCTGTTCACCGGGCTGCCAGACGCACGATCGAAGCGCGCCGCGTCGTCCCTGGGCTCGACGGCTCGGGCGGCGGATCGAAGCGCACGCGCTGGTGCGGCGCGGCCGCGGTCGAGCCCTCGGTAGCGCGAAGCGTCAGCTCGGCCGCCGTCGGCCATGGGCGCGGCACAGCTTGCCGCGCCGTGCGCGCGTCGCACGCCGCGCAGCTCCGGAACAGGTCGACGATAGTCGGCCTCAGGCGCAACTGACACTGAGCCGCACCGGCTTGCAGGCCGTGGTGCGCTGAAGCGGACGTGCTCGTGGCACGCGCCGTCCCACAGCAGCTGCAGCGCGAAACACGTGAACGCCTCGCCCTTGCGCAGCGCGACATGGTGCCATCGCGACGCAGGTCCGGGATTCATCAGCTCGACGATCAGCAGCGCTGCTGCCTTCCTTGCCGACGCGCCGCATTGAGAAGCAGCGGACGCAGGCCGTTCGAGCAGGTGCCAGGTGCGACAGGAAGCGGGTGTCCTGCGTGGTACAGCCCCTGCTCGCCGCGCCCCCAGCTGCAGGATGTCGCCATGAAGCGGTCGAACAGCGCAAACGCGTCGTCGCGCTTGAGCACCTGCGGCTGCTCCTCGACACGCGCGCTGAAGTGGCCGCCACATACCAGCGTCCCTCGACCTGGATGCGCATCTGCTCGCTCACACTGCGCGGGTAGCGCCCATGTCGGCAGCTTAGCGTCGGCGTGGGCGTCGGGCCGCTGTCGGCGCTGCCGCGCTGAGCGCCTGGTACACCTCGAGGTAGCGCTGCGCCATCGCGGTCAGGCGGTGAAGCGGCTGCTCGAAGTGCGCGGCGACGGGCAGCGCGCTCGAGTGCGATCCGATGCGCCTGCGCCGCGGCAATCGCCTCGTCTCGATTGCCGACGATGTAGCCGGTGACGCCGTCCTCGATGATCTCCGGCACCGAGCCGCAGCGGTAGGCGACCACCGGCGTGCCGCAGGCCATGCGCCTCGATCATCACCAGGCCGAACGGCTCGGGCCAGTCGATCGGGAACAGCAGCGCGCGCAGCGTCGCCGAGGAAGTCGTTCTGTCGCGTCCTGCCGATCTCGCCGACGAACTCGATCAGCGGGTCGTCGAGCAGCGGCAGATCTCGCGCTCGAAGTAGGCCTCGATCGACGCGGTCGACCTTGGCCGCGATGCGCAGCGGCGTGCCGATGGCGATGGCGATCTCGATCGGCACGGTCGACGCCTTTTCCGGCGAGATGCGGCCGACGCGAACGCGAGAGTAGTCGCCCGGCTCGGGGTCGAAAACGCGGACAGCTGTCTCCGGCAGGCCGTGGGGCACGGTGGCGATCCAGACGGCTGTCGGCCAGCGGACTCGCGCTGGCTCGCTGGAGATCCGATACCAGCGGCTGCGTCCGCGGAAGTTGCCGATGCAGCGGCGCCAGATCGGGCAGGTCGAGGCCGGCCGTGCAGCGTGGTCAGGCACGGGCGTCGCACAATGCCGGGCCATCGGAATAGTGCAGGTAGTCGACGTGGAAGTGGATCACGTCGAAGGTCGGCTCGCGCTGGTGAACACGCGGTCGAGCATCATCGTGTGCCCATCAGCCAGTCGGGGCGGTGCGGAGCCAGGCGCAGGCTGCGCGTCGACCACCGGGCACCAGCCGCGACCGGGTGGCGCGAGTCGCCGCTGGCGAACAGCGTGACGTCGTGGCCCGGGTTCGACCAGCGCTTCGGTGAGATAGACACCACCCGCTCGGTGCCGCCGTAGGCCGTTGGGCGGACGCTTTCGAACAGCGGCGCGACTTGGGCGATTTTCATGAGTGCTCTGCAGGCAGACGGACGAACCCGCCGGCACGCGCGCAAGCCGATATCACGAGCGAAGCCCACACGGCCAAATCAGGGGTGCACGGATAGGGATAGCAATTGACGTTCCCAGCCCATCGCTCGCCGAACGGGTCCGAAACCCGTAGGTCGACACCTACGCATCGTGCCGGCGGCGACCGCTACTGTCCAGCACGGTGACTCGCCTGCTCTGAAATCGTCAACCCCGCCCGGGAGACGACCATGCATCGATCGAGCGGCCACCCACGAGGCAAGGCACCAGCGGCAAGTGTACGCGTATGAAGGCGACTTCGACGTGCGCCAGGACACCATCGCGTGGCAGGCCCAGGTTTGCCACGCGCAAGAGCAGCCACTGGCGCCGTCAGCGGCACGATCCTGGTCATCGTCGCCGGCCGTTGGCGCGCTGGCCGAGAAGGTGGTGCGCGACGCCATCGTCAAGCCAGATCGACGAGCTGTGGCTTTGATCGGGCGAACGATGAAGCGCCAGACCAGAAGCCGCGCCTTCGATGCCTCGAGCGCCGGTCGATCAATCGGTGGGTCGCCGGCGAAGAGATCCCGGCGCGGCGCTTGATACGGTGACCACACCCCAATCGGCGCCCGACGTGCCGCGCGGGCGATGTGCGGTGGCAGCGGCAAAGGTCGGCACTGCCCACCGTGCCCGACCTGCGGCGGCACCGGCATGACGATGCAACGCAGCGGCGGCGGTTGAGGCGCTACGTCCACGCCGCGGGCATCTGGGCGGCCAGCGGGCTCTGGGCCGGGCGCGCGGCGTGCACATATGCCAGGCGCGGCTATGCTCGAGGCCGATGGCAAAGACATCACGTCTCTGCCGCCGGCGTGTCGAAGACCTACGCGTCGGGCCTGCAGGCACTCAAGGGTGTCGACTCCGGCGATCCGCCGCGGCGAGATCTTCGCGCTGCTCGGGCCCAACGGCGCCGGCAAGACCACGCTGATCAGCATCATCTGCGGCATCGTCAACGCCGAGCGAGCGGCACGCGTCGTCGTCGACGGCCACGACATCGTGCGCGACTACCGCGCCGCGCGCTCGCTGATCGGCCTGGTGCCGCAGGAGCTGACCGACCGACGCCTTCGAGACCGTGTGTGGCACACGGTGTCGTTCAGCCGCGGCCTGTTCGGCAAGCGCGCCGAACCCGGCCCACATCGAGAAGGTGCTGCAGCGCGCTGTCGCTGTGGGACAAGAAGCGACAGCAAGATCATGACGCTGTCGGGCGGCATGAAGCGGCGCGTGATGATCGCCAAGGCGCTGTCGCACGAGCCGCACGATCCTGTTCCTCGACGAGCCGACCGCCGGCGTCGACGTCGAGCTGCGGCCGCGACATGTGGCAGCTGGTGCGCGAGCTGCGCGCCAGCGGCGTGACCATCATCCTGACCACGCACTACATCGAAGAGGCCGAGGAGATGGCCGACCGCATCGGCGTGATCAACAAGGGCGAGCTGATCCTGGTCGAGGACAAGGCCGACGCTGATGCGCAAGCTCGGCGAAGGAGCCGAGCGCTGCAACTCTCGACACCTCTGGCTCAACTGCCGCCCGCGCTGCGCAGCGTACGACCTCGCCGTTGTCGGCCGACCGCGCGAGCTTGATCTACACCTTCGATAGCAATACGTAG
>ERZ1370068.6791-contig-5751_pt1 | contig 71449 bp, 69 predicted proteins | sample MGYA00561227_ERZ1370068 | MGnify/ENA primary metagenome ERZ1370068 (study PRJEB38410, sample SAMEA6850437) | metagenome | study: Metagenomic assessment of the ecological functions of the soil: analysis of the soil microbiota associated with the...
CTGGGGCCCGTGTAGTTACTGCGCGGACGTGTCGTCCGAACGGTTCGCCTCCCAGATGTAGGTCACGGCGGGGATCTGCTCGGCCAGCAGCCGGTAGCGGCAGCTCGGCGGCTCGCGAAAGCCCGGCCTGGCGCGCTGGCGGCGCTCGCCGATCTCGATGGGCCAATCGCGGGCGTCTTCGACGATCCCCGAGCTCGGCGGTGCGTTCGGCGACCCGGTGTTCGAGGAAGCTCGATCGCGGGCGGCGCGCAGCTTCCGTCTTCCACGCCCCTTGAGCTCCGGTGATGTCGAGCTGGACGCCCAGCCAGTGTGTGGGCGCCGCGTCGTCGCGGACCAGCGCCGCGCGCGTCGCGTGGAACCACACCACCCGGCCGTCGTTTCGCGATCGCTGGCACTGGCGGCTCCAGGGGCGGCCGGTCTCGTTGTGTGCAGGTCGCGCGGCCAGGGATCATCTGCGGTCGACCGGGTGCAGGAGCTCCATCCAGATGTCGAGGGCTGGCCGAGCCACTCGTCACGCGCGAATACCCCAGGGCGGTCTCGACGTGCGGGCTGACGTACATCGGCCCCGGCGGTCGTCGTCCGAGCTTGACCTGGTGTGGATGACCGCGGGGAGGTTCTCGACGAGGGCGCGGTACCGGGCCTTCGCTCGGTCTGCCGGAGGTGCTCCGTCCCCTGCTCCGGTGCCCTCGCGTCCGTCGGTCCTGCCGTCATGCGGTCGGACCATGGTGCCCGAAAACGCGACCCGGGCAACGGCGACGCGCGCTCCGGCAGATCGGTCGTCGCCTACGACAGCTTACGCGCTGCGCTGCTGAAGCCCTGGATCCCCACGCGCCGAGCAGGATCGTGAACCGATCAGCCCGCCGCTAGATCCCCACAACGACATGTGCTCGACCCACGGGGCAGGTGGGAAACTCGCATGCCCTCGCTCATGTAGACGAGCGGGGTTCGCGAGCACGATCGTCTGGAGCCACGGCGGGCTCTGAGCGCCGCCCACGGGGCAGTACGTGGCCCAGGAACGTGATCAGGATCACGACGACGCCGAAGATCCAGCGGACACGGCGTGGATCGGCGCGGGTCCCGATTGCGCGAGGCCTGAGCGCGGCCCCCAGCACCGAGGCCAGCGGCAAGATCGTGGAGGAGCCGGAGCCACTCCATCTGCAGGTGCACCGGTGAGCGGGATCCAGTGCGCGAGCGGGACACGCATCGCGGCCGCCATCACGACCCTGCACCGCGCCGGCGAGGAGCTTGCCGGCGGCGACGGCCCAGACCGGCAGCGGCGCCATCACGCGATCCTCGATCTCTCGCGGGTGTATCCGAACTCCTGCACCAGCGGCAGCGCGACGGCCTGGATCCCCTGGAAGATGCAGGCGATCGCGATCACGCCGGGCACCAGGATGCTCGCGAACGTCGGCCTGCCCCGCTGTGCGCCGCCGACGCCCTGGCCGATCTGCGGGAACACGTACGTGAACACGAACACGAACAGCAGGCGGCTGCATCACCGTCCGCAGCGATGAACTCGACGAAGTTCTTGCGCAGGACGGTCGAGGTCGCGCAGCATGAGCGCGCCGAACGCGATCCAGGCCGTGCTCCGGTACGGCGCCACCGTCGGCAACGCCACGGTCGGTCGGTGGGCGACGGTGCTCATTCGCGGAGCTCCTTCCCGGTGAGGTTGATGAAGACGGTCTCGAGCGTGGGCTCGTCGATGGACACGTCATGGACCGTGAACCTGCCGGCCTCGGCCGCGTCGATCGCACGCGGCGGCAGCAGCCCCTCGATGCGCTACGGCGGTCAGGAGCACGGTCTCGCCGACGACCGTCGTGCCGGTCACGACGTCGAGGTCGCGCAGGTGCGCGGCGACGCGGTCGGGTTCCGAGCCGGCCCGCACGCGCACGATGAGGTCGCCGCCGACCGGTCCGCTTCAGCGCCTCGGGCGTGTCGAGCGCGAGCAGCCGGCCGTGGTCCATGACGGCCAGGCGCTCGCACAGGCGCATCGGCCTCCTCCATGTAATGCGTGGTGAGCACGACCGTCTGTCCCTCGGCGTGGATCTGACCGATGATCTCCCACAGCGCGATCCGCGGCTGCGGGATCGAGCTCCGGACGTGGGCTCGTCCAGGAACAGCGATCCTCGGCCGGATGCACGATGCTCCGGGCGACCATCAGGCGCTGCGCCATGCCACCGGAAAGCGTGGTGACGTTCGCCTTGCGCGATCGGCGAGGCGGAACACCTCCGAGGAGATCCGTCGCCACGCCGCTCGGAGGCCTTCGCACCCATCCCGAAATAGCGGCCGTGGTAGTAGAGGTTCTCCCAGACGCTGAGGGCTCGATCGAGGCGTGTTCGTCTGCGGAGACGACGCCGATCAGGCGCTTGGCCTCCGACGGGCGCGCGACGACGTCGACGCCCGCGAGCGCAGGCCCGGCCCTCGGTCGGGATGACGCGGGTCGTGAGCATCCCGACCGTGGTCGTCTTCCCGGCGCCGTTCGGACCGAGCAGCCCGAAAGATCTCACCTCGGTTCACGTCGAGGTTCAGCGTCGATCACCGCGCGGATCGTCGCCGGGGTAGACCTTCGTGAGCTCCTCGGTATGGATCACTGACCCCGGTTGCCGGCGTCATCGCGGCGACCCGCTCAGTCGATGCTGGTATCCACGTCTCACCCCCACGTTGGTTCGGATCCGCTCGAGCACGCCGCAGGTCGGATCGATCCTCGTCGGTCAGATCCGCAGCACACCCGGTCGTCCAATCGTCGCGCGACGGAACGGAGCCGGCGGTGCAGCGCCTTGCCGGCAGCGGTGAGCGCGACGGAGATCTCGCCGGCGGTCCTCCGAGATCGCGGGAGCGGGTGACGAGGCCCCTGCGCGCTCGAGGCGGTCCAGGTGCCGGGTCACGGTGGCTCCCTCGATCCGCAGCTCCCTTCGCGGAGCCCTGGTCTGGCTCGCCCACCGGCCGCGTTCGACGCCGCCGTTCAGCATCACGACCCAGGTCGCGAGCGTGGCGCCCTCGCGCGCGAGCGCGTCCTCGAAGAGCTCTGATGGTCTTGGCGGTCATGACGACCTGCCGAGAGAGCGGTTCGCTTTCCAGACGCTTACCTCCTAATGATTAGGTACCTAACGAACCTAACGCGGATGCTCCGCCTTCGTCAACCGGGGATGCGGGTGTCCTGGTCGGCGGGAGCACGCGGGTAGATTGGGGAACTCCGGGAGGGTGGCCTGAGCGGACGAGCGGCGGCGGTCTTGAAAACCCGTCCAGCCGTTGCGACCGATGGCGACTCGCTACGATCACGGCGCTTTTGGTCAGCCGTCCTGTCATAAGCTCGCTCGGACTCACTCCGACGACCTCCAGCAGACGGCGTCTGTGCGCAAGGCAATCCTGGCGGCAGGTCGAGTGGCTCAGCCCATGAACTCCACGCGGTCGGCGTAGTCTCCGAGCGGTGGGTCCCGACGAGTCGAGCGGCAGACTCCGGGAGCGCCTCATAGCGCTCGGTTCTGCTCCCCGCGCGCCGAGTTGCTCCACGTCCTCATGCTCCCCTGAGACTTCGAGCGAGCCGACTGGTCATGAGCCTGGTGTGAACCGGCGACGGGGACGTTCGCCGAAATCCTGGTCAATTTGGAGGAGGACCGGACGCTGCGGGCGGTGCTGGTCGTACGCCTCCATGGAGTGCCTGCCTCGGCTGGTCGGTGCTGCCTGAGGGCTTGTCTCCCCTTTCTCTGACGTACATGAGGTACTGTGAAGGCCTGATACGGCCGGAAAATCGCAGGATTCAGATTGCATCCGGCACCGACTGCTCCGCCAGCTCCCTGGCATGGCAAGAAGGTGCGGATTTCCTCGGACCCCAGCCTGTCTGGGGTCAGCAAACCCGGCAACCTGGTCGCTCATCTAAGGCCTGGGGCAACCTCGGGCACTCCCGTGTATCAAGGACGGCCTCGGTGGCCTAGTCGCGGACTGCCTCCGTAATGCGTCGTACCAACCGTCCCGGTGGATTGGGGAGAAGAGGCATCACATCGAATGAGGTCGGTCAATCCGCTGATTCCGTTGGAGACCAAATCTCCATGGATTATCGTGGCTGGACCTCCTCCGCTGAGTCGGGTCCGTGAGGGAGCCCTGGCCGTGGCAGCCCGTTGCGTGAGGCTTCCCCAACTCCTGAACCTGACAGGATGCGCGTGGGGCTGTCGACAGACCCTCGGGCTAGCATCTCGGCAACAGACACCCGGCGTGAGCGCGAGATTCCCCGAGCGCGCCGTCCACACGACGCCGAGCAGGCCGCCAAGGCCGACTTCATCCACGAGGAGATCGCGACGGGCACGACCGCTCCATCCTCCACGCGAAGATGCGGCTGAGCTGCTCAGGGGTGACGCCGACCTCCAACGTGAACTCGATTGCCGACGCGGGTCCTGCTCGCCGCCGAGAGAGCAGCTTCCTGTCTCGCCTCGCAGACGACGGCGCGAGATTCGCTCGATGATCTATGAGCGGGTCTGGGGACGTCGGATAGTCAAAACGGGTGATGGTACGGGTGGGCCGCGCCAGGCTGGAGTCCGTAGAACCATCGTGCGACATGACTGAGGCGGGCGCGATGGCGTACTTAATGCGTCTCCGAATCGAAGTGGTCTACGATCGTCCACCAGGGAGCCAACGAACATGTCGATCCTCGAACGTTCCGCCTCGCCACAGGCTCCGGCCGCCGGGTCGAAGCGGCGCGCAGCGGCCGGCTGCGCGTGATCACGGCGGGACGCGCCGGCAAAGGCACATGGATGCCTCGGCTCGGGACGAGTGGGTTCGACGTCGTCGCGGTCGAGACCGCGGTTGCCAGGGCGCTGATCGATCGCCGTGTCGGCGGGCGAGGCGGACGCGATCGTCGTCGAGGAGCCGACCTCTGCGACTCTCGCTCGAGCGCGTTCGAGATCTGGCACCCGACGCACTGCTCATCGTCGTCGGCGATCACACGCCCGCCGGCGCGCTTGGTCGCATCGAGCCAGGCGTGTCGGGGACCGTGATGGCCGGGCTCCTGCACGCCCTGGTCGTGCCGAAGGCGTCGGCGCGGCGGCGTGTGGGGGCTCGTGCCCGCGTTGGGACGGCGGGGCGCGCTGCGATTCCGCAGCCAGCATACGGGATGGCTGTCTGTCCGCCAAAGGCGGACCTCGTCCGAGAGTACGCTGCGAACGCGTTCCGCCGACGCGCGGGACTCGTTACCGCGGCGAAGGCAGCACCGTCGCGGTGACCGCTCTCGCGAGCCTTGTGCCGTGACGGCTGGGCGCGGCCCGCTCACCTGGCGCAACGTCCACACGAACGGTGGGAGCGCGTCCACGTTCCCGCGTCGGCGGTGAGCGCGCGCCGCAGGTATCCGGCCGGCGGCTGTGTTCCTCGACATGCCTTCACGCGCACTGGTCCCCCGGCAACGAGGGCGAGCCCAGCGGCCGATAGGGGGCCGAACCGCGGTGAGTCACGGAGCTGGTGGTCGCCGCAGTGGGCCAGGATCGCCGAACGCCGTGGGCCAGAGCGAGAACGCTAGGCGACGACCCGGCCAGGTCGAGACCGCCGGGGCGGACGACCTGGGCGACGGCGAGGACGCCGGCGACGACTCCGTCAGGTCGAGACCGCCGCCAACGACCTGGCGTTTACGGCGAGAACATCGCCGCGACGATCACGGCAGAACGAGAACGCCGGGCGATCATCACGGCAACGCGGCGACAATCAGACGGCGACGAGAGCGACGGAGTCGACCAGACGGCAACGACCAGGTTTTGGCAACGACCAGGACGTCGCGGGGGATACAGCGACGGCCGCCGGGACCTCGGCGTTCAGTGCAGCGACCGGAGTCGCCTCTCACCTACTAGCGTCCGGTCATGTCCTTCTTCGAGAAGATGGGAGCAAGCGCTCCGCTACGCCTTAAGGCCCTCGGTCCTGCTCCCGCGCCGAGCTGCTCCACGTCCTGATGCTCCCTGACTCCGAGCGGTAGCCGACCATCAGACGATGGTGGTGCTGTACATCCCCGACCGGGAGGCGACTCGATCGCCTCTCGAAGCGGTCATCTGGGATCACTGGATGATGATGGCCGGATCGACGCTGCGATCGCGCTCCTCGCCGTCCTCGTCGTCATCAGTCTGGCGCTCTGACCCGAGCAGAGACGCGCCCGTTTCCTCGTAGCTTCGACTGGCGCCCTATCGACGCCGGGACCGCCTCGCAGTCGAGTCGGCTAGAGTAGCCGTTGGCGGATCGGTCCGGTCGATACGTCAGACACGGCTCACCGCTTCGAAGGATAGGGACCTCCTGGAGCACGCCTGCGCTGGGTCTCGTCGTTGCGGAACCCCGCGCGCGACTGGGAGCTGGCTCGAGCGGCTGCCTGTTCTCCTCCTGCAGCTCCGCGACCTCGGCCCGGCCGAGCTTCCTTACGGCCCTGCGCGCCTTCTCGCGTTCCTGTCCCTTGGAAGGTGCGTCAACCGGATCCGGCACTGAGCCTGGGAAATCGCGGCGCTCGCATCGGGCTTTGAAGGTCGGGATCAGACTTGGGAATGCGACCGCTCCGCCTTCTCGCCGAAGAACACCTCGATGGTGCAACCTGGATGGACCTACGCCAGCGGACAGGAATTGTCTCTCACGGGTTCGGCCCCTCGCGATTGTGTGGTGACTCGGCACCAACGCGGCCCACCTGGCGGGTATCGGCCCGAATGGCCAAGGCAAGATAGGTCTTTCGACTGAGACGAATGACCCAGGTCGATGCCGCTGTGGCACGCACGACCTACGGTCAGTGCCCCATGGAAGAAGCCAGTCTCTCCTGCCATTCACTCGGCTGGACTCGACGAGGGTCTCTCTGATGCCACAGCACCACCAGGTCAACATCCCACAGCCAACAAGGCCTGTGTCCTACAGGGAACCAATATGAAGTCGATTTCGATGGCGAGTGGTCACCAGCTGGTTCCATCGACAGCACGTTTGACGGGACGAAAGGTGAGGGGGCGGAGTGCCCATGAGCGTCGAATCCACGGGCCGGCGGTTTGCTCAGCTGTATCGACAGGGTCGGCTCGGCGAGGTCCGATTCTCGTACGGTGCGGCACGCTCGCTACGAGGCTGCTCAGAGGCGAACGTGCACCCGAAGATCGTTAGCGAGGCGTTGGGGCTACTCGAAAGTACGCGGTCACGATGATATCTACCGCCATGTGCTGCCGAGCATGAGTCGGACGGCCGTCGATGCATCGAGTTTGTTCGCAGGTGATAAGTGCAACCTGGCGGCAACGGAGCGCCCTGGCGAATGGCCGCCAGCGCTTCTAAGGTTAGATTGCCTGCGGGAGGCGGCCGAGCGGACGAAGGCGGCGGTCTTGAAAACCGGGGGCTTACGGGCAACTCCGTACGCGGGTTCGAATCCCACCCCTCCCGCCACCGACGCGGCCTGGAGCTTTATCGGCGGTGCGCGCCGACCGGTGCGTTGGTCTCGAGGGGTCCTCGCGGGCTTCGCGTCCACCACTCCCTAGAATCCTAAGGCGTCCATCGAGGCGAGGGGAGCAACGCTCGGGTGGGGTCATCGGACGCGAGCCCGAGTTTCTCGCGGTCCTCCAGCGATTCCTCGACTCGATCCCGAGCGGGCCGAGCGCGTTGCTCCTGTCGGGCGATCCCGGCATCGGCAAGACCACCGTGTGGAAGGAGGGCTGGCGGATGCTCAGCTCGCGGCGACTACCGCACCTCTCATGCGGTCCGGTCGAGGCCGAGACACGCGCTGTCCTACGCCGCACTCGGTGACCTCCTCGAGCCCATCCTCGAGCGAGGCGCTCCCGCCGTTGCCGGAGCCACAGCGCCAGGCCCTCGAGGTGGCCCTCTTGCGCTCCCCCGAGATCGGGCGCCCGAGCCGACCAGCGGGCCGTTTCCTGGCGCGTGCTTGGATGCCTCCGATCGGTGGCCTCCACCTCTCCGGTCGTGGTGGCCGTCGATGACGTCCAGTGGATGGACACTCCCCTCGGTCCGGAGTGCTCCAGTTCGTCGTGCGGCGGCCTGAAGGACGAGCAGGTTGGTTGATGACGGCCGCTCGAGGCGCCCGTGCCGATGACGACCCCTGGGCGTCGTCGTCGGCCTTCGCCGAGGATCGCGTGCACGCCGTCCACGTCGGACCGCTGTCGCTGGACGCCCTGGAACGGGTGCTCCGGGACAAGGTCGGGGGAAGGGGTTCTCCCGGACCACGCTCCTGAGCCTCCACGAGATGTCGGGAGGCAATCCCTTCTTCGCCCAGGAGATCGGACTGCGCGCTCCTTCGCCGTGGAGGTGACGTGGCGGCCGGCGAAGGGCTCCCGATCCCTGACCGCCTCCAGGAGCTCATCGAGGATCGCCTCCGAGGGCCTCCCCTCGCGAGACCGCATCGAAGCCCTCGAGGTCGTCTCGGCCCTGTCGACACCGACGCTTCGATGCGATCGCTGCGGCGATCGCTCCTTCCCGCGGGGTCGACCATCGCCTGGGTCCTGCGCATCGAGCAACGGCGTCGTCGAGGTCGTCGGCGACCGCCTCCGGTTCACCCACCCTCTCCTTGCTTCCGCCGTCTATCAGAAGATCCCGCCGGCTCGGCGCCGCGAGCTGCACGCGCGGCTCGGCGACGATCGTCCGCGATCCGGAGGAACGAGCCCGCCACCTGGCGCTGTCCGTCGAGGGCCCGGACGTCGCCGTCGCCGGCGCCCTCGAGGAAGCCGCCCTGCTGGCCGGTTCTCCGGGGAGCGCCGCAATCCGCGGCCGAGCTCTGGGAGATGGCCCGCCGCGCCACGCCGCAGGACCGAGGCGAGGACCTGGTGCGTCGGACCCACCAGGCGGGCGTGGCGCACTACGAGTGCGGGGACACCTCGCTGGCGCGGAGCGTCCTGGAGCAAGCGGTGGACCTCTCGATGGCCGGGCCCGCTCGGGCCCGCGTGCTGCTGGACCTGGGGATGGGCCTCGCCGAGACCGAAGGGTGGCGGGGGCCTGGGCCGTGTTCGAGGCTGCTCGGGGCGAGGCGGGGACGATCTCGCGCTGCGGGCACGGATCGAGCAGAACCTCGGGTACGCCTGGCTGTTCAGGGGCGACCTCGCGGCATCGGAACGGCACGCTCGCGCGGCGCTGCAGCTGGCCGAGGGCTGCAGGAACCACGGGTGATGGCCGAGGCGTTCACAGGCGTATCCATTCGTCGAGTTCCTCCTCGGACGCGGGGTCGATCAGGAGATGCTCGATCGCGGGATCGCCCTGGAAGGGCACATGGAGGGCGAATTCAAATCCCACGTCCTGCGTGCGAGCTTCATCCGTGGCTCAGCTCCTCAAGTTCACCGATCGCCTGGACGAGGCCCGCCGGACGTTCACCGAGCTCCTGGGTGATGCCGCGGTGCACGGCGTCGAGAGCCCGATCCCGCAGATCCGGTACCACCTCGCCGAGCTGGAGTGCCGGGCGGGCAACTGGGATGCAGCCATGGAGCACGCCCGGGAGAGCAGGGCGGCCGCCCAGCGGCAACCGCATGGGGGCCATGTCGTCGGAGGCCCACTTCGCGGTGGGCCTGGTGGAAGCCCATCTGGGGCGGAGCCGACCCGGCGAGGCTGGAAGCCCTCGAGGGGCTTGCGGATCGCCGAGGCGGCCGGCGAGATCCTCCTCGCTGATCCCGAACCTGGCGGTCCTGGGGTTCCTCGAGCTTTCCCTGGGCCGACCCGCCGAGGCCGATGCGTATCTGTCCAGGGCGGTCGAGCTCGAGCGAGCGATGGGCGTTCGGGAGCCCGCCTACTTCCGGATCGTCCCCGACGAGGTCGAGGCGCTCGTGGCCCTCGGGCGGCTCGACGAGGCCGAGGCGCTCCTCGCCCCGTTCGAGGAGGCCGGCAGGAGCCTCGACCGGGCGTGGGCCATGGCGACGGGAGCCAGATGCCGGGCGCTCGTGTTCGCGGCCCGGGGCGATCTCGCCGGCTGCATCGGCCGCAGCCGATGAGGCCGTCCGTCAACACGATCGCCTGCCCCTTCCGTTCGAGCTGGGTCGGACGCTCCTGGTCAAGGGGACGGTGCAGCGCCGGGCGAAGAGGAAGCGTGAGGCTCGGGACACGCTCGACGCAGGCCCTGGAGATCTTCGAGGGGCTCGGCGCCGTCGCAGTGGGCGGAACGGACGCGTGCCGAGCTGGCGCGGATCGGCGGACGGGCCCCCTCGTCGGTGGACCTGACCCCGACCGAGGCCAGGGTGGCCGAGCTGGTCGCGCGCGGGCGGCACCAACCGGGAGGTGGCCGACGCCCTGTTCGTCAGCGTCCACACCGTGGAGGCCAATCTCAAGCGGATCTACCGCAAGCTGGGCATCCGCTCCCGCACGGAACTGGCCTCGAGGTTCCCGTCCCCGCCGTCCGGATCGTGAGGCGAGACGTACCGGTCACGGTCTCGATCGGTACGGGTTTCGGGGATTCCTCGGGTCGGTGCTCCTCTAGCCTCGGGATCAGAGAGATCGGTACCCGAGCGAAGGGAGGGATCATGAGCACGAAAGCGGGAACCCTGGGGTTCTCCGAGCGGCCGGCGCTGTTCACGTTCTGGACCGTGGCCGTGTCCGCTCTGGCGGCGTCGGCGCTGATCCTGAGCGCGGTGGCGCTCAACGTGGCGAGTCGCGACGTTCGATCCGTGACGAGCGTGGAAGGCAGCGGTACCCGCGAGGCGGCCAGCATCGGAGCGCACGCTGTGGGACGCGGGCAAGCTCGAGGCCATGCGGGGCCGTGTGCTCGCCGAGGCCGTTCGGGCCCAGGGGTCGCTGCTGTGGGACGCCGGGCAAGCTCGAGGCCATGCGGGGCCGTGTGCTCGCCGGAGACCGTTCCGGATCCAGGGACTACGCACCGCTGTGGGACGCGGGCAAGCTCGAGGCCATGGAGGGCCGCGTGCTCGCCGGGTAGCTCCCGAGGTGTGAGAGAGCGGCAGGTCGAGGAGGCTTCGATCCGAAGCCCCTGCCGCTTTCCTCGAGGCCCTTCGTTCGATGCGGACGCGGGACGATTTGGCGCCAGCTCTACTGCGGGCGGTTAGCCGACCGGCCCATCACGAGCCGGACCCCGTGCACGACCTCGTCGCCGAGGTTCCACAGGCGATGCGGGATGGTCGAGTCGAACGCGATCGAGTCCCCGGGCCCGAGATCGTGCTGCTCGAACCCGAGCTGGACCCCCAGGCGTCCGGTCAGGACGTGGCCGTACTCCCGCCCTGGTGGCGCATGAGGCGACTGTCCGGCGACGAGGAGCCCCCCGACGTCGTAGGTCACGTGGAGGAAGTCGACGTCCTCGTGCTCGTGGCTCGTGAGCCGCTCCCACCGGACGCCCGACGCGAGCTCGACCACGTGGCGTTCGGTGGGGCGCACGACCGGCCCCTCGACGTCGGACGTCGTGGTCTCGGCGCCGACGGCGGTCGCGACCCTGAGCTCGTGCTCGTGGACCCGGAAGACGTAGTCGAGCGAGACGCCGAGCTCGCTGACGATCGCATACGAGCGTGCTCACCGACGGCTTGACTGACCGGACTCGATCTGCGAGATCAGGCTCGCCGAGACCCCGAGCCTGGCGTGCCAGCTCGCGCTGGCTGATGCGGCGCTCGCTCCCGTTCCTCGCGCAGCCGCGAACCGAGGTCGCCGAGCTCGCCCGCCATGCCAGTCTCCTCCCTCATCTCAGATGCCCGGGAGCTTGAAGCCCGACTTGTCGATGACGAAGTCCCGCGATTCGGCGGCCTTGTCCCGGAGCGCCGGCCAGTCGACGTGGAGCAGCTCGGCCGTGCCGCTTCATCACGCGACCGCCGATCAGGACCGTGTCGACGTTGCCCGTGTCCATCCCGGCGACGACCGCGGTCGCTGGGTCGTTGAGCGGCGTGACGTTCATCCGATCGGTGCGCAGCAGGATGACGGTCGGCCTGCTTGCCCGGCGTCAGCGTCCCCACCTTCGCGTCGAGCCCGTTGGCCCTGGCCCCCTCCACCGTCGCGTAGCCGAGGACCTCTCGGGTCGACACGGGCGCCTTGCCCTCGGCGGTCGGCGATCGCCCGCTGCAGCCCCAGCACCGAACGCATCTGGTTGAACAGGTCGGCCGGGACGTTGGTCTCGACGTCCACGCTGAGGCTGGGCCGGAGCCCGCGGTCGAGGAACTTCTGGATCGGGGCATCCCGTGACCCATCATCATCTCGACCGGCGAGGCGAGCGAGACCGTGCCGCCGGTGTCGACGATCATCTGGATCTCGGTGTCGTTGAGCGTGGTGCAGTGGATGTAGGTGGTGTCGGCGCCGAGCAGCCCCGCCTCGCCGAACTCCTGCAGCTTGCCGTCCTGACCGTAGCTCCCGACCCCCGACGTGGGTCGTGATGCGTGCGTCCGTCTCCCGAGCCAGCTTCCAGTGGTCGCGGGTGACCTCGAAGTCGGTGAACTCGGGGCCGGGCGCGGCCAGCGCGAGCGTCAGCTTCTGGTCCTTCGCTCGAGAAGTGCTCGGTGGCCGCGCGCGACGAACCAGCTCGGCTGCCGCTCCTCCCACTTGCCCCACCACGGGAACCCGTACGCGAACACCGCCCGGAGTCCCGAGTCGTTCAGCGCCTGGATCACCGCGTCGGTGTGGGCGGGCGAGTCCTGGATGTGCGACCAGTCGAGCAGGGTGGTGATCCCCGGCGTCGATCGCTCCGAGCGCCGAGACCAGGTTGCCGACGTACGCGTCCTCCGGCCGGAACGCCGGCGCCAGCTTGTGCAGGACGAACGAGATGTAGCTCGTCCTGCCCTCCAGCGGGACGTCGGTCCCGATGTTGCGGAGCAGGCCCTCCCAGATGTGCCGGTGGCTGTCGACGAACCCGGGCATGACGATCATGCCCGTCGCGTCGATCACCTCGACCTCGCCGTTCGACAGGTCCGGCCCGACCGCGACGATCTTCTCGCCCTCGATCAGCACGTCGCCGGATGCGAGGTCCCCGAGCGCCGGATCCATGCTGAGCACCGTCCCGCCGCGGATCAGCGTCTTGCCCGACGGCGCCACGCGGAAGTCCGGGCCCGCTCGGGTAGAGGGCCGGGAGCGCGGCGGCCTTCGGTGGCCGGTTCTTCGTGACCAGGCGCCGGGCACGCTTGTAGTTGCTCTTGGCGAGCTCCTTCAGGTCGCCGAGCTGGAACAGGACGATGCCCGAGCAGCACCAAGACGCCGATGATCAGCGGCCCGTCGTCGGCGTGACAGGCCGAGGAAGGGCAGGACGGTGAGTGATGAGCGCGAGCAGGAGCGCCGCCACCGTGCTCCCCAGGAACGTGGCCCGGCCGCCGGCGAGCGCGGCGCCGCCCAGGACGGCGTGCGGTGATGCTGTTCAGCGCGAAGCGTGGATCGCGATCGGTCGCGTTCCCGATCGGGGACCGGGCCATGACGAAGAACGCGGCCACGGCCGCCAGCACGGCCGACGAGCAGCGAGCGCCCGGACCCGGAGCCGGTTGGTCCTGACCCCTCCCCGTTTGGCCGACCGGTCGTCGAAGCCGACGGCCCTCAGCGCCAGACCCGATCCGGAAGCATGGAGCCAGAGATCGGCGAGACCCGCTCCCAGCGACGATCGACGATGAACGCCACGGGGATCGGCCCGATGCTCGCCGTGAGCACGGATATCAGTCCGGGATCGATGACGCCGCTGCGCCGTCGGTCGCATCGTCAGTGAGATCCCGTCGAGGATGCTCAGCGTGGCCAGGGTGGCGATGATCGAGGGATCTTGAGTCCCCGGATCAGGCCCGCGTTCACCAGGCCGAGGGCGACGCCGCAGAGCAGGATGACGCCGACCCCGAACAGGATCTGGGGCAGTGACGCCTCGTCGCCGATCAGGAACGAGGCGATGACCACCCCGAGGCCGATCATGCCGCCGACCGAGAGATCGAGATACCCGACCAGGAGCGCGTGGGTCTGGCCATCGCGGCCACGATCAGGGGGAGCGCCAGGATCAGGATCTGCTCGTGACGTTGTAGCGTTGACGAAGCCCGGGAACCGCGAGGTGGTGTAGAAGAGCAGCGCCAGCGACCAGCAGGATCTGCAGCGCCACCGGCATCCACAGGCGGAACTTGACGATCTTCCGCCACTTGTTCTTGTCGCGTGCGTCGCGGAGGACCTTGCGGACCGCGAGGCGCGCTGCGTCGATCGCGGCTGCTCACGGCGCCCGTTCGACGAGGGCTCCTCGGCATCGCGACGCCCGAGCGGCGATCGCCCCGCCCTGGACAGGCCGGGTCCCCGCACCATCGCCTCGACGATGCGCAACTCGTCGAGCTCGTCGCCGGGGATCTCCTCGATGATCTGCCCCCGCGACATGACCAGCACCCGGTCGCACAGCCCGGCGAGCTCGATGGGGTCGCTCGACTTGACGAGCATCGCCGTCCGCCTTGTCGGTGCGCGTGCGCAGCGCCTTGTAGATGTCGAAGCGGGAGCCGACGTCGACGCCCTGCGTCGGCTCGTAGGCCAGGATCACCGACGGCTCCCTGAAGAAGGTGCGTGCGACCGCGACCTTCTGCTGGTTGCCGCCCGGAGAGGAACTCGACCGGTTGCTCGATGCGATGGTGTTCGGATCTCGGAGCTGCTCGACGAGGTCCTGGACGGCACGCCGCTCCGTGCGTCGCCTCAGGAGGCCGAGCACGGAGAAGCGGCGCAGCGATCTGGATCGTGGTGTTCACCTCGGACGCCGAGGACCGGCATCAGCGCCTCGCGCTTGCGATCGCCGGGCAGCAGCATGACTCCCGCCCCGACCGCTTCGTGGGTCGAGATCAGCAGACAGCTCCTTGCCGTCGCAGACCACCTCGCCCGCCTTCGGCGGCTGGCGGCCGCGCCAGGCAGTCGAAGAGCTGAGGCTGCCCGTTGCCCTCGGCGCCGGCGATCCCACGATCTCGCCGGCGCTGCAGGGTGAAGCTGACCGGGCCGAACGACTGCCCCTGCAGGCCGTCGACGACGAGCACTTCGCCGGCCTTGGTCCACGCGCGGCGGCGGGCGGGAACGCCGCCTCGAACGGGCGGCCGACGATCAGCTCGACCGAGCTCCGCCTCGGTCGTGGCGCTCGCGTCGAACGTCCCCTGGTTCCGGCCGTCGCGCAGGACGGTGATGCGGTCGGCGACCTCGAGGACCTCCGGCAGACGATGGCTCACGTACACGACACCGACGCCGCGCCGCCTGCAGGCGGCGACGGTGCGGTGGAGCGCTCCGACCTCGTCCGGGCCGAGGGCCGTGGTCGGCTCGTCGAGCAGCAGCACCTTCGGATCCGCGACGAGCGCTTTCGCCACCTCGAACAGCTGGCGGCTCGGCCAGGGAGCAGGAACCCGCCGGCGCGTCCGGGAACAGCTCGAGGTCGAGGTCGAACTCGGCCAGCAGCTTCCGCGCCCACCGCTTCCTCTTCCAGAACCGCGGTCGCCTGATCCGTCGGGCGCCGCCAGGAAGAGGTTGTTCTTGACGGGTTCGGGCAGGATCAGCGAGGTGTCCTGGTAGCGCCATGGCGAGGCCGAGCTTCCGGCCTGCGCCGGGGAATCCGCGGCGGAGGTCTCGCCCCGATCTGGACGGTGCCCAGATCGGGGTCGACGAACCCGCTGGCGATCCCGAGGAGGGTCGACTTGCCCGAGCCGTTCTCGCCGACGACGGCGTGGACCTCGCCCGCGCGGCAATCGAAGCTGACGTCCGTCAGCGCTCGGACCGCCCCGAACTGTCGCGAGACGCCGCGCAGCTCGAGGACCAGGTCGCCGCCGGTCGACCCTCCTTCGGGATCGCCCTTGCTCATCAGTTGGCGAACATCGCCTGCAGCACCGGGTCCGGCACCAGCGAGGTCCCGAGACCGCCTCGTTCACACGGTTGGGATCGCAGTCCGCCGCGCGTCACCTGCCGCATGACGTGCGGCACGATCGACCTCCGGCGGGATCTCGGCGCCCTGCAGCGACATCATCGCCGCCGTGACGGCGACGCGTGACTGGAAGTTGCCGCCGGCCGAGTACCAGATGTTGTAGGTGGGCTCGTCGCGCTTCGCCCACGTCGCAGAACAGGTTCTGCTCGTCGGTGCGCAACGCGAGCGTCAGGTTCTTCACCGGGATGCTCGAGGTCCTTGTAGGTCTGCAATCCGATGTACATGCCGTCGGCATACTCGTACGCGTACCCCTTGATATCCGGGTCGGTCGTCAGCAGCCCCTGGAAGACGCCGGGGATCGCCGGGGATACCAACTGGTATCACCGGTCGTGCTGTCCGAGTTGGCCGGCGGGTTGACCAGATCGAGCCCGTCCGAAAGCCCGGAGATGGCGCATTGCTGCCAGCCCGAGGGACAGGGCGTTGCCCGGCGTTCCGCCGAGGAGCGCCGACCTTCCCGGTGCCGACGCCGTCGTCCAGGACCTGCGCGAAGCTCTGCCCGAGGGCGCACAGGTCCTCGCCGACGACGGTCGAGGGTAGTCCTCACCCGGAACGAGGGCGCCTTCCTGACCGGGAAGACCGACCCAGCCTGCCGAGAACGAGACGTAGGGGATGCCCGCGTCGTCGGCCTCCTTGATGGCGTCGGCGATGGCCACCCCGCGTCGGGATACCCGACGATGAAGTCCACCCCCGCTGGATCAGGAACCGGATGTCGTTGGCGGGCACGGCCGGATCGGGGTTGAAATCGGCTGCGGTGGAGACGATGGTCCCGATCTCCGGGTAGGTGAGTGCCTGCAGGATCGCCTCCATGTGGCTCACCGCACGCCAGACGTTCACCGTGTCCCCGCCGCCGTCGGCGTAGCCCATCACCACGTCGCCTCCGGTGCCGGTGTCACACTCCTTGCTGCTCCCAACACTCCATCGCCTTGTCGATGGTGGCCTGATCGAGATCCTGGTCGGCCCGCGCGATGGCGGCCAGGATGATGTTCCAGCTCGCCTCATCCGACGGGTCCACGGGGCCCAGGGCCTTCTCCACGAGCGCAGGGTCCGCGTCGGTACTCTCCCCGAACTCCGCGAGGGCCCCGGTGGCGCCGGTGACCGCCTGACCCTGGGTCGCTCCGGTCGCCGTCGTGTCGCCGTTGTCGTCACCGCCACACGCCGCCGCCATCAACGCCAGCGCTGCGATGACCGCGGCGATCTTGATCCGTTGCATGGTCCTCCCTCCCTAGTCGATCTCCTGTTGTCACGGATCGGTCGTCCACCTCACATAGGCGCCTCCTCCTCCATCGATCACATCGGACCAGGGACGGGTTGCGACTGCGGGGTCCTTCGGGCGTCTCCGCTCCCGAAGGAGCTGCTCGACGCCGCGGATGATCCGGTCGCCCGAAACGAGCATCCCTCCGATGATGACGAGACCGAACACCACGAACTGGAGCGAGGTAGGGAGCCCCATCACCCGCAGCATCTGGTTGAGACCGGTGAGGAACAGGGCGGCCACGAACGTGGAAAGCGGGCTCGCAAGGCCTCCGGTGAGCGAGGCGCCGCCGATCACCACGGCCGCGATCGGGCCCAGGAGATACGTCGTGCCGGCGCCGACCCCAGGGTTCCGCAGGAGCCCGGCCAGTGCGACTCCGGCGATGGCGTAGAAGACCGCGGCAACCACGTAGACCAGGATCCTGGTTCAGGTTCACCCGCACACCCACGACATGGGATGCCACCGGGTTGGCCCCCACCGCCTGGAACCGGCGACCCACCGCCGTGTAGCGAAGGCCGACGATCGAGGACGATCGTGAGCCCGACACCCATCCAGAAGACCGGGCTCACACCGAAGACCCGGTCCGAGGTCCAGTCGGACAGGCCCGGCGGCACCCGGCTCTGGACCGGGAAGGTGCTCGCGTAGCGATTCACGACGCCGGCCACGATCAGACCCACCGCAAGGGTCGTGATGAGTGGGTTCAGCTTGAGCCCGCCGATCAGGAGTCCGTTGACGAGTCCGATCAGCGCTCCGACGGCGATCGCGGTGGCGACGGCGATCCAGATGTTCTCGTTCGATCCGTCCCCGACACCGACCATGATCACCGCCGCCAGACTCATGGTGCCGGGGACGCTGAGGTCGATCCCGCCGGTCATGATGACCAACATCTGGCCGAGGGCGGCGATGCCGAGGATCGCCCCGTAGGGAGCGATGGCGCGCAAGGGCGACACCGCTGAGGGTCGCGGGGGCCCAGATCGACGGCCACGACGAGGAGCAGGAGCAGGGCGATGTACACCGGCATGTACCGGGAAGCCACCACGAACGAGGTGAGGGCCGGCGATCGGGCGCGATCGCTGCTCACCCGGTACCTCCCGATGCCGCACCGACGATCGATCCGGTTCCATCGGCCATGCGCCGCCGGGCCTCGGTCGCCAGGCTCCGCGCACGTTGGACGTCCGCGTCGAGCACGCCCTTCCGCATCAGCGCTCGCCCACCGACGAACACCCAGTCGACGTTGGAGGTGTCCATGCCCCAGACGACCGCGCCGATCGGGTCGTTGATCGGGAAGATGTTCGGGCGGTCGGCCCGCAGCACCAGGACGTCGGCCTGCATGCCCGCCTCCAGTGAACCGGTCACGCCGCGCAGCCCCGCGGCGATGGCGCCGTCGCTCGTCGCGAAGCGGATGACGTTGCGCGTGGTCATCAGCTTCGGGACGCCGCCCTTGCCCGCCAGCTTGCGGTCGAACACCGTGGCGTGCTGCATCGAGATCGCGGCCCGCATCTGCGCGAACAGGTCGCCGGGCGTGACGCGCACGTCGTCGACCGCGAGGCCCGGCCGCACGTCGCTGTCGATCAGGTGCTGGATCGGCGGCGATCCGGAGCCGCCCGCCATCTCGCTCACCGGCGCGATCGAGATCGCGGCGCCCGAGACGCGATCGCGTCGACGTCCGCCGCCGCGAGCAGGGAGCCGTGGACGACGGTGACGTCGTCGCCGAGGAGTCCGCGTTCGGACGCGGCCGAGATGGTGTCGTTCGCGTTGGCGTGCACGTGGATGCGCAGGCCGAGCTCCCGGGCGGCCGCCCACGCCGCGGCGGCTCCGTCCGAGGCGACCCCCTGGGCGATCGCTCCGAACGCGATCGTCGTGGACGGGCCCGCCCGATCCCGCAGGCGGGCGGCCCGCCCCGTGGTCGCCGGCGCCGCGTCGACGAACACGGTGCGAACGCCCGACGTCCGCGTGCGCCTGAGCGCGGCCTCGGCGAGGTCGTCGGGTCCCGCGGAGGACCAATCGACGACGGTGGTGATGCCGGCCTCGGCCGCGCCGAGCAGCCCGATCAGCGTGGAGGCGTAGACGTCGTCGGCCGTGTAGCCGTGGGGGCCGCCGTCGGCCGGCTCGGCGTGCGCGCCCCGCCTCGCCCGCGTTGCGCAGCAGTGAGGTCCATGCGTGGCGGTGCGTGTCGACGAAGCCCGGCATGACGATCGTGCCGGTGGCGTCGATCTGCTCGGCGTCCCGCGCCCGCAGATGGGTGCCGACCTCGGCGATCACCTCGCCGTCGATGAGGACGTCGGCCTGCTTGGTGATTGGGGGTCCGTGCGCCGAGCGTCAGGACGCACCCGCCGGCGAGCAGGACCTTGGAGGTCACGTGCGGTCCCCGCGCATCGTCCACGCTCCGGCGCGGAGCCGCGGCCGACGACGGGGTCCGCGAGGTCCCTCCCCCGGCCGCTCTCGAACACACGCCTGATCCGAGCGCCCCTCACACCGTTCAGGGACACTACACAGGTTGCCTCGGATGCGCTACCGGCACCGTCCGGGCAGGCAGAGATGCAGCCGCCGACGGTGTATGCATATCATTCAGCCTTAACACCCCACCGTGTACGCGGACGGATCGGAGGGCAGGGTCCATGGACGAGTTCCCGGTCGCGACCACCCCGTCACCGGGCCTGCACGGGGTCGACTGGGAGAACCGCGTCGACTTCGGGCGCCTCCGCGACTACCGGCTCGCTCGCGTTCGCGAACAGCTCGAGGCGTCCGATCTGGGCGCGATCTTGCTGTTCGAGACCAGCAACATCCGGTACGCCACGAGCACCCACATCGGGTACTGGGCGTTCAACAAGGGCGAGCGCTACGCGCTGATCACGCGGACGGGTCCGCCGCGCATCTGGGATTTCGGGTCCGCGGCGAAGGCGCACCGGCTGCAGCTCCCGCAGTGGTACGACGAGACGAACTCGGTCGGCGGCAACACCGGCCTGCAGGGCGCCATCTCGCCGGCCGTCGGGCTCCAGCGGCGGGCCGCCGAGGAGCTCCGTTCCGTGCTCAAGGAGGACGGCCTGGCCGACATGCCGCTCGGCGTCGACGTGGCCGAGACCACGGTGTTCCTCGAGCTCCAGCGCGCGGGCTCGACGTCCGCGACGGGCAGCAGGTGATGATGCTCGCCCGCGAGATCAAGAGCCAGGACGAGATCACGCTGCTCACCCAGGCCTGCGCGATGGTCGACGGCGTGTACCAGGACATCTTCGAGTTCCTCAAGCCGGGCGTCCGCGAGAGCGACGTCGTGGGGCTCGCCCACAAGCGGCTGTACGAGATGGGCTCCGAGTTCGTCGAGGCGATCAACTCGATCGCGGGGGAGCGGTGCAGCCCGCACCCGCACGTCTTCTCCGACCGGTTGATCCGCCCGGGCGACCAGGCGTACTTCGACATCATCCACGTGAACAACGGCTACCGGACCTGCTACTACCGAACCTTCGTGGTCGGGCGCGCCACGCAGGCGCAGCGCGACGCGTTCTCGCGGTCGCGCGAATGGATGGACGCCGCGATCGACCTCGTGAAGCCGGGCAACACCACGGATCAGCTCGCCGCCGTGTGGCCCAAGGCCGAGGAGTTCGGGTTCCAGGACGAGTTCGACGCGTTCGGCCTGCAGTTCGGACACGGCGTCGGCGTCGGCCTGCACGAACGACCGATCATCAGCCGCCTGAACTCGTTCGACGAGCCGATCGAGCTCAAGGAGGGCATGCTCTTCGCGCTCGAGACGTACTGTCCCGCGACGGACGGACGGTCGGCCGCTCGGATCGAGGAGGAGGTCGTCGTGACCGCGGCGGGACCCAAGATCATCACGCTCTTCCCGTGCGAAGAGCTGATGGTCGCCAACGAGTACTGATCCGGAGGCCGCGAAGTGAGCACGACGTCGAAGCCGGTCGCCGACGAGCAGGTTCGCCTCGACATGTACCGGATGATGCAGGAGGCGCGTCTGTTCGAGAAGCGGGCGCAGGACCTGTTCCTCGAGGGGCTCATCAAGGGCACCTCGCACCTCGCGCTCGGGCAGGAGGCGGTCGCCGCGGGTTCGCCGCGGCGCTGCGGCCCGAGGACCTCGTCTACTGCACCTATCGCGGCCACGTCCACACGCTGCTGCGCGGCGCGCCGATGGGCGCGCTGATGGCGGAGCTGATGGGCCGGGCGAACGGGATCTGCGGCGGCAAGGGCGGCTCGATGCACCTCACGGACGTGTCGCACGGTGCGATGGGCTCGTACGCGATCGTCGGTGCGCACATGCCGATCGCCGCCGGCGCGGCGTGGGCGGCCCAGGAGCGCGGGACCGGCCAGGTCGTCGTGTGCTTCTTCGGGGACGGACGACCAACATCGGCGCGTTCCACGAGGCGTTGAACCTGGCCGTCGTCTGGCAGCTCCCGGTCGTCTACGTCTGCGAGAACAACCTGTACATGGAGTACACGCCGATCGGGGCGGTGACGGCGGTCGCCAACCCGGCCGCCGACCGGGCGAGCGCCTACGGGCTCGAACCCATCGTCGTGGACGGGAACGACGTCGACGAGGTGTACGAGACCGCGACGCGTCTGGTCGACCGGGCGCGCCAGGGCGGAGGCCCCGCCCTGGTCGAGGCGAAGACCTACCGGCACGGCGGGCATTCGCGCGCCGACCCCGCCAAGTACCGGCCCGACGACGAGGTCAAGGCGTGGCTGGCCCGCGACCCGATCCCGACCTACCGCGACCGGCTGCTCGCGTCCGGCGTCGACACCGCGACGATCGACCGTGTCGAACGCGAGGCGCTCGAGCTCGGTCGACCGCGCGACCGAGGAGGCGAAGGCCGGGCCGTACCCCGAACCGGAGGCGCTCGGGACCGAGCTGTGGGCCGACGGGGGTCCGCGTGGCGGAGCTGACGTACCGGGAGGCGGTCAGCCGGGCGATCGCGCAGGAGATGGAGCGCGACCCGAGCGTGTACTTCATCGGGGAGGACGTCGCGGCGGCCGGCGGGGTGTTCAAGACGACCGAGGGGCTGTTCGAACGGTTCGGCCCCAAGCGCGTCCGCGACACGCCGATCTCGGAGCAGGCGATCATCGGCGCGGATCATGGGCGCGGCCATGAACGGCTCCGCCCGGTGGCCGAGCTGATGTTCAGCGACTTCTTCGCGGTCTGCTGGGACCTGATCGCGAACCAGATCGCGAAGACCCGCTACATGACGAACGGCCAGGTGGCGCTGCCGCTCGTGATCCGCACCGCGAACGGCGGCGGCGTCCGTTTCGGCGCGCAGCACTCGCAGAGCGTCGAGGGGTGGGCGATGGCGATCCCGGGCCTGAAGGTGGTCGTGCCGTCGAACCCCGTGGACATGATCGGGCTGTTCGCGGCGGCCGTGCGCGACCCCGACCCCGTCGATCGTCGTGGAGCCGAAGGTGCTCTACGCGACCAAGGGCGAGGTCCCCGACGGCGAGGTCGTCGACCGGCTCGGTTCGGCGAAGGTGCTCCGGGAGGGATCCGACGTGACGATCGCGGCGCTCGGCGCGATGGTCCCCAAGATCGCTTGAGGCCGCGGACGGCGCTCGCGGGCGACGGCATCGACGCCGAGGTCATCGACGTGCGCTCGCTCGTCCCGCTCGACGCGACCACGATCTTGGAGTCGGTCGGCAAGACCGGACGGTTCGTCACCGTCGAGGAGAGCCCGCGGCTGTGCGGCTGGGGCGCCGAGGTCGCCTCGATCGTCGCCGAGGATCGCTTCTTCGATCTCGACGGCCCGATCGTGCGGATCACGACGCCCCACATCCCGCTGCCCGCCGCCGACGCGCTCGAGGACCTCGCGATCCCCTCGGCGGCGTCGATCGCCGAGCGCGTGAGCACCACGATGGACTGATGACGAACCATCTGGTTCGAGCGGCGGCAGATGCGTCGTGGGGCGTCCCCGCGGCGCTCGAGGGCCACGTCGAGGGGTACCGCCGGTGGACCGTCGTGGACGAGGGCGCGGGCGCCGTCCACACGGGGTTCGGGATCGGGGAGATGGAGCCCGGCGGCCGGCTCGACTGGCACGTCCACTCGTACGAGGAGAGCCTCTACGTCATCGATGGCGAGGTCGTCCTGTTCACCTCGGAGACCGCGGTCCTGCTCGGCGCCGGCGACTACGCGCTGATCCCGCTCGGCCAGGCCCACGCGCTCGCGAACCGGAGCTCGGCGACGGCTCGATGGGCGGCGCTGTCGGCGCCGGTCCCGCGGGCCGCCCACGGCGGGGACACGTACTTCGTCCCGGCGCTGCCCGAGACCGACCCGATCCCGGTCGACGCCCGCGACCCCCGAACGCGGTCGTTCGGGAACATCCAGCCCGGGCACATGGACCCGGGCAGGCAGGGCCAGGAGCTGCTGACCGTGTCGGCCAGCATGCGTTCGGCGCTGCTGGTCTACAGCGGGATCACCGTGAAGATGATGATCGACTCGGACCTCGGCGCGCAGCTGTCGACGATGTTCATGGTGCAGTACGACGCGCGCGAGGGCGTGATCGGCGGCCACGACCACCCGTTGGAGGAGACGTACCTGATCCTGGAGGGCGAGGTCGACGCGACGTTCGACGGCGAGTCGTACCACATGGTCCCCGGCGACGTGGCGTGGGCGGGCGTCGGGTGCGTCCATGCGTTCGCGAACCCGGCCGACGTGCCGGTCCGGTGGCTCGAGACGCAGTCGCCCGCGCCACCCGCGCGCCACTCGTACCGGTTCGAGCGCGACTGGGACTACCTGCGTGACGCGATCGAGGAGACGACCGAGGAGGTTCGATGACGGACGGTGCGGTCGTGGTGGTCGGTGGGACGGCGGGTCTGGGCGAGGAGGTGGCGCGTCACTACGCCCAGGCCGACCGCGAGGTGGTGATCACCGGGCGTGACCCGACCCGAGGGAGCACGGTCGCCGCGGAGCTCGGCGGCAAGACGACGGAGCTCGCGTTCGACCTGTCGAAGCCCAAGGAGATCGCACCCGCGCTCGAAGGGGTCGGGGACGTGAGCCGGCTGGTGCTGGCCGGGGTCCACCGCGACCTCAACACGATGCGCGACTACGACATCGACGAGGCGATCGCCCTCGGTGACCCTGAAGCTCGTCGGCTACACCGAGGTCGTCCACGCGCTCCTGGACCGCCTGGACGGCGACTCGTCGATCCTGATCTTCGGCGGTCTGGCCAAGGAGCGCCCGTACCCGGGTTCCATGACCGTGACGACGATCAACCACGGGGTGGACGGGCTCGTCCGCTCGTTCACTGCCGAGCTCAAGCCGATCCGGGTGAACGCGCTCCATCCCGGGATCGTCGAGGACTCGCCGTTCTGGGCGGGCAAGACCGAGGCCCTCGATGCCCACCGGAACAGGACGACGACCGGACGCCTCGTGCAGATGCAGGAGGTCGTGGACGTCGCGGTCCTCATGCTCGAGAACCCCTCGATCGCCGGCGCCGAGTTCCGGGTCGACGCCGGCTGGTCGATGCCGTACTGATGCCGTGAACGGATCGGAACGCGCCTCGACGGTCGCCGTCCTCGGTACCGGGCGGATGGGCGGCGCGATGGCCGGAACGCTCCGCCGGGCCGGCTTCGACGTGATCGTGTGGAACCGCGACCGTGGGAAGTGCCACGCGGTCGCTCGAACCTCGGGTGCCGAGGTCGCCGAGAGCGCGAGCGGGGCGGCCGGGGCGGCGGACATCGCGATCACGAGCCTGGCCGACGACGCGGCCGTCCGGGCGGTGTACGCGGACGCGCTCGAGGGGTTCCACGAGGGCCAGGTCGTCCTGGAGATGAGCACGATCGCGCCCGAGACCGTTCGCGCGGTCGAACCGTCGGTGCGCGCCCGCGGGGCGACGCTGCTCGACGCCCCCGTCTCCGGGAGCGTGCCGGTGGTCGAACGCGGCGAGCTGCTGATCATGGCCGGCGGCGACGCCGAGGCGCTCGATCGCGCGCGCCCGGTGCTCGAGGCGATGTCGTCGAAGATCATCCACGCCGGGGCGCTCGGGACGGGGGCGACGATGAAGCTCGCGGTCAACGCGCTCGTCCACGGGCTCAACGCGGCGCTCTCGGAGTCGCTGGTGCTCGCCGAACGCGCGGGCGTCGACCGCGCGGCCGCCTACGAGGCCTTCGCGTCGGGCGCCGCCGCCGCGCCGTACGTGCTCTACAAGCGGGCCGCGTTCGAGCGACCGGACGAGACGCCCGTCGCGTTCCGGCTCGATCTCGTCGGCAAGGATCTCGACCTGATCCATCGAGCTCGCCCGGGCGGCGGGGGCCCCGATGCCGCAGGCGGAGACGAACCGGGACGTGGTTCGAGCCGCTCTCGCGACCGGGCTGGGCGATCACGACATCAGCTCCCTGGCCGTGTACCTGCGGGACCTCGAGCAGACCCCCTGACGCGACGTCACGCCGGGTCGGGACGGTCCGCGCCCGCCGACGGATGGAACAGCGGGATCACGGGGTGCCAGCCGGCGCGCAGGACCTCGACGAGCGACGGCGGGGTGATGAGGGTGATCGCGCTCCGTCCGCGCGTCGAGCGAGGCGTTCCACGTAGCCCGCCGTCGACCATCGAAGCAGCTCGGGACCGAGCACGAGGAACGGCGCGTCGGCGCGAAGGACGAACGCGCCGTCGGGGAGATCCGCCAGGTCGGCCTCGTGCAGGCGGTGGCCGCGCGTCCGCGGCTCGATCCGCTCGGCGTGGAGCTGTGCGTCGATCGCGTCGGCGCCGACCTGGCCCGGGTGGAGCTCGCGCCAGATCTCGCCGAACCGGACGTAGTCCTCGCGGCGGCAGAGCGCGCACGGGCGGTGCCCGGCCGCGAACGCCGTCGCCTCGTCGAGGAAGAACAGCTCGGTGAAACGGCCGGGCTGCACCAGCGGCTCCCGGTGCCAGCCGCGGAACCGGAGACGGCACGCGATCCATCGCCTGCCGTTGGAACCGCCGGCGGATCCGGCCGCGCTCGTCGTGCAGGCACCCACGGTTGCCGTACACGAGACCGCGACCGGGTTCGGCGACCAGCTCGCCGAGCGGGGTGACACGGTTCCGCAGCGGCATCAGGGCCAGAGCCGGCGGGCGCGTTCGGCCAGAGTCGCGCCGGAGGGCGCGTTCGTCCGCGCCGAGCAGCGTCCTGTCCCGCACGACCGGCTCGCCCTCGACGAACACGTGCCGCGCCCGGCGGTCGGGCCCGAGGACGCAACCCGGCGAGCGGGTCGGGCACGTCGCCGAGGTCGTCGCCCGGCCAGACGACCAGATCCGCCCGAGACCGGGCTCGAGCCTGCCGAGGTCGTCCGCGGCCGAGGCATCGGGCCCCGCCCTCGGTCGCGAGCCGCAGGGCGTCCGGCGGCAGGAACGCGTCGGCGCGGCCGGCGCGCTGCCGCGCGGTGTAGAGGGCCTGGCGGAGCTCGGGCTGGAGCCCGCCCACCTCGTTGGACGCGACCCCGTCGACGCCCAGACCGACGGGCGCGCCCGCGGACTCGAGATCGACGACCCGGCACATCCCGGCCCCGAGGCGCGCGTTGCTCGACGGGCAGTGCGCCGACCCCGTCCCCGCGGCGCCGAGCCGAGCCACCTCGGCGTCGTCGAAGTGGATCCCGTGCGCCACCCACACGTCGTCGTCGATCCACCCGAGCTCGTCGAGCAGGTCCACCGGGCGCCGGCCGAAGCGTTCGAGCACGTCGCGTTCCTCGTCGACGGTCTCGGCGAGGTGGGTGTGCAGCCGCAGGCCGTGCCGTCGCGCGAGCGCCGCGGACTCGCGCATCAGCTCCGGCGTCACGCTGAACGGGCTGCACGGCGCGACGGTCACCACGACGCGTTCGCCGTCGTGGTGGCGGGCGATCACCGATTCGGTCGAGGCCAGGATCGCGTCGAGATCCTCGACGACGTGGTCGGGCGGGAGACCGCCGCGCGACTCGCCCAGGTCCATCGAGCCTCGCGCGAGGTGCACGGCGGATCCCCACGGTCTTCGCGGCGTCGACGATCGCGTCGAACACGGTGTCGTCGCCGCGGGGCACCAGGTAGTGGTGGTCGGCCGCGGTCGTGCACCCGGTCAGCGCGAGCTCGGCGAGCCCCACCAGCGCCGCCGCCCGGATCGTCCTCCACGCCGAGCCGCCCCCAGACCGGGTAGAGCTCGACGAGCCAGCCGAACAGGTCGCACCCGACGCACCGCCCGCGCGTCATCCATTGGTACAGGTGGTGGTGGGTGTTCACGAGCCCCGCGGTGATCAGGTCGCCGTCGCACCGGATCGTCTCGTCTCCCGGCTCCTCGGCCACCGACCCGACCGCCTCGATCCGGCCGTCGCGGACGGCGACGTCGCCCGGCCACCGCGCGCCCGGAAGACCGTCCTCACGGCGGTGAGCGTAGACGTTCCGGCCCGTGCCACGATGCGCACCGTGTACGGGGCCGACGTCCTCGTTCCGCGGCCGGCGCGTCGTGACGCCGGACGGCGTCCGCGAGGCGATGCGTCCACGTCGCGGACGGCCGCATCGAGCGCGTCGCGCCGTTCGACGACGTGCCCTCGCGTGTGCCGCTCGTCGAGGCCGGCGACCGCGTGATCCTCCCGGGGTGGTCGACACCCACGTGCACGTGAACGAGCCGGGGCGCACCGAGTGGGAGGGGTTCGAGACCGCGACGCGCGCGGCCGCGGCCGGCGGCGTGACGACGATCCTCGACATGCCGCTGAACAGCATCCCGCCGACGACCACCGTCGATGCGCTCCGCGAGAAGCGGTCCGCCGCCGAGGGCAAGGCCCATGTCGACGTCGGCTTCTGGGGCGGGGCGGTGCCGGACGATCTCGGGCACCTGCGCGAGCTCCACGACGCCGGCGTGTTCGGGTTCAAGGCGCTTCCTGTGTCCGTCCGGCGTCGACGAGTTCGGATCGCTCGAGCTCGAGCAGCTCGGGCGGCGGCGGCCGAGATCGCGGCGTTCGACGGACTGCTGATCGTGCACGCCGAGCCTCCCGAACCGATCGAGCGCGCCACGCGCGGGCCTCGGCGATGCCGACGCGTTCGCGTACCGCACGTACCTGAGCTCTCGCCCGACGCGAGGCGGAGGAGGCGGCGATCGCGGCCGTCGCCGAGGCGAAGCGCGGCGACCGGGTGCCGGACCCACGTGCTCCACCTCTCGGCGGCGACCGGTCTCAGCGACACGCGGCGCGCCCTGGCGCACGCCTGTCGGTCGAGACCTGCCCGCACTACCTGACGTTCGCGGCCGAGGAGATCCCCGACGGCGCGACCGAGTACAAGTGCGCGCCCCCGATCCGAGGAGCCGAGAACCGGGAACGGCTGTGGGAGGCCCTGCGGGACGGGCGGATCGCCGCGGTCGTGTCCGACCACTCGCCGTGCACGGCAGACCTGAAGGCGGGCTCGTTCTTCGACGCGTGGGGCGGGATCGCGTCGGTGGAGCTCGGGCTCCGGGCCGTGTGGACCGCAGGCTCGGGCCCGCGGGTTCGCGCTCGAGGACGTGGCCCGGTGGATGAGCGAGGGCCCGGCCGTGATCGCCGGTCTCGAACGCAAGGGCGCGATCGTCGAAGGCCGGGACGCCGACCTGGTCGCTGTTCGAACCCGACGAGGGCTCTGAGATCGACCCGGCCGAGCTCCACCATCGCAACCCGGTCACGCCCTACGCGGGCCGGCGGCTCGACGGACGCGTCCGGGCCACGTACGTTCGAGGGGTGGAGGTCTACGCGGACGGGCGGTTCCGGGACGAACCTGCGGGCCGCCTGCTGTCGAGGGGCGCGGCGTGAGCGACTTCACGACCGCTGCCCGACCTGGCCGCCCGGCGCCTCGGCGGGATGGTGCTCGTCGCGAACGACGAGTTCTTCGCGCCCAAGGAGAACCTGCTCGAGCCCGACGCTCTCGCGTCTCGACCCCGATCGCTACACCGACCGCGGCAAGGAGATGGACGGCTGGGAGACGCGCCGGCGCCGCGAGCCGGGCCACGACTGGTGCATCGTCCGGCTCGGCATCCCCGGATCGTCCGCGGTGTCGTCGTCGACACGAGCTTCTTCCGCGGCAACTACCCCGACCGGTGCTCGCTCGAGGGCGCCGTGGCGGAGGAGGACGACATCACGGGGGCGGAGTGGTTCGACCTGCTCCCGGAGTCCGCGCTCGAGGGCGATGCGAGCAACCGGTTCGACGTCGCCTCGCCGCTGCGGGTCACGCACCTGCGGCTCAACATCTTCCCGGACGGCGGGGTCGCGAGGCTCCGCGTCCACGGCGACCCGCTCCGGATCTGCGAACGCTCGCCGACGCCGGCGGCCGGACCGACGTCGCGGCGTCGCTGTCGGGCGGGGTCGTGCTCGACGCGAGCGACCTGTTCTTCTCCTCGCCGCACAACCTGATCGCGCCCGGCGACTCGCACGGCATGCACGACGGGTGGGAGACGAGGCGCCGGCGGGGCGAAGGGCACGACTGGGCTCGTCCTCCGGCTTGGCGGCCGAGACCGCAGATCGAGCGCGTCGAGCTCGACACGTCGAACTTCAAGGGCAACTACCCCGACACCTGTTCGCTCGAGGTGCGCGTGGTGCACGACGCCGTGACGGACCCGGACCCCGAGTGGTCCGAGGTCCTGCCGCGTCGCAAGCTCGGGCCGCATCGGCGGTTCGCGTTTCCCGATCGACCCGCCGGCGCGAGCGACCCACGTCCGCCTCAACATCCATCCGGACGGCGGCGTGGCGCGCCTCCGGGTGCACGGCAGTGTGACCGACGACGGCTGGCGCGCGTTCGGCGTCCGGTGGCTCAACGCGAAGACGGCCGAGGTGTTCGAGGAGCGCGTGCTCGCCTGCTGCGGCTCGCGAGCGTGGGCGTCCGGGCTGGAGGCGGCACGGCCGTTCGCCACCTTCGACGCGCTGCTGCAGACCGCCGACGACGTGTGGGAGGGGCTCCCGGCCGAGGACCGGCGCGAGGCGTTCGCCGCGCACCCGCGGATCGGGGAGCGCGGCGGTTCGGCGTGGGCCCGGGGCGAGCAGGCGGGCGCCGCGGCGGCGAGCGACGGAGACCCTGCGCGCGCTCGAGACCGGGAACCGGGAGTACGAGGAGCGGTTCGGTCACGTGTTCCTGATCAACGCCACGGGCAGGAGCGCCGAGGAGATGCTCGAGGCGCTGCGCGAACGGCTCCGAGGCGACCCCGACACCGAGCTCGCCGAGGCCGCCGAACAGCAGCGGCAGATCACGAGGATCCGGCTCGAGAAGCTCGTCCGGCCCGTCGGCCTCCTCCTCGCGGGCCGGAGCGTGATCGACGGCATGGGGGCATCACGTCGCACGTGCTCGACGCCTCGACCGGCCGGCCCGCCGCCGGCGTCGGCGGTCGAGCTGGAGGTTCTCGAGGCGGCCGGCTGGGTCCCGGCCGGGGCGGGCCTGACCGACGAGGACGGTCGCGTCGGCGACCTCCTGCCCGCGGGGACCGAGCCGTCGGCGGCGACGTATCGGATCCGGTTCGACACCGGCGGCTACTTCGGTGCGCGCGGCGTCGAGACCTTCTACCCGGCGGTCACGGTGGAGTTCACCGTGCAGACGCCGGGCCAGCACCACCACGTGCCGTTGCTGCTCAGCCCGTTCGGCTACTCGACGTACCGGGGAGCTGATGGGGTTCGAGCTGGGGCACAACCGGTACGGCAAGGCGGGGATCCACCTCGCCACCGTGGTGCGCGGCGAGGAGCGTCACGAGTTCTCCGAGCGCGAGATCGAGGTGCGCCTGGAGGGCGACTTCGACGAGGTCCACACCGAGGGCGACAACGCGACGGTGTTGCCAACCGACACGATGCGGAGCTCGGCCTACGCGCTCGCGTTCGAGCATCCGGGCGAGGCGCTCGAGACGTTCGCGCTCCGCTACTCGAGGTACCTCCTGGACGCCTCCCCGCGGCGAGCCGGACCGAGGCCTGGATGACCGAGCGGCCCTGGGACCGCGTCGCGATCGACGGCGAGCCGCACCCGCACGCGTTCACGCGCGGCGCGTTCCGATGGACGACCCACGTGGTGCGCGACCGCGATGACGTCCGTCTGTCCGGCGGGCTGGACGAGTTGTACCTGCTGAAGACGACCGGCTCGGCGTTCAGCGGCTTCCTCAAGGACCGGCTACACGATCCTGCCCGAGACCGACGACCGGATCCTCGCGACCCAGCTCGAGGCGCACTGGCGGTACGCCGGGACGGAGCTCGAGTTCGCGGAAGCAGCGGGAGGCCTGCCGGGATGCGCCCGTCCGCGCGTTCGCGCGCCACGACGATAGCCGTTCGGTGCAGCACACCCTGTGGCACATGGGGACGGCGGTGCTCGAGGCGGCCCCGAACGTCGAGGAGGTGACGCTCTCGATGCCGAACACCACACCACGTCGCGGTCGACCTCTCGTACGGCGGGGTCCTGAACGACGGGCGGGTCTTCGTCGTCACCGACAAGCCCTCCGGCCGGATCGAGGGGACGGTGCGGCGGACCGAGGACGTCGCCTCCGGGTGAGCGCTCGTTCCCCGACGGTGGATGGCGCGACCTCCTCGAACGCGCGCCGGAGCCGCGACCGACCACCGCCGCCGGTTCCCCGGCGATGCTGGCGCTGGCCAGCCGCTCGAGACGCTGTACGTCCCGGCCGACCGCGTCACGTCGACCACCACGGTCGAGTTCGGGACCGAGGCGTTGCGGCTGCTCGACGGCACGCGCCCGATGCGAGGTCGTTCGAGGCCGCGTTCGGCGTGAACGCCGCGGTCGCGGAGCGCGTGCGGGCGCGCGTGGTCGCCAAGCTCGGAGCGAGCGCCGGTCGAGGACCTGCGCGCCGACTTCGAGGACGGCTACGGCTCGCGTTCCGGACAACGAGGAGGACCGGCACGCGGAGGAGGCGGCTCGGGCCCTCCAGACGGCGCGGACGGAGGGGACCGCGCCGGCGTCGTTCGGGCTGCGAGTGAAGTCGTTCGCCGACGGCGCCGAGGCGAGGAGCCTGCCGGACGCTCGACACGTTCCTGACGACGCTGACCGAGGCCGCCGGCGGGTTGCCCGACGGGTTCGTCGTCACGTTCCCGAAGGTCACGACGCCCGAGCACGTCGCGCTGTTCGCCGAGGCGCTCGAACGCCTGGAGGTGGGGCTCGGGCTGGACGAGCGCACGCTGCGCTTCGAGGTGCAGGTCGAGACGCCGCGGTCGGTGATCGGCGCCGGACGGCATGGTCGCGGCCCCCGCATCCTCGACGCGGCCGATGGGCGGATCACGGGCGATGCACTTCGGGGTGTTCGACTACACCGCGTCGCTCGGGCTGATGCCGTGGGAGCAGCGGCTCGACCACCCGGCGAACGATCTCGCGAGGGCGCTGCTGCAGGTGACGCTCGCCGGGACCGGGGTCCGTCTGAGCGATGGTTCGAGCAACGTCGTGCCGGCGACCGACCGTAGCCGAGGACGTGCACGCCGCGTGGCGTGTTGCACGCCGAGCACGTTCGCCATTCGCTCTCCGCGGGCTTCTACCAGGGCTGGGACCTGCACCCCGCGCACCTCGGCGAGCCGCTACGCCGCCGTGTACGGGTGGCTGCTCCCCGCATCTGGACGACGCGACCTCGCGCGTCCGCGCCTGGCGGGAGGGGCCGCCGCGGCAGGGGTCCTCGACGAGCCGGCGACGATCTCGAGCCTGTTGCGGTACCTGCGGTTCGCGGTCTACCTCTGGTGCCGTGGACGAGGCCGAGGTCCTCGAGGCGACCGGGCTCGGCGCGGGACGAGCTGCTCGGGGACGGCTAGGGCCGATGAGCCCTCCACGACGGTGTCGAGATCCTCGGGCCGGCCGAACCCCGGTTCGACGAGATCCTGACCGACGAGGCGCTCGCGTTCGTCGCCGGCCTGCAGCGCGAGTTCGGCGGGCGTCGCGCCGAGCTGCTCGCAGGCGCGCGCCGAACGCCAGAGCGCGGCTCGACGAGGGGAGCGCCCGGCGTTCCTCGGAGGCGACCCGCTCGGTCCGCGGGTCGGACGTGGACGGTCGCACCGGCGCCGCCCGACCTGCGGGACCGCCGAGTCGAGATCACCGGCCCACCGACCGCAAGATGGTGATCAACGCGCTCAACAGCGGCGCGCGGTGCTTCATGGCCGACCTCGAGGACGCGAACGCCCCGACGTGGTCGAACATGGTCGAGCGGCCAGGTGAACATCGCCGACGCCGATCCGCCGCACGATCGAGCTCAGCGGCCCGGACGGGCGCGAGTACCGGCTCGTCGACGCGGCCGGCGACGCTCCTCGTTCGACCGCGCGGCTGGCACCTGCCCGAACGCCACCTGCTCGTCGACGGCGCGCCGGTCTCGGGGAGCCTGTTCGACTTCGGCCTCGCGTTCGTTCCACAACGCCGCGCGAGCAGCTCGAGCGCGGCACCGGGCCGTACTTCTACCTCCCGAAGCTCGAGGGCCACCTCGAGGCGCGGCTGTGGAACGACGTCTTCGTCTGGGCGCAGGACCGGCTCGGCGGTCGCGCGCGGCACGATCCGCGCGACCGTCGCTGATCGAGACGATCCTGGCCGCGTTCGAGATGGACGAGATCCTCTACGAGCTGCGCGAGCACTCGGCCGGCCTGAACGCCGGGCGCTGGGACTACATCTTCAGCGTGATCAAGAAGTTCCGGCGCCACCCGGGCTTCGTCCTGCCCGACCGCGCGCGGATGACGATGACCGTCCCGTTCATGCGCGCCTACACCGAGCTGCTGGTGCGGACGTGCCACCGGCGCGGGCGCGCACGCGATGGGCGGGATGGCGGCGTACATCCCCAGCCGGCGCGACCCCGAGTCGAACGCGCTCGCGCTCGCGAAGGTGGCGCGAGGACAAGGAGCGCGAGGCGGGCGCCGGGTTCGACGGCACGTGGGTGGCCCACCCGGACCTGGTCGAGACCGCGACGGCGGAGTTCGACCGCGTCCTCGGCGACCGGCCGAACCAGCTCGACCGGCAGCGGACGACGTGGACGTCTCGGCGGAGCAGCTCCTCGATGTCCGCGTCCCCGGCGGCGAGATCACCGAGGCAGGGCTTCGCGACGAACGTGAACGTGGGGCTGCGGTACCTCGCGTCGTGGCTGTCGGGCGTCGGCGCCGCGGCGATCGACAACCTGATGGAGGACGCCGCGACCGCCGAGATCTCGCGTTCGCAGCTCTGGCAGTGGGTCGAGCACGGGGCCGAGCTCTCGTCGGGCGAACGAGTGACGGCGGACGTCGCTCGATCGACGATCGAGACCGAGATCGCGTCGCTCCGCGAGAACTCGGTGACGAGTCCTACGCCGAACTGCGCTTCGACGAGGCCCGCGCGGTCTTCGAGGAGGTCGCGCTCGCGCCGGGGTTCGTGGAGTTCCTGACGCTCCCCGCGTACGAGCTGCTCTGACTCAGGGGGCGTGGGCGAGGCGGCCGTCGGTCATCTCGAGCACGCGGTCCAGCCGCGGCGCGAGCGACACGTTGTGGGTGGCGATCAGGCAGCTCCCGCCCTCGGCGGCCGCGCGACCGAACGCCTCGAGCACGCGCCGCTCCGAGACGGCGTCCTGGTGCCCGGTCGGCTCGTCGGCGAGCACGAGGGTGGGTGACAGCACGAGGGCCCGGGCCACGGCCGTCCGCTGCTGCTCGCCGAGCGAGGTCTCCTTCGGGTAGCGCGCGGCGAGGTGGGCGATGCCCAGGTCCTCCATCAGCTCGTCGACCCGGCCGCGGAGCTCCTCGAGCCGGCCGTGCAGCCTCGCCGGGTACTCGAGGTTCTCGCGCACGCTCAGCTCGTCGAACAGCCCGAGCTTCTGCGGCACGACCGCGAGCTCGTCCCAGCCCGGGGTCGCGGCGTGCTCGCGCCGCCCGCTCCATCGTGCCGCCGTCCGCGCGCTCCCATCCGGCGATCACGTTGAGCAACGTGGTCTTGCCCGAACCCGAGCGCCCGACCAGACCGACGAGCTCGCCCGCGCGCAGGGTGAGGCTCACGTCGTCGAGCGCGTGGACGACCTCGTCGCCGCGTCGGTAGCTCTTCGAGAGCGCGTTCGCGTCAAGGACGAACGGCGAGCTCGGGTTCGGCGGCGGTCGCCGCGGTCGGTGGCCGCCAGCGGTCCGCGCGGTCGGGCTGCGGCGACGTCGGGCGCCGTGCGGAACGCGGCGACGCTCGATCGATCGGCCGCGTCGGCGGGGACGCTCGCCGCCGATCGGCGGATCCCGTGATCGAGCTCGAGGGCGGCGTCGGCGCGCGCATCACCGAACGGTCGTGCGTCGCGACGACGAACGTCACGCCGGCGCGCGCGAGCTCGACCATCGTGTCCATCACGTGGCTCGCGGAGGTGCTGTCGAGCTCGGCCGTCGGCTCGTCCGCCACCACGATCGTCGCGCCGCCCATCAGGACCTCGGCGATCGCCGCCCGCTGCTGCTCGCCCCCGAGAGCTCCGACGGGAGGTGGTCGACGCGCCCCTCGATCCCGAGCGTCGAGCAGCAGGGCCTCCTGCTCGATCCGCGGCGGCCGGTGGGTCGAGCCCACGCGCGAGCCGGAGGTGCTCGCCCACGGTGAGATGGGGCAGGAAGTTGTCCGACGGCCGCTGGAACAGGTAGCCGACCGTGGCCCGCCGGAACCGGCGGAGCGCCCGTGGCCGACGCGTCGTGCACGCTGGTCCCCTCGACCACGAGCGTGCCGCTCGTCGGCCGGTCGAGCCCCGCGATCAGGCGGAGCAGCGAGGACTTGCCGCTGCCCGGAGGGGCCGACGACCGCGAGCAGCGCGGAGGCTGGGACCTCCGCCGAGAGTCCCTTCAGCGCGCGAACCTCGCCGCTCGCCGTCCGGTAGGTCTTCACGAGGTCGTCGCAGCGCGCCGCGACGTCCGGCTTCCTGCCCGTCTCCGTCGCCTCAGTCCGCAAGCCGCATCACCTGCCCGAGGTCGGCCGAGCGGGCGCGCCGTTCGGTGAGCCATCCGCCCGCGAGCGCGGCCAGGATCAGCGCCGGCGCCGCGAACGCGAGCGAGGACGACGGGGACGACCGTGATCGGATCCGGCGGGATCGCCTCGATCGGGTCAAGCAGCGGCACCGTGAGCCGGGCCGCGGCGATCGCCAGCACGGTGCCCGCGACGAACGCGATCAGCGAGCATCGCGCCCACCTCGATCGCGATCGCGGCGAGGTGGCGCGAGGACCGCATCCCCATCCGCAGCGAGAGCCCGTACGAGACGATCTCGGAGCGCTGGCGCGTCTGCAGGTACATCAGCATCGCGGCGAACACGAGCAGGGCCGCCAGGACCCCGAGCCCGTTCATCACGAGGAAGGTGTCGATCACGGCCGCGATGTACGAGATGTCCTTCACCTCGTCGGCCGTCAGGATGAGCGACGGCGTGTAGTCGAGGCCGGCGAGCGCGGCCCGCGCCGCCCGCGGCGATGCCGCGGATCCAGAGCTCGTCGCTCGCGTTCGAGCCGGTCAACGGGTTCGGGGCGTCGCCGATCGCCTCGAGCAGGCGTGCCGCGTCGACCACGACGAGCGGGCGGAGCGACGTCATCCCGGGAACGCGTCGGCGCGCCCGACGATCTCGATCGGCAGGGTCGTTCGGTCGAGCGTGATCGAGTCGGGAACGCGTTCGGCGCCGAGGCCATCAGGACGGGGAGCTTGCCACCTGAGGGTGCCGAGATCCGGTCCAGGAGCGTCTCGAGCGGTTCGGAGGAGAAGGCCGGGTCCCAGAACGCGGCCGAGGCGAAGGTCTCGGTGTCGATCGCCAGCAGGTCGAACGGCACGCCCGGGCGGAGTTCGCCCGCCTCGAGGCGACGTACCGCCCGGGTGACCGGCAGCGGGAAGTCCTCGGGCGTCGCGTTGACGCTGTCGATCCGCGCCTGCACGTCGCTGCCGACGTAGACGCCCGCCTTGGCATCCACCGTGGTCTGCATCGAGCGCGCCACGGTCTGCGCCTGGACGAACAGCCCGAGGCAGAGCCCGGCGGCCGCGATCAGGAGCATCGTCAGACGCGAGCGCGCCGCCAGCCGGTGCACCGCGAGGTACGCGGGGGTCCCCCACCCGCCGCTCCGGCCGCGCGCCCAGCGCAGGACCAGGACCACCACCCGCGCCACGAGCGCCACGAAGCCGGCGAGGAACGCGATCGGGAAGGCGAACAGCAGCAGGCTCGGCGCCTCCGTCCCGAGCGAGCGATCGACCACGACCGCGCCCCCGGTCCGCAGCCGCTGCAGGATCACCAGCGAGAGCCCGATCAGGACCAGCTCCCAGGGGAACGCCCCGACGAGGCGCAGCCGGCTGCGATGGTGCTCCGACTGCCGCAGGAACGAGACGGTCGACACGACCGCGATCGCCACCACGGCGACGACCCCGCGGCCCCCGCGGCCCACATCGCCTGCTCCGACGCCGAGGAGGCCAACGCGCCGCCGGGACCCGCCCAACGGACGAGCACGAACGCGAGCACCAACCGAGACGCCGCGCCGACGGCGCACGGGATCACGGCCTCGAGCGCCGAACGCCCACCCACCGCCCTCGGCCGCGCGCCCCGGGCGAACAGGAGGCTCGACTCGACGCGGCGGGCGGCCATCACGAACGCCCCCGCCCCCGCGACGACCACCAGCGCGACGAGCATCCCGGCGATCCGCAGCAGCCGCGCGGGGCCGTCGATCGCGACGAGCCGGCCGTGGACGTCGCGGACGACGTCGTCCATCGCGCTCCCCCACACGGGACCGTTCGAACGGCTGCAGAAGAACGCGATGAAGCACCGGTCGAGCAGGCGCGTGTCGTCGATCTCGCTCGGAGATGCGCGAGGTGATGCGGGCCGCGTCCTCGGCCTCCTGGAGCGTGAGGTCGCGGAGCACCGGCGCCTGCCACGCGTACGCCGCGTGGTCGAGCCCGATCGCGCGCGCCGCGTCGGCGAACCGATCCTTCGGCACGATCACCGCCTGGGGCGGCGGCGCGCAGTTGCCGCAGTACAGGACGAGGGCGTCGTTCCACGGACGCCAGTACCCGGAGGCTCCGCCCTTGTACAGGGATCGGTAGATCCCGCCGACCGGGAACGTCACGGTCCCGGTGTCGGGCGAGCCGATCGACGATCCGATCGCCCGGGGTGATGTGCGAGCGCGTCCGAGATCAGGTCGGGGACCAGCACGCCGTCGTCGGCGGATCCCTCGAGGATGTCGACGTGGTCGACCGCCTGCTCACCCGATGAACAGGCGGGTGTCGCGGCGCTCCTGCTCGCCGGCCACCGTGATCGGCGTGGCCGTGCTGAGCGCCGACTCGAGCGGGTCGCCGAGGTAGGGGCTCGGGTCGACGAGCCCTCGGAAGATCGTGTCGACCTGCGGCTCGATGTCGCCGTGCCGGACCGGGCCGGGGAGCGGCAACGCGCCGTTCCGGTACATCATCCCGACCGCCCACCGCGTGTACGAGGGGTCGTGGATCCGGGCCGTCACGAGCTCGCTCGCGGACGACGAGATGAACAGCGGGTAGGCCGAAGCGGCGAGCGCGAGCAGGAGCGCGCCCACCGCGATCGAGACGAACAGCCCCGGGTACCGCAGCAGGACGAGCGGGGCCTTCGACCACAGCGGATCGGCGGCCTCTGGACGCGCCGCGGTTCCGTCTCCGTGCTCCCGCCATCGTCCTCCCGTGCGCGTTCGTCGGTAGGTTCTACGCTCGAGGACGGCGCCGCGTTCGTGCCGATCGGCACATCGCGCCCGAGGGCCACCCGTGGGTCCGCCCGGGAGCCGTCCGCCTCCCACGGTACCCGTCCGTATCCTGTGGGCCGTGAACGACCGATTCCTGCGAGCGCTCCGGCGCGAGCCCGTCGACCGCACCCCGGTCTGGTTCATGCGCCAGGCGGGCCGCTACCTGCCCGAATACCGGGAGCTGCGCGGCGACCGGGACATCCTGGACGCGATCCGCGAACCCGAGGTCGCCGTCGAGCTCACCCTGCAGCCGCTCCGGCGGATGCCGCTGGACGCGGCGATCGTGTTCGCCGACATCATGGTCCCGGTCGCGGCGATCGGGGTGCCCGTCCGGATCGAGCCGGGCGTCGGCCCGGTCGTGGACGACCCGGTCCGGGACGCGGCCGCCGTCGCGCGGCTCCGCGCGCTCGAGCCCGATCTGGACGAGCCCTACGTCGCCGAGACGATCCGCCTCCTGCGCAAGGAGCTCAAGGTCCCGCTGATCGGGTTCGCGGGCGCGCCGTTCACGCTCGCGAGCTACCTCGTCGAGGGCGGTCCGTCGCGGGACCACGTCCGGACGAAGGCGCTCCTGCACGACGAGCCCGGCACCTGGTCGTCGCTGATGGATGCGCTCGGCGGCGCTGTCGCGGGCCCACCTGCTCGCGCAGATCGAGGCGGGCGCGCAGGCGGTGCAGCTGTTCGACTCGTGGGCGGGTTCGCTGGCGCCGAGCGACTACGAGCGGTCGGTGCGCCCGTGGTCGGCGCGGGTGCTCGAGGATCTGCCGGTGCCCTCGATCCACTTCGGCGTGGGGACCGGCGAGCTCCTGACGTCGATGCGCGACGCGGGCGGCGACGCGATCGGGGTGGACTGGCGGGTCCCGCTCGACCGGGCGTGGGAACGGATCGGCGCCGATCGCGCGATCCAGGGCAACCTCGATCCCGCGGTCTGCGTCGCCTCGTGGGACGCGGTCGAACGCGCCGCCACCGAGGTCCTGGACCGCGCGGCGAACCGCGACGGCCACGTGTTCAACCTCGGTCACGGCGTGCTGCCGGCCACGCCCGCCGAGAACCTGCAGCGCCTCGTCGACCTCGTGCACGAACGGACGGCTCGATGAGCGCTCCGCCGATCGGGGTGCTGGTGATGGCGTACGGGACCGCGAGCGGCCCCGACGACGTCGAGCGCTACTACACGGACATCCGCGGCGGACGGCGGCCCACGCCCGAGCACCTCGAGGAGCTGCGCGAGCGCTACGCGGCGATCGGCAACCGCTTCCCGCTGCTCGACATCACGCGACGGCAGGCGGAGGGGCTCGAGCGCGAGCTCAACCGCGGCGAGGCCGGCGCGTTCCGCGCCTACCTCGGGATGAAGCACTCGCCCCCGTTCATCGCCGAGGCGGTCGAGCGGATGCGCGGGGACGGTATCGAACGCGCGATCGGGATCGTGATGGCGCCCCACTGGTCGGGGATGTCGGTCGAGAGCTACGTCGAGCGCGTTCGCGAACAGGCGGGTGAGGGGCCGCCCGCGTTCGACTTCGTCCGCTCGTACCACGACGACCCCGGCTTCGTCTCGTTCCTGGCGGCCCGGGTCGCCGACGCGCTCAGCGGGCTCAGCGCCGAGGAGCGCCGGGGCGCGACGGTGGTCTTCTCGGCCCACAGCCTGCCCACCCGGACCGTCGAGGACGGGTCGCTGCGGTGCCTTCGGTGCAACGCGCGTGCGAGGACGCGTGCCGGTACCGCGACGGCCTGGCCGAGACGGCGGACCGGGTCGCGGCCGAGCTCGGCCTGCCTCGGCGCGAGATCGCGTGGCAGAGCGCCGGCCGAACCGACGATCCCTGGTGGGGCCCGCCGATCGAGGAGGTCCTCGCCGACCTCGCGCCGCAGGGCTGCACGGCGGCGGTGGTGTGCTCGGCCGGGTTCGTCGCCGACCACCTCGAGATCCTGTACGACCTCGACATCGAGGCCAGGGCGATCGCCGACCAGGCCGGGATGCGTCTGGTCCGTACCGAGATGCCGAACGCCGACCCGGCGTTCGTCCGCGTGCTCGCCGACGTCGTCCGCGAGCGGCTCGCGGCCCCCACGCCATGAAGGTCGTGATCGTGGGCGGCGGCGTCGCGGGCCTGGCCACGGCCCATCGGCTGCTCGAGGCCGATCCCGAGCTCGACGTCACCGTGCTCGAGTCCGAGCCCGCCGTCGGCGGCCGGCTGCCGCAGCGCCACGGTCGGCGACCTGCGGCTCGAGAGCGGCCCGGACTCGTTCGTCGCCCGCAAGCCGTGGGCGGTGGACCTGTGCCGCGAGCTCGGGCTCGAGCTGCTCGAACCCGGCGCCCGCGACGCCCTGATCTGGACCGAGCGCGGGCTCGTCCCGCTCCCCGAGAGCGCGCTGGGCGTCCCCACCGACCTCGACGAGATCGTGCGCTGGCGGGGCCTGTCGCGCCGGGGACGCGCCCGCGCCCTCACGGAGCTCGTCCGCAAGCCGCGGCCGCCGAAGACCGACGAGTCGATCGGCGCGCTGGTGCGGCGACGGATGGGCGACGAGGTGGCCGAGCGCCTGACCGGCCCGCTCCTCGGCGGCTTGTTCGCCGGCGACGTCGACCGCCTGAGCGTCGACGCGACGTTCCCCGAGCTCGCGCGGTGGGAGCGCGCGTTCGGCAGCCTGATCCGCGGCGCCCGCGCGGCGGTGAAGGCCGCCACCGACGCGGGTCCGATGTTCCTGCGACCGGTGGGCGGTGTCGGGGAGCTCCCGCGGGCGCTGCTCGGAAGCGTGGGACCGGGGCGCGTTCGCGCCGGCACCCCGGTCCGCGCGATCGAACGCGAGCGCGGCTCGTTCGCGGTGCGCACCGACCGGGACTCGGCGTCCGCGGAGGCGGTCGTGCTCGCCGCGCCGGCGTTCGTCGCGGCCGAGCTCGTCCGCGGGCTCGGCGTCGCGGGGGCCGAGAGCCTGGCCGCGATCGCGTACGCGAGCACCGGCGTCGTGCACCTGGTCTACGCGGAGGGCACGGCCGACGCGCTGCCCGAGGCGACCGGGTTCGTCGTGCCGCGCGGCCGCGCGCCGATGACCGCCGCGACGTTCGTCTCGCGCAAGTGGCCGGAGGACGCGTTCGGGACGCGGGCGGTGCTCCGCTGCTTCGTCGGCGCCGCGGGGTTCGAGGACGTGCTCGACGAGCCCGACGAGGACATCGTGGAGGCCGTGTGCCGGCACCTGTCGGCCTTCCTCCCGCTCCCCGAGCGCGCGGAGGCGTCGTCGGTGGTCCGGTGGCCGCGTTCGATGCCGCAGTACGAGGTCGGACACCTCGAGCGCGTTCGCGCGATCGAGACCTCCCTGCCGCCGGGTATCTTCGTGACCGGCAATGCGTTGCACGGGGTCGGCGTCGCCGACGCCGTGCGGAGCGCCGGGGAGACGGCCGAACGGGTCCGCGCGCACCTCGCCGGACCGAACGGTCTGGGCGACCCCAACGGCAACGGTTCGAAGCCGACCAGATCGGAGAACGTGGGATGAGCGAGACCGTCTACGCGCTGTACGTCTGCTGCAAGGCCACGCGTGGGTTCCGGGACCTCGACGTGGACGACGCGGCGCAGGAGGTCGAGAACCTGATCAAGGCGTGGGAGCCGGAGGTCACCGTTCGGGGCGTGTACTCGACGGTCGGGTTCCGCGCGCGACACCGACCTCATGGTCTGGTTCGTCGGGCCGACCCCCGACGCGGTGCAGGACGCGCTCGTCGCGTTCCGCCGGACGCGCGCCGGGCGCGAGCTCGACGTGGTCTGGACGTTCATGGGCGTGGTCAAGCCGGCCGGAGTTCACCCCGGACCACGCGCCGGCGTTCGTCAAGGGCGAGGCGCCGCGGCGCTACCTGTGCGCGTACCCGTTCGTGCGGACGCCCGAGTGGTACCTGCTCCCGCCGGACGAACGCGCGTCGCTGCTGCGGGAGCACGGCGAGGCCGGCCGGGAGTTCCCCGAGGTGCTCGCGAACACGACGAGCGCGTTCGGCATCAACGACTGGGAGTGGATCCTCGCGTTCGAGGCCGACGAGCTCGACCGGCTGGTGGACTGCATCCGCCGCCTGCGCGAGGCGCAAGCCCGCCGGTTCACCAAGGTGGAGGTCCCGTTCGTGACGGGGATCCGCAAGGACGTGCGCGCGGCCTTCGCCGACCTGGCCTAGCGCTGGTCCATGTTCTTCGCGGACCAGAGGCGAGCCTGGGCTTGCTTGGCGTCCGCGCTCGTCGGTTCCGTGTCCTTCCACCGACGGATGCTGCGGAGGTACAGCAGCCAACCGATGACCGCGGCGAGGACGATCCTGCCGAGCACCCACCAGCCTGCGTCCACGGAGCGACTCTAGACACGGTCGGGTCATAATGGGCACGCCGACCGAACGGAGGTCCACCGTGGCGCACGCGAAGGACAAGGGCGAGAAGCAGGCCAAGAAGACCGCGCAGAAGTCGATCAAGGAGAAGCGCGCGGCGAAGAAGGCCAAGAAGTCCACGACGCGGTCCGAGTAGTACGTGTTCGAGGACCTGCTCCCGGCCTGGGGCGGCGAGGAGGTCGTCGTCCGGTTCGACGAGCCGAGCGCGACGTGGATGTTCGTCGGGCGTCCATTCGACGGTGCTGGGTCCTGGGGCCGGCGGCACCCGCATGAAGACGTACGCCCAACCCGCCGACGGGCTCCGCGACGTCCTCCGGCTGTCCTCGGCGATGACGAGCAAGATGGCGATGGCGTCGGTGCCGCTCGGTGGCGGCAAGGCCGTGCTCGCGGTCCCCGAGATCCCGCAGGGCCAGGCCCGACGCGAGCTGATGCTCCGCTACGGCGACCTGGTCGAGTCGCTCCACGGCACCTACGTCACGGCCTGCGACATGAACACCGGACCGCCGGACATGGACGTGATCGCCGAACGCTCCTCGAGCGTCCTGGGCCGGACCGAGGCCAACGGCGGCTCCGGCACGTCGGCTCCGAACACGGCAGTCGGGGTCTTCCATGGGATCCGGGCGGCGGTCGGCCACGCGTTCGGCTCGGACGACCTGGACGGACGGACCGTCGCGGTCCAGGGTGTCGGCGCCGTCGGCGATCCGCTGTCGCGGTACCTCGCGGAAGCCGGTGCGCGGCTCACGCTCGCCGACGTCGACGACGTGCGGGCCAAGGAGCTGGCCGAGGAGCTCGAGGCCGAGGCGGTCCCGGCGGACCGGATCGCGGAGGTCGAGTGCGACGTGTTCTCGCCGTGCGCGACCGGCGGCGTCCTGAACGCGGACACGATCCCGTCGCTCCGGTGCCGCGTGATCGCCGGCGCGGCGAACAACCAGCTGGGCGAGCCGGCGGACGCCGAGCGTCTGGCCGAGCGCGGCATCCTGTACGCGCCCGACTACGTGGTGAACGCCGGCGGCGTGATCCACCTCGTGTCCTACGAGATGCTGCACGAGAACGACGCGCAGGTCGCGGAACGCCTCCGCGGGATCGGCGACACGCTGGGCGAGGTGTTCGCGCGCGCCGAGGCCGAGGAGATCTCGACCGGCGCGGCCGCCGACGAGATCGTGGCGGAGCGCCTCTCCGTCGCCGGGCGGACGTGATGGGTCGCGACCTGGCGTCGATGGAGTGCGTGCCGTGCCGTGGCGGGGTGCCGCCGCTCGACCGCGCCGAGATCGAGTCGTACCTGGCCGATCTCGGAGCGCGAGTGGCGTGGTCGTCGACGAGCACCACCTCGAGAAGGAGTTACGCGTTTCCCGGACTTCAAGGAGGCGCTGGCGTACACGAACCGCGTCGGGGAGCTCGCCGAGAGCGTCGGGCACCACCCCGACATCCACCTCGCGTGGGGCAAGGTCCGGCTCATCGTGTGGACCCACAAGATCGACGGGCTGAACGAGGCCGACTTCGTGTTCGCGGCCAAGGCCGACCGCGAGTTCGGGTCGTGACGTTCGAGCTCCGGGAGAGCCGCCAGCTCCTGGCCGGGACGCCCGCGGCGCTCCGCGCGCACGCTCGGCGGGCTGTCGGACGCCTGGTTGCAGGCGGACGAGGGGCCGGGGACCTGGACGCCGTGGCAGGCGCTCGCCCACCTGACGCACGTCGAGGAACGCGACTGGCTGGGGCGCATCTCGACGATCATGGAGCACGGGCCCGAGGAGGTCCTCGGGCCCGTCGACCGTGAGGCCGGGTTCGAACGGTTCGCGGGCTGGGAGGTCGGCCGGGTGCTGGATCGCTTCGCCGAGCTCCGAGCCGCGAACCTCGACCGGTTGGACGAGCTGCAGCTCGGGCGCGACGACCTGGGCCGGATGGGCCGTCACGCGGACCTCGGCCCGGTCACGCTCGAGCAGCTGCTCGCGACGTGGACCGTCCACGACCTGAACCACGAGGCGCAGATCGTGAAGACGCTCGCCAAGCGCTACCGCGACGCGGTCGGCCCGTGGCGCGCCAACCTCGGGGTCGTCGACCTCCCTGACGCTGGCCCTGATGCCGGCTAGGCGTCGGCCGCGACCAGCCCGAGCTCGCGCAGCGTGCCCCAGGGATCACGTGGCAGTACGGCTCGTGCCCGTTCTTGTCGTAGTACCGCTGGTGGTAGTCCTCGGCCGGCCAGAACGGCCCCGCGGACGTGATCTCGGTCGCGATCGGCCGGTCGAACCTCGCCTGCGCGGCGTCCCGAGAGGCCTCGGCGGCTCGCTGCTGCTCGTCCGAGCTCGTGAAGATCGCGCTCCGGTACTGGTCGCCGACATCGGGACCCTGGCGGTTCACCTGGGTCGGGTCGTGCATCGCCCAGAACACCTCCAGCAGCTGGTCGAAGCTGACCACCGACGGGTCGAACTCGACCCGGAGCACCTCGGCGTGGCCGGTCCCGTGCGAGCACACGTCCCGATAGGTCGGGTTCTCCGTGTGGCCGCCCGCGTAGCCGACCTCGGTCCGCAGGACCCCGGGGACGCGCTCGAACACGTACTCGACGCCCCAGAAGCAGCCGGCTCCGAACGTCACGGTCTGGGTGGTCATGGTGGACATCCCTCCTTCGATGGGTTCACTGCCTCAGTCCATCCGGCACCCGCAACGTTACGTCGCGCGAACGGAACCGACCGCTCAGCCCTCGAACGAGCCGGCCGCCTCGAGGACCTGCTCGACCTCGTTCGGCCCGTGCTCGGTGCCGAGCGTCCACAGCTCGTAGCCGCTCGGGGGCAGCCAGACGCCGTGGTCGAGCATGTGGTGGAACAGGCGCGCGTAGCGCTCGTGGTCGGCGGCCTTCGCGCCGGCGAAGTCGCGCACGGGCTCGCTCGAGAAGAACACGCCGAACAGCGACCCGGCCCGGTTCGCCGTGGCGGCGATGCCGTGGTCCGCGAAGCGTTCGGTCAGACCGCTCGGCGAGGGCGGTCGCGGTCTCCGCCAGCAAGGGGTACGGGTCGAGCTCCCGGGCGAGGTCGAGCGCCGCGATCCCCGCCGCCACCGCCACCGGGTTCCCGGACAGGGTCCCGGCCTGGTACACGGGGCCGACGGGCGCGAGCTGCTCCATCACCTCGCGCCGGCCGCCGAACGCGGCGCACGGGAACCCGCCCCCCATGACCTTGCCGAGGATCGTCAGATCCGGCGTCACCCCGTAGACGCCCTGCGCGCCGCCGAACGCGATCCGGAACCCCGTGATCACCTCGTCGAACACCAGCAGCGCCCCGCCTCCGAACACCGGTCGCGCAGGCCCTCGAGGAACCCCGGCTCGGGCGGCACGACGCCCATGTTCGCGGCGACGGGCTCGACGATCGCCGCGGCGATCCGGTCGCCGTGCTCGGCGAAGAGCCGATCGACCGCTGCCGGGTCGTTGAACGGCACCGTGAGCGTGTCGCGCGCGGCGCCCTCGGTCACGCCCGGCGATCCGGGGATCCCGAGCGTCGCGACGCCGCTGCCCGGCTCCCTTCGCGAGCAGCGCGTCCGAGTGCCCGTGGTAGCAGCCCTCGAACTTCAGGACGAGGTCCCGTCCCGTGCATCCGCGCGCGAGGCGGATCGCGCTCATCGCCGCCTCGGTGCCGCTCGACACGAGCCGGACCATCTCGATCGACGGCATGGCGGCGACGATCCGTTCGGCGAGCTCGACCTCGAGCTCGGTCGGGGCTCCGAACGTGGTGCCGCGCGCCGCCGCCGCGCGAGCCGCGTCGACGATCTCGGGGCGCGCGTGTCCGAACAGGAGCGCGCCCCACGACTGCACGAGGTCGACGTAGCGCCGGCCGTCGGCGTCGACGAGGTACGCGCCCTCGCCCCGGACGGCGAACCGCGGGGTCCCGCCCACCGCGCCGAACGCCCGCACCGGCGAGTTCACCCCGCCGGGGATCACGCGCCGTGCCCGCTCGAACAGCTCCTCGGAGCCGGTCACGAGCGGTTCAGGACGACAGCCAGTCGGCCGCGTCCTTCGCGTGGTACGTGAGGATCAGGTCGGCGCCGGCGCGCCGGATCGGACGTGAGCACCTCGAGCACCGACGCGCGCTCGTCGATCCAGCCGTTCTGCGCGGCCGCCTTCACCATCGCGTACTCGCCCGAGACGTTGTACGCGGCCATCGGGAACCGCGTCCGGTCCTTCGCGCGGCGGATCACGTCGAGGTAGGGGAGCGCCGGCTTGACCATCACGACGTCGGCGCCCTGCTCGATGTCGGCCTCGATCTCGCGGATCGCCTCGTCGGCGTTCGGCGGGTCCATCTGGTAGCCCGTGCGGTCGCCGAACCGCGGCGCGCACTCGGCCGCCTCGCGGAACGGCCCGTAGAACGCGGACGCGAACTTCGCCGCGTACGCCATGATCCCCACGCGTTCGAACCCACCCCGGTCGAGCTCGTCGCGGATCGCCGCGACCTGGCCGTCCATCATGCCGCTGGGTCCGACCATCTGCGCCCCGGCCTCGGCCTGCGCGATCGCGATCCGCCGGTAGCGCTCGAGCGTCGCGTCGTTGTCGACGTGGCCGTCGTCGTCGAGCACGCCGCAGTGGCCGTGGTCGGTGTACTCGTCCAGACACAGGTCGGCGATCACGACGTGGTCGTCGCCGAGCTCCTCGCGCAGCACGCGCAGCGCCTTCTGGGCGATCCCGTCCGGGTTCCACGCCTCCGACCCCTCCGCGTCCTTGCGTTCGGGGACGCCGAAGAGCATGAACGCGAGCACGCCCTTGCTCGCGATCTCGGCCGCCTCCTTGCGCAGGGTCTCGAGCGTGTGCTGCGACTGCCCGGGCATCGAGGCGATCGGCACGGGCTCGGACACGCCCTCCTTCACGAACAGGGGCGCGACCAGGTGCCGCGGCGCGAGCTCGGTCTCGCGGATCAGCGCCCGGAGCGCGGGGGTTCGGCGCATCCGGCGCGGCCGGTGCCGAAGGGGATCGCTCATCGCAGGGATGCTACCGCGGCGCGAGCACCCGCTCGACGGCGGCGACCAGCCCGTCGACCGTGTGCGGGTCCGCGACGGCGTGCACGCGCAGGCCGTGCTCGCGCGCCTCGCGCGCCGTCACGGGGCCGATGCAGACGACCTTCGGGTTCCCCTTCACCACGCCCATCGCGCGCACGAACCCGCGCACCGTGGAGGCGCTCGTGAACGTGACGGCGTCGACGTCGCCGGAGCGGAGCGCGGCCCGGGCCTCGGCGGGGAGCGAGCGGGGCATCCGGGTCCGGTAGGCGTCGACGCGCGTCGGGGTCCACCCCTTGCGAGCGAGGGCGTCCTCGAGCCCCTCGGGCGCGACGTCGGCGCGCGGCGTGAGCACGCGGCCGGTCCCCTTCGGGAACGCGCGGCCGAGCGCGGCGGTCGTGAACGCCTTCGGGACGAGGTCGGGGTCGCGCCGGCTCCACCGGCGGAACCGTTCGGCCGTCCCGTCGCCCACCGCCGCGACCCTGGCCCGGACCCGGCCGGGCGTCAGGTGTTCGGCGAGCACGTCCACCGTCCGCGGGCTGGTGAGCGTCACCCACACGAACGCGCCGTCCTCGAGCTCCGCGAGCGCCCTGGTCAGCGCGGCCGACCGCACCGGCACGAGCTCGATCGCCGGGGCCACGATCGCGGTGGCGCCGCGCCGCTCGAGCAGCCGCGCGAGCGCCTCCGCCTCGGGGCGCGGCCGTGTCACGAGCACCGTGCGGCCGGCGAGCGGCTTCACGGGCGGACGAGCCCGAGGATCTCGTCGGCGCCGCCGGCCGACAGGTCCAGCGCCGCGAGCTCGGCCACCTCCTCGGGCGTGGCGCCGTCGACCTCGGTCCGCGCGATCCGCGAACCGTCGGGGCTGAGCGCGATCGCGAGCATCTGGACCCCGCGCGGGCTGGGCGCGGCGAACGCGCCCAACGGGAGCGCGCACCCGCCGCCGAGCCGGGCCATCAGCCCGCGCTCGGTCTCGAGCGCGATCCGGCTCGGCGCGTGGTCGAGGGCGGAGAGGGTCTGGATCGTCGCGTCGTCGGACGCGCGCGCCTGGACCGCGAGGCATCCCTGCCCCGGTGCGGGCACCATCTCGGCCAGCGACATCGGCATCGACGTGCTCGGGGACGACGCCGAGCCGCAGCAGACCCGCCGCCGCGATGATCAGGGCGTCGGCCTCACCCTCCTCGAGCTTGCGCAGCCGCGTGTCGACGTTGCCTCGCAGATCCTTCACCAGCACGTCCGGCCGCCAACGGAACACCTGCGCCTGACGGCGGATGCTCGAGGTCCCGACGCGCGCCCCGGGCGGCAGGTCCCCGTCGCGCGTCACCAGGACGTCGAGCGCCGAGGAGCGTTCGGGCACCGCCGCGATCACGACGCCCTCGTCGTCGCCCGCCGGGAGGTCCTTGGCCGAGTGGACGGCCAGGTCGATCTCCTCGTCCAGGAGCGCGCGGACGATCTCGGTCACGAACAGGCCCTTGACCCCGGCGGGTCGCTCGCGGGGTCGGCGCCGCGATCGCCGGCGGTCGTGATCGTGACGAGCTCGGTCTCGACGCCCGTGGCGGTCAGCGCGTCGGCCACTCGCGCGCCTGCGCGAGCGCGAGCCGCGACCCGCGCGTGCCGATGCGGAGCTTCACTCGGTGGGGAGCTCGAGCCCGAACAGCTCGGCCAGGGCTCGAGCGTAGGCGTCCTGCGTCCCGGTCCCGGGGTCTCCTTGAGCCGCACGATCGGCTCGTGGAGCAGCTTCGCGACGACGCCCCGGGCGAGCGCCGTCACGGCCTCGCGCTCCTGGGGCTCGAGATGCGCGAGCTCGGAGCGGAAGCGTTCGAGCTCGGCGTCGACGGCCGCGTCGCCGCGTTCGCGGAGCGCGCGGAAGAGCGGGCCGAGACGTTCGGCGCGACGGCGGATCGCGAACCGCCGGACCTCGTCCAGGACGATCGCGTGCGCGCGCTCGATGTCGGCCGCGGTCTCGGCGGCCCGAACCGAGACCGACGCGCGGAGGCCGTCGATGTCGACGAGGGTGACGCCGGGAGCGCGGCCGGCGGTGGGTTCGACGTCGCCGCGGGACCGCGAGGTCGAGCACGAACAGCGGCCGCTCCTCCCGTCGATCGCGTCGCGCACCAACGCCTCGGTGAGGACGACGCCGGCGGCGCCGGTCGCCGAGATCGCGATGTCCGCCTCGGCGAGCGTGCCGGGCAGCTCCTCGAGGTCGCCGGGTTCGGCCAAGCGTGCGTTCGGCCAGGGCGCGGGCGCGTTCGAGCGAACGGTTCAGCACGCGGACCGTCGCGACGCCCCGCTGGCGGAGGTGCTTCACGGCGAGCGCCGACATGTGTCCGGCGCCGATCACGACCGGCGTGCCGGCCCTCGAGCCCACCGAGCGCCTCGGCGCCGAGCTCGGCCCCGGCGGCGACGAACACGTCGGGCGCCGCCCCGACCGTGGTCTCGAACGGACCCGCCGCCCCGTGTTCACCGCCGCGTTGAACGTGGCTACCAGCGACGGACCCGACGCCCCTCCCCGTCGGCGCGCCGGAGCGCGTCCCGCACCTGCGAGAGGATCTGGCGGCTCGCCGAGCACCATCGAGTCCAGCCCGCTCGCGACGGTGAACAGGTGCTCGGCGGCGTCGGACTCGTAGTGGGAGTAGAGCGGTTCGGCCAGGTCCTCGGGCGCGACGCCGCGCGACTCGCACAGCACGCGCTTCAGCGCCTGGAACCCCGCGTGGTACGACGGGACGCTGCCGTAGATCTCGACCCGGTTGCACGTCGAGACGATGACCGCCTCGTCGATCGCGCGGCGTCGTCGCCCGTCCGCCGGTACGCCTTGACGAGGTCCTCGTCGGCGAACGCCAGACGCTCGAGGAGCCCGACCGTGGCGCGCCGGTGCGAGATGCCGAGGGCGAGGATGGCCATTGGGTCTGGGGATTCTACGCCGCCTCCGCGGAGAGGCCGATGGCCGCGGAGGTGACCCGGGTCGGGGCGGATCGCCGAGCCCGGGTAGCATCTCCGCCCGCTTGCACCCGAACGCACCACGGAGGAGCCGGGATGGAACGAGGCAGGGCGCGCGACCTCGGGGTCGTGATCGGCACGTACCCGCCCGGCCCCCGCAACGCCGTGACCGACGTGGAGGGCGTTCGGGTGGGGCACCGGACGATCGTTCGCGATCCCTCGCCCGGCGGGTTGGGCGCCGTCCGCACCGGCGTGACGACGGTGCTTCCCGCACGAGGGCCTGCCGTGGATCGAGCGCGTCTACGCGGGGACCGACATCCTGAACGGGTTCGGGGAGCTGATCGGGATCAACCAGATCGCCGAGTGGGGGCTGCTGCATTCGCCGATCGTGCTGACGAGCTCGCTCGCGATCGGGAAGGCGTACGACGCCACGGTGCGCTGGCGGACCGAGCGCCACGCGACGACGACGCACGAGGGCGGCGACATGCCGTTCGTGTGCGAATGCGACGACTCCTACCTGAGCGACGTCACGACGTTCCCGCTGTCCGACGAGGACGTCGCGGCGGCGCTCGACGCCGCGGCCGGCGGTGACGTGGAGGAGGGCTGCGTCGGCGCGGGCACCGGCACGCAGTGCATGGACTTCAAGGGCGGCATCGGCACCTCCTCGCGGACGATCCCGGGTGGCTGGACCGTCGGCGTGCTGGTGCTCACGAACTTCGGCGAGCGCGAGCTGCTGAGGATCGACGGCGTGCCCGTGGGTCGCGAGATCACCGACCTGATGCCGTCGGAGCACACCGAGGGTTCGGCGATCGTGGTGGTCGCGACCGACGTCCCGATGGTGCCGCACCAGCTGCGCCGGCTCGCGGCCCGCGGCGGCCTCGGGCTCGCGCGGTGCGGCTCGACCGGCCACAACGGGTCGGGCGAGCTCATGATCGCGTTCTCGACGGCCAACCGGATCCCGCTCGAGTCCGACGACGGGACGGTCCCGGTGCGGGCGGTGCTCGACGGTCCCGTCGAACACTCGCCCGACGTGTTCAACCCGCTGTTCGCGGCGACGACGGAGGCGGTCGAGGAGGCGGTGGTGAACGCCGCTGTTCACCGCCGAGACGACCGTGGGGCGCGACGGCAACGTGCCTGCACGCGCTGCCGCTCGAGCGGACCCTGGACATCCTCGCCCGCCACGGGCGCGGGCCTCGCTACGCCAGCTGAGTCCCAGCTCTCCCGGTCGAAGCGCGCCGGGTCGAACGGCGCGGGGTCCAAGGGCGGCTCGGCGCCGAGGACCAGCGCGGCCACGAGCTCGGCGCTGCCCGCCCCCAGGATCACGCCCTCCGAACCGTGTCCGGTCGCCACGAACAGCCCTCGCGCACCCACCCGAGCAGGGTCGCTCGTCGGGCGAGACGGGACGGACGCCCGGACCACGTCGCGAGGACGGGCGCGTCGGCGAGCGCGGGCACCAGCCGGGCCGCCTGCGCCGCCGACGATCCTGGGGACGTCGAGGTCGAACGGGTCGGCCGCGAACGAGGGCTCGCGCGAGGTCCCGGTCAGGACGGAGCCGTCGGGCGCGGGCTGGATCATCGGGGAGACGTCGCGCGTCTCGCCGGCCTCCCCGAACTCCCGCATCGACAACCGCAGCTCGCCGGGCTCGCTCGCCGTCGCCGGCTCCCGGCCCGCCAGCAGACGGCGCGCCCCGCTCTGGATCCAGTGGCGGAACAGCGGGCGTTCGGGCGCGGCGTGGACGAGCCACCCGCGCGCCGACGGCGATCGGGAGCGAGACGCCGAGGGGCGCGCGATCGCCGGCGACCACGGGCCGGCGGCGAGCACGACCGTGTCGGCACCGACGATGCCGTCGTCGGTCACGACGCCGGTGACGCGGTCGCCACGCGCGACGAGCCGCCGAGCCGGCGCGTGGTGACGGATCGTTGCGCCGGCGTTCCGGGCGAGCGCCCCGAGGCACACGGTCAGGGCGAGCGGGTCCACGCGATGGCCCTCGTGCAGCAGGTAGGCCTCGAGCACGTCGGGCGTGAGCTCGGGTTCGAGCTCACGGAGGCGGTCGTCGACGCGCTCGACCCGGACGCCCACCGCCTCGGCCGAGGCGGCCCAGGCCCGGAGGTCGTCGAGCTCGTCATCGCTCGATCGTGACGGCGAGCGTTCCGATCGGCTCGTCGTCGAGGAAGAACGGCGTCGGCGGATCGGCCGAGATCTCGGCGTACGCGCTCCAGGCTACGGCGGGCGAGCGGCGCGAGGACCGGGTCCTTGGAGGTGTCGAGGTACCCGAGGTTCCGCCCGGAGGCGCCGGCCGCGAGCTCGTCCTTCTCGAGCAGCGTGACCGACGCGCCACGCTCGGCGAGCTCGAACGCGCACGCCGCCCCGATGATCCCGCCGCCCACCACGACGATGTCCGGCACGCTCGCGAGCCTACCGGCTGGACCCTTCCGTAGAATCGTCCTCGGAGACGTGGCTGAGTGGCCGAAAGCAGCCGCCTGCTAAGCGGTTAGGGGCTTCACCGTCCCTCACAGGTTCGAATCCTGTCGTCTCCGCAGGTAGAGCGGGTTGTGGGCGGGACCGCCCTCGGCGTCCGGAGCCTCTCGCAGTGGATCCGGCAACCTGCGGGCAGAAGGTCGGCGAGTCGCGGATGGGATCGATGGGGTCGATGGGCGCGCCGCCATGCCATGCCGCAGGTCCGGACAGGGCGCGGTGATCACGAGATCTGGAGCGGGGTCGATCCGGGGTTGGAACTACTCCTGTCCACTGATGGCCCGGTGGTGCTGTGAAGCCACCGGGTAACGCCGTGCGAGTGGTGATCCGGGATGCGTCCCGAATCAGATGACTCGCCCCGATGGGTCGGAGCGCCTCGAGCGTGCAGATGACCGTGGCGTCAGCTTGCCCCGGGTTCACCGTGAAGACGCGGCAGCAACCGCCTCGAGGCATGGGCCGGAACGAGAGACCAGCGTCACGCTCGGCTGGCGCGGCGCTCGAGCTGGGGGGGCGCTCGCTTCCACCGCTGATGACGACAGCAGCCCGGATCGAGACTCCAACATCACCAAAGTGCGAGTCGGCACCGCCGCCCGATTGGGTCCTTCATGCCCAGTGAATCCTAGTGCCCGCCCCGAGCGGGACGAAGTCGGTGAGCCTCCCGCAGCATCCTACCAGGGACCGCCCGGAGGGTTCTGGCCCCTCCTCCGAGGCGCCTCATCGAGCGTCGATGCATGGACCTACCCGCGGCGGGGTAAACCCCCACCATCTACGACGGAAGGGAACGCACCATGGAGCTGTTCATGCTTGCAGCCAGGACCTGTGGTGGAGGCGTCTCGACGATCCTGTGGATCATCGCGGCGGTCTTCGTCATCGGCGGGATCGTCACGCTGCTCCGAGGCGCGCGTGCTCTACGGCATCGTCCTCATCGTCATCGGCCTGTTGATCGGACCGGGAGGCGTCAGCATCTTCTGCTGATCCCGCGCGGACCCGACGGGTCCGTTCGAGGTCCGCGCGTTCGAACGTTCCCTCGTAACGACCGGTTCGATAGGTTGGGCGCATGTGGGACTGGTCCACGGCCGCCTCGCTCGCGACCGGCCCTCGGGACGCTCTGTCCTGGCGCTCGCGACGTTCGTGGCGGTGCGCGCGGCCAACCGCGCGGCGCGCGTCGCCGAGTACTCGATGCAGATCGGGATCCGGCCGCTGCTGATGCCGTCGCGGCTCACGGACACCGAACAGAAGATCATGTGGGGCGACGAGCACTGGGCCCGGCTCTCGGGCTCGGGCGCCGTCGCCGAGGTCGTCGACGGCAACGTCTACCTGGCCATGTCGGTCCGCAACTCGGGTCCGGGCGTCGCGCGTGATCCATGGGTGGCACCTCGGACTCGAGGAGCTGACCCAAGATCACGCGCACGCCGAGCCCGACGAGTTCCGGCGACAGACTGCGGGACCTCTACGTCCCCGGCGACGACGTCGGGTTCTGGCAGGCGGCGATCCGCGATCGCGACGACCCCGAGTACGGCGCCCTGCTCGAGGAGCCGTCGAGGGCGCCCCGCCTGTTCGCGATCGAGCTCATGTACAGCGATCACGAGGGCGGTCAGCGCGCGATCGGACGCTTCTCGATGGCGCCGCTGAAGGACTCCGGTGTGGCTGTGCTCCGTGGTCCGGCACTGGAACCTGGACCGCCCCGACCCGCGCTGAGCGGCATCGCAGCACGCCGGTTCCTGCTCGGTCAGGTGGTCATCGGCGTCGTTCGGTGACCGGGCCGACCGGCCGAAGAGCAGAGAGCAAGATCATGAGGCTGCTCACCAGCAACGCCGGGACGTAGAGCGTCACGATCACCCAGTTCACGCCGAGGGCGTACGAGGTCACGTCGTAGCGGAGCGATTGGACGATCGCGTTCACCGTGTCGATCGTTGCGACCGCGAGGGAAGAGCCAGACGAGCCAGATGGCGCGCGGGAAGCCGGGCGCGAAGGGCGATCAGGGCGACCAACGCGAGGAACGCGGTGACGAGATCTCCGTACCCGATCATCTCGCGGAACGCCATCGGCACGCCCGGACCCACCGACCCGGGGGCGAGGATCGTCCCGCCGACGATGCGGAACGCGTGGACCCACAGGAGCGGCACCAACGCGAGCTCACGCGGCATCGCGGACAGGTGCGGCCACACGTGCCAACGGGCGATGAGCGCGAAGGCCACCAGGCTCATCGTGAACTGGATCCCGAACAGCACCATCGGTTCCATCGCCGCCTCCAGGCGTCACCCTAGTCCAGACCCGAGGTGGTCCGTCCGCACTGATCGACGCTCGCGCGTCCCCGGGAACAGGCGCGAAAACAGGATGGTCGGGTGCTCTTCAGCTCCTCGTCCTGTTGGCTCCGCCCGCGGCGATCCGGTCGATGCCGTGCTCGTTGGAGTCTGGGTGGGGACTCAGCCGGTCCCGCCGTCGACCCGTGGCGGAAATCCGGCACTCCGGGCTGGTGCCCCGTCGTCCCGCGCTCTGCGATTCAACGCTACACCCGCCCGCAAGCTCCGGCGACCAAGGCCTGGATCCCTTGTTGGAGGTAAGTCCCATCCGGCCGATGGGGTAAGAACCCAGACCGCGACCTGCGAAGGAGGTGAGCGTCATGCTCCAGATCACCGATACGGCCGCGTCGGCCTTCCGAGACATCCTCGATCGCGAGGAGGTCCGGGGGCAGGCGATCCGGCTTCGTCCCCGAGCGGCGCTCGGACGGCGAGGGCGGCATCTCGCTCGAGGAGCGATCAACGAGCCCGCGCCGGCCGATGCGGCGAGGCGCAGCCCAGGGCGTCCGGGTCGTCGTGGTGCGGAACTCGCGCCCACGCTCGACGACGCCGTGCTCGACGCGAAACCTACCGAGCAGGGGACCGAGTTCTCTCATCCGATCCCAGCCGGCGTGACGATCGAGGGCGGGCGCTGAGCGCCCCGCCCTCGGAGCGTCAAAGGCCCCGGACCTCGCCGGCGTGCTGGTGCGGAGCGCCGGTAGCTCAATGGATAGAGCATCTGACTACGGATCAGAAGGCTGGGGTTCGACTCCTCCCGGCGCGCTAGCAGGGGAAACGCGAAGTCGCCTTGACGCACGCTTCCGCCGTGCGGCGCGGGCTCCCGAGTGGCCCAGCTCAGTCGGAATCGAGTTGCGGATCGGCCCTACCCGCTCGGCACCGACGCGTTGTTGTCGACCGTGTTGTAGAAGTACTGGAGCAGCGAAGCCGATTAGCGTTTGTCGGAAGCTCTGGAAGCAGACCAGCTCATCGTTGTTCCGGTCAATCGAGTCGAACCCCGCCCTAAGGGCCGCTTCGTCGAGGATGCCATCAGTAATACCCGCCTGCACGTTCGGAGCAGGAGCGCTTCCTCAACGGTGATTGCACCGGAGATCGAACCCTGGCCCGCACCCGTTGCCTGGCTTGACCTGGCGGATGCACTCTGCGGCAGGAGCGAACACCATCAGCGCGACCGCGAGCGTCGCCAGAATGATCTTCCTCGCATGACTCCTCCCATCGGTTCGGCTGGTGGTGCATGAGACTACAGGAGAGTGGAATGACGAGGTCACCCTGCACATGACGTACTTCGTTCCTGTGAGGGACATGTCCTCAGCGGTTAGGGACTCCCGCAGCATCCTGACCAGCACCGCCCGAAGCATCCGGTCCTCCTCGCAGTCGATCAGCAGCTGGCGAAGAGTGCGGGTCTGTTGCCCCTCAGAACTCTCCCATCCGGTCGGCTTTGCTCGAAGTCGGGGAGCATCACCACGTGCAGCAGCTTGGCGCGGGGAGCAGACCGAGGTGTTGAGGCGCTTTCGGAGCTGGCGCCCGAGCTCGTCGGGCCTCACCGTCAGACTGTACGTACGCCAACCCCCGCCTGGCCAGATGCGCCCTACGCCGACCGCTAGCTGCCGGACGTGTCTGAGCCCTCCTCCTCGGTGCTTGCCACCGGCGTGTGCTCCGGCGGCTCGCCGCCAGGGCCTACCGCGACCATCGGCTTGCCGCAGTCGCTATGGGCGGCCTCTGAATCTGGGCAGAGCTACCGTTCGCGGCGACTGCGCTCACGTAATCACCGTGCGTCCAGCTTGCCCGGCAGCGATGGTCGACGGTCGCAGGTATGATCCGGCAGCAGTGCGGAACCGCTGGCAATCGGTCCCGTGCCGTGGACGCGCCGCATCCTGCCTCGTTCCCCGGGGCTTGTCGCGTCCCCGCCATCCGGCGAAGACGCTGGCCGTGGCGATGCCGGATAGGGCGAGGACGTAACGCAAAACCGCGAAGGGCCAAAAGGCCTCGCCCTGGCTGTGACCTCCTTCAGACTCCATCAAGCGGTGGCGATCGGTCCGGGTTGCCCGTCAATCGACCCATCGGGCCATTCCGTCAGCTGGACGACCTACGACGCAGCACGGAAGTCATGCCTCGTCCCTACGCCGCCGATACTATCATCTCGAAACGGCGGAAACGCGACAGCGATGAGATGTGTTCACGCGCCCTTCCCACCGTTCCCAGTCAGCCCGACCCCACACGCCACGAGTGGAGCCGTGGCGGTGGCAGGCGCAGCGGCATGGCCAGGCTGCTGCGTGTCGGGCATGGTGGTGATGTACCCGAGCCCGCGCACCCTCGTGCGTGCGGGTGCGGCGAGTGCCATCACGCGACGGACGGGGCCGAAAGCGCCCGCCGGCCGGAGTTCCGGGCCAGTTAGACCTCAGCCGAGTCACAGCGCAGCAGTCGAGCTACGCCCTGCGGGATCCGCGAGCCGGAGCGTGCTAGCCGTGAGATGCAAAGACACGCCGCGACCGGGTGGCACCTCCCGTGAACCGGCAGGTAGCCCTTTCGCTCGTCACCGCGCCAAAGTCAGGCATTGGGCGCAGCTCCTCGCTTGCATGGTGACTAGTTCGCCGGGCAGCATCGAGGCGGACGCCAGCAACCCAGTAGATCCGCTGGCTCTGAGTTCTCAGCTTGCACAGGGATCGCGCCCTGACCTGCACGACGCGCGGTCCGCCCCTTCACGCGCGCTCGCGGCTCGCACGTGACACGCTCATAACGTGCCGCGATGCACCGTTGCTTCTGAGACGGGCTTGCGAGCTTGGCGGATTGCCCAAAGTTTGTGTTGTCGGTCGCGATGGAGGGAGGCAGGAAAAATGAAGCGATCGATTCATAACTGTCAGGCTTCGGTGTTCTTGCTCGTGTGGCATCCAGCGCCGTGCCTCGCGCTGCAGCGAAGTCAGCGGGTCCGCCGAATCAGCGGTGAACGAACACCAACGAAACTGGGGCGTCTGAATCTTACTCCGGCCTTTCGCGCTGCGAGCGGGCTGAATGACTCGACCTAGAGACCCCGGACAGATCTCGTCCCAGGTTCAGACCGCGGCGATCGTGGCACTCTACGGCGGCACGCCGGGCGACGTAGGGTGGGGCGACCCGCGTAGGCGAACTGGGCAAGCGTCACACCCCCTAACCAGTATCGATCAGACGGTTTGGCCCCGGCATTCGGTCGGGGCCAACCGTGGGATCGCTGTTCTTGGCGTGTTGTGGCCGTCATACACTGCGCCTCGTGTCCCGCGCCAACGGCCACCGTTCGCCGATCGGCATCGGGAACCGGAGTGACGCTGCAACGGCATCGACTGCCGGGGTCGGGGTCGTGGTCGCTCCTTGCAGACCTGACCATGGTAGACGGTCCCCGCGAATCCCCGCCTGATCTGGTCCGGTGGGTCGCCACGGCGACGAGCACCGCCGCACGGCATCCATCCTGCACTGGGTGTCGTCGTTCACGTGCTGGCAGCGCATGGCCCCATCCCTTCCCCCGCCGCTGACACCGGCCCCGGATCCTACGCCGCCGTGCCACCAAGAGAGCAATATAACCCTGCTCGTTTCGCTCGGCCCTACAGTGCGTATCTGTTGGTCGCGCACAGCGTTCAACGCCGAATAGCTACGATCAGAACGTTGGGGTCCGACTCTCCCGGCGCCAGCAGGGGAACGCCCCCACGCCTTGACGCACACCGTTGTAGCGTGTCCTCGCGCTACCGCGAGAGCCTCTGAGTGACGACGGATCCGCTCCTGTGCGGCGGCGCCTCGAGCGGCGCAGACAAGGGTGGCATGTTGCGCTCGTCGAGTTCGCCTTTGTGGTCACGACCGTCACGAGCAGCACGAGGTCGCTCTGCTCGAGAACCAACGCTCGCCCGTGCGGCGCGGCTCCGCTTCGCCCTTCATGAGACCTTCGACCCAGGAGCAAGCCGCCGATTAGCCGATGCGCTCGTCCCACTGACTCCCTACGGTCGCGTGTGTCATGCCGAGCCCAGACTCTATCAGGCGATCCGTTACATCGATGTTGATGCGAGCCTGTCACCTTCTGCTCCTGGTGCCGGCACTCGGAGTTCGCGCAGCAGCAACCCGAGAATCGGGAGTGTGCCTGTTCAGCGAGTGCCGTTGCCCGCACACTTCTTCCCCATGGATAGGTCGGACGCAGACTGGAGGTTCTTGCGAGCGTGCCGGTAGGGCGCGACCTTCGGGGCAACATGACTGCTGCTGAGTTCCAGCACCCTCGGCCGGTGCGGGAAGCGACGGACTCCCCGCGCGGCATGTCCCCTTCACGGGATCCAGGGCGAGCGCCCCTACCGGCCGATCCCCCAGCAGCGCATGGCGTTGATCGTATCGTCCCCGCCGCCGCGGGCTCGGCCCGAAGGCGGCCGCTCGTTTCTCTGCTCAGGAAGCGGGTACTACACGGTTTCGGCAAGATCGATGAGGAGCGCCCGCCTTGCCCCTCGCAGGTGGGCGTCCTCCGATGTTCCAGCGGTACGAGTAGGCGAGAACGTGAACAGCAGCCGAGGAATCCTGGTCCTCCTCGCAGTCGATCAGGAGTCCGGCGAAGGTGCGGCTCTCCGGGTAGCTCAGAACTCACCGATCCTGTGCGCGTTCGAAGTCCGAGAGCATCAGGACGCCGAGGAGCGGCGGACAGCGGAGTCAGCGTTCGAGCAGCTGCATCTTCGACTCCTCGTTGTGGATGCCCACCCCCGCCGCGGGGCGAGGTTGACGAGCCTCTGATCCGTTCAGGCCCCAGGTTGATACCGTCTGCGCGCAGTTCCCGTCCACGCGTGCCCAAGAATCGAGTGGACACCGCCAGCGGCGAGCGCGGATATCCAGTGGCCAACACCTACACTCAATCGCGGATGCGCGTCGTTCGGAAGCGTCCTGGTGCGGGATCGATGCGACTGCTGATGTCTTCCTCAGGCCTTCGCCCTCCTGTTCCGCGTAGCGTCCTGAGGGCCGTTCGTCGGCGTCGGTGAGGCGGTGGCTGGGCGATGGCTCGTGGCCACAGCTCGTCGCTTCCTGACGACGTTCACCCGGCAGCGAACAGCGTCATCTGTGCGCCCAGGTAGATCCACGCGAGCAGGCGATCACGATCGCGAGATGTCCCGTATGTCGCTAGCGCCCTGCAGCTGATGGCTCACGATGGCGCATCCACCAAGAGCCTGAAGGACCGTCCACCGACGACGGCGGCAACCGATGCGCCGGGAAGACGTCGCCCCAGGTCACGTCCTCGGTCGTGAGGATGCGGAACGCGAGGAGGAAACAGACGGATCGCGTTCAGCATGACCGAGATGGCGATGCCTGGCGATCCGGCCAGCCAGCTGTCGCTGCGGAGCCGACGCTCCTCGCGGCCGCGGAGGCGATCGTGATCACGCCGAGCACGACCAACATCAGCATCGCACGCAGGAGCGACACCCAGACGCTTCGGCCGGAGTCGGTAGGGCACGTTCCACACCGCATTCATGGCGTTCTGCAACACCTTCACCACTCCGATCCCGGCCCAAAGGGCAACGGCAGAGCCCGATGCATAGAGCGAGACCGCTTCCACGCAACGAGTGGACGTTGCCGGAGCTCTCCTCCCGGATGACGGGGAAGTTCGCCAGCGCGGAGGCCTGGATCGCGTCCTGCAGCTCAGGGTGGTTGTGCAACAGCATGCCGAGCAGGGTGACGAAGGCGCAGCATGAGCGGGAACAGGACGGAAGCCGTAGGCGCGATCAACGCGGCGAGATTCCCAGCCTGGTCATCGCCATACTTCTTCATGACGGCGTACGGAAGGCGATCCAGCACGCGCCGCTGGATGCTGCCTGTCCGCTACTCGGAGGAGCCTCTCGGCTGCCTGCATCTCCAGCTCACCAACCCTGACTCTGTCGGCCTTGCCCTCGCGGACGCTGACTACCCAGGTTCAGGGCCGAGCATGCCGACGAATCACCCGCGCATCCGGATTGACGGTGCGCCAGATGTCGAGGATCCCGAGCGTTGGTCCGGATGGCTACTCAGCGAACCTCAGATCCGATCGCTCGGCACCAGATGGATCGCTACCTGCTCTGGCGCGGTATGTCGGGTTCAGCGACTACGGACGCGGCAGCGGAGGGTCGGACGCAGCGACCCGTGTCAGAGCCCAGGCCAGCAGCGCGAGGCCGATCACCGTTCGATCTGCTGCCCAGACCACCGGTGTTGGGAGACGGGCTCGCGACGGCCCCACCAACCCTCCCGGGCAGACCCGCAAGGGCGGACTTCGCCCAGCGCGGTGACCTAATGATGAGTCCTTCGACGACTTTCGAGTCCCTCGCCCTCGATGCCATAGCTTGGTGCTACCCGCGCCGCCCCGCGAGCAACCAAGGTTCGGCGCCTTTCTGCGAAGCGAAGGATCGGGTCGAGCAGGCCAAGAGGATGACAGATCGTGGAGGCGACCGCTCACTCCGCTGGGCGTCCCATCCCTCGCGCGAAGAAGGCGTCATCGTTCGCGCAGTAGGGCTCGGAGCATGGGCCTGGTTGGACCCCTTCTCGCCTCCTGGCGGGAGGATCCTGCGGGCGCGCCCTCCGCTGCTAGAGTGAATGAGGGCAGAGCCAGGACACCCTGTCCGGGATGCCCGTGCCCTGGCGGCGTCTCGCCTCAGTGCGTTCCTGGCCGCTTTCTGGCTGCTTACGGCGAAACTGGTCGTTCTCGTAGACGATCCGCTCTGATGCTCACCGATGAAGCGATCCGGGCACGCGATGGCGGAATCTGTCAGATATGCACCGCTCCGCACGCGAGCAGGTATTCCTCCGATCGTGATGTCGATGCTGCGGTCGCACATCTTCAACGCGCACTCGCACACCATGTCGAACCGATTGGAAAGAGCTGGTGCACCCTCGTAGGCGGCTTCGATCTCCTCGTTGAGCTCCCCGCGGGCGATCCTGCGTTCCGGGCCATCCGCTCCTCGCGCGCAGTCATGAGCGAGGGTATGGCTCGCGGTGACCAGTCACACCCTCACTGGATGTCATCTGCCAGCAGGCGAACGGGGATTCTTGGTCCGGAGCGTCTTCTGATGTTCCGTACTGCTTCTCTTGACAGAGATCTTGGAAGCGTCACCCGCCTTCTTGAGATCTGCACAGATGATGTTCCGCTTGTCTCTCCGTGAGACTCATGGGGCTCGCCGCATCCACAGGACATGCACATCGGTGTCTCCCCTTCGCGCCTTCCGAGGCAGGGATTGGCTTCCGACCGGTGGGCATCCGAAACGCTTGTCGAGACAGATGGGCCACCGCAGCCTGAGCCGAACGATGCACGTTTCGCTGCTATCCACCCGTTCCGTGGTGAGGAGCAGCGCGACAGGCTTCGATTCGGGCGACCTGCGCTGTCGGAGGAGAGATGGGTGAGGTGCGACGATTGCTGCCGACGGCCACGAACTCTGCTCTGCCAGTTCTGGAACGACTGGAACCAAAAGGTCGACGACCTCACGAGTTCCATGGTGCTCACCGATGCTGCCCATGTGGCCACCTGGTCGGCGCTGCATGCTCTGGCACCTCAGAGGGCATGCTGGCGCTCGGCAGAGAGCATGAAGAGGCCGCGCAGAGCGATCCCAACGAGTTCTCGTAGAGGGCGAGTCGCCATCCTCCTCGCCGCATACGCGGTCCAGGCGCCCGCTCAGCTCAGTCACCGATCGGGGTCGGCGATCCCTCTCGGGATCGCCGCCGAGTGGCTACCGACTCGAAGAACCCTTCTGGACTACGCCAAACGGTGAGCAAGACGTAGGCAAGCCATCTGAAGGAATTCGCTCTCCCCAGTTCTCGAAGGTGGCCTCGACGAAGTGCTCCCGTGGTGAGGGTACGCCTCGAGGCCCACCGTCTGTTCGTGGTGCTCGCGCTGCTCGGCGTTGTACGTGCGCCAGCCTGTCAAGCCTTGTCCCACGAGGAAGACGCCAAACAGGCCGAACAACACGATCGATGAGACCGTTCTCTCGTAACCATCTCGGCATGGTGCCTCCTCGTCGGATGTATCTCCACTTCCGCACCGAGTCATTCGTCCGGGTCCTGGTCATCGCTGCTCATCCGGATGACCGTCGTCGCCCGCGCGGGATGCGGTTGCGATCGCCTCGAGTGGGTAGGCCTTCGGTGACGACAAGTGGAGGTGTTGACAGATGGGATTCTTCTTGACCCTTGCGGCTTTCGCGGGCGGATACGCGACCGGGGCGAAGATGGGCGACCGACCGATGGTCCTCGCCAGGAACGCGATGAACGATGTGTTCGCGCACGGGCGACTTCAGCGGCGGACTCCGTGCGGAGCATCGCGTCGGACGCGGCGGGTGCCTCCTCGTCGATGCACGGCCGGTCGGAGACGTGATGTCGACGCCGGTCGAGTCGGTGGGCTTGGACGCGCCCGTGCGTGAGGCGGCGGAGCAGATGCAACGCATGAGGATCGGAGACGTGTTCGTCGTCGATGAAGCCGGTGAGCTGCGAGGGATCGTGACCGATCGAGACCTCACCGTCGGAGTGATCGCGGAGGGTCGAAGCCTCGACACGTCCGTCGAGCAGATCATGTCGCCGGTCGCAGCAACCGTGCCCTCGACGGCAACCGTATCTCGCTGCTCTCGAGCTGATGCGACAGCATGACGTACGCCGGCTGCCCGTTTTGGAAGGAGGCAGACCTCACGGAGTCGTCAGCCTCGGCGACGCTCTCGCGTTCAGGCGGAGCGGGAGACGTTCTTGCCATTTATCAGCACCTGCCTGCGAACAACTGAACGACGCTTCTCGAGTTCATGCTCGAGTAGTGATGAAGAGGACTGGTGCTCTGCTCAGGGTGCTCGGATCTCTTCCCCCGTTGGCCTTCGAGCATCTCCTTGAGGCCCGTCAACGCGATCCTCCAGCCCTCCTCCAGGCGTCCTTCGCGCTTCCTCCGAGGGCAGGTTTCGCTCGGTGATCGTGAGCTCGCGTCGAATCGTGCCTCCTGCCAGGGCCAAGGTGACCTCCTGATAGTTCTGCGGTTCATCAGGGAGGCCCGAGATTTCGCTCCAATGCGTATGGACGAGGAGGAGTCGGGGCCTCGATCCTCAGGATCTCGCCCTTGTCCACGTAGGGCTTGCCCTTCCACTCACCCCCGATGAACCAGGGCGCTCCCAGCCTTCCAGTCACTCTCGGTGTCAACTCCGAAGAACCACTGTTTGATCTGTCCGGGGACGGTCAGCGCTTCCCACACACGTTCAACCGGTGCGTTGATGCGTGACCGGATGCGCTCGTTCCGAGGTCGCTCACGGATCCTCACTCCTTCCGGGCTGGAGCAGACCGGCTCTGTCGGCAGGTCTTTCCCGGAATCCAACGCCAGCATGCATGAGGCCATGTGCCTCATGAGTTCGGACGCCGACCGTGGGTATGCTCGCAGGAAAGAGCACGGGTCGAGCGCCGGGTTGCGGAACCCGCACTACTGGCGTACACCGTCATCGCCCAAGCGAAGGGAGCGATCGTGCCGGAGTACATGGATGTGCATCGCAAACATGAAGGGCATCACGCCCGAGGATCTGCTGAAGGCGCACCAGGCCGATCTCGACGTCCAAGATCAGGAGAACGCGGACTTCAAGAAGGCGTGGGGCGACCCGAGACCGGGATGCGTCTTCTGCCTCTCGGAGGCTCCGAGCAAGGAGGCCGTCATGCGCACGCACGAGCGTGCCGGCCACCCCACCGACGAGGTCTACGAGATCACGGCGACGGCCTAACCCCGAACCGGAGCCCGTGCTCGTCGATCAGGCGCGCGATGCTGTCGAAGTCGAACTCCAACCCGTAGCGCGCAGCGACCGCCGCGCGTTCGTCCGGTCCGGCGGTCGGCGCAGATCCACGATCTCCTTGAAGAACCGCTCGAATCCGGCCGGGGAGATCACGTCCAGGATCCGGGCAGGCTCATCTGCCGCGTTCCAGAAGGTGTGCGCACTGATCGCGGGTTTGAAGACCAGATCACCTCGACCGGCGAAGACCACCTCGTCGCCGAGCTGCGCGCCCACTCGCCCTTCGAGCACGAAGCTGTATTCGTCCTCTCGGCTGTGACGATGCATCGGTGCGGCGAGCGCGCGAGCAGGCATCGGATGCTCCACCAGGAGACGTGTTCGCCCGAGTCCTTCCGGCGATCATGAGATCGGACCCCGATCGGATCCGAGGATCCCGTCTCCCCGTCCGTAGGTCCCAGTACCCGCGCCGTTGTCCGCTCCGACATCGACCGCCCCGTTGTTCGCTGAACTCCTCGTTCACCGGTTCGGATCGTTCGGTCAGAACGGCTTCGTGACCATCAGCGTGATGATGATCGCGATCGTGCGACGAGCTCGAGCGCTCGCGCGTTGCGGACGGCGGGATCGCGCAGCGCCGTGCGGACTCGGGGCGTCACCTCGCCGCGTCGCTGGCGTCCTCGAGCGAGGCCTCGAAGACGCCTTCCCGTGCGGCAGGAACACCGTCGGCACCAGCAGGCCGACCGCGACGAACAAGGATCGGCGAGCGTGAACAGCCACCAGTCGTCGGTCCCGCGCGAGCGGCTGACCCTCCGACCACGCGGCGAGCAACCCGGCGACCAGGACGGCGAACGACCCCGGGATCGCCATCAGGCGTTCGAAGCGGCCGCTCAGATCCACGAGCTCCTCGAGCGTCCCGATGTCCGTCGCCGAACGCGCCTTGGCCATCGTCACGTTCCGTCCGAGCATCCCGGCGACGAACCAGAACGCGATGGCCACGTGCAGCAGGACCACCCACTCGCTCACGACAGCGGATGCTCGCACATCGTGAGGGTCGTCGGCGGTCCGTATGCTCGGGCGATGGGCAGGGTCGCGCGAGCTCGTCGACCGCGTCGGCATCCTGCGGCCGCTGCGGATCCGGGACTTCGCGTTCCTGTGGATCGGGCTGACCGTCTCGTTCATCGGCGACGGCGTCCACATCATCGCGATCGCCTGGCAGACGTACGACCTGTCGAACTCGCCCTCGGCGCTCGCCGCCGTCGGGATCGCGTGGAGCCTGCCGCAGGTGATCCTGCTGTTGATCACCGGCGTCCTGTCCGACCGCGTCGACCGCCGGCTGCTGATGATCGCGGGCGACGTGATCCGCGGGGTCGCGATCGCCACGATCGGGATCATGTCGATCGGCGGCACGCTCACGATGACGTGGCTGATCGGGCTCGTCGTGGTCTACGGGGCGGGGCAGGCGCTGTTCGGGCCGGCGTTCTCGTCGATCGTGCCGCAGGTCGTGCCCGAGGACCTGCTCGTCGAGGCGAACTCGCTCCGGGCAGTTCGTCCGGCCGGTGCGCGTGGACGCTGATCGGACCGCTCGTCGGCGGGCGCTGGTCGCGAGCGTCGGCACGGGGTGGGCGTTCATCGCCGACGCGAGCACCTTCGTCGTGTCCGCGCGTGATGGTCGGGCTGATGCGGACGCGGCCGGAGGAACGAGCGCGACGACGAACGCACGTCGCCGTGGACCGATCTCAAGGAGGGCCTGCGCTACGTGCGGAGCAAGACCTGGCTCTGGGTGGCGATGCTCACCGGAACCGTGAGCCTGCTGGCCACGTGGGGACCGTGGGAGGTCCTCGTGCCGTACGTGGTGCGCAACGACCTCGGGGGTTCGGCGGCGGACCTCGGCTTCGTGTTCGGCGCGGGCGGGCGTGGGGTCGCTGACCGTGGCGCTCGTCTTCGGCCAGCGCGGGCGATTGCCACGGCGGGCGGTGACCGCGCCTCTACCTCGTCTGGGCCGTCGGGATGCTCGATGACCGCCGGGTTCGGGCTGGTCTCCTCGGTGTGGCAGGCGATGGCCGTGGCGTTCGTCTCCGAGAGCTGCATCACCGCGCTCGTCGTGATCTGGTTCACCCTGCTGCAGCGGCTGGTGCCCGGCCACCTGCTCGGACGGGTCTCGAGCCTGGACTGGCTGATCTCGATCGGCGGCGTGCCGCTGAGCTTCGCCGTCGTTGGCCCGCTGGCCGCGGCGTTCGGCGTGGACGCGACGCTGATCGGCGCCGGCCTGATCGGCGCCGCGGTGACGATCGGGTTCATGCTCTTCCCGGGCGCGCGCGACCCCGAACGCGACGGCTCGCTCGATCCGTCCGCCGCCCGCGGGATATCCGCGGCGCCCGGCTAGACTCGGACGCGGATGGAGTACCGGCACCTGGGTCGTCTCGGGTTGAAGGTGAGCCCGCTGTGCCTCGGCACGATGAACTTCGGGCCGCAGACGACGCGAAGCCGACTAGCCACGCGATCATGGACCGGGCGCTCGAGCTCGGGATCAACTTCTTCGACACCGCCAACGTCTACGGGCAGCGCAAGGGCGTCGGGGCGACCGAGACGATCGTCGGCAACTGGTTCGCCAAGGGCGACGGACGGCGCGACAAGGTCGTGCTCGCGACCAAGGTCTACGGCGAGATGGGTTCGTGGCCCAACGAGTCGCGTCTGTCGGCGCTGCACATCCGCAAGGCGTGCGAGGACAGCCTGCGGCGGCTGCAGACCGACCACCTCGACCTCTACCAGATGCACCACGTCGTACCGCGAGGCGACGTGGGACGGAGGTCTGGCAGGCGTTCGGAGACGCTCGTGCAGCAGGGCAAGGTCATCGTACATCGGTTCGAGCAACTTCGCCGGCTGGCACATCGCGCAAGGCGAACGAGGCCGCGAAGGACCGCCACTTCCTCGGGCTCGTGTCCGAGCAGTGCATCTACAACCTGGCCGAACGCAACGTCGAGCTCGAGGTGCTCCCGCGTGCGAGGACTACGGGTTGGGCGTGATCCCGTGGAGCCCGCTGTGGCGCGGGATGCTCGTCGGCGTGCTCGACGCGGACGCGCTCGAAGGGAACAGGCGCTCGTCGACGCATGGTGCAAGGACGAGCTCGCGGAGCGCCGTCCCGCAGGTCGAGGCGTACGAGAAGTTCTGCGCCGAGCTCGGCCAGCCGCCGGCGGAGGTCGCGCTCGCGTGGCTGCTCGCCAACCCGGTGGTCACGCGTCGCCGATCATCGGCCCGCGGATCCCCGAGCAACTCGAGAGCGCGATGCGGGCGCTGGACCTGAAGGCTCGACAAGGCCACGATGAAGCGGCTCGACGAGATCTGGCCGGGTCCGGGCGGACCCGCGCCGGAAGCGTTCGCCTGGTAGACGGGCGGCCGAACTAGGCCGGCGGCGTCGAAGCCGGGCTCGTCCTCCTTCTCCTCCTCGTCCGGAGCGGCTCCAGGCCCGAGGAGCCGACTGCTCTGTCAGGATCCGTTCCGGTCGTCTCGGTGACGGTGACTGAGACGGCGTCACCAGCGCCCGAACGGCCTGCTTCAGGTCCTGCTTCGCCTGCTCGTCGCGGATCGTGTCGCCCAGCGCGGTGAACGCCCGATCGAGCGCGGCGGTGATGTCGCGCCCGGCGGCCTCCAGCTTGCGCTGGCTCTCCTGCGCCGACTCGCGCACGGGTCCGCTCGCGTCCTGGTACCGCTCGGCGACGTGCCGTCCCCACGACGCGAAGCGTTCGCCGAACCTCGTTCCATGCCTCGTTCGTACCCGACATCTCGATCTCCTCATCTGTCCCTTGGCTGATCCAGCTTGGCCGAAACCGGTGCCGAACCGAGTCTAGAGGCCGTCCCCGGGAAGGAGGCCGGCCCCCAACACTGGGGTAAGGTTTGCCCGCCATGGCCGAGGACGGTGCCGGACGACCTCGCGCAGCTCACGGACGAAGGAGCGTGCGGTCTGCTGAAGGTCGTCGAGGTCCTGCGCAAGCTGAGGTTCGGGACCGTGCTCCTGGTCGTCCAGGACGGCAAGGTCGTCCAGATCGAGATGGCGGAGAAGATCCGGCTCCGCTAGGCACGTGGCTGCGGCCGAGACGGCTGCGTTGGTTGACACCTGCGGAGCCTGTTTGCTATCCATAGACGCGTTCGGCTGACCGTACCCACGGAGGCCGTGTCCCGCGACGTTCCAGCCTTTCGATCGACCGGACCACCGGAGATCGACCAGCCATCGATCCCACCATCGGTCCTTCGAAAGGGCGCATCCTTGCGGTCTCGATCCTCCCTCAGGTTGTTCGTCCTGGTGTCCGTGGTCGGCCTGATCGCCGCCGCGTGCTCGAGCGACGACCCCAGCACGTCCGCGTCCGGCAGCGGCAACGGCGAACGCCGACTGCACGCCGGCGGAATCGCCGATCGTCACCGTCACGGCGTACAGCAACGTCTACGACGTCTACGGCAAGCTCATCTCAACCTTCCAGTCCGACTGGAAGGAGTCGCGCAACGACCAGCAGGTCCAGTTCTCGACCTCGTTCGGCGGCAGCACCACGCAGGCGCAGAACGTCGTCGCCGGGTTCCCGGCCGACGTGGCGGCGCTGTCGCTCTACCCCGACATCCAGCTGATCGAGGACGCCGGGCTCATCACCCACGACCCGAAGCAGGATCCCGAGGGTGGCATCGTCGCGACGTCCGCCGTCGTGTTCGACGTTCGGCCCGGCAACCCCGCTGAACATCGACAACTGGGACGACCTCGCCAAGCCGGGCGTCGAGATCCTGACGCCCGACCCCGCCTCGAGCGGGGCGCGAGGTGGAACATCGTGGCCGCCTACGGCGCCGCGATGCGCGGCGAGGTCCCGAGCTACGCCGCGAACGATCCGGCCGCCGCGCAGCAGCTCCTCACCGACATCTTCAGCAACGTCACGGTGATGGACAAGAGCGCCAACGACTCGATCAAGAACGCGGGCGGGCGGCGGGTGGCGCTCTCACCACAGGCGCGCCCAGTCCTCTGCTCGCGGGGGAAGACTCTCGGTTGGGGGCGGAGATGGAGCAGTCCACTCTTGGAAGTCCACCGTCGTGATCAGAGGACCCGCAGTCTCGGTGATTCGACGCGAACGCCGCAGACGCACCTGCCAGCGCGTGCGGACGTCGCGAGCGCTTTGGCCTAAGTGGAGTTCACCAAACTCCGGACGAAGACGAGGAGCTCACTGACCGTGGGCTGGGCAGTCAGTCGACTACCGAACACCGCCGGGCGATGCAGCGACGACAAGTTAATGCGCGAATGATCGGGCGATGCTCGATATTCGACCGACGACTCAGAAAAGCTTTGGGGATGAACTCGAACATTGGGAGTATTTTTGGAAGGGCCAGAGACAGTGTTTACCGTGGCCTTAGCGCCACTTTCAGGAGATATTGCTTGGTACACCTGACCTTTGGGGTGCCCACACCACGCCCCCAGCCCCTGCCCCCAGGGGTGGGAAGGGGCAGTAGATCAAACAAAACGCCATCCAGGCGCCAGCTGGGAGGCTGACGGGGGACGGCGCTCCTGTACCTCGGGCTTTCATGCATTCGCCCCTGCGACAGCTGGCGGTATTTACTCCCGGGGCTTCCGGACGGGCGGACTCCAGTCGCTGTTTTATTGCGTTGGGTACCTCAGGCGCCGCTTTTTGGGGCGCGATCATTACCACGACCACCTCATTTTACTCAGCGATATGTGCGAGATATCCGAAGCGCTGGATCATTAAGACGCTGATGTAGCGCTTTGGGCAAAATGCAGTTCACCCGGAGTGTTAATGGCTCTCAAACGATGCGCTAGATACGTTGCACGATCCAAAAACATCATCGATAAGGTTATGCGCACTCCTGCTGGAACTTTGCCTGTGGCGGACCTCAGGCTGGGGATCTGTCACGCATTTTTTACTGCCTGCATTCCAGGATCCTATTCCTTTCCATTATAACGACTGCCTCACGCGCACTCGGCGGTGCGCAGTTCAGCCGGTCTTGCGCTCCCGAGATCTGGCGAGGCGGAGGAGGAGCGGCCCGGATCTCAGGGCGACCGCTGAGCCCGGCTGACAGGTCAGTTTGCCCGAAGCTCCGCGCGATCCTACCACCGCAGGGGAGCACAACTCTGCGTTCCACTTGTCAGGGTTCAGGAGCCATGTCGTGACCACCATGTAATACATGT
>ERZ1370068.4642-contig-3701_pt1 | contig 71443 bp, 89 predicted proteins | sample MGYA00561227_ERZ1370068 | MGnify/ENA primary metagenome ERZ1370068 (study PRJEB38410, sample SAMEA6850437) | metagenome | study: Metagenomic assessment of the ecological functions of the soil: analysis of the soil microbiota associated with the...
GTTACGTATTGCTCACCTGTCCGCGTCGACGGCGCCGATCGACCTAGCGCCGCCGCCCGCTGGCGAAACACGAGACCGACACGTCCGGAGGCTATCGGCCGGATGCAGATGCTGGACGACCCCGAGGGTTCATGGAGGGGCGCGGCCAACGCAGACGGAAGACCATCCCAGGTCGGGCGTACCGGCGCGAGTCCCTCGCGAAGAAGGGCGCCTTTCGCCTGTCAGTGGCCGACCAGTCCGGCGCGTCGAGGGTGATTCGTGCTCCGCCCGGCCGGTCCGGCACGGCGAGTCCGGACGGGCTCAGTCCTTGAGCGGCGGATTGTCTGGTGATCTGCAGCATCCAGGGATCCGCTTTGAGAGTCTGGCCGATCGGCGGCAGTCCCATCAGCGGCACGGAGACGCGGCCCCACGGGTAATCCACCGGTCTGGCAGGACCAGCTGGGCACCGCCTGTCCAGGCGAGGCCGTACTTCTTCTCAGCGGTATCCGGAGACGAGACCCTCCGGTGAGCCCCAGCTGACGCGCCGGTGGTCCACTGGCGTCCAGTTCGCCAGCGAGATAGCGGCTCGCGCGAAAGAACAGGGTTTTCGTACTGGCCGAAGCCGACCGCCCACTCGGGATCGAAGCGGTACTCGAGGCCGGCGCCGGGGTTGGTCTCGTATGCGCGCGTTGGTGCTCGCGTGCTTCGACAGCCCTCCCGTATGGAGCCAGAAACTCCCGCGTGCGCGTGAGCGTGCGCGTGCAGGGCGCCGGTCGCCAACGCGACCATGAGCAACACCGCACGGCAGACGGGCCGCTTTGCGCACGATCGCTGACGGCATTTGTCCACGGTGGAATTCTCCCAAGCCTGCGTTCGCGAGCGGCGTGCCGCTGCGCCCCGCGGGCACGGGGGTCCGACGCTGGTGCAGGAGACCGGATCGGCGGTCGAGCGGAAGCTACGGCCGGTCGTCCAGCGGGTCCGTTGCCGGCGACGCGATGTTGGTGCCAGGCAGGAGAGCGCGCATCCCGGTGGACGGCGCGGCATCTCGGGCCAGACCAGATGTTGCGGCGCGGGGAGGCCCCAGCTTGCGCGCTTTGCCGTTTCACCGGCTCTTAGACGGTCAGCAATGTCGGCAATTGGCCCAAGAGCGGATCTGCGCCTGTCCGCTTCTTTAAGCTACGTCACACTGAGAACCTACGCCGACCTTAGGTCACAACGGCGCTGGCAGCTTGTCGAGAGTGATCGGATAGCTCGCACCCGCACGCCAGCTCGCCGCGCTGCGAGTCCGCCTGCAGATGGCCAACCGCGCCCGAGAGCTCGCGCAATTCAACCGCGGGGTCGACAGCGAGTGGCGTGGCCTTACTGCTTGCCGGCTGCCGCCAGCGGCGATCGAGCATCCGTTTTGGCGCGAGCGGAAGTTCAGCGAAGAAGTGAAGCGCAGGAGGGTGGGACCCGTTTGCCCGGCGATTCGGTGTCGGCGTATCGCCGAAAAGCAAGATCGTCTTGCGCGACGATTGCGCGACTTTCCGAGCGCCGCCCAGCGCGTCGATGAATGCAATGTGAGGGCTGCTAAAAGCTGATTACATGACCTGTCTGACCTTGAGCCGGCTTACGAACCAGGTCATTGAATTTGAATCCTGCCAGTCGCGCCAGTTTCGTATCTGAATCACCGCCTTACGAGCCGCCGCGTAGGCCGCTTTCTGTGCTGGCTTCGCGCTCTCTCTTCTCGCGTTCACCGCGCAGCAGCATGGTGTCGAACCGCAGATATAGTGCGCTGCCGCGCCCGCCGAGCGCTTGTGGATGATCGATAGCTTCGCGGTCATCGCTCGCCTCCGCTGCTTGCCTGCGATCCATGTGGTTTTGTACGGCGGCGGGAGAGCGATGATTTCTGGCGCAGAAGCATCAGGCGGATGTTTGAGCCGTCCCGCACAGTCGCCACTTCGTGCTGCGCGGTGAGGACCGCAACACAGCGCCGTTTCGGCGACTGTGCCGCGGTCGTGTCACGCGCCCATTGACTGTGACAGGATTGTGCCGTGATGTGCTTGGAAAGCAGCGAGGCAGGCATCGCAAGTGGTTGATTGATAAGGTGCTTTCCAAGCTGCTGTCGGTCTCATAATCCTTTGGTCGTTGGTTCGATCCCAACACGGCCTACCAATAAAAATCAATGACTTCGGTAGACCCGCCTCGCACCTCGACAAAGTCCGCTCCTCCTGTGCGTCCCGACAGCCCGCGCGCGAGAGCGGCAGAAGCCATGCAGCAGGCGCTTCTCGCGGCGCGTTCGTGGTCGTTCCCGCCTTCAACGAAGGCTGTCGTGGATCCACCGATGTGATCAGTGCGGTCTCCGGGCGACATTTCCCCACGTCATCGTGGTCAACGACGGGTCGTCCGGACGACACCGGTGCCGTTCTGAGCAATCCCCGCCGGCGACGGTCGTCACCCATCCCGTCAACATTGGGCCGTAGGCGCCGCCCTGCAAACCGGCATCACGCTTCGCGCTGGAGCGGGGCGCGGACTACGTGTCCTGACCTTCGACCTGACGGGCAGCACCGCCCGGAAGATGCCCTCGCCGTCCTGCAAAGACCGGCCCAGCGCGACTGCGACGTCGTGCGGCTCTGCGCTTCGGGACGACGAGTAACGTGCCGCGCTTTCGCAAGCTCCCCTCCTCAAGTCGGTCGTCGCCTGGTCGTAAACCTGACATCGAAGAGCAGGGATGACCGATGCCCACAAACGGCACCTGCGGGCGCTGAACCGCAAGGCCGCGTTGTGCCCTCGACATCCACCAGTCGGGCATGGCGCATGCGTCAGAGATCGTCGCTCAGCTTCGCGAGCACGGGATGGTCATTCTGCGAAGTGCCGGTGCAGATCAAGCCATAACAGAGTATTCGATGGCCAAGGGCCAGTCTTCGCTGAATTCGATCAACATCGTGGTCGATCTCTCTGGTCGGCCGCTTCGCGAAATGACCTTCAAGTACTTCCTCGTCGCCGTCCCTTGGTGTAGCTTCATCTTCTACCTGCCGTGCTCCTGCCGCGGGTCGGTTACCTGCGCAAGGGCTTCATCTTCGCGCTCGTGCTCGTCAATATGCTCGTGTTCGCGATTCAGCCCGACTGGTCGAGCAGCCAGTCGCGCAGCGTCGTCGGCATTTCGCGCGGCGTCGATCTGCTCTTCACCTGGTCGCACCTGATGCTGCTGTTCATCGCCTTCGTGCTACCTCCTGAAGTTCAAGGCGATGGAGATCCGTTTCCACGCAGCTGGTGCGGCAAATCGCCTCGATCTACCGCCTCGAAGGGACGCGCGTCAGCTACCGTCGCCCTGAGAGCGTTGAGTCGGCGGTGAGTCCGGTGATCTCTTAGCTCCAACCTCCTGTCGTCGATCTCGCCTGGCCCCCGCCGCCCCGGGTCAGCCACAAGATGCCCCGGGCGCGCCGAGCAAGGCCTGCAGGGCCCGAAAGCCACCGAGACTGCCAGGGCTGGTTCTGGCGCGAATCCGAGCAGTCCCAGACCGAAGACCATTGCGCCTTCGCGCACGCCCCAGCCAGCGAAGGAGACTGGCGCCATGGACACCAGCATCACGGTCGGGATGACGATCCAGGCTGCGCCGGTCGAGCGGGATGTGCATGCCCTTCGCGCACAGGGCCACGACCGTGACGTTCAGCACCTGACCGCGAGCGCGAGCGCGATGATCCACAGGCTCGCCAGCCCGGAGCGAAACGGCATGGAGCAGGTCGCGCATCAGACCGCCCAGCGCCTGCGTCGCCCGAAACCTCACGGCCCAAGCGGCGACCGGCCTCGCCGGCCGCGAGGAAGAGCGCCGAGCCCGCCCAAGGGCAGCCAGCGGAAACGAGGCGAAGTGGGCCCGCGCTCGGCAGCCCTCGACGGAGAATCCGGGCAGGAGCAACGGCGTCGCGGCGATGATGAGGACAAGCGCCATCAGGCCGATGACTCGATCGCGCAATAAGCGGATGGTCGGCCTGACCGGCGAGCCTTCGCGCGAAGCGGATCCATGCCCGCGTGGCGTCGCCTGCCAGGCCCGACGGAACGACCTGGTTGAAGAAGGTCTCCGATGAGCTGTCAGGCAGCTGGGCCTGGCTCGATGGGGACGGAGGGGTGCCGACGATCCGGGCGACGAGCTGCCAACGCGTGGCTTGGCCAGCATGGCCTGCTGCACCAGGGAAGACCAGCTCGACCCCCGAGCGCGACACCCGGCCTGACCGAGCGCAGGCGGGTCAAGGGTCGGCGCGAGGTCGACCTGCGCAGCAGGAAGTGGAGCAGCGCCGCGGTGACGAGGAGCTTCGCGCCCAAAGGCTGCCGCGGAAAGCCCTTCAGTCATTGGGAGTCGGCCTCGCGTCGCGTGGTTGGCGCGGACCCGGCTGGCGGGCGGAAGGCGCCGGGTCAGTGGACGACGATATGGCTGCCCGCGCCCGTCATCCAGGGCTGCGGGCCGAGGCCGAACCACGACAGGATGGTGGGCGCGGATGTCGGTGACGGGGATGGCGGCCCGCACCTCCAGCCTCGGGCCGTCGGCCACGACAATGCGCGAGCAGGAACCTTTCGGGCTCGTCGTGTTGCGCCGTCGACTGGTCGTTGGTGGATGCTCCTGCACGTGCCGCCCAAAGGGTAGCTCGAATCCCGGCAGCGTTTGCGTGCCGGATCGGCGGAAGCGATCTCGCCCTTGCGCCGCTTCGGCATGATGAGTTCCGGTGAAATCGCCTGGCGACCCCTTGCGTTCCACCTGGAACAGCCCGCGGCCCGGATGGACACAGAAAGCCTTGCACCAACTCAGCGGCACGCGCCGCGGTCGCTTCGTCGGGCAGGTTGATGCGAGACGTCCGGTTCATCTGCGTGAGGACTCTTCACGCCCGGGAAGCCAAGCGCCGCGAACAGCTCGTCTTCCTGACCAGGCGCACGACCGGGTTGTGGATCTCGTGCACCGGGTCGTGCGGCTTCTGGCCGAGGGCCGTGCCGACGAGAAGGACGGTGTCGTCGTCGACAAGCCCAAGCAGGTCCTCGAGCAGGCGGTCGGTCCAGACCAGACTGCGCTCGATCCAGTCGGCGAAGGACCTCTCGTAGGCCCTGCGCTGCGCCACGGTGTCGAAGAACCGCTGGTCGGTCAGGCTCAGCTCGTCGCGGAATCGATCCGGCTCGGCGGCGCGCCAGTAGCGGTGCTGCATGTAGGCGGCGACGTTGTTCAGGTGCAGCGTCGCGGAATCGCGGCCTTGTACGTCGCGTAGAGGCGCTTAAGGCGTCGGTCAGCACGTAGGACTGGAGCATCGCCCGCTCGGGCACCTTCGCATCGCCGCCTACGATTTCGCGCGGAATCTGGAGAAGGGTTCGAGCCGTGGTGGCCGGACGAACGCCGCTCCGCATGGATCGGATCAGAAGGCGCATGGCGCGGACAGCTTGCGAAGCGAAGTCCTCGCTGTAGTTCCGCGACGTGAACACGCAGAAGTCCTGGACCGGCCGCGCCTCGGGGGAAGCACTCGGCGTCGTCCGCCAGCGACTCCGGGACGTAGTAGCGCGCGGTTCCGGCATTGCGCGGTGGAAACGACAGCAGGCTGCCGAAGACGCCGGTCGAAATTCCCGCCCGGTCGAGCACGTCCCAGACGCAGCGACCCTGATCGGCGTCGTGTCCGTCCGAACGCCGATGCCGTGCTCGCGCGGCATCATGCCCGTATAGACCGACGGCTCAGATGATCCACGGCGTGATCGTGCGCCAGGCCCGATCGGCGTCGGTGTCGAATTCGGGAATGGAGGTCTTCAGACAGACGCCATCCGCCAGCAAGCCTGCGAAAGACCGGCAGCTTCCCTGGGAGACGAGCTGGTCTATCCAGTACTCGTCCGCCTCATTCAGCTCCAGGAACAGGACCGAGAGATCGCCGCGGCGCGCGCCCGTGACGCCGGTACCGTCCGCGGATGTGAAGGACCCGGGTAGGCGTCGGTCAGGCGCTGGCTCTGCAGCGGCGGCTCTCGCGAATCCGGCCCCGCAGCATAAACGTTCTCTTCGGACCCTCGTCAGTCACCGATCTGCCTCGATCCCGCATGAAACCGTCGAGCCTGAATCTATCACCTGACCTGGTCGCTTGATGCAGAGGCCATCGTCCGTCCGGTCCATCTCCCGGCCGACGTCCCTGACGACGACCTTTCGCGGACCGACGGGAACGTTCGTCGCCTGCGTCGTCGTCGTGCTCGTGTCTTTGGCGACGTGGTGGGCGCGCCTCGACGGCCCGATCGACCTGCGGTGGGACGGAGGGGCGTATTACATCCTCGGCACGTCGCTGGCCGACGGTCATGGCTACCGGCTACTGAGCGAGCCCGGCGGCATCGACGAGCAGCCTGCATCCGCCTCTTCGTGCCGTGCTTCGTCGCGGCCTGTGAGCGCGTTCTGGGCAGTTCGGACCCGCTCGAGGTGGGACACGTCCTGCGCCTGATGATGCTGGCGTTCGGCCGCCTACGCAGTCGCGACCTACTTGCTGCTCGGCGCGCGTACTCCCGCGCCCCTATGCCTCTGCCGCGACCCTGCTCGGCATCCTCCTGCCTCAGACGGTGTACTTCTCGGACTCCTTCTAGCGCGGAGCCCTTTTTCGGCCTGTTCTCGATCCTGCTTCTTCATCTTCTATCGGCACCGAGAACGCACCGTCCATTTCTACCGCGGGTCTGTGCGCTGTCCTCGCCTACGAAGCGCGCTCGGCAGGCATCGCGCTGCTCGCGGCGTGGGTCATCGACAACCTGATCAGGAAGGACTTCAAGCGTGGGGATCGGCGCTCGCGATCTCGCTCATCGCCGTGCTCAGCTGGCTGGGCTGGATCAGGGTCCGTCGAGTCGCTCGCCCGAGTATCGGCATCCCGCCTATGCCTACCAGACCGCGCCCTACCTCTACTTCAACGTCAGCTACGCGCGCAACATGATGACCTTGCGCGATCCGTCGGCGCCGGAACTGGGGCCGTTGACGCCGCGCGCGTTGGCCGGTCGGGTGTGGGCAACGTCGGCGCTTTGCCGGGCGCCGTCGGCCGAGCCGTGAGCGGATGGGCGGCGCCGAGCTGGCTGGCATTGCCTCTCGCTGCTACTCGTCTTCGCCGGCACGATCTGTCATGGCGCGTCGTCGGCGACACTCTCGATGCTGCTTGTACGTAGCCCTGTCACTGGCGGCGGTGTGCTCGACGCCGTTCCAAAAGCAGTTCTGTTCGCTACCTCTTGCCGCTATATCCATTCTTGGCGTTGGCCTTGTTCGAGGCGGCGATGCTGCTTGGCGCCAAGTCGAGCGCCCCGCTTTCACCGAAGCGTGGCGCACTCGCGCGTGACGCTGCCGTGGCCTGGCGGTGTGCGTCATAGGCCTCCGGCAAATGGTCGAACTCGACGATCTCTACGGTGAGCGGCACGACCATGTCTCATACCAAGACCAAAACGGCCTTGCGACGAACTACAGACTCTTTTACTACGCACCGCTCGGCGCCGCCTTTGATCGAGGCGCTCGACTGCCCGAACGCTGCCTCGCGAGGCCGACCGCCGTCGTCGCGGCTACTGATCCGCAGTGGGTGTACTCAGGACCGGCATGAAGGCCGTCTTGCCACCGTTCGAGATCAACGGTGCGAAGGCGCAGCAGCTCGTCGATACCGTGCCGGTCGAGTACCTGATCGTCGAAAAGCGGCCGGCCCGTCTGGGGCTGGGCGCCTCATCAGCGCTTCACTTCGGCGCTTTGCGCGAGAACCCGGCCAGCTGGGGACAGGTCTGGAGCAGCGCCGACGGCAGTGTCGAGATCTACCAACGAAAAGCGAGCTCGTGGATCTCGGGCGAACGCCCGGCTGATCAGCGTACTGCTCGGTAGCCACTTCGGTCATGCCGACCAGCCGCACCGCCCGGCGGGCGATCGGGGTGACGCGCGACATACGAATCGCTGCAGCGGGTCAGCGCACGACTGTTTGCTCGCATGCGCCGAAGCTCAGGGGTTCCCAGATCAAGACTCATCCCCAGCAGGAGATCACCTATGGCCGCCGATAGCAAGAAGGACACCCCACGGACTTCAACCCGTTTCGCGATCTCACCAAGACGCTGGAACAGTTTCGAGGTACCGGGCATCGACATGTCGGCATTCGTTGCCGCCCGCCGCCAGGACGTCGATGCGCTGACGGCTGCAACGAGCGGCCTATGAGGCGCTGCAGGACCTGGGGCGCGCGCAGACCGAAATGCTGACCCACGCGATGAAGGGCGTGCAGGAATCCGCCGAGGGCATGGTGCGGAGAAGGCATCAAGGGAGCTGACCGACCAGCAGGCGGAAGCGGCTCGCGTGGCGTGGCAGAAGATGCTCGCCAGACATCAAAGGAGCTTGCCGAGCTTGCGCGCAGTCGCAGGCGCAGGCCGCGGCCGGATTGGCCGAACGCTGACGGCGCACGCCAAGTAAAAGCATCCGCCGGGCGACCCGTCCGGCGCCTGGCGTTTGAACGGCGGTGCGGCATCCATACGCCGGAGGAAGCCTTGCCTCCCATTGCACACGGCGATGTCGTCAGAGGACCGGGCCGGCCCGACATCGTCGCTGCCGCGGTTGCGGAAGCTCACTCCTGGCGACAAGCAGCTGGCGCTGTGGCTGGAGCACGGCGGCGAAGCGGTGGCGGGTCAAGCCGCTGAAGCCGGTGATCGAGCCGGGCCGTGGCGACCGCCGGTTCCAGGCCGACGAATGGCGCGACAACGCGTGGTACAGCCTGCTCGAGCAAACCTATCTGCTCAACGCGCGCCTGCTCGACGACATGGTCGAGGCATCGGACCTCGACGCGAAGGCCAAGCACAAGGCGCGCTTCTTCGCGCGCCAGTTCATCGACTCGATGAGCCCGGCCAATTTCGCGGCGACCAATCCCGATGCGCTCAGGCTGGCGCTCGAGACCGGTGGCGAAAGCGTCAAGGCCGGCCTGGACAACCTGCTCGCAGACCTGAAGCGCGGCCGCATCTCGATCACCGACGAGACCGCCTTCGAAGTCGGCCGCAATGTGGCGGTCTCCAAGGGTTCAGTGGTGTTCGAGAACGCGCTGTTCCAGCTGATCCAGTACGCGCCGCTGACCGAACAGGTTGCGCATCGGCCGCTGCTGATCGTGCCGCCGTGCATCAACAAGTTCTACATCCTGGACCTGCAACCCGAGAACTCGTTCGTCCGCTTCGCCGGCGAGCAGGGCCAGACGGTGTTCCTGATGTCGTGGTGCAACCCCGGGCCCGAACTCGGCCAGACCACGCTGGGACGACTACGTCGAGCAGGGCGTGATCAAGGCCGATCGAGATCGCGATGGCGATCTGCGGCGCCGACAAGGTCAATGCGGTGGGCTGGTGCGTGGGCGGCACGATCCTGTCGTCGGCGGCTGGCGGTGCTGCGGGCGCGGGGCGACAAGTCGTTGGCAAGCCTGACCTTGCTCACCACCATGCTCGACTTCAGCAGCCCCGGCGACCTCGGCGTGTTCATCGACGAGCAGAGGCGTGGCGCAGCGCGAGCAGCGCGATCGGCAGCGGGCGGCATCTATCCGGGCAAGGAACTCGGCTTCGTGTTCCAGACGCTGCGCGCCAACGACCTGATCTGGCCCTACGTGGTCATCGAACTACCTGCAAGGGCAAGTCGCCCGAGGCGTTCGATCTGCTGTACTGGAATGCCGACAGCACCAACCTGCCCGGACCGATGTACTGCCTGGTACCTGCGCAACATGTACCTCGAGAACAACCTGTGCGTGCCGAACCGGCTGACCATGTGCGACACGACCGTCGACCTGGGCAGGATCGACATGCCGAGCTATGTGCTGGCCACGCAGGAAGACCACATCGTGCCGTGGCGTGCGGCCTACCGCACGACGCAGCTGCTGGGCGGCAAGTCGCAGTTCGTGCTCGGTGCCAGCGGCCACATCGCCGGCGTGATCAATCCGGCGTCGAAGAACAAGCGCAGCTACTGGATCGACGGCAGCGCTGGGCGACGACGCCGAGCAATGGCTGGCGTCGGCGAAGACGGTCCCGGGCAGCTGGTGGACCCATTGGATGCAAATGGCTGAAGCCGAAGGGCGGAAAGCAGGTGCCGGCGCGCAAGCGGCCTCGGCGATGCCGCGGCACAAGCCGATCGAGCCGGCCCCTGGGCGATACGTGAAGGTACGTGCCGACTGATCGGTGATCGCCGCCGGACGCTGCCGTCAAACCGTCGCGGCCTTCAGTGCCAGCTCCTGCAGGTGCGCGCGCGCTCCTCGGCGCTTTCGTAGATATGCGGGGGCGACATTGGCGCCGCTGCAACGCCTCGCCGAGCTTGAGCCGCAGGAAGCTGCTCGTCGTGTAACGGGTGACACCGTAGTAGAAGTGATCGACCAGCTGCTGCACCATTTCGCCGAAGGCGTCGGTGAGCTCCGGCGCGATCGTGAAGCTCTCGTAGTTGACGATCCCGAAGACCTTCTTCTCGAGCGGCGCGAGGCGCGCCTCGATGGCGTGTCGAATCCGCTCGATGTCTTCGACCGACCTGACGGCGAGCCGCTCGAAATTGATGAAGAACACGTTTTGCTCGGCGTCGTAGCTGAAGCGCTGCTCGAGCGGCAGCGACAGCATGCTGTCGCGCAAGCCCATCGGTTCGGCGCAGGAAGATCCGCTCGTCCATCAGCCGCGGCGGCCGGTGCGATGACGGGCGCGAAATCCATTCGCGCGAGGATGTCCCGTCCAGGTCGACGCCGGGCGCGATCTCGATCAGCTCGAGGCCCTCGTCGCAGAGCGAGAACACGCAGCGCTCGGTGATGTAGAGCACCGTCTGCTTGCGCGCTGCGGCGTACTTGCCGCTGAACGTGCGGTGCTCGACCTCGCTGACGAACTTGCGCGACGTCGCCGTCGCTGCGGATGTGAAGCCGGCCGCCGTCCGATCGCCATGCTCGCACGTCGCCCGGCGTTGAAGGTGCCCATGAACACCACCTTCTTGGCGCTCTGGCTGATGTTGATGAAGCCGCCGGCGCCGGCCAGCTGCGGGCCGAACTTGCTGACGTTGAGGTTGCCCTCGCGGTCGGCCTGCGCGAGGCCGAGAAACGCGACGTCGAGCCCGCCGCCGTCGTAGAAATCGAACTGGCTCGGCTGGTCGATGATCGCCTGCGCGTTGATCGCCGCGCCGAAGTTCGAGCCCGCCGGCGGGCATGCCGCCGATGACGCCGGGCTCGGCGGTCAGCGTCATCAGGTCGATGATCTTCTCTTCGTTGGCGACGCTCGGCCAGGCCCTCGGGCATGCCGATGCCGAGGTTGACGACGCTGTTGGGCATCAGCTCGAGCGCCGCGCGGCGGGCGATGATCTTGCGCTCGCTCATCGCCATCGGCGCGATCGCGCTCATCGGCACGCGGATCTCGCCGGCGAACGCCGCGCTGTAAGGCTCGGCGAACGTCTGCCAATGATTCTCCGGCCGTCGGCGACGACGACGCAGTCGACCAGGATGCCCGGGATCTTGACCTGGCGCGGGTTGAGGCTGCCGCGCTCGGCGATGCGCTCGACCTGCGACGATGACGATGCCGCCGGAGTTGTGCGCCGCCATGGCGATGGCGAGCACTTCCAGCGTGAGCGCCTCGCTTTCCATCGTGACGTTGCCGTCGGGATCGGCGGTCGTGCCGCGGATGATCCCGACGTTGATCGGGAACGACTTGTAGAACAGGTAGTCGTGCCGCCGATCGGCATCAGCTCGACGAGCGTCCTCGGTCGTGCGCGTTGAGCTTGCCGCCGCCGAAACGGGGATCGACGAACGTGCCCAGCCCGATGCTGGAGAGTTGGCCCGGCTTGTGCGCGGCGATGTCGCGGTAGAGCTGCGTGATCACCCCTGCGGCAGGTTGTAGGCCTCGATCCGATTCGCGACGGCCAGCGCCTGCAGCTTCGGCACCAGGCCCCAGTGGCCGCCGATGACGCGCCTGACGAGCCCTCATGACCGAAGTGATTCAGGCCCCTTGTCCTGCCGTCGCCCTTGGCCGGCGGCGTAGACGAGGGTCAGATCGCGCGGGTGCCCGGATGACCGTTCGTCTCCATTGCCGGACATGAAGCGCGTCCTCGAGCGCGATGGCGATTTCCTCGGCGAAGCCGATGCCGACAAATCCGCCGGTAGCGACCGTGTCGCCGTCGCGGATCAGCGCGACGGCGTCCGCTGCCGCCACGACCTTGCCGCGCTCGGCGTCATCTGAAATGCGCTCAGCAATGGGTGGGTCTGAATTCTGTCATTGGGCGACTCTCCTGTCGGCTCGATGGCTCGCGGTGCAGTACAGGCCGGTCAGGTAGTAGACCCCGATCACGACGAACACCGCCGCGGTCTTGATGCAGGTCATGGCGAAGATGTCCTTGTAGGACGTCTGGTGGGTGAGGCCCGTGCACCGCCAGCAGCGTGATGACCGCGCCGTTGTGCGGCAGGTGTCCATGCCGCCGCTGGCCATCGATGCGACGCGGTGCAGCACCTCGAGCGGGATGTGGGCCGCATTGGCGGCCTCGATGAACGTGTCCGACATCGCCGCCAGCGCGATGCTCATGCCGCCCGACGCCGACCCGGTGATACCGGCGAGCGCGGTCACGGTGACCGCCTCGTTGACCAAGCGGATTGGGAATCGCCCTCAGTGCATCGGCGACCACGAGAAAGCCGGGCAGCGACGGCGATCACGCCGCCGAAGCCATATTCCGATGCGGTATTCATCGCCGCGAGCAAGCGAGCCCGCGACCGCGGCCTTGGTGCCCTCGGCGAAGTTCGCCATCACCGGTCTTGAACGCGAACGCGAGCACGCGAGAGGATGCCGACCAGCAAGCGCCCCTCGACCGCCCAGATCGCGGCGAGCGGAGCTGACCTGCACGTGTCATGGGGTGGCCGGGCAGCGGGAGCTGTGACAGCGCTGCCGTAGAGCCGTCGGAATCAGACCGGTGAACACCTTGTTCAGCACGCCCACCAGGATGAGCGGCAGGATCGCCATCCACGGGATTGGCGAGGTTTTCCTCGGAATGGCTCCGGCTCGTTGCTGATGTCCGTGCCATAGCCCTCGCCGTTCGCAGCCGCCCGCCGCCGCCGCCATTCCAGGTAGGCGAGGCCGAGCGATGAGGATGAAGATCGCGCCGATGATCCCGAGCCAGGCAGCGGCGTAGGTCGTGGTCTTGAAGAATGTCGTCGGGATGATGTTCTGGATCTGCGGCGTGCCAGGCAGCGCATCCATCGTGAAGGTGAAGGCGCCCAGCGCGATCGTGCCTGGAATCAGCCGCTTCGGAATGTCGCTCTGCCGGAACATCTCGGCCGCGAACGGATAGACGGCGAAGACGACGACGAACAGCGATACGCCGCCGTAGGTCAGGATCGCGCAGACGACCACGATCGAGAGCATCGCGCGCTCTGCGTCCGACGATCCTGATCACCGACGAGACGATCGACTTGGAGAATCCCGACAGCTCGATCACCTTGCCGAAGATGGCGCCCAGCATGAACACGGGGAAATACAGCTTCACGAAGCCGACCATCTTCTCCATGAACACGCCGCTGAACATCGGCAGCACCCACGCCGGGTCGGTGAGCAGGACCGCCAGCAGCGCAGCGACCGGCGCGAACATGATCACGCTGTAGCCGCGGTACGCGACGAACATCAGGAAGACCAGTGCGGCGAGGACAATGAGAAAGCTCATTCAGAAGTCCTTCTGCCGCGCGGCGACGCGGCGCCGAAGCCGCGCGCACCGACGCCTTCAATAGTGGGAACCGCGCTGGTTCAACAACGTCAACTTTTCCAAATCGAGATTGCGGATCAGCTGCTCGTGGTGCTCGACGATTTCTCTCGAGCAGATCGCGGACGGAAGAGCACGCCGATCACGGCTCCGCTGTCGATGACCGGAGGTGGCGAAACCGTGCTGGTTCATCAGCGCCATGCATTCGGGGATCGTGTGGGCCAGGCCGACGCTCGACGACGTCTCTGGTCATGATGTCCTGTACAGGCGTGTCGCTCGACGCCTTGCCCTGAAGGACGACCTCGCGAGCGTAGTCGCGCTCCGAGGCGACGCCGACCAGATTCGCGCCGTCGAGGACGACGAGAAAGCCAGATCTCCTTGCTCGCCATCAGTCGCAGAGCTTCGAGGGTCGACGTGTTCGGCGCGACTGCATGCGCACCGGCGGCCTTGGCGGCGAGCACGCGCTTGAGCGGCTTGCACGCAAGCGCAGTTGCTCCGGGGTCTTGAGGGCCATGCTTGTCAGCTTCCTGGGAGAGGCTCGGGGCGTTGACGATGAGCGGTGGGTCGAAGCGGCACTTGACCCAGCGCAAGTGCGCACTATCTACATTCGCACGGCTGGCACGCTGCCCGGACGCGGCCAGGCGCTGCGTTCCTGCGACACGCCGAACTCGTCGCTGCATCCCTCGCGACGCGAATCGACCGCTATGTGCGGTAGCAAACGGTCCCTGCGGTCGCGATCGGCGCAGACTTCCACATTCGCTGTACACTAGAGAGCCGGAACGCACCCGGTGGATCACGGTTGGCCGACACTCACACCACGTCGTCGACCTGCCGCCGCCCGGGTCGGTTGCGCCTGCTCGCCCGGTCGAGCCTGTCCGACAAGCCCGTCGACGCATCGATCGCCCGCCCCGCACCTGGCGGCGCGCCGTGCCGGGACGACTCGTGCCGGTCTCTTCTGGCATGCCACAAGGGGCGTGCTCGCGCATGCAACCTGCGCGAAAGCTGCCTGCCCGTCGGCCTCACGGCTGACGAGCTGCGCGCAGATCGACAGCCGTCTGGTGACGGTCCGGCGCAAGGTGGCGCACGGCGAAACGCTGTTCCATGCCGGCGACCGCTTCGATGCTGCTGTTCGAGATCTGGACCGGCTTCTTCAAGACCGTCGTCGCCACGAGCCAGGGGCGCGAGCAGGTCACGGGCTTCCAGATGGGCGGCGAGCTGATGGGGCTCGACGGCATCGACACCGGCCGCTACAGCGTCGACGCGATCGCGCTCGAGGACTCGCAGGTCTGCGTCATTCCCGTACGGGGAGCTGGAGACGCTCGGCCGCGAAGTGCCGTCCTTGCAGAAGCAGTTCCACAGGATCATGAGCCGCGAGATCGTCAACGACCACGGCGTCATGCTGCACCTCGGCAGCATGCACGCGGAGGAGCGGGTCGCGGCCTTCCTGCTCAACCTGACGGAGCGGCTGCGGGCGCGCGGGTTCTCGGCGTCGTCGGTCGTGCTGCGAATGAGCCGGGAGGAGATCGGCAGCTATCTCGGGCTCAAGCTCGAGACGGTCAGCCGCACGTTCTCGAAGTTCCAGGCCAGCGGGCTGCTGTTCGTTCGCCAGCGCCAGATCCAGATCACCGATCCGGTCGGCCTGCAGCATCTCCTCGACGACGCGACCGTATAGGCCGAGCGCGCGCTGGCCGCACGTTGCGCTAGACGTCCTCCGGCACCATCTCGATCGCGCCGGACGGGCACTCGGCGACGCAGACGCCGCAGCCCTTGCAGTAGTCGTAGTTGAACTCGAAGCCCTTGCCCGGACCGAGCTTGACGACGGCGTTGTCGGGGCACACGCCGTAGCAGTTGTCGCACTCGAAGCAGTTGCCGCAGCTCAGGCAGCGGCGCGCCTCGAACAGCGCGTTGTCCTCGGTGAGGCCGCCCTGCACCTCGTCGAAGCTGCTCGTGCGCCGCGCGATGTCGAGCTGCGGGCGCACCGTCTTCGGCGCGTCGCTGTAGTACCAGGTGTTGAGGCGCTCGAAGGTCGCCGGCGCGTGCTTGGGCGCCGGCGTCGATCCGCGTGCCGCGCAGCCAGGCGTCGATGTGGCGCGCCGCCTTCTTGCCGTGGCCGATGCGCGACCGTCACGTTGCGATCGGCAGGGACCATGTCGCCGCCGGCGAACAGGCCGGCGTGGCCGGTCATCATCGTCGCCGGATCGACCTGGACGACGCCGTCCTCGCACGACCAGGCCGGGCACGCCGTCGAGCAGAGCGAGGTCGACGTCCTGGCCGAGCGCGAGCACCAGCGAGTCGGCCTGCAGCGTCTCGAAGCTCGCCGGTCGGCTGCGGGTTGCCCTTTTCGTCGAGCACCATCTTCTCGATCGTCAGCGTCGCCGTCGCCGGCCTGCTTGATGGTCGACAGCCACTTGACCAGGACGCCTTCCTCGAGCGCCTCCTCGACCTCGAAGTCGAGCGCCGGCATGCGCTCGCGCGTGCGCCGGTAGACGATCACCGCCTCGGTGGCGCCGAGCCGCTTGGCGGTGCGGGCGACGTCGATCGCGGTGTTGCCGCCGCCGTAGACGACGACCCGGCGGCCGAGCATCGGCTGCTCCTCGCCCTCCATCGAGCGCAGCACCGCGACCGCGTCGAGGATGCGCGCCGAGTCCTTCGCCGGGATGAACGCCCGCTTCGCGATGTGCGCGCCGACGGCGAGGAACGCGGCGTCGTAGCCGCCTTCCTTCATCGTTCGCGCCACGTCGTCGACCTTGGCGTCGAGCTTGACCGTGACGCCCATCTCGACGATGCGCTGCATCTCGGCGTCGAGGACGTCGCGCGGCAGGCGGTACTTCGGGATGCCGAAGCGCATCATCCCGCCCACGCGCGGCCCGGCGTCCATCACCGTGACGGCGTGGCCCTGGCGGCGCAGCTGGTACGCGGCCGACATGCCCGAGGGGCCGGCGCCGACGACCAGCACGTGCCGGCCGGTCTCTTCGCGCGGCGGCGTCGAAGCGCCAGCCGCTGCTTCAGCGCCTCGTCGCCGAGGAAGCGCTCGACCGAGTTGATGCCGACCGCGGTGTCGATCTTGGCCGCGGTTGCAGACGCCTTCGCACGAGTGGTAGCAGACGCGCCCCATGATCGCCGGGAACGGGTTGTCGCGCGTGCAGGTGGCGCCACGCGGCTTCGTAGTTGCCGCTCTCGGCGTGGAACAGCCAGCCCTGGATGTCTTCGCCCGCCGGGCACTGCGCGTTGCACGGCGGCATGCGGTCGACATAGATCGGCCGCTCGGTGCGCCACGAGCCGGTCTTGTTGGCGAGCGACGAGCCCGGGTCGAGCGTGATCGCGAACGGCTTTTGCATCGTCATGCGGTGGCCTCTTCGTCCAGCAGCCCGTAGCGCCGGATGTTCTTGTCGGCATCGGCCTGGATGCGGACCAGCATCTCGGCATGGCCCTTCGGCGCCGAACAGGTGGGCGAAGCGCCGCTGCGGCCGCAGGTACTCTTCGACCGGCAGGCGGTGCCGGATCTTCGTCACGCGCGTCACCTCGCCGTGCTCGGCCTCGAAGACCGGGAAGATCCCGGTCTCGCGCGCCAGCCGGGCGAGCCGGATCGTGTCGTGGCTCGCCGAGCCCCAGCCGAGCGGGCACGGCACGAGGATGTGCAGGTAGCGCGCGCCGTGCAGGCTCATCGCGTGCTCGACCTTGGCCTCGAGGTCGTGCAGATCGTCGACGGTCGCCGTGGCGACGTACGGGATCTCGTGCGCCATCGCGATCCGCGGCAGGTTCTTGCCCTTGCCGAAGCTCGGCGCCCGGCTGCGGGCCTACGGCCATCGTCGTCGCCGTGCGCGCTCCGGGCGGCGTCGCCGAGCTGCGCTGCACGCCGGTGTTCATGTAGGCCTCGTTGTCGTAGCAGATGTAGAGCACGTCGTCGTTGCGCTCGAACATGCCCGGAGAGGCAGCCGAAGCCGATGTCGGTGGTGCCGCCGTCGCCGCCCTGGGCGACGACGCGGACGCTGCTCTTCGCCAGCCCGGCCTTCAGCGCCTTGACCTTGAGCGCGGCGGCGATGCCGGTGCCCACCGCGGCGGCGTTGCCGAACAGCGAATGGATCCAGGGCAGCTGCCACGACGATTCGGGGTAGGGCGTCGAGAACACCTCGAGGCAGCCGGTGGCGTTGGCGGCGATGAGCTGGTTGCCGGTCGCGCGCATCGCCGCGTCGATGGCGTAGCGCGCGCCGAGCGCCTCGCCGCAGCCCTGGCAGGCGCGATGGCCGGAGTTGAGCGAGTTGTTGCGCTCGATCGAGGCCTGGACGGTGCGCTGCTCGGGCGCGAGCAGGCGGTTGCCGACCGTGAACGGTGCCGGTCTGGTAGAACTTGACGGCCTGGTTCATGTCACGCCACCTTCGCTGCGATCGGGCCGACATCGCGCAGCAGGTTCTCGGCGATCGGGCCGCTGCGGCGCATCTGCGCCTCGCGCTCGAGCTGGCGGTTGACGATGCGCCAGTCGAGGTCGAGGAAGGTGAGCGGCTCCAGCTTGTCGGCGATCGCCTCGCGCAGCATGCGTTCGAGCGACGCCTGGGTGATCGCGCGTCCGCCGAGGCCGGCGACGACCGTGTAGCCGTGCAGCTGCAGGCCCGAGAGGGCGAGGCGGACATCGGTCGAGACGACGCCGCCGAGGCCGACGCAGAAGCTCTTTTCGAGCGACGACGACGCGCGGCGCGCCTTGCAGCGCCGCGCGAACCGCGGCGAGCGGGAACGGACGGTACGACTGGATGCCGAGCACGCCGACCCTGACGCCGCTGCTCGCGCAGCGCGTCGATCGTTTCCTTCAGGGTGCCGATCACCGAGCCGAGGGCGACGACGATCGTCTCGGCGTCCTCGCACCGGTAGCCGCGCACCAGGCCGCCCGGACTTGCGCCCGAAGCGCTCCGCGAACTCGGCGGCGATGCGCGGGATGCGCTCGAGCGCCGAGATCTGCTTGGCGTGCGCGAGGTAGCGCACCTCCATGAAGGCCTCCGGCCCGACCATCGCGCCGATCGAGACCGGATCGGCCGGGTCGAGCACCTGGCGCGGCTCGTACGGCGGCAGGAAGGCGTCGACCTCGGCCTGCTCGGGAATGTCGACGCGCTCGTAGGCGTGGGTCAGGATGAAGCCGTCCATGCAGACCATCACCGGCATCGACAGCTCCTCGGCCAGCCTGAAGGCCTGGATGTGCAGGTCGAGCGCCTCCTGGTTGGTCTCGGCGAAGAGCTGCAGCCAGCCGCTGTCGCGCTGGCTCATCGAGTCGCTGTGGTCGTTCCAGATGTTGATCGGCGCGCCGATCGCCCGGTTGGCGATCGTCATCACGATCGGCAGGCCGAGTCCCGAGGCGTTGTAGACCGCCTCGGCCATGAAGAGCAGGCCCTGGCTCGCGGTGGCGGTGTAGGTTCGCGCGCCGGTCGCCGAGGAGCCGATCGCCACGCTCATCGCCGCGAACTCGCTCTCGACGTTGATGAACTCGCAGGGCGCGAGCGCGCCGCTCTTCACCATCTCGCCCAGGCCTTCGACGATGTGCGTCTGCGGCGAGATCGGATAGGCGCAGATGACGTCGGGCGGCACAGGGCCACCGCCTCGGCCACGGCATGCGAGCCTTCAGTCTGTTTCAGCATGGGCGAGTCGCCTCCAGTTGCCGGCGGACGACGTCGTGCGCCTCGGCTGGCGGCGGCGACGTTGGTCTCGGCCGACCTTGCCGGCAGAACTTGGCGCGGATCGCGTGCGCCACCGCGTCGAGCGTGATCAGGCCGGAGAGCGCGGCGAAGCCGCCGAGCAGCACGGCGTTGGGCAGCGGCCGGCCGAGGTGCTTGAGCGCGATCTCGGTCGCCGGCACGGTGATGAGCCGTTCGTGGCGCAGGCGCTCGCGCGATCTCGGCCAGGCCGAGCTCGTCGAAGCTGCGCTTGCTGTTGATGAGCACGTAGCCGTCGGGCTTGCAGGCCCTGGAAGACGTCGACCTGGTGCAGCAGCGTCGGGTCCTGGATGATCAGCACGTCGGGCGCGAGGATCGGCTCGCGCAGGCGGATCTCGTGATCGTCGATGCGGCAGAACGCCACCACCGGCGCGCCGGTGCGCTCCGAGCCGAAGCTCGGAAACGCCTGCGCATGGCGGCCCTGCTCGAACGCGGCGATCGACAGCATCTCGGCGGCGGTGACGACGCCCTGGCCACCGCGCCCGTGAATCCGGATCTGCAGCATCGCGTTCTTCGCCTCGATGCCGTCAGACGTACTGCGGGTACGTCGGGTCGTACATGCACGAGCGCACATGCGCGAGCAGGTCCGCGGGCCGCTCGATGCCGGCGTGGCCTTGGCTGAAGGCGACCTCGGCGACCGCGACGGCCAGCTGCAGTCGACACGTCGCGAACCTGCGAGAGCGGTGGAAAGAGGCTCCCCTGATCGAGGTCCTGCTGCGTCACCTGCGCGGCCAGCGCCGTCGCTGCGGCGAGGAACATCTCGTCGGTGACGCGGCGCGAGCGGACGGCGATCGTGCCGAGCCCGACGCCGGGAAGATGTAGGAGTTGTTGCCCTGGCGCGGGACCCAGGTCCGCGCGCCGATCGTGACCGGATCGAACGGGCTGCCGCAGGCGAACAGCGCCTGTCCCGCCGCTCCGCGCGTACGCCTGCTCGGCGGTGCACTCCGCCTTCGAGGTCGGATTCGACAGGGCGAAGACGATCGGGCGCGGATTCAGGGCGCACATCGCCTCGACCACGGCCTGCGTGAAGGCGCCGGCATTCGCCGCCACGCCGATCAGCGGCGGTCGGCTCGAGCGCGCGGATCGCGGCGACGAAATCGGCCTGCGGCGCGATGCTCGTGGGCGTAGGGCAGCTTGTGCTCGGCGAGCTCGCCGCGCCGGCCGGCGACGACGAGGCCCTTGGAGTCGAACAGCCAGCAGCGAGCGTCGCGCCTGCGCCGGGTCGGCACCGCGCTGCGACCATCGCGGCGACGACGAGATCGGCGATGCCGGTGGCCGCCTCGCCGGCGCCGAGGAAGAGCAGGCGCTGGCGATCGAGCGTGCCGCCGGTGACGCGCAGCGCCGAGCACAGGCCCGACAGCGCCACCGCCGCGGTGCCCTGGATGTCGTCGTTGAAGGTGCAGATGCGGTCGCGGTACTTCTTCAGCAGGCGAAAGGCGTTGTGGTTGGCGAAGTCCTCGAACTGCACCACCACGCCCGGAAAGACCTCGCACGGCGGCGCTGACGAACTCGTCGACCAGCTCGTCGTAGGCGGCGCCGGTGAGGCGCGGCTGGGCCAGGCCGAGGTAGAGCGGGTCGTCGCGCAGCGTCTGGTTGTTGGTGCCGACATCGAGCATCACCGGCAGGCACTGCGTGCGGGTGGATGCCGGCGCAGGCGGTGTAGAGCGAGAGCTTGCCGACCGGGATGCCCATGCCGCTGGAGCCGAGGTCGCCGAGGCCGAGGATGCGCTCGCCGTCGGTGACGACGATCATCGCCACGTCACGATGCGGCCAGTTGCGCAGCGAGGCTCTTCACCTGGCCGCGGTCGTTGGCGGTGACGAAGATCGCCGCGCGGCCGCTGGAAGATGTGGCCGAACTTCTGGCACGCGAGTCCCACCGTCGGCGTGTAGATGATCGGCATCATCTCGTCGGGGTTCTCGGTGACGATGCGAAAGAAGAGGGCCTCGTTGCGGTCGTGCAGCGCGGCCATGAAGATGTATTTCTCGAGCGGGTTGTCGAGCCGGCGAAAGTTGCCGAGGACGCGGCCGACCTGTTCCGCCTGGCTGCACACGTGCGGCGGCAGCAGCCCTTTCAGGCCGAGCGCGTCGCGCTCGGCTGGCGCTGAACGCGGTGCCCTTGTTCAGCTCCGGGTTCTGCAACAGCGTCACGCCGCGCGGGAACCAGGGCGCCAGCGGAGCCGGAGTCCGGCCGACGGATTCGCTTTGCATGACCGATCTCCTGGCGAGCGCTTGCGGCGATTGACGACGGTAGCGGCCGGTGCGCGCCGCATTTGTTCTAGAACAAGCTTTCGCGTGTCGGCACGATCCGACCGCGGTCTCGGCAGTTCGCAGGCGGTCACGCGACCTGCGGTTTGTACGGATGGCAGCAGCGCGTGCGTTGATCTGGGTCAAGGGCGACCGCTGCCCGCTCTGCCGAAGATGCGCCGTGCTCCGACCGCGAACTCCCGACCTCCCATGAACACCGGCTCGGCCATCGTCGCCGGTGCGGGAACCCGCGATCCCCGCGCCGTTCGCAAGAGCCGGTGGCCGGCGCGGCTGGACTGGATGCAGAGCGCGAGCGGGCTGGTGCTGGCGCTGTTCATGTGGGGCCACATGTTCTTCGTCTCGTCGATCCTGCTCGGCAAGGACGCGATGTGGAGCGTGACCCGGTTCTTCGAGGGCTACTTTCTCCTCGGACGGTCCTACCCCTGGATCGTCTCGGTGGTCGTCGCCGGCGTGATCTCGCTTCTCGTCGTGCACGCGATGCTCGCGCTGCGCAAGTTCCCGATCGACTACCGCCAGTACCGGGCGTTCCGCGACCACGCCGGCGCCGATGAAGCACGGCGACACGACGCTCTGGTGGTGGCAGGTCGTGACCGGCTTCGCGATGTTCTTCCTCGCCTCGATCCACCTGCACGTGATGCTGACGCGCCCCGAGCGGATCGGGCCGTTCGAGGCGCCGACCGGGTCTGGAGCGAGCACTACTGGCCGCTCTACCTGGTGCTGCTGTTCGCGGTCGAGCTGCACGGCGGCATCGGCCTGTACCGGCTGGCGGTGAAGTGGGGCTGGTTCGCCGGCGCGCATGCCGGACGCCACCCGGCGCCGTCTGAAGGCGCTGAAGTGGGCGATGACGGCCTTCTTCCTCGTGCTGGGGCTCGCGACGCTCGCGGCCTACATCAAGATCGGCATCGAGCACGCGCCGCGCGCGGCGAGGCCTACACACCGGCGTGGGTGCAGCCCGCGCTGCCGGCGCCGAAATGAAAGCGCCGCGGTGAAGATCGTCTACACCGACGTGCTCGTGGTCGGCGGCGGACTCGCCGGGCTGCGCGTCGCGATCGGCGCCAAGCGGCGCGGCCACGACGCCGTCATCCTGTCGCTCGTGCCGCCCAAGCGCTCGCACTCGGCCGCCGCGCAGGGCGGCATGCAGGCCTCGCTCGGCAACGTCATCAAGGGCCAGGGCGACAACGAGGACGTGCACTTCGAGGACACGGTGCGCGGCAGCGACTGGGGCGCCGACCAGCGCGTCGTGCGGATGTTCGTCAACACCGCGCCCAAGGCGGTGCGCGAGCTCGCCGCCTGGGGCGTGCCGTGGAGCCGCGTCGCCCGCGGCGACCGCCAGGTGATCATCAACGGCCAGAAGGTCACGCTCACCGAGCGCGACGAGGCGCACGGCCTGGTCGCCCAGCGCGACTTCGGCGGCACCAAGAAGTGGCGCACCTGCTACGTCTCGGACGGCACCGGCCACGCCATGCTGTACGCGGTGAGCGACCGCGCGATCGCCGAGGCGATCACCGGTGCACGAGCGCATGGAGGCGATCGCGCTGATCCACGAGAGCGGCCGCTGCTACGGCGCGGTCGTGCGCAACCTCGTCACCGGCGAGCTCAGCGCCTACGTCGCCAAGGCGACGGTCGATCGCGACAGGCGGCGCCGGACGGCTCTACCGCGTGACGACCAACGCGCGTGATCTGCGAAGGCATCGGCAGCGCGATCGCGCTCGAGACCGGCATCGCGACGCTCGGCAACATGGAGGCGATGCAGTTCCACCCGACCGGCGATCTTTCCGGCCGGCATCCTCGTCACCGAAGGCTGCCGCGGCGACGGCGGCCTGCTGCAAGGACGTCGACGGCCATCGCTTCATGCCCGACTACGAGCCCGAGAAGAAGGAGCTCGCCTCGCGCGACGTGGTGTCGCGGCGCATGGAAGAGCACATCCGCGAAGGGCAAGGGCGCGCAGTCGCGCTTCGGCGAGCACCTCTGGCTCGACATCACGCTGCTCGGCGCGAGCACCACATCGAGCACAACCTGCGCGAGGTCAAGGAGATCTGCCACTACTTCCTCGGCATCGATCCGGTCGAAGGACTTGATCGCCGGTGCGCCCGGCGCAGCACTACACGATGGGCGGCGTGCGCACCGACCACACCGGCCAGAGCCCGACGCTGAAGGGCCTGTTCGCCGCCGGCGAGGCGGCCTGCTGGGACATGCACGGCTTCAACCGGCTGGGCGGCAACTCGGTCGCCGAGACGGTGGTCGCGGGCATGATCGTCGGCGACTTCGTCGCCGACTTCTGCGACCAGCGCCGACGAACGACGTGCGCATCCCGACCGGCGCTGGTGCGCGAGTTCGTCGCGCGCCGAGCAGGCCAAGCTCGACCGCCTGGTCGTCGGGCGCCGCCGGCGACGAGGACGCGTCGGCGCCTGCAGAGTGCGCGATGCAGGAGCGTCATGACGGCCAAGGTCGGCATCTTCCGCACCGGTGCCGAGCTCGACGTCGGCGGTGCGAGGAGCTGCAGGCGCTGCTCGAGCGCAGCCGGCACATCGGCCTGCAGCCGCAAGCGCGGCAGGCGCCGAATCCCGAGCTCGCGACCGCGTACCGCGTGCAGAAGATGCTCAAGCTCGCGCTCTGCGTCGCTCACGGCGCCGCAGCAGCGGACCGAAAGCCGCGGGCGCGCACTTCCGCGAGGACTTCCCGCGCCGCGACGACGCGCAGTGGCTGCAAGCGGACCCTCGCGACGCTGGAAGGACGACAGGCGACACGCTGCCGACGCTCGCCTACGAGCCGCTCGACGTGACGAGCGATGGAGCTGCCGCCCGGCTGGCGCGGCTACGGCGCGAAGGACTACGTCGACCATCCCGGACACCGCCGCGCGCACCGCCGAGGTCGTAGCGCTGCGCGAGCGCGCTCCGCGAGGCGCCGCGCTTCGAGGTGCAGCAGGCGCTGATGCCCTACGAGCGAACTCCTGCCGCAGCGCGCTGCGCGGCCGCAACGAACGCATCGACGAGCCCTTTCGCGAACCGCCCATCCATCCGGTCGCGCCGACGCTGCTGGCAGGCGGCTGACCTGCCGGCACCGCCGCGACGGCGACGCGCATGCTCAGGATCCGCATCCTGCGCTTCAACCCGCAGGCAGCCCGACGATCGCGCCGCACTGGCAGACCTACGAGCTCGCAGGACGCGGCCGGGATGACGCTCTTCATCGCCTTGAGCGAGATCCGCGAGAAGCTCGACCCGTCGCTGCAGTTCGACTTCGTCTGCCGCGCGGGCATCTGCGGCAGCTGCGCGATGCTGATCGACGGTCGCCCGGCGCTCGCCTGCCGCACGCTCACCAGGAACCTCGGCGCCGAGTTCACGCTCGGCGCCGCTGCCGGTGTTCGAGCTGATCGGCGACCTCTCGGTCGAACACCGGCAAGCTGGATGCGCGGCATGAGCGAGCGGCTCGCAGACCTGGGTCCACCAGCAGGAGCCGGAGGCCGGACCTCGACCGGCTCGAGGCGCGCATGGAGCCAGAGCTCGCCGAGAAGATCTACGAGCTCGACCGCTGCATCGAGTGCGGCTGCTGCGTCGCCGCGCTGCGGCACGCGCGCGCATGCGCGAGGACTTCGTCGGCGCCGTCGGCCTCAACAAGATCGCGCGCTTCCGCCTCGACCCGCGCGACACGCGCAGCGACGACGACTACTACGAGCTCGATCGGCGACGACAACGGCGTGTTCGGTTGCATGTCGCTGCTCGGCTGCCACGACGTCTGTCCCGAAGCAGCTGCCGCTGTCGACCCAGATCGCATTCGTGCGCCGCAAGATGGTCGCGATGGCTTTCAAAGTGAAGCGGGACCGAGTACGCCCACGATTCTTTCGTTCGAAGGAGAAGTTCATGAATGCAGGAACATCGCGCCGCCGGATGGTGGCGCTCGTCGCCACCCGCTGTGCGGTGCGTTCGCGATCTTCGGCCATGCGCGCAGTGCGCGAGGCGCCGATCGTCATCAAGTTCAGCCACGTCGTCGCCAACGACACGCCCAAGGGCAAGGCGCTCGAGTTCTTCGCCAAGCGCGCGGCCGAGCTGCACCAAGGGCAAGGTCAAGATCGAGGTCTACGCCAATTCAGCCAGCTCTACAAGGACAAGGAAGAGATGGAGGCGCTGCAGCTCGGCGCGGTGCAGATGCTCGCGCCCTCGCTCGCCGAAGTTCGGCCCGCTCGGCGCCAAGGAATTCGAGGTCTTCGATCTGCCGTTCATCTTCGACAGCTACGGCCGAGCTGCACAAGGTCACGCAGGGGCCGGTCGGCAAGCAGCTGCTCGGCAAGCTCGACGCCAAGGGCATCAAGGGCCTCGCGTTCTGGGACAACGGCTTCAAGTCGTTCTCGGCGAACAAGGCGCTCAAGACGCCAGCCGACTTCAAGGGCATGAAGATGCGGATCTGGATAGTGCGTTTGAAGCGGATAGGAGCGATCAGCGTTGCCACGAAGATATGTTGATAATTTCCACGGAGATCCACCAGAAAAGCAAAAGCATGGAGAACAAGTAAGATCAAACAAGCCGGCACCACAGCATCAGACCTCAAAGATAGATTGAGGTTAAGTGACATGTTGATATCTTTTGATTTCCAGACCACTCAGCTATCAAGTAATCTGTCAAGAAGTTCCTAAGACAGCCACCAGCCTTCCAACCATTGCTGTTTCAGCTCTCGACAGGCACTCTCAAGGAGTGATATCATTCTATATCTAACTAAGGGATCATAGGGAAGTATGGGATACAGCAGCTCAGTGTCCAGGGTGCTCGGCTCAGACAGGTCAAGTCATTCTGACCACCAGGAGGTGGCCTCAGGCTGTTAAGAGAATGCTGTATTCAAGAAAGTTCTTTTGTTTTACTGGAGGGAGATAAAGATCTATATATCAAGCAAAGGAGATGATCAAACAGATACAAGGGAGTAAGCTTAGTGATCCAAATATTAAGAGAAGACCTCTAACTTAGGTTCTCAATTTTCCAGACGATCAGTATCCCAGGCGAAACACAATTTTTCCTTTCTCCATCATCAGGGGACTGCCGATCCCCATCGAGGTTGCCAAACCATTTCGGAGATGGCTGGAGTCTGAATTCTCATTGGGGTGCACGGCGGCACTTACTGATTCTATCATAAACGATCACCGCCACATAAACAAGATGCACTGATCCCAGAATTACGGGGACTGATCATTAGCCTCAGAAGACTCAGCTGGGGCCACAAGAGCTGCTATCGATCATGTGCCAATGTAATGGGATGTGAGTTCACGGCTCCACACCTTACGATTCACCGGCATCAAAAACCAGAAGAAAGTGGAAAAAATCTGATCAAACTTAAGCCTACAAACAGGCACAGCCTCGGGCAGGAGTTAAATATCCTTTTAAGCCTTCATAGTAAGGCACACCATGCAAGTAGATCGGAAAAAACAGGGGCGTCAATACGGAGAACAGCGCATCTGGTGATCTTTCACGACCAGCTGTTTCATGGCACCAGATGTTCCTACCTGAAGTTAAGAAGCCAAAGACTCTCATAAGTATTACCAGCCTGAAAAATGATCAACCTCTCAAACGTTCACTTCAACTCAACTTACCATGATGTAATGTAATAAAAGTACCAGCCTTCAGGTGACCACAGATTTTGTTCTTTGGGCATTCCTGCACCTGCGAGCAAAGGAAGGCCAGTCAGGAGGCATCAGAGGACATCACTTATGTGGGCGAGGAGACAAGGATCACCACTGTAGAGCGACCTCATCATGATAGGGTAGTATGAACACTCAGCTGATCTTCACATACCAGTCTACCAGAAGTACTCATAAAAACATACTGATTTCTGATCCTGCTCAAACTTTCCTTTCTGCGTACCCCTGCCTGCAAAGACTACTTTCGTTTGTTTTTGACCCGAGTGCGAATCAGTGCGGTCGCATCCACGGCCGGGGAAGATGTGATCGGAAGACTGGAGATCATGGCGATCCCGTTCTTCATCCTCGCCGGCAACTTCCTGACCCACGGCGGCGTCGCGCGAGCGGATGATCAGCTTCGCGACGCTCGATGGTCGGCCACTGGCACGGCGGGCTCGGCCTCGCCGGCGTGCTCGCCTGCGCGCTGTTCGCCGCGGTCTCGGGTCGTCGCCGGCGACGGTCGTCGCGATCGGCGCGATCCTCCTGCCGGCGATGGTCAAGCGCGGGCTTTCCGAAGCGCTTCGGCGCCGGCGTCATCACGACCGTCCGGGCGCGCTCGGCATCCTGATCCCGCCGTCGATCGCGATGGTGATGTACTCGGTGTCGACCAACACCTCGGTCGGGCGCGCTGTTCATGGCCGGCGTCATTCCCGGCATCGTCCTGGCGACGATGCTCGGCCTGACCGACCTGGTACCGCGCGCGCAAGAACAACTATCCGCGCCAGCCGCAGGCGAGCTGGGGCGAGCGCTGGAGCGCGTTCCGCAGAGTCGGTCTGGGGCCTGGCTGCTGATCGTCATCGTCATGGGCGGCATCTATACCGGGCCTGTTCACGCCGACCGAGGCGGCGGCGATGAGCGCGGTGTACGCGTTCATCGTCGCGGTCTTCGTCTACAAGGACCTGACGCCTGCAGGACGTGCCGCGAGTGCTGCTGCACGTCGGCCAACATGAGCGCGATGCTGCTCTACATCATCACCAACGCGGTGCTGTTCTCGTTCCTGATGACCAACGAGAACATCCCGCAGGCGATGGCCGACTGGCATGCTCGGCACGGGCCTCGGCGTGATCGGCTTCCTGCTCATCGTCAACCTGCTGCTGCTCGCCGCGGGCAACTTCATGGAGCCGTCGTCGATCGTGCTGATCCTCGCGCCGATCCTGTTCCCGATCGCGATGAAGCTCGGCATCGACCCGGTTCACTTCGGCATCCTGATGGTCGGTCAACATGGAGGTCGGCATGTGCCATCCGCCGGTCGGCCTCAACCTCTACGTCGCCTCGGGCATCACCAAGATGGGCATCACCGAGCTCACGGTCGCCGTCTGGCCGTGGCTGCTCACCATGCTCGTCTTCCTGGTGCTGGTCACCTATTGGCCGCCGCTGTCGACCTGGCTGCCGCAGCACGCTCGGCATGATCACCGCGGTGCGCTAGGCGGCCAGGCGCGCGCGTCCTTGATCTGGGACAAACGTTCGTTTCCGGCGATCCGTTGCCTCTTGTGCGAGGTCAAGAACCTGTTCAGGCCGAGCCCTACGCTCGATGCTCGGCCGACTGAAGGACTTCGATGTTGAATCAACCCCTGCGGCGGTTGATCGAGCGGACAGGATGGTGACGATTGCCGCCGCAGGCCACGGTGATGGAGGTCGCGGGGTTGATGCTCGAGCACGGCCTCGGCGCGGTCATGGTGGTCGACGAGGCGACGCTGGCGGGCATCTTCTCCGCACGCGATGCACTGTTTCGCGTCGTCGCCCGGGACGTGACGCACGGACGGTGCGCGTCGGCGAGGTCATGACGCCGCAACCCGTGAGCGTGCATCCGGACGCGGTCTGGCTGACCGAGCGCTGCGGATCATGCAGGAGCGGGGCTTTCGCCAGTTGCCCGTCGTCGAGCATGGCCGGCCCATCGGCATGATCTGAGGCCCGCAACGCGCTCGACCCGGAGCTCGAGGAATTCGTCTGCGAGCAGCGTCGGCGCGAGGCCTTCTCCGCGCCGGTCAGACCGGGCCACGCGGCCTTCCCGGAATGAGCGAGCGGTCCGTGATGTGCGCCGGGGCGGGTTTTCCATGACAGGGGACGTCCACCGGCGCTTGACTTGGCGCAATCCGGCCGGCGCGGGCCGTCGCACATTGCTCATGCGTGACCGATGGCGGCGCCGCCGCTCGCCGCGCCGAGGTGGAAGCACAGGTGTCCTCCCCGCGTGAAAGTGGCCTTGTTCGTACCGTGCTATGTCGACGCCTTCTTCCCGGAGGTCGGCATCGCGCACGCTCGAGCTGCTCGAGCGCTTCGGCTGCGAGGTCGACTACCCGCTCGACCAGACCTGCTGCGGACAGCCGATGGCCAACAGCGGATGCCAGAGCGATGCGCGCGGCGCCGAAGCACTGTTCGTGAAGAACTTTGCCGGCTACGACCACATCGTGACGCCCTCCGGCAGCTGCGCCCATCACGTGCGCGACCAGATGACGGCGATCGAGCAGACGCCGGCAGTGCAGGCGGTGCGGCGCAACACCCGCGAGCTGGTCGAGTTCCTGCACGACGTCCTCGAGGTGCGCGAATTCCCCTGGGCCGAGTTCCCGCACAAGGTCGGGCTGCACATCGGCTGCGCGACGCTGCGCGGCCTGCGCGAGGCCAAGACCTCCGAGATCGTCGAGCCGGCCTTCAACAAGCCGGCGCGCCTGCTGGCGGCGGTGAAGGGACTCGAGTTCGTCTCGCCCGAGCGGCCCGACGAATGCTGCGGCTTCGGCGGCACCTTCTCGGTGTTCGAGGAGCCCGTCTCCGCGAAGATGGGGCACGACAAGGTCGCGGACCACCGGCAGGCCGGCGCCGACTACATCGTCTCGCCCGACATGTCGTGCGTCATGCACCAGCAGGGCTGCGCCCGGCGCGCCGGGCTGCCGCTCAAGTTCATCCACATCGCCCAGGTGCTCAACGGAGCGCGCGCATGACCCGGCGCGACGTTCGTGGCTGCGTTCGTGACGCGCGTCGATCACGCCGAGGCGTCCTCGAAATTCATCGAGGCGAAGGACCACGCCGACTTCCACGACAAGCGCCTGTGGGACCTGCGCAAGAAGCGCGACGGCGAGAGCGAGGCGATGCCCGAGTGGGAGGAGCTGCGCGTCGCTCGCCTCGGCGATCAAGGAACACACGCTGACCCATCTCGGCGACTACCTCGAGGAGTTCGAGACGCAACGCGACCGCCAACGGCATGGTCGTGCACTGGGCGCGCGACGCCGCCGAGCACAACCAGATCGTCTTCGACATCCTCGAGTCGCACCAGGCGACGATCGCTGGTCAAGAGCAAGTCGATGCTCACCGACGAATGCGAGATGCGGCCGTTCCTCGAGAACCGCGGCATCGAGATCGTCGAGACCGACCTCGGCGAGCGCATCCAGCAGCTCGACGACGAGCCGCCCAGCCACATCGTCGTGCCGGCCGTGCACAAGCTGCGCGGCGACGTCGCCGAGGTGTTCGGCCGGACGATCGGCACCGATCCGAAGAACACCGACATTGCCCTATCTGGCCGAGAGCCAGCGCAAGCACACGCGGCCGTACTACCTGAAGGCGCAGGCCGGCATGACCGGCGCGAACTTCGCGATCGCCGAGACCGGCAGCTTCGTCGTCTGCACCAACGAGGGCAACGCCGACCTCGGCGCCAACCTGCCGAAGCTGCACATCGCCTCGATCGGCATCGAGAAGCTGCTGCCGAAGATCGAGCACCTCGGCGTCTTCGTGCGCATGCTGTCGCGCAGCGCGCTCGGCTCGCCGATCACGCAGATCACCTCGCACTTCCGCGCGCCCGCGGCCCGGCACCGAGATGCACGTGGTGCTGGTCGACAACGGCCGCTCCGAGCGCCTCGGCATGGAGGACTTCTGGTATTCGCTGAAGTGCATCCGCTGCGGCGCCTGCATGAACACCTGCCCGGTGTACCGGCGCAGCGGCGGCCTGAGCTACGGCTCGACCTACTCGGGTCCGATCGGCGTGATCATCGACCCGACCTTCAACCTGCGCAAATACAGCTCGCTGCCCGTTCGCCTCCACGCTCAACGGCAGCTGCACCAGCGTCTGCCCGGTGAAGATCAACATCCACGAGCAGATCTACAAGTGGCGCCAGATCATCGCCGAGCGCCACCAGCTGCCGATGGTCAAGCAGCGAGGCGATGCGCGTCGCCGGCAGGATCCTGGCGAGTCCGAGGCTCTATCGCGCCGCGGTCGAGGCCGCGGCCGCCGGCATCGAACGCCTGCCGCGCTTCATGGTCTACAACCCCTTCAATGCCTGGGGCCGCCAGCGCGAGGTGCCGGCGGCGCCGCGCTCGACCTTCCGCCAGTGGTACGTCAAGAACCGCGGGGCCGGCGAGTGAGCAGCCGCGAGTTCATCCTCGAGCGCGTGCGGCGCAACCAGCCGCCCTGGCGCGACGCTGCCCGCGGTTCCGACCTTCGACCGCGCTGCCCGCGTCCGCTGGATCGCCTTCGGCGCGGCGCTGGCGCGCATGGGCGGCAACGCTGGCCGAGCGCGCCGCAGCGCGCGATCGCTGGACGCCTTCATCCGCGCTCGCTTTCCCGACGCGCGCGTGATCTGCTCGGCCACGCCCGAGTCGACAGGCGCGCGCGGCCGTCGTCGCGTGCGCCATCCGGCCGAGCTCGACGACGTCGACGTCGGCGTCGTGCGCGCCGTGTTCGGCGTCGCCGAGACCGGCTCGGTGTGGCTGAGCGAGCGCGAGTTCGGCGTCAACGCGCTCGGCTTCCTGTCGCAGCACCTCGTCGTGCTGCTCGATCCCGCCGGCGATCGTGCCGAACCTGCACCACGCCTACCGCGCAGCGCGGCTTCTTCGACGCGCGCTATGCGGTGCTGATGACCGGCCCCTCGGCCACCGCCGACATCGAAGGCGTGCTGATCCGCGGGCGCGCAGGGCATACGAACGCTCACCGTCATACCGACCGCCGCCAGCGCGCCGCGCGCCGCCACTCCGAGAGGGAGAACCCCATGATCTGGCAACAAGGCTACAACCCGTTCGGGAGCATGGTGGTCTCGACGGCGCTGGCGGCCGCTGCCGGTGGTGGTGATGCTCGTCGGGCCTCGGCTTCCTGCACCTGAAGGCGCACATCGCCGCCGGGCTCGGCCTGCTGGCGGCGCTCGTGGTCGCCGATCTTCGCCTACGGCATGCCGGCCGAGATGGCCGGCAAGGCCGCGATGCTCGGCGGCTTCACCGGGGCTGCTGCCGATCGGCTGGATCGTGCTCAACATCATCTTCCTGCACCAGCTCGCCGACAAGAGCGGCGCGTGCAAGATCCAGGAAGACTCGATCGCCAACATCACGCAGGACCGGCGGCTGCAGCTGCTGCTGATCGCGTTCTCCGTACGGCGCCTTCTTCGAGGGCGCGGCCGGCTTCGGCACGCCGGTGGCGGTGACCGCGGCGATCCTCATCGGCCTGGGCTTCTCGCCGCTCGCCGCGCTCGGGCCTGTCGCTGATCGCGAACACCGCGCCGGTCGCCTACGGCGCGCTCGGCACGCCGATCATCACGCATGGCCAAGGTGCACGGCTACGACCTCATGGCGCTCTCGGGCATGGTCGGCCGCATCCTGCCGCTCTTCTCGCTGATCGTGCCGTTCTGGCTCATCTGGGCCTTCGCCGGCCGCAAGGCGATGATGGAGATCTGGCCCGCGATCCTGGTCTCGGGGCTGAGCTTCGCGATCCCGCAGTTCCTCGTCTCCAACTACATCGGCCCGGAGCTCGTCGACGTGATCGCGGCGATCAGCTCGATGGTCTGCCTCGATCCTGTTCCTGCGGGTCTGGCAGCCGAAGACGATCTGGACCTCGACCTCGCTCGGCCGTCGCGAAGCCAAGGTCGACCGGCATGCGCCGGCGCTCCGCCGGCAGGTCTCGCCCCGCCGGCGCATGCCGCCGCTGGCGGCGGCCGGCATGCCGCTCGAGCATGCAGATGCGCGGATCACCGATCGGCGTCGCGCGCGGCACGCCGGCGGGCGGCTCCGGACCGGCCGGCGGCGCCGCAGGCCAAGACCTTCACGCAGCATCCTCGCGACGTCGTCATCCGGGCCTGGATGCCGTGGGTCATCCTGAGCGTCTTCGTCTTCGCCTGGGGCCTGCCGCCGGTGAAGAACGCGCTCAACGGCATCTTCGCGCCGTCCTTCCCGATCGACGGCTTGCACCAGCTGATCGAGAAGATGCCGCCGGTGGTGCCCGAAGCCGACGAAGGAAGGCGCGGTCTACACCTTCAACCTGCTCTCGGCGACCGGCACCGGCATCCTGCTGGCGGCGCTCATCGGCGGGCTGCTGCATGAAGTACAACCCGCTGCAGCTGGTGCAGGCCTACGGCGCGCACGCTCTGGAAGGTGCGCTACTCGCTGCTCACCATCGTGCTCATGCTCGGGCTCGGCACGCTGACGCGCTACTCGGGGCTCGACACCACGCTCGGCCTGGCGTTCGCCAACACCGGCGTGCTTCTACCCGTTCTTCGGCACGCTCGATGGGCTGGCTCGGGGTGGCGCTGACCGGCTCCGACACCGCGTCGAACGTGCTGTTCGGCGGCATGCAGCGGGTCGCCGCCGAGCAGCTCGGCCTCAGCCCGAACCTGATGGGCGCGGCCAACAGCGCCGGCGGCGTGATGGGCAAGATGATCGACGCGCAGTCGATCGTCGTCGCCTCCACCGCGACCGGCTGGTTCAACCACGAGGGCGACATCCTGCGCTTCGTCTTCTTCCACTCGATCGCCCTGGCGGCGCTCGTCGGCGTCTTCGTGAGCCTGCAGGCCTACGTCTATCCGTTCACGGCTGATGGTGATCCGATGAGAGGCGCGTGAGCGATGCCATGCACCTGAATGCGGTCCATCCCGCGCGTCTCAGGCGCGGCCCGCAGGAACAAGGTCGTCAGCGGCGCCGAGCGCGGTGCGCCTGATCCACGACGGCGACACCGTCGCGACCGGCGGCTTCGTCGGCATCGGCTTCGCCGAGGGCATCGCGCATCGCGCTCGAGGCGCGCTTCCTCGCGACCGAGGCCGAGACCGGCACCGGCTCGCCGCGCGCGCTGACCCTGGTCTATGCCGCCGGCCAGGGCGACGGCAAGGAGCGCGGCCTCAACCACCTCGGCCATCGCGGGCTGCGTGAAGCGCGTCGTCGGCGGCCACTGGGGCCTGGTGCCGAAGCTGCAGGCGCTGGCGGTGGCGGGCGAGATCGAGGCCTACAACCTGCCGCAGGGCGTGATCACGCACCTGTTCCGCGACATCGCCGCCGGCAAGCCGGGCACGCTGAGCCGCATCGGCCTCGGCACCTTCGTCGATCCGCGCCACGGCGGCGGCAAGATCAACGCGGTCACGCACGACGACCTCGTGCGCCTGATGGAGATCGACGGCGAGGAGGTGCTCTTCTACAAGGCGTTTCCGATCAACGTCGGCATCATTCGCGCGACGACGGCCGACGCCGACGGCAACCTCACGATGGAGCGCGAGGCGCTGACGCTGGAAGCCCTCGCCATCGCCATGGCGGCGCACAACAGCGGCGGCGTCGTCATCGCGCAGGTCGAGCGGCTCGCCGAGCGCGGCTCGCTCAACCCGCGCCAGGTGAAGGTGCCCGGCGTGCTGGTCGACTGCGTCGTCGTCGGCGGAGCGGCCGCGAGCACCACATGCAGACCTTCGTCACCCCGTACAGCGCGCGCCTTCGCCGGCGAGATCCGCGTGCCGATGAGCCAACCTCGCGCCGCATGCCGATGGGGGCGCGCAAGCTGATCGCGCGCCGCGCCGCGCTCGAGCTGAAGCGCAACGCCGTCGTCAACCTCGGCATCGGCATGCCGGAAGGCGTCGCCGAGGTCGCGGCCGAGGAACAGATGATCGACCTGCTGACGCTGACCGCCGAGCCCGGCGTGATCGGCGGCATTCCGGCGAGCGGCCTGAACTTCGGCGCCGCCGTCAACACCGCAGGCGATCATCGACCAGCCGAGCCAGTTCGACTTCTACGACGGCGGCGGCCTCGATGTCGCGGTGCTCGGCCTGGCCCAGGCCGACGCCGAGGGCAATCTCAACGTGAGCCGGTTCGGCACCGCGGCTGGCGGGCGCCGGCGGCTTCATCAACATCAGCCAGTCGGCGCGCGAGGTGGTGTTCGTCGGCACCTTCACCGCCGGCGACCTGCAGGCTGCGCATCGCCGACGGCAAGGTGCAGATCCTGAGCGAAGGCACGAGCCGCAAGTTCGTGAGGGAGGTCGAGCATCGCACCTTCAGCGGCGAGCGCGGCGCGCCGGCGCGGGCCAGCGTGTGCTCTACGTCACCGAGCGCTGCGTCTTCCGCCTCGCCGAAGCCGGCGGGCTGGAGCTGATCGAGATCGCGCCCGGGATCGATCTCGACCGGCAGATCCTCGCCCTGATGGACTTCACTCCGGCCATCAGCCCGGCCCTGCGCCTGATGGAGCGCGGCCTGTTCGAGGACGGCGCCGATGAACCTGCGCGAGCGCATGCTGGCCCTGCCGCTCGCCGAGCGCATCGAATACGACGCGCGCAGCAACGTGCTGTTCGTCAATTTCGAGGGACTCGGCGTCGACAGCGCCCGCGACATCGACGAGATCGAGACCGTGGTGACGGGCCGCGTCGAGCCGGCTCGGCAGGCGCGTCGACGTGGTCGTCAACTACGATCACTTCAGCATCCGGCCCGAGCTCGTGGACGCCTACACCGCCATGGTCGATCGCCTGAGCCGAGCGCTACTACGGCCGCGTCACGCGCTACGCGGCCAGCGGCTTCCTGAAGGCGCGACTCGAGCACCGGAGCTGAGGTGGAGGAATCGTGAGCTTGCGCGCCGACGATGCGAGCCCACCGCAGGACGGCGGGCGGCCCCGCCTCGCACCTCGTCAAACGCTCGAGTGCAGGGCCCAGGTCTCGTTGGCGTGGCGCAGCAGCGCCGGCTCGCCGCGGCAGCGCAGCGACGAAGTCGCGAACCTCCGTCGTGCGCCAGGCGGCGCGATAGGCCTGCCAGGCGTCGTGCAGCGAGTCGCGGCGCAGATCGGCCGGCGCGAACGGCAGCGCGTTGAGAAGCTTGACCTTGCCGTTGGGCACGACCAGGAGCATCGCCTGCGGGTTCTCGAGCCGCGTCTCCATTTCGGTGACGATGTCCCAGGGTAGATCGACAGCGCCGGACCGGCGCGCGACGGTCGCCGCCCGCTCGCGCAGCGCAGCGACGGCGCGCTGCCATTCGTCGTCGGTGCAGGCCAGCGTGTCCCAGGCCGCGGCGGCGCGACCGATGCGCATCAGCGGGCCGGTGACGAAGGCGCTGCAGCCGAGCGCGGCCGCGAGATCGTAGGCGGCGACGATCTCGGGAAGATTGAGCCGCGTGGGGACGAAGACGAACTGCGGGCGGATAGCCACGCGCCACCAGGCGCTCGATCGCGCCGATCGCCGCCGCGAAGCTCGACCCGGGACGCACGCGCTGGTGCGTCGCCGCGGTGGCGCCGTCGACGGAGATCTGCACGCAGTCGACGGCGAGCTCGGCGATCCGGTCAGCCGCGCCGGCGTCGATGCGGCTGCCGTCGGTCTCGAGCTTGAGGGCGACGCCGCCCGCAGCGAGCCGTTCGAAGACGTCCCAGCAATGCGCGACGCCGAGAGGCTCGCCGCCGCCGAAGGCGACGAAGGGGATGCCGAGAGTCGACGATGGCGCCGGCGAGGTCGAGCGCCTCGTCGCGGCTCAGCTCATCGCGCCAGGCCTGGCCGGGGCCGGATTCCTCGCAGCACGCGAGACAGCGTGCGCCGCAGCGGTTGGTCAGCTGCCAGGCAAGAAAAGGGGCGCGTCGTAGTCATCGACCGGTGCGCCCCTGCATCGCATTCGCTTCAGGAAAGGTTCAGGTGAAGCGGATGTAGGGCTGGGCCATGACCTGCTCGGAAACGTCTTCGAGCTTGGGCGTTTCCCAGACCGGCTTGTCCAGCGGCGCCGGGGCGACGGTCTTGGGTTGGGGCATGCCCTTCGCGGGCTCGATCGTCTGCTTCGTTTCGCTCATGGATCCTCCGTGATGATCTCGATCCGGCGGGCCGCGGGTGCCTGCCAGCGCATTCGCGTCTGCGAGCATCGCCTGGTCCTCGATGACACGGCGCGCTGCCGCAACGACTTTATCACTGCGCCAGGCGGCGCGGTAGGCATTCCAGGCGTCGTCGAGGCGATCGCGGCGCAGATCCGCACAGATCTGCGGCAGCGCCGCCGCCACCTTGACCCAGCCGTTGGGCAGCACGAGCAGGGTCGCCGGCGGGCTTTCGAGGCTCGCCCGCAGGCCGTCGCGGATCTCGAACGGCTCGTAGCAGAGCTCCATCTCGCCGCGCGAACCGGCGCGAGGCGCGCTCGAGCACGGCGACGGAACTCGGCGTACTCCGCTTCGCTCGGCTCGAGCCGATCCCACAGCCGCGCGGCGGTGCCGATGCGCATCAGGCGGCCGCTGTTGAAGCGGAAGGCGCCGAGCGAGTGCGCCCGCTCGATGACCTGCTCGGCCTCGTGCAGGTTGATGCGGGTCGGCGCGAACGTGATCTCCAGCGGCATCCCGGCGGCGCGCACCGCGCGGCAGGCGGCGTGCGCGGCCGCCAGCGAAGCGCCGACCCGCTGGCGCGCGTAGGTCGCCTCGGTGTCGCCGTCGAGGCTGATCTGCACCGAGCGGATCGGCAGGCGCGCGAGCCGTTCTGCCACGGCCTCGTCGAAGCGCTGGCCGTTGGTCTCGATCTTGAGCCTGACCCCGGCGCGGCCGAGCTTCTCGGCGAGCGCGAGGAAATGCGGGACGACCAGCGGCTCGCCGCCGCACAGCATCACGTAGGGCACGCCCAGGCGGATGATCTCGTCGGCGACGCGCATGGCCTCGTCGGCGTCGAGCTCGTCGGGCAGGCGCTTCGCCCGGCGCCGATTCGGTGCAGCAGTGCAGGCAGCACAGGTCGCAATCGCGCGTGATCTGCCACGAGACCAGCAGCGGCGCGCCGAGCAGGTCGATGCGGTTCATGCGCGCAGCGGCCAGCCGGCCTGGACCAGGATGCCCGCGGTGAGCAGCAGCACCGCGACCAGGTAGCAGGCGACGATGTTGCGCACCGCCGGAACGAAGGCGCGCGGCGTCTCGTAGGTCGAACGCGCGATGCGGCCGCTCTCGACCAGCAGCGGCAGCGCCAGCAGGGCGGCCGAGGCACGGCCACGGGAAGATGCCGGCGGCGACGCCGATCGGCACGACGAGCGAGGCCCGCCGCCGACAGCGCCAGGTACAGGAAGACGGCGCGGCGGCGCCCGAGCCGCACGACGAGGTTGCGCTTGCCGACGAGGCGGTCCTGGTGGAAATCGGGGATCGCGTTGACGACCGCGAGCGCCCATGATCAGGCATCCGGGCACCAGCGACACGACCAGCGCCTGCCACGACAGCCGCTGCGTGTGCAGGTAGAGGCTGCCCAGGACCATCCAGGGTCCGTACGACAGGGCGATGACGAGCTCGCCGAGGCCGCGGTAGGCCCAGCGGATCGGCGGGGCCACGTAGAAGATCGCGGCCGCGCCGCCGAGGAGCGCGAAGGCGAGGATCGGCCAGCCGCGCTGCGATCGTCAGGTGGATGCCGACGGCGAGCGCGCCCGCGAAGGCGGCGATGCCGAGCCAGAGGACGGCGTCGGTCATCGGCGGCAGATCGGCGGGGTTGAAGACCCGGTCGGTGCCCATGCGCGAGTCGAAATACTCGTTGAAGGCCTCGACGCCGACGACCGCGAGCACCACGCCGGCGAGGCCGCTGAGGAAGATCGTGCCGTCGAATGCGTCGGCCAGGGCGTAGGCCCAGGCCGCGCCGAGCAGGTAGGGAAGCAGTCCCGCGTAGAGGAAGAAGCGGTAGCGCACCAGCGCGCAGACGCGGACCAGGCGCTGCCACGCCGAGCGGCCGAGCGCTGGCCGGTCGGTGCGGCGCGGGACTCAGAGATAGACCCATTGGTGCAGGGTTCGTGTCTTGCCGGGGTCGGTGGCGAGATCCTCGATGAACCGTGCGACGCCGCGGGTCGTGCCACGCGCTGCGGAACCGGGCCCAGATCTCGTCGAGGCGTGTCGCGCCGGAAGTCGCCGCAAATGAACGGCAGGGCGTTGATGAGCTTGACGAGGCCGTTGGGCAGCACGATCAGCAGGGCCGCCGGGTGCTGGATGCGATAGCGCAGCTCCTCGAGCAGCCCGGCCTCGTGGAAGTAGACGCGCATGCGCCCGCGGTACTCGCTCGGTCTTCGCGCGCAGCGCGTCGAAGTACGCGACGTACTGCGTCCTCGGTCACCTCGAGGTGGCGCCGAGGCCTTGACGGCATTGCCGGTGTACATCGTCCGGCCGGTGTAGAAGCTGTAGGCGCCGAGCTCGTAGGCGAGGTCGACCACGGCGTCGATCTCGTGCAGGTTGAAGCGCGCCGGCGAGAAGTTGATCTCGATCGGCACGCCTGCGTCGCGCAGGTTGCGCACGCCGTCGAGGACGCGGTCGAACTCGCCGCGCACGCGCATGCGGCCGAAGGTCGCGAGTCGAGGCGCCGTCGAGGCTGACCTGGACCGCCTTGACGCCGAGCTCCTTCAGGCGCGGCGGCATTCGCGGGATCGAGATAGTGGGCGTTGGTCTCGATCTTGAGCTGCGCGCCGCGCTCGCAGGCGCGCTCGACCATGGCGAAGAAGTGCGGGTGGAGCATCGGCTCGCCGCCGGAGAACGACAGGTAGGGGACCTCGCTGTCGAGCAGCTGGTCGAGGACGGCGAAGACCTGGTCGCGGTCGAGCTCGTCGGCGAACGCCTTGCCCGGCCCGCTTCTCCTCGATGCAGTGCAGGCAGGCGAGGTTGCACTCGTTGGTGATCTGCCAGGCGACGTAGAGCGGCGCCGCGAGATCCTCCGCCTCGGCGGCAGCCGGCCCGGTCACCGCATCATCCTTCGATCAGGCCGCGCTGGCGCAGCTCGGCGAGGAAGGCCGAGACCTCGCGCTCGATCGCGTCGCCCTGGTCGGCGAAGCGATCCTTCAGTCGGGCCGCGATCGTCGCTTCGTCGCCGCTGGCGATCTCGCGGATCACGGCCGTCGCCGTCGGATTGAGGGTGAAGACCTTTTCCGATCGCGTCTCGAACAGCACGCCACCGAACTTCTCCTCTCGAAACTTGACGTACTGGGCCAGTCGCACGCTATCGCTCCACCGAATTCGGCTGTGATGGGTCTGCGCTGAAATCCTAGCATCGTGTCGTCTGACGGACGGGGACCCGGTCGATTCGCCGGGCCCCGAGTTGGCCCGTGTCGGGGCGCCGGGAGCTCCGCGCGCCGACCGGAGCCGAGGGCCTCGCTTGAGATTGCTCGGACGTCGCAGCTCGTGTAGCGTCTCTGGTGTGCAGCCGAAGCCCGACGACTCGCGCCGCGACCTGATGTGCCAGGCCGCCGTGCGTCGCCGGCGCGTGGGCAGCCTCCAGCGCGCTGCCGGTGGTGGCTGCCGGCGAGGTCGCAGCGCCACCCGCGTTCGCTGCTGGTCGACCCACGCGGCAGCCCGTGGCTGGCGCGCCAGCTCAAGACCGGGCGAAGCGTTCCTCTTCAACTACCCGTATACGGTGTCGCCGGTGTTCCTGATCGCGTTCGAGCGCGAGGTGAAGCCGGTCGAGCTGGTCACCGAAGACGAGCAGCGCTATGCGGCACCGGCCGGCGTGGGCCCGAACAAATCGATCGTCGCGTTCTCGGCGATCTGTGCGCACAAGCTGATGTACCCCGACGGCGGCGATCAGCTTCATCGGCCTGCGCAGCGGCGGCCGCGGCGAGCCGGCGCACGTGATCCACTGCTGCGGCGACAACTCGCGCTACGACCCGTTGCAGGGCGCGCGCGTGATCGACGGCCCGGCGCCGCAGCCGCTGGCGGCCGTGCTGCTGGAGTGGGACGCCAACAGCGACCAGCTGCACGCGGTGGGCACGCGGGGCGGCGAGATGTTCGACGCGTTCTTTGAAAAGTACACGATGAAGCTGGAGCTCGAGACCGGTAGCAGCCCTGCGCAAACCGAGCGGTGCCACCGTCGTCGTGCAACCCGCCGCGAGCTACAGCAGGCAGTGGCGCAGCTGCAAAGCGTGATCACCTCCGAAGCGGCCTAGCGGCCGCGCCTCCTCAACCTAGCCGGACACGCACGCGCATCGGGGCGCGTTGTGGCTCGAGGCTCAGAATCGAAGCGCTCGAAGCCGGTGTAGCAGATGAAGTGCCGGTTCGACGCGCGGCCGAACAGCGTCATGCCCAGCCGCGTGGCCATCTCGTGGCCCATCGCGGTGACACCGTTGCGGCTGACGATGATCGGTACACCGATCTGCGCCGACTTCATCACCATCTCGCTGGTCAGGCGGCCGGTGGTGTAGAACACCTTGTCGGCACCCTGCACACCGTTCATCCACATCCATCCGGCGATGGTGTCGATGGCGTTGTGGCGGCCGACGTCCTCGATGAACATCAGCTTCTCGGTGCCGCGGAACAGCGCGCAGCCGTGCACCGAGCCGGCCTTGCGGTGGATGCTGTCCTGCTGGCGCATCACTTCGAGGATGTCGCGCAGCATCGACTGGCTGATGCGCGCGCTCGCGCGTCGGGCAGCTGCACCGACTGCAGGCCGTCCATCATGTCGCCGAACACGGTGCCCTGGCCGCAGCCGGTGGTGACCACGCGCGACGCCGTCTTGCGCTCGAAGTCCTCGATGCCGGCGCGCGTGCGCACCGCCACCGCGTCGACATCCCAGTCGGCGGTGATCGACAGCACCTCGTCGACGCTGCGTGACCAGGCGCTGGTTGCGCAGGTAGCCGAGCGCGAGCAACTCGGGCTCGGCGCCGAGCGTCATCAGCGTGACCAGCTCGCGCCTGTCGACATACAGCGTCAACGGCCGCTCGTCGGGAATGTGGATGACGCGCCGGTCGCCGTACTCGTCGAGCACCTCGATCTCGCGCGTGAGCGCGCTGCCGGCGCGCGTGAGCAGCGGCAGGCGGACCGGCGGCGGGTGCACTGTGGCAGTGGCTCATGTCATCGCAGCTTGCGACAGCAAGCTTATCGCGCAGCGGCATTCCAGGCTCAGGGCTTCTTGGCCGGCCCTTGCGCCTGCTTGCGGGCGTCTTGGTGCTCGGCGGGCTGATTGCCGCGCCCGGCGGCGAATGCGCGCCTGCAGCCTCCAGCGGCTTCTGCGATGGCGGCGTGTACGCGAACGGCCCGGGGTCGGCGCACGCTGGCGTCGCGACCGGCTTCACGTCCTTGCCGGCCTTCTTCGCATCGGCGAGATAGGTCGCGGCCACACGGTCCATCGACTGGCACAGCTTGTATGCGCCCACCTTGTCGGCGTATGCGGTCTTCGCGGCGGCTTCGGCCGCCTTCGCCTTCGCATCGTCCGACGGCGGCGGCAGCTTGGCGAGCGCGCCAGCGCACAGACCGATGGCGATCAACCCAACGACGCGCTTCATGCGAACCTCCTTGGCTGCCTGCATGCCCTTGCCCGGCGGCGTCGACGAGCGCTGCGCCGGGAATCTTGCCGGCCTCGCACGTCGTCGGCCCACAGCTCGTGGTGCTCGTGCGCCCAGTCCTCGCTCGACACGGCCGTGTCTTCATCGCCTGGTACGCGCCCCTCATGCCGATCGACCCGAGGTAGATGTGGCCGAGGAAGAGCGCCATCATCAGCATCGACGCTGCCGCAGTGGATCATGTGACCGATCTGCATCTGGCCGCGCGTGTAGGCCATGCCGGGCATCGAGCTTGTCGAGCACGAGGCCCGAGCTGACGACGACGAGACCGAGCGCGAACACGCCGCCCCAGAACACGATCTTCTCGCCGGCGTTGAAGCGGTGCGACGGCACCTCTTGTCCGCTCAGCATGCCGCCGCCCTTGCGCGAGCCAGGTGAGGTCGTCACGCGCGCGGGATGTTGTCGCGCGACGAAAGTGACGATGAACACGATCAAGCGCCAGCGCGAACAGCGGACCGACCACGTTGTGCAGCGTCTTCAGCGCATAGGTCAGCCAGCCGAACAGCGTGGCGCCGACGATCGGCAGCAGGAAGTACTTGCCGAACGCCATCACGATGCCCGGACACCGCCAGCACGACGAAGGTGATGGCCACTGGTCCAGTGGGTCGCACGCTCGAAATAGGTGAAGCGTTCGATCGGCTTGCGGCCGGTCGATGGTGATCGCCCCCGATCGGGCCACGCGCCACTTGTAGAACAGCGCCAGCACCAACAGTGCGAACACGATCAGCGCGGCGCCAACGGGAACGATCCAGCGGTTGCGCACCTGGCGCCAGGCTTCGCCGGCCGTCGTGAACGCCGAGCCGGGTATTGCGTGAAACGCTGGATCAACGTGGCGCCTTCGTGATCGGGCAGGGTCGTGAAGCCCGGCGTGTTGCCGGACTCGCGCACGTCGCGCCAGAACGGCGCGTTGTTGCCGGGCTGCGACTTGGCGCGCTGCGCGTTGGTCTCGTCGGGTTTGGGATCGGCCGGCGCCGTGAAGCCCGGCGGCGCGCCGGCGGGTGGCTTGCCGCCAGGCGGATCGTCGGGCACGGTGTTCGTCTGGGCCAGCGCGCCGGCACCGATGCCGAGCGCGAACGCCAACGCGAAGATCAATCGCCGCGACCGGCTTTGCATGCTTGCTCCTTGGCCCTCGATGCCTCGCCCGTCAGCGTCTCAAGGTTGCGTGGGCGCGCGCGAGTATTCGTTCTGCGACTGGTTGCGGCTGCGCATCTGCTGCTCCCAACTGGCCTGGTCGCCCACCTTCCAGGTATGGATGCTGTAGGCGGCGGGACCGGTCGAGCCTTCCCAGGCCGGCACGTCGGATTTCTTCGCCGCGCCCGCAGGTCCTTTCTCCGCAGGCGGCCAACGCGAGGGCCGCACCGCACAACACCAGCGCTGTCGTCGTGCGCATCATGACTTCTTGCCCTCCGGCTTGGCTTGCTGCGGGCCGCCGGTGGCCGGCTTGCCGTACGCCGTGCCCCAGCCCCAGACCTCGCTGCCCTTGCCGCGCACCAGCACGCGATTGCGGAAGATGTCGGCGACCACGTCGCCGTCGCCGCCGAGCAGCGCCTTGGTCGAGCACATCTCGGCGCACGCCGGCAGCTTGCCTTCGGACAGCCGGTTGCGGCCGTACTTCTCGAACTCGGCCTCGCTGCCGTTGGCCTCGGGGCCACCGGCGCAGAACGTGCACTTGTCCATCTTGCCGCGCAGGCCGAACGTGCCGTTGCTGCGGGAACTGCGGCGCGCCGAACGGGCAGGCGTAGAAGCAGTAGCCGCAGCCGATGCAGACGTCCTTGTCGTGCAGCACCACGCCGTCGTCGGTGCGATAGAAGCAGTCGACCGGGCACACCGCCATGCACGGCGCGTCGGAGCAGTGCATGCAGGCCACCGAGATCGCTCTTCTCGCCGGGCACGCCGTCGTTGAGCGTGACCACGCGGCGCCGGTTGACGCCCCACGGCACGTCGTGCTCGGCCTTGCAGGCGGTGACGCAGCCGTTGCATTCGATGCAGCGTTCGGCGTCGCAGATGAATTTCATTCGGGCCATGTGGTCTCCTGGTGCGTTCGCGTCAGGCGGTGGCTCGTTCGATCTGGCAGACCGTGGTCTTGGTCTCCTGCATCATCGTCACGCGTGTCGTAGCCGTAGGTCGTGGCGGTGTTGACCGCCTCGCCGCGCACCACCGGCGCGGCGCCCTCGGGGTAGTACGGCGCGCAGGTCCGCGCCGCCGCCAGCGGCCCGAGAAGTGGAACGGCAGGAACACCGTGTCGGGCCCGACGCGCTCGGTGACCTGCGCCTTGACGCGCAGGCCTTGAGTCGGGCACGCCTGCATCGGCGGCGTCTTGACCCACACGTAGTCGCCGTTGCGGATGCCGCGGTCGTTCGCCGCCTTCGGGTTGATCTCGACGAACATCTCCTGCTGCAGCTCGGCCAGCCAGGGGTTGGAGCGCGTCTCCTCGCCGCCGCCTTCGTACTCGACCAGTCGGCCGCTGGTCATGATCAGCGGGAAGGTCTTGCCGATGTCCTTGTTCTGCTCCTGCACGCGTCTTGTACAGCGTCGGCAGGCGCCAGAACGCCTTCTTGTCGTCGTGCGTCGGGTACTTGGCGACCAGGTCGGGCCGCGTCGAGTACAGCGGCTCGCGGTGCTGCGGGATCGCGTCGGGGAAGTTCCAGACCACCGCGCGCGCCTTGCGCGTTGCCGAACGGGTGGCAGCCGTGCTGCCATCGCGACACGCTGGATGCCGCCCGACAGGTCGGTCTTCCAGTTCTTGCCTTCGGCCGCCTTCTGCTCTCGGCCTCGGTGAGATCGCTCCCACCAGCCGAGCTTCTTCAGCAGCACGTGGTCGAACTCCGGGTAGCCGGTGGTCAGCTCCGCAGCCCTTGCTGTGCGAGCCATCCTCGGCCAGCAGGTTGACGCCGTCGCGCTCGACACCGAAGTTGGCGCGGAAGTTGCCGCCGCCGTCCATCACGTGCTGCGAGTGTCGTACAGGTTCGGCGACCCGGGGTGCTTGATCTCCGGCGTGCCGTAGCACGGCCACGGCAGGCCGAAGTAGTCGCCGTCGAGCTTGTAGCCGGTCTCCTTGTCGATGCCGCCCTTGGCGCGCAGCGTCTTCACGTCGAAGACGTTCATGTTGCGCATGTGCGCCTTCAGCCGCTCGGGGCTCTGGCCGGTGTAGCCGATGGTCCAGCTGCTCTGGTTGATCTCGCGCAGGATGTCTTCGGGCACCGGGCTCGTCCATGCCGCCTTGACCTGCTGCATCTTGTAGTTCTTGACCAGCTCCTTGTCGAAGCCGAGCTTCTGCGCCAGCTGGTACATGATCATGTGGTCGGTGCGCGATTCCCACAGCGGCTCGATCACCTGCTCGCGCCACTGCAGCGAGCGGTTCGATCGCCGTGACCGAGCCGCTGGTCTCGAACTGCGTCGTGCGCCGGCAGCAGGTAGACCGCACGGTTGGGGTTGCACTGGTCCTCGGCTTGCCTGGGCATCGCCGCCATCGCGGCGGTGGCGCTCGGGAACGGGTCGACCACGACCAGCAGATCGAGCTTGTCCATCGCGCGTCTTCATCTCGAGGCCGCGCGTCTGCGAGTTCGGCGCATGGCCCCAGAAGAACATGCCGCGCAGGTTGCTGTCCTGGTCGATCAGCTCGTTCTTCTCGAGCACGCCGTCGATCCAGCGCGACACCGTCATGCCGGGCTTGTTCATCATGCCCGGGCGCGTACTGCTTCTTGATCCACTCGAAGTCGACGCCCCACACGCGTGGCGAAGTGCTTGCAACGCGCCTTCGGCCAGGCCGTAGTAGCCGGGCAGCGAGTCGGGGTTCGGGCCGACGTCGGTGGCGCCCTGCACGTTGTCGTGGCCGCGGAAGATGTTGGCGCCGCCGCCGCGACACGCCGATGTTGCCGAGCGCGAGCTGCAGGATGCACGAGGCGCGCACGATGGCGTTGCCGATCGTGTGCTGGGTCTGGCCCATGCACCAGACGATCGTGCTCGGCCGGTTCTTCGGCCATCGTCTCGGCCACCTTGTAGCACCGTGGCCTCGTCGACGCCGCAGACCTCCTGCACCTTGTCGGGCGTCCACTTCGTCATCACGTCTTCGCGCACCTTGTCCATGCCGTAGACGCGGTCGTCGATGTACTTCTTGTCTTCCCAGCCGTTCTTGAAGATGTGGTGCAGCACGCCGAACAGGAACGGGATGTCGGTGCCCGAGCGGATGCGCACGTACTGGTCGGCCTTGGCCGCGGTGCGCGTGAAGCGCGGGTCGACGACGATCATCTTGCAGCCGGTTTCCTTGGCGTGCAGCATGTGCAGCATCGACACCGGGTGCGCCTCGGCCGCGTTCGCTGCCGATGTACAGCGCGCAGCCTTGGAGTTCTGCATGTCGTTGTACGAATTGGTCATCGCGCCGTAGCCCCAGGTGTTGGCGACGCCGGCCACCGTGGTGCGAGTGGCAGATGCGCGCCTGGTGGTCGGTGTTGTTGCTGCCCCAGAGCGACATCCACTTGCGCAGCAGGTAGGCCTGCTCGTTGTTGTGCTTGGACGAGCCGACCACGAAGATCGAGTCGAGCGCCGCTTGCCTTGCGCAGCTCGAGCATCTTGGCGCTGATCTCGTTGAGCGCCGCGTCCCAGCGTGATGCGCTGGTACTTGCCGTCGACCAGCTTCATCGGGTACTTCAGGCGGTACTCGCCGTGGCCGTGCTCGCGCACCGCCGCGCCCTTGGCGCAGTGCGCGCCGAGGTTGATCGGGCGAATCGAACACCGGCTCCTGGCGCACCCAGACGCCGTTCTCGACGACCGCGTCGATCGCGCAGCCCACCGAGCAGTGGCCGCACACGGTGCGCTTGACTTCGACCTTGGCGTTCGCCGCACCCGTGTTTGGCGGATCGGCCGCCTGGCCTTGCGCACCAGCAGCAAGCTGCGACGCCGCCATGCCGGCGCCGACGCCGAGGCCGGAGCGGCGCAGGAAGGAACGGCGATCGAGCGTCGGGATCGCGCGCGAGACGCCGCGCGACAGGCTGTGATGACCAGGCTCGACGACGACGCGGTGGGGTGTTCGGATTTGCGAGTGAGCAGCATGGCTGAACCTCTGACTGGAACCGGTTGGCGTGGGCGAGCGATCGCGGGTCGGGTCGCGGCAGTCTTCAGACCTTGGTGGTCTGGTAGTAGCGCTGCACGTGTCGGTGAGCCGGTAGCCGCCGCCCTGTTCAGGCTCGTCTTGCGGCTCGCTCCAGACGCTGGCGTCAGTCGTGCCCTGGCGCGTGGCCAGCAGCGCGGCCGCGCCGCTGCCAGCGCGCCGGTGGTGCCGGCGCCGCCGAACAATTCGCGCGCGACTGCAGCGTCGGGGATGTTCGGATCGTCTGGCTTGACGGCTGGCTTCATGGTTACCTCACTCGACGTTGGCGCACGCAACCTATGCACGCGCGTGCAGATCACCCCCGATTAAGAGTCGAGCAAAGCCCGCGTTTCAATCAGGGCTGCCCCGGGTAGCCGCTGACAACTTGTCGCCGCGCCGCGCGACAGCCTGTCGCTCGCGCAAGGCCGTCATACGCGGCCCCCGCAACGGTCAGATCTGCCTCGACACCATGGAAGAGATCACATCGTTACGCGTCGCTGTGCTGATGGAGCGACAGCGCCAACCCAATCAATGGGAAGCGTGGCGCTTTCGCATCGCACGACGTGGTGCATCGACGAAGGCCGGCTTCGGCGACGCGCGCCGCGCATGCTGCGCGACGACGGACGGAGCGTGCTGCGTCTGCACCCGGCCTTCAGGTCGACGCTGCACCGCGACGAGGCCGAGGGCTACTACCTGAACCTGACGTCCGGCGCGCCGGTTTGGTTCGTGATGTGGCGCAGTCGACGACGACGATCCGTCGCTGCGCCATGGCCCGAGCTGGTCACGCTGTCGTACAACGACGCTGGACGCCTGCTCGACGCGCAGGAGCGCGTCGACAACGTGCCGCTGACCGGCGAGCCGGCGGCCTGGCTGCAGGCCTACGCCGACGAGCACTACCGGCCCGAGCCGAAGCGCAGCCGGCGGCCGCCGTCGTTCCGCGCGCCCGGCGAGCGCCGATGAGCGAAGACGACAGGACGCGCGGCTTCCTGTCGCGCTGGTCGCGCCGCAAGGCGCAGGCGCGCCAGGGCGTGATGCCGGCCGAGTCCGCCGGAGCCGACACCGGCGTGGCGCTCCGCGGTCGAGCGCCTGCGACGCCGCACCGGCGCAGATCCTGCGGGCCCGGCCAGCCACGGCCTGCGGACGTTGCCGCGCAAGCCGCCGAGCGACCCGTCGCCGACGCTGGCCGACGTGGCGCGGCTGACGCGCGAGTCCGACTACAGCCGCTTCGTCGCGCCCGACGTCGAGCGGCGAGGTCAAGAACGCGGCGCTGAAGAAGCTCGTTCGGCGACCCGCACTTCAACGTGATGGACGGGCTGGACGCCTACATCGACGACTACGGCAAGCCCGACCCGTTGCCCGCGTCGGCATGCTGCGCAAGATGGCGCAGTCGAAGCTTCTCTGCGCTTGTTCGACGACGAAGCCGACGCAGCACACGGCCGACGACCGCCCCCGGCGAACGCCGCTGACGCCGCAGCGAACCCGCCGGACTCCCGCCGATGAAGACGCTGATCTGCGACTGCAACCAGACGATGCCGCTGGACGCGCCGGCGCTGGCGACAGGCGCTGGCAGCAGACGCCGCGGCGCAGCTTCTGACGGGCTCGAGCACCGTGCACACGCTGCTGTGCCGGCGCGAGGCCGGCGCGTTCCAGCGCGCCGCCAAGAGCCACCGGCGCAGCGGCGACGAGCTGCTGGTCGCCTGCACGCAGGAGCGCCGCCTCTTCCTCGAACTGAACGAGCAGACCGAAGGCGCGGCGCCGCGTCGAGCGAGCGGCCGATCCGCTTCGTCAACATCCGCGAGACCGGCGGCTGGTCGCGCGACGCCGCAGAGCGCCACGCCGAAGATCGCCGCGCTGATCGCCGCGGCGCAAGTTGCCGGCGCCGCAGCCGGTGGCCAACGTCAGCTACCGCTCGGGCGGGCGCTGCCTCGATCATCGGCGCGGCCGACGCGCGCCGAGCGCGCGGCCGCGATGCTCGACCGACAAGCTCGACGTCAACGTGCTGATCGATGGCCGCGGCGGCGGCGCTGCGCGCAGGCGCACGCATGGGCGCGTGCACAGCGGGCGTCTGACGCGGCTGCGCGGCTGGCTCGGCGCCTTCGCAGCCGAGTGGGAGAGCAGCAACCCGATCGACCTCGACCTGTGCACGCGCTGCAACGCCTGCATCGACGGCCTGCCCCGAAGGCGCCATCGACTTCAGCTACCAGATCGACCTCGCGGCCTGCAAGAGCCACCGCGACTGCGTGCGCGTCTGCGACGCGGCCGGCGCGATCGACTTCGACGCGCGCGCCGCGTGCGGTCGAGCCGAGACCTTCGACCTCGTGCTCGACCTGCGCGCGCAGCCGCGCGTTCACGATGCACCAGCCGCCGCAGGGCTACTTCCACGCCGGCGGCGACGACGCAGCGCGCTGCACGAGGCCGTGCTCGAGCTGCGCGACGCGGTGGGCGAGTTCGAGAAGCCCAAGTTCTTCGCCTACCAGCAGAAGATCTGCGCGCACAGCCGCAACGAGCAGCATCGGCTGCACCGCCTGCATCGACGTCTGCTCGGCGCAGGCGATCCGCAGCGACGCGTCGCTGCAAGGGCAAGACGCAAGGCAGCGTGCGGCGGCGGCCCCGACGGCGGCTTCGTGCGCGCCAAGCCGACGGCGGCATCGTGCGTCGAGCCGCACCTGTGCGTCGGCTGCGGCGCCTGCAGCACAGTGTGCCCGAGCGGCGCGATCTGCTTCGCCTACCCGCGGCCGGTCGACCAGGGCCAGCGCTGCGCACGATGCTGCGCGCCTACGCGCTGGCCGGTGGGCGCGACGCCGCGCTGCTGCTGATCCACAGCGAAGGCGCCGGCGCGCAGTGCATCGACGAGCTCGGCCGCGCGCGCACGCACCGACGCACGTGCACGGCGTGCCGGCGCGCGTGCTGCCGGTCGGCGTGTGGCACACCGCCAGCGTCGGCATCGACCTGTGGCTGGCGGCGCATCGCGCAAGGCGCCAACCAGGTGCTGGGTGCTGTCGACCGGCGAGGAGGCGCCCGAGTACCGCGCAGGCGCTGGGCGAGCAGATGGCGCGTCGCGCAAGCGCGTGCTCACGCGGCCTGGGCTACGCGGCGACGCCACTTCGAGCTGATCGAAGCGCGCGATGCGCGCGACCTGCCGGCGCTCGACGCCGCGCTTGCGCGAAGCACCGCGCGCAGCGGTGCGCGCGCGCGGCCGTCGTTCAGCGCGCAGGCCGACAAGCGCAGCGACGCTCGAGCTGGCGATCGACCACCTGCTGGCGCAGGCGCCGCGCCAGCGCCGGACGCGATCGCGCTGCCCGGCTGCCGGCGCGCCGTTCGGCAGCCTGCGCGTCGAACACCGACACGCTGCACGATGTGCCTGAGCTGCGTCGGCGCCTGCCCCGCAGGCGCGCTGCTCGACAACCCCGAGCGGCCGCAGCTGCGCTTCATCGAGAAGAACTGCGTGCAGTGCGGCCTGTGCGCCACCACCTGCCCCGAGGACGCGATCACGCTGCGAGCCGCGCCTGTGGCTGGCCGACGGCGGCAAGGCGCGCAAGACGCCGCGCGTGCTGCACGAGGTGCGAGCCGTTCGACTGCGTGCGCTGCGGCAAGCCGTTCGGCACGCTGCGCGCGATCGAGGCGATGATCGTCAAGCTGGCCGGCCACTCGGCGTTCCAGGGCGCCGCCGCGGAGCGCCTGAAGATGTGCGGCGACTGCCGCGTCATCGACATGCACAGCAACCCCAACGAAGTGCGCATCACCGACCTCTGACCATGCGCGACGATGAGCAGCCGCTACCGCTCCGCGCTTTTGCCAGCGCCGACGACGGCGAGGAACTCGCGCGCGCCGAGCTCTACGGCCTGCTGGCCAGGCTGTGGCTGGCAGCCGCCCGACGCGGCGCTGCTGCAGCAGTTCAAGCGTGGCCGTGACGCAGGCGCCCGAGGCCGGGCGGCCACCTCGAGGCGCCGTGGCAAGCGCTGGTGGCAGCGATGCGCGCGACCACGCTGCCGCAGGCCGCGCGGCCGAGCACGACGCGCTGTTCAGCGGCGTCGGCAAGCCCGAGATATTTCGTCTACGCGCTCGTACCACCTGAGCGGCTTCTCAACGAACGTGCCGCTGGCGCAACTGCGCGAACGACCTGCAGCGCCTGGGTCTGACGCGCGACGACGACGCGCGGCGAGACCGAAGACCACATCGCCTACCTGTTCGAGGTGATGCGCTACCTGATCGCCGGCGACGACGTCGCGGTGTGCAACCTCGAGCAGCAGCGGCGCTTCTTCCGCGCCCACCTGCAGCCGTGGGTCGAGCAGCTGTGCGACGCCGTCGCAGGCGCATCCCGCGCGCGCTGACCTGGCGCGCGGTGGCCGGGCTGACGCGCGAGTTCGTGCAGGTCGAGGCGCAGGCCTTCGACCTGCTCGAAGCAGTGAGCGATCGACAAGCGATCAGATCACCGGCCTCGTGCTCGCCGGCGGGCGCGGCAGCCGCATGGGCGGCGTCGACAAGGGCCTGCAGAACCACCAGCGGCATGCCGCTGGCGCTGCACGCGATGTTGCGCCTGCAGCCGCAGGTGGGCGAGGTGATGATCAATGCCAACCGCAACCTCGGCGCCTACGAGTCGATGGGCGTGCCGGTGTGGCCCGACGTGCAGGCCGACTTTCCAGGCCCGCTGGCCGGCGTGCTGGTCGGGCCTCGAGCGCTGCGAGACGGCCTACCTGGTCACCGTGCCCTGCGACACGCCGAACTTCCCGCTCGACCTGGTCGAGCGGCTGGCGCAGGCGCTGGTCGACGCAGGACGCCGAGATCGCGATGGCAGCCACGCGCGAAGATGGCGAGATCGCGGCGCAGCCGGTGTTCTGCCTGCTGAAGGCCACGCTGCTGGAAAGCCTGGTGAAGTTCCTGCACGACGGGCCAGCGCAAGATCGACCGCTGGACGCGCGCGCACCGCGTGGCGACCGTCGTGTTCGACGACGCTGCAGCATTCGACAACGCCAACACCATCGAAGAGCTGCAGCGCCTGCAGCGGTGAACAACGGCTATCTCGCGCAGCACGCGCACCTCGATGCGCTGCAGCCATTTCACGTGGCGCGGCCCGGAGCGGGTGTCGCCAGGCGCCACGATTGCCAGCGGGCCGTCTTGCGCCGACAGCGGCGCGCCATCGCGCTCGTAGCAGACCATCACCTGCGCACCGGCCGCGGTGTTGGCCAGCTCGGGCCATGAGAACATCGGCCCGGTAGCCGTCGCGGGCGATCGCCACCACCACCGTCTTGCGCCAGTCGAAGCGGTCACGCTCCGCCAGGCCCGCCTGTTCCAGCAATGCGAACAGGCGCACACCCTTGACCACCGACGCGCTTTGCGGCTGGCCATCGACTTCGCGCCCGGAGCGAAACGTCAGCTTGCGCATCGGGCGCGTACGCGCGCAGCGCGTCGGCATCGACCACCACCGTGCGTCGGACGTCGCCAGCCACGGTGACCGATCCCGCCGGGTCGGCGGCCCGCACGGCGACGGTCACACCAGCGCGCCAGCAAGGACGCGAGGACCAGCGCACGACGGCGCAGTGGGCTGCGTGCCGTGTTCATGGCGGCGCGAACCCGCTGCGCGCAAGGATCGCTTGCGCGCTCGGGCTCAGCAGGTAGTCGATGAAGCGTTGCGCTTGTGGCCCGGCACCGCGCACCGGCGCCACGCCATAGTCCGCACTCACGTTGATCGCCGGCGGTACCGCCACGGCGCGCAGGCTCGGCTGTTCGGCCCGCGCCACCGTCGCGTTGGTGCAGTAAGTGATGAAGACATCGGCCCGCCCCTGCGCCACCAACTCGGCGTAGCACGTTGCGTCCAGCTGGCGGTGGCGGCGAATTGGGCCCACCGGTGAGTTGCAACGACTTGTCGGCGAGCTGCTTGAACGCGCCGCGACGCCCCTGCTGCTCGATGCGCTCGAACACCATCCATGCGTAGTCGCCCGACGGATCGGCCTTGGGCGTAGAGGTGCCGACCTTGGTTGCCGGATCGAGCAGGCGGTCGACCAACGTGTCCGGCGTCACGTCCACCGATCGGCGCCACCAACGCGCACATCGCGTTGCGTGTGAAGCGCTGCACCGGGCCGGCCAACCCGGCCGACGCCAGCGACTGCGGGTGCTCCATGTTGGCCGACGCGAAGACGTCGGCGCGCTCACCGGCAGCGATGCGATCCTTCAGCAACCCCGAGGCGCCAAACGTGAACTGCACGCGCACGCCCGGCTCGGCCGCGCTCGAACGCCTGCGCCACCTCGGTCAGTGCCGCACGCAGGCTGCCCGGCGGCGTAGACACGCAGTTCGTGTTCGGCTTGCGCCGGCGATGCCAGCCTGGCGGCGGCGCACATCAAGCAGGCCGCCACACGCCGCATCGCGACCGCCTTGCGGCACGCAAGTTGCGGGTTCGTCGCGAGGGCGGCAGCAACGACGTGCATGCCTGCGAGCCTACCGCAAGAGGCCGATGCGCCGCGATATGAACGCACTCGACATAGCGGCTCGCGCGTCTGGCGCCTTGTCGCGTGGTTGCCGTCAGCGCGCCGTGCGTTTGCTCTTGCGCACGCGAAACCGCCACCACGGCAGCGCCTGCGTCAGCGACAACACCTGACCGGCGCGGTCGGCGCCGTAGCCCGGCAGAGCCTGCAAGGTCTCGCTGCCAGGTCGCACTGGCCAGCACTTCGCGCAGCTTGAGCACCGCCGGTTGGTCGAGCGCATCGCGCAGGCAGACGAGGAAGTAGTCCTCGTCGGCCAGCGGCACGAAGTGCAGGCCGTAGCGCTGCGCCGCGGCTTCGATGCCCACGCCCGCGTCGGCCGAGCCGCTGGCCACCGCCGCGGCGACTGCGAGGTGGCTGTCCTCCGCACCGTCGCCATAGCCGGCGATGGTCGTTGCCGCGATGCCCTCGCTCTGCAGCAACTGGTCGGTGAACAAGCGAGTGCCCGAACCATTCTGTCGATTGACGAAGCGCACGCCCTCACGCACCAGGTCGCGCAGCGACGCCAGGCCGAGCGGGATTGCCGCGCGCAACGATCAGCCCCTGGCGCCGCGTGGCACAGCCGATCAACTTGTGCAGGCCCGGCTTGAGCAGCGGCTTCAGGCTCTTTCGAACAGCTTGCTCCCGGCCGGTAACCTGGGCACGTGGAACCCGGCCACCACGCAGCGCCCTTCGGCCAGTGCGCGCAGCGCGTCGACGCTGCCGGCGAACTTGAGTTCCACGTGCAGCCGATGCTCGGCGGCCGCGCGCTCGCGCAGCGAGCGGCAGCGCCAGGTCGTGGCTGGCATACAGCGTGAATACCTGCTGCGTGCCGTCGAGCGCGTCGCTCAGCACGCGCTCCGAGTTCGACACGCAAGCGCCTCGATGTGCGGCGCCAGGCGGCGCGGCGCGCGCCTCGGCCCACACCATGCGCTGCGCGAATGGCGTCAGCCGCGCCGGCTGGCCCTGCGATCCAGCTGACCAGCGGCTCGCCGAGCAACTACCTTCCCAGTGCTTGAGCGCGCCCCACACGTGGCGGTACGACGCCCCGATCGCCTTGGCGGCATGCTGGATCGAGCCATGCTCGCGCACCGCCGACAACAATTCGAACAGCGGGTTGTGGACGTCGGCGCCGTGCTGGTCGTCGCTTGGAAGCTGTATTCCGAGGTGGACGCCGCGCGCACGCATGTCAGCGGCGCCCGGCCGCCCGAAGCCGCTGACGCGCCCCTCGGGGGCAGCGAACGAAGCGAGCGCGGGGGCCAATTCATCCCGCGAGGTTAATCGACCGTCGCCTCGGCCAGAATTTGGCCACCCCGGAAGCTCGACGTCGACGCCGTGGGCTCGGAGCCGCCCGAAGCTGATACGCACCGCGCAGTACTTGAACTCGGGAATCTTGCCGAACGGGTCGAGTGCCGGGTTGGTGAGCTTGTTGATCGCCGCCTCGTAGTAGCAGAACGGCACGAACACTGCGCCCGGCGGCGAGCCTTCGTCGTCGCGCGCGTACAGGCTCACGCTGCCGCGGCGCGACTCGATCGTCACCACATCGCCCGGCTTGACGCCCAAGCGCGCCAGGTCGATCGGGTGCAGCATCGCCACCGGATCGGGCTCGATCGCATCGAGCACGCCGGCACGCGCGCGTCATGCTGCCGGTGTGCCAGTGCTCGAGCTGGCGTCCGGTGATCAGCACCATCGGGTAGTCGGCGTCGGGCCGCTCGTTGGCCGGGATCAGATCGGCCGGCACGAACTTCGCCTTACCGGTGGCGGTGCGGAAGCGATCGTCGAACACCACCGGCCGGCCTTCGTCGCCTTCGTTGGAGCATGGGTAGGTGACGCTGTGTTCGCGCTGCAGGCGTTCCCACGTGATGCCCGACGATGCTCGGCATCGTGCGGCGCATCTCGTCGAACACCGCGGCGGTGGCTGCTTCGTTGTCGGTGCCGCAGTCGGGCCAGGGCACGCCGATGCGCTGCGCCAGCTGGCGGATGATCCACAGGTCCTGGCGCGCCTGGCCCGGCGGCTCGCAGCGCCTGGCGGCCGAGCTGCACCATGCGGTCGGTGTTGGTGAAGCGTGCCGATCTTCTCCGGGAACGCGGAGGCCGGCAGGATCACGTCGGCGAGGTAGGCGGTCTCGGTGAGGAAGATGTCCTGCACCACCAGGTGCTCGAGCGTGGCCAGCGCGTCGGCGCGCGTGGTCGGCGTCGGGGTCGCACATCGCGGGGTTCTCGCCCATGATGTACATGCCGCTGATCTGCGCCGGCATCGATCGCGCTTGATCACCTCCACCACGGTGAGGCCGGGCTTGTCGTCGAGCGACTCCGGTGCCACCTTCCACGCGCTTGCGAAGCGCGCCTTCGCGTCCGGGTTGTCGACGCGCTGGTAGTCAGGGTACATCATCGGGATCAGGCCCGCGTCGGACGCGCCCTGCACGTTGTTCTGGCCGCGCAGCGGATGCAGCCCGGTGCCGGGGCGGCCGATCTGGCCGGTCATCAGCGACAGCGCGATCAGGCAGCGCGCGTTGTCGGTGCCGTGCACGTGCTGGCTGATGCCCATGCCCCACAGGATCATCGAGGCCCTTGCTGGTCGCGTACAGGCGCGCCACCTCGCGGATCGTCGCGGCATCGATGCCGCAGATCGGCGCCATCGCCTCGGGGCTGTAGCCCTTGACGTTCTCGCGCCAGCGCCTCGTAGCCGAGCGTGCGGTCGCGCGATGAAGCTTGCGTCGACCAGGCCTTCGTCGACGATCACGTGCATCATCGCGTTGAGCAGCGCCACGTCGGTGTCGGCCTTGAACTGCAGATAGCGGTGCGCGTATGCGCGTCGAGCTCGCTGCGCCGCGGGTCCATCACGATCAGCTTGGTGCCGCTGGCACGGCGTTCTTCATCCAGGTGGCGGCCACCGGATGGTTCACCGTCGGGTTGGCGCCGATCAGGATCACCACCTCGGCCTGCGTCACGTCCATCACCGGGTTGCTCACGGCGCCGGAGCCGATGCCTTCGAGCAGCGCCGCCACGCTGGAGGCGTGGCACAGCCGCGTGCAGTGGTCGACGTTGTTGCTGCCGAAGCCGGTGCGCACCAGCTTCTGGAACAGATAGGCCTCCTCGTTGCTGCCCTTGGCCGAGCCGAAGCCGGCGAGCGCGTAGCGGCCGTGCTGGTCGCGCAGGCGCTTGCAGCGTGCCGCCGGCGAGGTCCAGCGCCTCTTCCCACGAGCGCCTCGCGGAACACGCTCATCACGTCGTTCGGGATCCATCGTGAAGTCGCCGCGCTTGGGCGCGTCGGCGCGGCGGATCAGCGGCTTGGTGAGCCGCTGCGGATGGTGCGCGTAGTCGAAGCCGTAGCGCCCCTTGACGCACAGCCGGCTGTGGTTGGCCGGGCCGTCGCGGCCGTTCACGAAGAGGATCTTGTTGTCCTTGACGTTGTAGGTGAGCTGGCAGCCGACGCCGCAGTACGGGCACACCGACTCCACCTGCTTGTCGGGCACCGCGCATCGCCGCCTCGCGCGCCGGCGACAGCGCGCCGGTGGGACAAGCCTGCACGCATTCGCCGCAAGCCACGCAGGTGGACGCGCCCATCGGGTCGTCCATGTCGAACACGATCTTGGCGTTCTCGCCGCGTAGCGCGAGGCCGATCACGTCGTTCATCTGCTCGTCACGGCAGGCGCGCAGGCAGCGGGTGCACTGGATGCATGCGTTCAAGTCGACCGCGATCGCCGGATGGCTGGCATCGGACACCACCTCGGGGCGCGGCGCGAAGCGCGGCTTGCCGACCTTCAGCCACTCGGCCCAGAAGTCGACCTCGTTGCGCCGCGTCAGCGCGGTCTCGGGCATGTCGGCCTGCAGCAACTCGAGCACCAGTTGCTGCGACTTGCGGGCGCGCTCGCTGGCGGTTTGCACGACCATGCCGTTGCTCGGTGTGCGGCAGCACGACGGCGCCAGCACGCGCTCGCCGTTGATCTCGACCATGCACGAGCGGCAGTTGCCCACCGGGTCGAGCCCGTCCTTGTGGCACAGGTGCGGGATGCGAACGCGATTGCGCTTGGCCACGTCGAGAATCGTCTCGCCGGCGCGCGCCTGCACCTCGCGCCCATCGAGCGTCGAAGGTGACGGTCGGCCCGTCGAGCGCGTGCGCGTTCGGCGCGGGTGATGGCGTTCATTGGCTGGCCGCGTTTCCAACTCATGCGGGAAGTACTTGATCACGCAGTCCACCGGGTTCGGCGCCGCCTGGCCGAGGCCGCAGATCGACGCGTCGCGCATCACCTGCGACAGCTCGGCCAGCAGCGACAGGTCCCACTGCGGTTGCTCGATCAGCGTCGATGCCTTGGCAGTGCCGGCGCGGCACGGCGTGCACTGGCCGCACGACTCGTGCTTGAAGAAGCGCATCGTGTTGCGCGCCGCGCCGACCGCGGTGTCGCTGATCGGACAAGCACCACGACCGCCGCCGAGCCGATGAAGCAGCCGTAGGGCTGCAGCGTGTCGAAGTCGAGCGGCACGTCGGCCAGCGACGCCGGCAGGATGCCGCCCGATGCGCCGCCCGGCAGGTAGCCGTACAAGGTGTGCCCTTCGAGCATGCCGCCGCAGTGTTCGTCGATCAACTCTCGCAGCGTGATGCCGGCGGGCGCCAGCTTGACGCCCGGGCTCTTGACGCGGCCCGACACCGAGAACGCTGCGCAGACCCTTGCGGCCGTGCCGCCCGCTGCGACGCAAACCACTGCGCCGCCCTTCTCGAGCAGGTCGCGCACCCAGTACAGCGTCTCGAAGTTGTGCTCCAGCGTGGGCCGGCCGAACAGGCCCACCTGCGCGACGTACGGCGGGCGCAGCCGCGGCATGCCGCGCTTGCCTTCGATCGATTCGATCATCGCCGACTCTTCGCCGCAGATGTAGGCGCCGGCGCCGCGCCGCAGACTCGATCTGCGGCAGCGCGCCGGCCGGTGGCTGCGCGCGCAGCTGCGCGAGCTCGGCCTCGAGCAATCGCGCGGCAGCCGTGATACTCGTCGCGCAGGTAAACGTAGATCGCGTCGATGCCCGACCGCCCAGGCGCGCGATCAGCATGCCTTCGATGAAAGCGGTGCGGGTCGCGCTCGAGGTAGTACGCGGTCCTTGAACGTGCCGGGCTCGCCCTCGTCGATGTTCACCGCCATCAGCCGCGGCGCGGCTTCGGCGCGCACGATGCGCCACTTGCGGCCGGCCGGAAAGCCCGCGCCGCCGAGTCCGCGCAGGCCCGAGTCCTCGAGCGTCTTGATCACCGCTTCGACGTCGCGTCGGCCTTCAACGCAATCGCGCAGCAACGCGTAGCCGCCCTGCGCCTGCGTAGGCAGCGCGATCGATGTACGGCTTCAGTCGAGTGGTGCCGTGACCTGGCCTTGCACCGCGCCGCTGCACCGCCTCGCTGGTGGCCATCGGCACGGCGTTGTGGTGCACCACCGCCACCGGGGCCTGCTCGCAGCGGCCGACGCACGGCGCAGGGATCACGCGCACCGCGGTGCCGAGCAACGCCGGCAAGCGGGCCAGCAGATCCTGCGCACCCGCCATCTCGCAGCTCAGGCCATCGCACACGCGCACCGTGAGCGCGGGCGGCGCACCGACGCGCCGTCGGGGCCTTCCTTCACGATGTCGAAGTGGTGGTAGAAGCTCGCCACCTCGTACACCTCGGTCTGCGCCAGCTTCAGCACCTGCGCCAGCGCGGCCAGGTGCGGGCGAGCCAGTTGGCCGGTAGCGGTCGTTGATGCGGTGCAGGTACTCGATCAGAAGGTCGCGCCGCAGCGTTTCGCCGGCGAGCAGCGCCTGCACTTCGGCCAGCGCGGCGGGGTCGACGCGTCGGCCCTTGGGAGCCTGGCGCTTGCGCTGCCGATTCGGTGCAGCCAACACAATGGGAATGGTGGGGTGGTTCAAATGCTGGGCGTTCTGTCAGTGGCTGGAAACCGACACTATCGCTGTCCCCACGCACGCCTGTCCAATGCTTTGCCTGAACCGGTCGATTCGCCTTCGTGATCTGCACCGCCCCGAGCAAACCCGCAACGGCCACGCCGGCGCTGCAACGACGGGCAAAGTAGAGTGACCTGTGCCATGACCAGCCCGAGCTTCACCCGACCCCTGAGCGCAATGCCGCGGACCGCCTGAGCGACGGCTGGCAGCGCAGTGCCGTGCTGATCGTCGACGACGAAGAGGGCATGCGCAACTTCCTGGGCAAGACGCTCGAGCGACGCTGTGGCCACGTGATGGCGGCCGCCAGCGCGGGAGGAGGCCGACCAGTTGGCGCGGGCCCACCGCTTCGACCTCGTCATCCCTGGACATCACGCTGCCTGGCAAGAGCGGCATCACCTGGTTGCGCGTGAGCTGCGCGACCAGGGCTACTCGGGCGAGGTGGTCGCTGATCACCGCGTTTGCCGACCTCGAAACCGCGATCGAGGCGCTACGCGCCGGCGCCTCGACTTCATCCTCAAGCCGTTTCGGGTGTCGCAGATCCTCAACGCGGTAAAGCACAGCTTGGAGCGTTCGCATCTGGAGCGCGAGAACTGGGTGCTGCGTCGCACGCTGCGGCCGCGGGCTGCCGACCGATGGAGGCGCTGACCGGCGACTCCGACGCGATGCGCGCGCTGCGTGCGGCGCTGGTGCGCGCCACCGGCGTTGCCAGCACCGTGCTGCTGACCGGCGAGTCGGGCACCGGCAAGGAGCTGGCGGCGCGCGCGCTGCACCACGACAGCCCTGGGCGCCGACGCGCCATTCGTGCCGCTGAGCTGCGCCACGATGTCGCCCGATCGCATCGAGACCGAACTGTTCGGTCACGCCAAGGGTCGCTTTGCCGAGCGCCACCAGAGCCGCGACGGCTTGTTCTACTACGCGCAAGGCGGCACGCTGTTCCTCGACGAGGTGGCCGAGCTGCCGCTGGCCGTGCAGGCCGACGCTGCTGCGCGTGCTCGACGACCGGCGCATCCGACCGGTGGGCAGCGAGCAGCAGCTGGCGGTCGACGTGCGCATCATCGCCGCCACCAACCGTCAGCTGGCCGACGAAGTGACTGCCGGGCGTTTGCGCAAGGACCTGTACTACCGGCTGCAGGTGGTGGAGATCGCGCTGCCGCCGCTGCGCGCGCACAAGGACGACATCCCGGGTCTCGTGGCGCACTTCATTCAGCTGCTGGCGCCGCAGCTGGGGTCGAGCCGATCGACGTGTCGCCGACCGAGATGGACTACCTCAGCCAGTACCACTGGCCGGGCAACGTGCGCGAGCTGCGCAACCTGATCGAACGCTCGCTGATCCTCGGCACGCTCAACGTGTCGGCGCTGCTATCCCGGTGGCGGCGCGGCCTGCCGCGCGCCGAGCCGCAGCAGCCGACCGACCTGCACAAGCTGGAAAAGCGGCACATCCTGGCCGTGCTCGAGTCGGTGGCGGGCGACAAGACGCGAGCCGCGCAATTGCTGGGCATCTCGCGGCGTACCCTCGAGCGGCGCTGCGCCGAGTGGGCGTGATCCGCTGGCGCGGCTTCGGCGCGCTGTCGATCCGCCACAAGCTGCTGGCACTCGGCTGTTGCCGCTTCTGATGGCGTTGCCGCTGCTGGCGGTGATCCTGATCGTGTGGGGCGACACTGCACTCGATGCCTTGCTGATCACCAAGGTTCGCAGCGACCTCAGTGTGGCGCGCGGCTACTTCGACCGCGTGCAAGCCGAGGTCGGCGCCAGCACACCTGGCCGTGGCGCAGTCACACGCCTGGTCGACGCCGTGCAGCGCGACGATCGTGCCGCGCTGGCACGGCCTGCTGGCTCGCGCCAAGCAGCAACATGCGCTGGAGTTTCTCGAGCTGCTGCCACCCGACGCAACGGCTCGCCAGCGCGGTACAGCACAGCAGTGGCGAAGGCCTTGGCGCGCGTTGTGTTGCTCGAGAGCGCGCAGTTCGAACGCATCGCGCCTGACCTGGCCGCCCGCGTGCCCGTCAAGCTGGTCGCCACCCGCAATGCTGCGCCGACCGAGCGCACCAGCGAGGACCGGGCGATGGTGATGTTGGCGCTGGCGCCCGTGCAGGCGCTCGACGGCCGGCCGATCGGTCTGCTGCGCGGCGGCGTGCTGCTCAATCGCAACCTCGCCTTCATCGACCACATCAACGAGATCGTCTATCCGCAGGGCGCACTGCCGTTCGGCAGTCAGGGCACGGCGACGGTGTTCCTCGACGACGTGCGCGTTTCGACCAACGTGCGGTTGTTCGGCGGTGATGGCGAGCGGGCGATCGGCACCCGGGTGTCGCAGGCGGTGCGCGATGCGGTGCTCGGCCAAGGCGACACGTGGCTCGGCCGCGCTTTCGTCGTCAACGATTGGTACGTCTCGGCCTACCAGCCGCTGATCAACTCGGCGGGCCGCCGCATCGGCATGCTGTACGTCGGCTTCCTCGACAGCCCGTTCCAGCGCGTGAAGTTCGGCGTGCTGCTGGGCATGGGGGCGGTGATGCTGGGCCTGATGGCAGTGGCGATGGCGTTGGCATTGGGCTGGGCGCGCCGCATCTTCGCGCCGATCGAACGCATGACGCAGACCATGCAGTCGGTCGAAGCGGGTGACTTGACCGCTCGCGCGCAGGTCGCAGATGGCAGCGACGACTCGGCCGCCTCGCCGGCCACCTCGACCGCTTGCTCGACACCATCGACGACAACACCCGCGCGCTGCAGGCCTCGCACGACGATCTGGATCGCAAGGTCGTCGCGCGCACGCGCGAGTTGCAGTCGGCGCAGGCGCAGCTCATCAAGAGCGAGAAGTTGGCCGCCATCGGCCAGTTGACCGCCGGGATCGCGCACGAAGTGAACAACCCGATCGCGCGTGATCCAGGGCAACCTCGATCTGGTGCGCGAGACGCTGGGCGCAAAGGCCAAGCCGGTGTTGGGGAGCTCAAGCTGGTCGACGAGCAAATCGAGCGCATGCGCTTGATCGTCACCCGGTTGCTGCAGTACGCGCGGCCCGGCGAATATGCCGGCTACGTCGAGCCAGTGGATAGTGAGCAAGCGATTACCGACAGCTTGGTGCTGGTGCAGCACATGCTGTCGCGCACCCGCATCGCGGTGCAACGCAATGGCCGCGCCACGCGGCGCGCTCTGGTCAACCGGCAAGAACTGCAACAGGTGCTGATCAACGGCATCGTCAACGCCATCCAGGCCATGCCCGACGGCGGCACGCTGACGCTCGCCACCCGCGACGCCGGTGAGGCCCAGATCGAGATCGACATCGCCGACACGGGCCCCGGCTTCGCAGCTGACACCGAGGGCGCGCGGTTCCAGCCATTCCACACCACGAAAAAGGAGGGCACCGGCCTCGGTTTATGGATCAGCAGAAGCCTGGTCGAACGCTATGGTGGCGACGTTCGGGCCACAACCGCACGGACGGTGTCACCGGGCCCTATTGACCGTGGTGCTGCCGGCCGAAACGCAGGCATCCGGCTTGCCGAAGACAACGTAAGTCCTCCCCACAGATCGCCGACTCATCGCCAACCCAGGATTCCTTGAACCGTTGAGACCCTGGGCGCAACAAAAAGTCAGATCCAGACAGTTCTGACCCGCGCCAGGAGCCATGACATGAACAGCCAAGCCACCACCCAAGTCCGCCAAGCAGCTGGCTACGTCCTGCGCTTCGAATCGCTGTTCCACGGTGGCCGCGCGATGGCCTTCGAATGTGATGCCGGCGGCCATGTCAACATCGACGCGCTGACCGAGCGTGCCCGGCTCAACTACCTGTACGCCCGCACCGTGATCGGCCGCGATTTCGCGATGCCCCGGGTCGAGCTGACGATCCACTGAATTTTCCCTGTCCTTTCCTGTCTCCTCCTCACTTCGCATTCCCTTCAATGCAAAGCGGCGCCCCAAGGCGCCGCTCTTTTTCGGGTCGCCAATCAGGTGTTGAGCACCGCCACCGACTTGGTGTTGAGGTAGGCCTCCAGCGCCTCCGGCCCGCCCTCGGAGCCGTAGCCAGAATCCTTGACGCCGCCGAACGGCATCTCGGCCCATGGCATGGGCGGCCTGGTTGATCCACAACATGCCGGTCTGGATACCGTGGGTGAGCTCGTGGGCAGTCTTCAGTGACGTGGTGAAGGCGTAGGCGGCCAGTCCCCACGGCAGGCGGTTGGCTTCGGCGATCGCATCGTCGAGCTTGTCGAAGCCACGCACCGAGGCCATCGGGCCAAACGGCTCCTCGGTCAGCAGCAGGCTGTCCAGCGGCGCATCGACGATCACGCGTCGGCTCGAAGAAGTTGCCTGAGGTGCCCGACGCGCTGGCCGCCGGTGGCCAGGTGGCACCGCGGGTCAACGCATCGTCGGTGATCTTTCTGCATCGCACTGAGGCGCCGCGGGTTGGCCAGCGGCCCCAGCGTGGTGCCGCTGTCCAGACCATGGCCGATCTTCGCGCCCTTGGCCGACCGCGACGAAGGCGTCGACAAAGGCCTTGCGACGTCGTTGTGCACCAGGTAGCGCGTCGGCGAGATGCACACCTGGCCGGCGTTGCGTAGCTTGGCGCCGCCAGCCACGTTGACCGCCGCTGCGATGTCGGCGTCGGCCGCACACGATCACCGGCGCGTGGCCGCCGAGCTCCATCGTCACGCGCTTCATGTGCTGGCCAGCCAGCGCCGCGAGCTGCTTGCCGACCGACGGTGGAGCCGGTGAAGGTGATCTTGCGGATCGCCGGATGCGGGATCAGGTAGCTGCGAGATCTCGGCCGGGTTGCCGTAGACCAGGTTCACGCACGCCGGCGGGCACGCCGGCATCGGCGAAGGCACGGATCAGCTCGGCGCGGCGACGCTGGCGTCTCCTCCGGCGCCTTGACGATGATCGAGCAGCCGGCGGTCGAGCGCCGCCGACGAGCTTGCGCACCACCTGGTTGATCGGGAAGTTCCACGGCGTGAACGCCGCCACCGGGCCCACCGGCTCCTTGAACACCTGCTGCAGCACGCCGGCCTGGCGCGGCGCCGGGATGCGCGCCCGTAGCACGCGGCGCCCTCTTCGGCGAACCACTCGATGATGTCGCAGGCCATGATGATCTCGCCCTTGGCCTCGACCAGCGGCTTGCCCTGCTCCTGCACCATCCAGCGCGCGATGCCGTCGGCGCGCTCGCGCAGCAGGCGCGCCGCCTCGCGCATCGTCTTGGCGCGCTCGAATGCCGGCACCTTGCGCCACGCCTCGAATCCTTGCTGCGCCGCCACGCAGGCCGCGTCGAGGTCGGCCTTGGTGGCCGCCGCCACGGTGCCAATCGGCCTTGCCGGTGGCCGGGTCGTGCACGGCCAGCGTCTTGCGGTCGCCGCCGTCGCGCCATTGGCCGGCGATGAACAACTGCACCGACGGGTAGGTGACCTCGGTCGTGGATGGGGTGGTGGTGGCAGTGGACATGCTGGCCTCGCTGTGGGTTCAAGAGGCGCGCCGCCCGGAGTTGGGCCGCGCGAGGGAAGGGATCGCGATTTTGCGACATCGCCGAACCCTGCGCTGCAAGAGGGTGCCGGCACGCCGTCACACGAGCGTGAACCGAGCAATGGGACGCTGCAACTCAATGCACATCAAGACCCGTCAACCGCTGGAGACCCCCATGCACATGTCGACGATCAGTCCTGCCCTACACCCGCAATGCCTCACGCGCGATGCCGCGATGTTCGGCGCCGGCCGCTTTGCTGGCGCTGGAATCGGACAACGCCGGCCTGGTCGACACCGACTCGTTGACCGAGCGCGGCCAGCTGCACCAGTTGTTCGAAGGCGCGGTCGTGGTCAGCGAGTGGGATGACGACGAGCCGGACCTCGACGACATCGAATTCGACGACTGAACCCGACGTCGTTAGGTAACGTGCGTCGAACGCTTCAGCGTTCGAACGACGCCATCGCCTCGCCCAGCCGAATCGATCCGCCAGGCGCCCATGCCGAGTTGAAGCGCAGCGGCAGACGGGAACAGCAGCACCACCGTCGAGCCGAGCAGGAAGCGCCCCATCTCGTCGCCGCGCTTCGAGGCGCACCTCGCGATCGTCGTAGCGCCATTCGCGCAGCCTGGCCGGGCCGCGGCGGGTTGACCACCCCGTGCCACACGGTCGCCATGCTGCCGACGATCGTGGCACCCACCAGCACCAGCACGAACGGACCGAAGGCCGCATCGAAGCAGCACACCACGCGTTCGTTGCGCGCAAACAGGCCCGGCACCGCCGCGCGCCGTCGCCGGGTTCACCGAAAACAGATCACCCGGCACATGAACCATGCGCGTGAGGCGAGCCGCGCACGGCATGTGGATGCGGTGGTAGTCCTTCGGGCTCAGGTACAGCGTCGCGAAGTGGCCGTTCGCAAATCGTGCCGCCAGCTTGCGCGTCGCCGCCGAGCAAGGCATCGCGTCGTGTAGCGGTGTCCCTTGGCCTGGAAGATGTCGGCGCCTGCGATGGCGCCGAACTGGCTGATCGCGCCATCCACCGGGCACAGCAGATCGGCCGCTGCCAGCGGCCGCGCGCCGGGCCTTGAGTTCGCGCGTGAAGAACTCGTTGAAGGTCGGGTAGTGCGATATGTCGGGATCGGCCGCCTCGCTCATGTCGACGCCGTAGCGTCTGGATGAACCAACGGATCACCGCGGTTGTTGCCGCGCCGCCCCGCGGCTGCCGCAGCGCGCCCATCAACACCGTGAGCGCACGTTTGGGCGGCAGGTACTGCGGCAGCACGGCAAGGCGGTCTGACATCGGCGCGGTTTTTTGAAGCTCGTCGGGCCCGTCAGCGACGGCGGGCGGGGCAGTGTATCGGCATGCGCCGAGATGCCAATTCCGTCACGGCCGCGACCCGCAAACGCGGGAGTTCGTGCCGCACGGACACGTTTCGAGGGCTCGAAGTGCCCGAACTCCGCGCGTGAACTCCATCACCTTGCGCCGGTTACATCCGAGCGCCGCCGTAAACAAGCTGAAATGATTTGCCCGCCTCGCGATGCACGAGATGCACTGCACGGCAGTCGGGGACACAGCGCCATTGCTGCGGGTGGTGGAGGGAATCATGTCGAGCTTGCTTGCACCGTTCATTGTGTTGATCGAACGCCGACGCGCTGCGCCTGGTGCTCAGCACGGCGCTCGCTGCCACGGTGCTGGCCGTGATGGGGCTGCACGCGCGCACTGCGGCTGCCGAACCGGGGTCCGACAGGTGCAACGCAAGGTGGCGCGCGATCTGAACGACGAGGTCAACGCCACGCGCACGCGCGCGAAGTGGTCCCGCGACGTGCGCGGCGTGCGCCAGGTGCAGGTCATCGTGGTCAGCGATTCGCCCGACCCCGAGATGAAGCGACCTGCGCCGTCAGGTGCTGCGGCATGGGCGGCTCGGTGCACGCCGGTGCATACCGCCGTGCATGCGCTGACCGTGCAGATTCGCGCCAGCCAAGTGCACGCCCTGCGCGCAGCGCGACGACGTGGTCAGCGTGTCGCCCAACCGCAGCACGCGTGCGCACCGCCAGACCTGCTCGAATTGGCCTCTGGCGCACTGGGCGAGCAAGGTGCGTCCGAACAGCAGCAAAAGCCAGCTACAGGGGCTGGACGGCAGCGGCATCGGCATCGCGCATCGTCGACTCCGGCGTGATGCGCGCTCACTACGCGTTTGCCGACGCCACGGGCTCGTCGCGCGTGCTGCGCAACGTCGAGCATGCTCAACACCAACGTGGCGACGTGGACCAGCGGCATCGACGCTGTCACACTCGCTTGCTCCCCGGCGGTTCGAACATGCAGGCCTACGAGGCCGCCGTCGCCAACGACGACGGCCTGGTGCAGGACGCTACGGCCACGGCACCCACGTGGCCTCGGTCGCAGCCGGCATCGTCACGCTTCTATTCGGCCGGGCACGCCCGATTCCACCGGCATCGCGCCCAACGCCAACCTCTACGACGTCAAGGTGCTCGACGCCAACGGCATCGGCACGTTGAGCGATGCGCTTGAAGGCATCCAGTGGGTCATCTATCACGCCAAGGGAATACAACATCCGCGTGATGAACCTGAGCATCGCCACCGACTCCACCGAGCTGGCGCACCGACCCGCTGTGCGTGGCGGTGCGCAGCGCCGCCGCGGCGGGCATCACGGTGGTGGTGGCGGCCGGCAGCTTCGGGTTCGACGCTCAGGTGGCGAGGTCTACGGCCGCATCGGCTCGCCGGGCACCGACCCGTCGGTCATCACGGTGGGCGCGGTCAGCTTCGCGCAACACCGCAGCGCGCCGGGACGACAGCGTCAACGGCTTCAGCTCGCGCGGGCCGACGCGCGGCTGCGTTCACCGATTCGGCTGGCGTGCGCCGCATCGACAACCTGCTCAAGCCCGATCTGGTGGCACCAGGCAACAAGCTGATCGGGCGCGGCCTCGACCGCCGCCTACCCGCTGCCGCCGACCTGGAACACGATCGCGGCGTCGCACTATGGCGACCTGGTCGGCGCACTGGGCATCGTGCAACGCACCAACGAATCGCAGATGATGCTCAGCGGCACCTCGATCGCCGCGCCGGCGGTGCCGGCGCAGTCGGCGCTGCTGCTGCAGGCCAACCCCGGGCCTGACGCCGCCGCTGAGTGAAGGCGATCCTGCAGTACTCGGCGCAGCCGCTGCCCGGTGCCAACCTGCTGCAGCAGGGTGCTGGCTTGCTGAACATCGATGGCGCCGTCACGTTGGCGCAAGCACTGCGCACCGATCTTGCCAGCGCCATCGCCTCGGGCTCGATCTCGGCGGGCCAATCGATGCTGGCGTCCAGCGCACGATGCCCAGCCGCCAAATCAACGCTGGTCGGCGGCAGCTTCGACTGGTCGCGCATCGTCTACGCCGGCGGCAACAGCGTCGTCAGCGGCAGCGCGTTGTTCACCAAGTACCAGCCGATCTGGGATCCGCGACTGGCGTGGGCCAACGGCGTCGTCTTCAAGCGCACGCCAACGTACTGGTCGGCTGGGGCGTGCCCGGCCAGCACCTACGTCAAGTCGTTCAGCGAGGCCCGGGTGCCCAACCAACAGCTGCTCACCTGGGGCGTGGTGCGCGCCGATGCGCTGGTGGGCGCAAGCTCGCTGGTCGGCCAGACCGGCATCTTCATGCCCACCGCCACGCTCGTCGAGCCTGGCTTGCCAGCGGCAGCGGACCCGACGCTGGCGCAAGGCATCGTGTTGAGCGAAGGCGCTGGTGCTCAGCGAGGGCCTGGTGTTGAGCGAGGGCCTGGTGCTCAGCGAAGGCCTGGTGTTGAGCGAAGGGCTGGTGCTGAGCGAGGGCCTGGTGCTGAGCGAAGGGTTGGTGCTCAGCGAAGTCCGTTCGCGGCGAGCCCTGAGCCCAGGGCCGGCAACCCACAATGAACCCGCGTCGACTCCCGTCGACACCGCCCGCACGTCAAGGCCGTGGTGGGCCGCGCTGCACGCAGGCGCTGATGCCCGACTACAACCGCAAGGCCGCCACCTACTGGTGGGTCATGGCGCTGACTCGGGCGTCGGTTCGCTCGGCGCTGGCCTTGCATCAGATGCGGCGTTGCCGCTGCGCCGCGCAGGTCACGCGTGGCGATCGGCTGCGCGGTGGCGACTGCTGGCCGGGCCTCTATCCGGTGCGCATTCCCGGCTCGAAGAACTCGTTCGCCGCCGGCGAGATCTTCATCTTCCTGCTGCTGTTGATGCACGGGCCGGCGGCGGCCGTGCTGGCAGCGGCCGGCGAAGCGCTGGTCGGCTCGATGCGCAGCTCAAGCGCTGGACCAGCCGCCTGGTGAGCCCGGCGCTGGCGGCCATCGCGATGGGCGTCGCCGGCAACACGTTGCACGCTGCTCTGCAAGGCCTGCGCACGCTGGGCGTGCTCAGCGAAGTCGTGCTGCTGCTGATGGTGGCGATGGCGTTCGCGATCGGCTACTTCGCTGCTCAACACCTCGCTGATCACGGTGATCCCGCATCTCAAGCGCAGCGAGCCGATGCGCATGCGCGCGCTGATGGGCAGCTTCGGCTGGGTCGGCATCACCTACGCGGCCAGCTCGCTGATCGCCGGGTTGCTGTTCCTCTCACGTTCGAACAGCGTGGGCATTGGCGTGCTGACGGCCGCGCGTGCCGATCATCGCGATGCTGCTGGTGATGCTGCACGTGTACTTCGCAAACGCGAGTTCGACGACGCCGCGCAACCGCGTGCGCATCGAGAGCCGCCGAGCGCGAGGCCGAGGCAGAACGGCGCGCCACCTGTGCGGAGCTGGCGGCGTCAGCGAGCAGCGCTTCCACAGCGCGTTTTCCAACGCCGCCATCGGCATGGCGCTGGTGTCGGCTGAACGGCCGCAGTGCTGCAGGCCAACGCCGGCGATGCTGGCGCTGGTGGGGCGCACCGAGCGCGAGCTCGTCGGGCCGCGAAGCTCGGCGCGCATGCGTGCACGCCGCACGACGCCGCGGCCCTGACCGAGCGCCTGGCGCGCTGCGCGCTGGGCCGACGACGACCGCGCCGATCGAACTGCGCATCAGCCATCGACGGGCCAGGACGCGTGTGGTCTGCGATCCACACCGGTACCTTCGCCGACGGCGACGATCGCGGTGCCGCGGCTGATCCTGCAGGCACAGGACATCACCGCGCGCCGTTCCGCTGAGACGCAGCTGCAGCACATCGCCTATCCACGACAACTTGACGGGCCTGTCCAACCGCGCGCGCTTTCGCGACAGCCTCGGCGGACGCCATCGAGCGCTGCAGCGACGCGATCCGAACGCGTGCTTCGCGGTCGATGTACCTCGACTTCGACCGCTTCAAGCTGGTCAACGACACGCTGGGCCACAGCGCGGGCGACCAGTTCCTGATCGACCGCTGCGCGGCGCATCGTGCGCCAGGTGCGGCCGGACGACATCGTCGGGCGCCTGGGCGGCGACGAATTCGCGATCCTGATCGAGCAAGACCGGTGGCGAGACATGGCGCCTGGCGCTGGCCGAGCGGCTGCAGCAGGCGCTGCGCGAGCGCGTTCCAGGTGGACGGCACCGAAGTCAACACCAGCGCCAGCATCGGCATCACCTTCAGCAGCGTCGGCTACGAAACGCCCGACGAAGTGCTGCGCGACGCCGACATCGCGATGTACCGCGCCAAGTCCAGCGGCCGCGCGCGGCACGCGCTGTTCGACACCGCGCTGCGCGTCGCAACTGTCCGACCAGGTGCGGCTGGAAGCCGACCTGCGCAGCCGCCATCGAGCACGACCAGATCACGCTGGCCTTCCAGCCGATCTTCGACCAGAGCAGGCGCATCGTCAGCTTCGAGGCGCTGGCACGCTGGACACATGCCGAGCGCGGACCGGTAGCAATACGG
>ERZ1370068.6893-contig-5846_pt1 | contig 71435 bp, 133 predicted proteins | sample MGYA00561227_ERZ1370068 | MGnify/ENA primary metagenome ERZ1370068 (study PRJEB38410, sample SAMEA6850437) | metagenome | study: Metagenomic assessment of the ecological functions of the soil: analysis of the soil microbiota associated with the...
GTGTTGCTTCGTTCTGTTACGTATTGCTCAGCTTTCCAACGTCACACCTCTGAGTGTTCCAAGGTCCACTAACGATGAGAGCGGGCGGGGCCTTCAGTGCGCTCATAACCTCAGCCGTTTAGGGTCTCATCATCGACGGTGGGTTCGGCCAGCTCGCCGTGAACCGCCAGGCTGCTGGCGCGGAGGATTCGGCAAGCTCTGGCGTTCGTCCGTTGACCAAGCTCTACTGCCAGCGCACCGAGGTTGTCGGCGAAGTGCCGGCGCGTCTTCATGCCTGGGATCGGCAGGATGTCCTCGCGCCTTCGCCTAACACCCGCGAGCGCCGAGCTGAGCGACGGAGCATCACCTGCGCATGGCGAATTCGCCGATCGCCCGCGTGATGCGCACGGCTGGCGATTCCACATTGGTGTCCCTGGAAGCGGGGCTGCAGGCGGCGGATTTGTCGTCCGCCGGGAGGTCCGCAAGGCGCGCAAAGTTGCCCGGCGAGACTCGGCGCCCCAGCGGGCCCCATAGGCGACGAAACCGACGCGAGGAAGCTCCCGACAAGCCGGCGAGGATCTCGCTCTCCGGTTCGCGCGACCACAAGGAGTATTCGCTTTGCACGGCCTGGCGATCGGGTGCACGGCATGAGCCCGGCGCAAGGTCGCACTACGCTGCGCTTTCGGAGAGACCCGTGGCTAACGGATCTTCCCGGCTTTGCGGCGCCGGCGGCGCGGGCCGATTCCTCGATCGGCGCACGTTCCGATCGATCCGACGCAGGTGAAGAGATCGATCCTCTCGACCCCCAGGCGATGCGCAGGCTTGCGTCGCAGGACGCCTGGTTTACCCTCCGGGCGGTTGTCTGGCACGAATGTTGCCCAAAGTCCGCCATGCGCGTGATGCCGTCGCTTGGTCGCGAGGAACACCTTGTCACGCCGGCCGTGGGTGCATGATCCGACTATGAACCGCTCGTCGTCACTGCACGTGCTGGTAGCCCGCCTGCCGTGTCCAGATGAGGTGACGCCCTGATCCGATCGCCTCAAGCCCAGCGTCGCGCACTTCCCAGCATCATCGCGCGATGCCGTACCTACAGCCGACGAGACCCATGCACGCCAAAAACGCCAGTGCACCGACGAGCCGTTCGCCCGGTTCTTCCCAGGGGACGGGTCTGCATGGAATCCTCAATGATGATTTCCAGGTGTCCGGATTGGCCGGTATAGATACTGCACATGATCATCGATTGTCACGGCCACTACGACGGCGCCGGCGGAACTGCAGAAATACCGCGACGCGAGATCGCTGGACTCAAGATTCTGCGCACCGACCCGCGCCAGCGAACCTGCGGATCAGTGACGACCAGATCGCGAGAGCGCTCGAGGGAGCGCAGCTCAGGTTCCAGCGCGAGCGCGGTACCGATCTCACGATCTTTTCACCTCGCGCTTCCGCCATGGCGCATCATCGGCAACGAGACCACAAGCCTCAACTGGTCAGGGCATGCAACGATCTGATCCAGCGCGCTCTGCTCGCTCTATCCAGCCAATTTCGTCGGCGTGTGCCGGCTCCGCAGTCGCCCGGTCGTCGCGCCGGAAACAGTGCAGCGGAGCTGGAACGGTGCGTGAAGGAGCGGGATTCATCGGCTGCAAGTCTCAATCCCGACCCTTCGGGCGGACATTGGAGCTCACCGCCGCTCACTGACCGGCATTGGTATCCGCTTCCACGAAGATGGTCAGGCTCGATGTGCCTGCGATGGTGCACGTCAGCTCTCATCCAGCAATCGAACTTTCACGCGACCGGTGCGCACTACATCAATGCCGATACGACGGCCTTCATGCAGTTCCTGACCTCGGACCTGTTCAAAGGTTTCCCGATCTGCGGTTCATCATTCGCGCACGGGGGTGGAGCGATGCCCATACCACTGGGGCCGCTATCGAGGCCTGGCGCAGGACAGTGAAACGGCCGCCGTTGGGAAGGTTGCTCCTCAACAATGTGTTTTTCGATACCTGTGTCTATCACCTCGGGGATCGAAATTGCTGTAAAGAGTGGTGCCGATCGAGAACATCCTGTTCGGTTCCGAGATGGTAGGGGCGGTGAGGATCTGACCCTGAGACCGAGGAACTACTATGACGACGCCAAACGCTACCTCGATGCGCTATCGTTGGATGAGCCGAACCGCCGCAAAGGTCTTCGAGGGCAATGCCCGGCGCGTGTATCCACGGCTCAAGAGCCACATATAAGGAGTGATCGCAGACATGCCCTGACTCTCGTCGCTGATCGTTGCCTCTGATCCGGAAGCTCAGGCGGCATCCGTTACACGCGGCGCGAATTCATCAAGCGCGGTGATCGCCACCGGGGCGGTCGCTTCGGCCGCGAGCTTACGTGTCATGGCGGGCTGACTGGATGCAGTCGCAGGGCGTCGCTGTCGGGAGGAATCGAGCGACTGATCTCCCTCAACGTCAATGGTGAGGTTGCGCAGGGTCGATGTCGTTGCCGCAGGAAACACTTGCCATGACCTTGCGTTACAAGCTCGGCCTCACGGGCACGAAACTCGGTTGCGACCGGGCCGGTGCGGTGCGTGCGCGGTCATGCTCGACGACGTTGCGTCACTACTCGGTAGCTCCACACTCACGCACAGTGTCCGCGCGCGCAAGATCGTGACCATCGAGGGCTCGCGGGTCCTGGTGGCAGAGTTGCATCCCGCTGCAGCAGGCGTTCGTCGATGAGCTGGGGCCGCAGTGCGGCTTCTACGGGACAGGTGATGTCGGCGGTCGCGTTGCTCAAACGCAATCCGAAGCCTTCACGCGAGAAGAGGCGCGAGAATGGCGATGTCGGGGAATCCTGCCGTTGCGGCGCGTATGACAATTATCTGAACGCGGTCATGCGCGCGGCAGGGAGGCTGAGATGGCCTACAAACTCATCGGCAAGAACTTCACGCCCCATGACGTGGTCGCCAAGGTCACGGGCCAGAGCGAAGTACGCGGAAGACTTTCGCGCCGACGGGATGGTGTTCTGCCGCCTGCTGCTTGAGCCCGATGCCGCACGCGCGCGTGCGCCAATATCGATGCCTCTGAAGCGCTCAAGATGGACGGCGTGTTTCGGCGTACTGACGCCTGGACGACGTCACGCACGTCGCCGGATCCTTTCCGCCGATCCTGACCAGGGAACCGCGTTACATCGGCGAGCCGATTGTCGCCGTCGCCGCCGTCGATGAGACGACGGCGCAGGACGCTCATCGAAAGATCAAGGTGGATCTGGAGCCACTGCCGTTCACGGTGGATCCAGCTGCAGAGCCTTATTTCCCGGCGGTCCAGAACGCGCGCTACCGATGGCAACGTTGGCATGGTGTTTCCGCCGCCAATTCCCGCGACTCCGGTACAAACCTTCAAATGGACAGCCGGCTGATTTCGCCAAGGTGAATGAGGGACAGCTGCCGCTCGGCAAAGCCGTCGAGGAATGGTCGTACGGCGAAGTCGATGCTGGATTTGCGAAGTCAAGCTGGTCTACGACGAGATCCTTCGTGACTGCCGAGCATTTCGCATCACAGCATGGAACCGCGTTCGTGCATGGCCTACTGGCAGAACGGCAAGTGTTTCGTGCACGGCTCCTCACAGAGCCAGACCTTCATCATTCCGACCCTCGCGCAGTTGATCGGCATCAAGCCGGAAGAGGTGGTGCTGATCGCCGAATACTGCGGTGGCGGCTTCGGCTCGAAGGGCACGATGCCTATGCCGTCATGGCAATTCCGGCACTGCATGTCGAAGAAGACTCGGCAAGCCCGGTGATGATGCGCATCAGCCGTGCCGAGGAGTACTTCGTCGGCTCCGGCGCGCAGCGGATTCCAGGGGCGCATCAAGCTGGGGTTCCGCGCCGACGGCAGACTGCTTGCGGCCGATCTCTACATCGTCCAGGAGGGTGGCGCCGCACACCGGGTTCTGGGACTACCGCAATGCCGGTGACGCGGTCTCGCTCGTGTATCAACCGTTGGCCATGCGCTGGCGTGGCGTACCGGTGTCATGGCAACACGCCGACGCGCACCGCACAGCGCGGCCCCGGCTACAACCAGATCATGACCGCTGTCAGAGCCGCTCATCGATCGCGCAGCGCGTGAGCTCAGGCGTCGATCGCTTGCAGATGCGCACTCATCAACAATCCGTGAGAGCGGTTCGAAGTTCGGCAGGCCGGGGGCAGGCCGGTATCAAGCTGCTACCTGAAGGATGCACTCGACCAAGGGCGCGCAGCGTTTCAAATGGGATGAGACGCAAGAAGCTGAGTGGCAAGCGCAATGGCTCGCAAGTGACCGGTGTCGCCGTCGGGCAGGCGTATCCACCCGGCCGGTTTCTTCGGCTTCGACGGCCTGGTGCGCATCACGCCGGACGGCAAGCTCCACATTCACAACGGCGTCGGCAACCTCGGCACGCTTCTCGCACTCGGTCGACAGCCGCGAATCGCGGCCGAGGTGCTCGAAGTGCGACTGGGAGAACTGCATCCTCGAGCGTGGCGATCAGCCGCAGCACCTGCCCTGGAACATCGGGCAGTTCGGCAGCAACACTCGTACACACCATGAGCGCGCACGAATTACGTCGCCGCGATGGATGCCGCTGAGCGAAACTCAAGGAAATCGCCGCGAAGGATCTGGGTGGCAAGCCGGATGACTACGAGATCGACGGCACGAAGGTATTCGCAAGGCGAGTCCCTCGAAGCGTCTGACGTATGGTGCTGCCGCGCAGCGCGCTATCGATCTCGGCGGCAAGTTCGAGCGGCCAGCGAGATGCCGGAGGACATCAATCCGATCGACCAGGCATCGGTGACGGCGACTCTCAGGCACCGGACTCATCGGTGTGGCCAAAGACAACCTGCCGGTGGGCGGCAGTCGGCGGCTTTCATCGCCGCCTTCATCGAGATCGAGCTCGACCTCGAGACGGGACAGCACCGGATCATCGACTTCCTGAGCGTCGGCCGACTGCGGCACGCGTGATTCATCCAGCCGGTCTCGCGACTCAGCTCAAGGGCGGCTCGGTGCAGGGTTTGGAATGGCGATGCCTCGAGCACATGGTGTACGACCCGCAGAACGGATTGCCGGCGACCGTCGGTCTTCACCAGGCAGAAACCGGCCAGCGTATCTCGACGTGCCGCTCGAGATGCACACCGATGCGGTCGACAAGCCTGAACCGACCGGTCGCGCTCGGCACCAAGGGAGTCGGTGAGCGCACCCGCTCGGTACGCGCGGCAGCAACGCTTGCTGTGCGCGACTTCCGATGCGCTCGGCGGGCACGTGTTCAACCGCACGCCAGTGTCGCCGCGAGCATGATCGTGAACTTCAGCAGCGGGACGTGCCGCAGTCGCACAAGCCGCTGCAGATCAATCACGTTTTAGGGAGCGCGCAAATGTTGCGCGACATGATGCCGCAGTTCGAGCTCTATCCAGCCCGACACGCTGGAGAACGCGCTCAACCTGGCTAAGGAACTCGATGGCAGGGCTGGATCATGGCTGGCGGTTACGACAGCCTCGACTGGTTCAAGGACCGCGCCAAGCGCCCGGCGGCGGTGATCGACATCGGCGGGATCGCCGAGCCTCAAGGGGATTGCGCGAGACGCCGGAAGGGCTCGAAGTCGGCGCGCTCACGACGCTCTCCGGAGATCGCAGAACGACAAGACGGTGCTGGAGAAATACTCTCTGCTGGCCAGTCGCCGCGGGCCATGTCGCAAGTCCGCAGATCCGCAATGCCGGCACGCATCGGCGGAAACCTCTGCCGAGGACGCGCGCTGCTGGTACTACCGCTCCGGCGTGGATTGCTACCGCGCCGGCGGAACACTCGTGCTACGCAGATACGCCGCAGGGACAGAACCGCGAGACATTGCCTGTTCGGTGCGAGTCGTTGTCGTCGCGGTCTCACCATCCGATGTCGGCACGGCGTCGGTCGCGCTCGACTGCGCACATGGTCGTTCACTCGGCGTCGGGTGAGAAGGTCATTCCGGCGGAGGAATTCTTCATCGGGCCGGCCGCCGACATCACTCAAATGACGGTCGCTCAAGAGGGCGAGATCCTCACCGCGATTCGGTTCCCCAAGGAATGGGCGGGCGCCAAGTTCTACTTCGAGAAGGTCACCGACCGCAACACGTGGGACTTCGCGCTGGTGAGCGTTGCCGCGGCGATGATCCTCGAAGGCAATGTCATCAAGAAGGTTCGCCTCGCGTGCGGCGCGGTGGGTGCGTGCCGCGCAGGCTCAAGGCTGCGGAGGATGCGGTTATCGGGCAGCCCGAAGGATGCCGATATCGCGACGACTTGCTGGCAAGACCGCGGCGCAGGGCGCTACGCCGCTCAGCTTCAACCATTTCAAGATTCCGCTGATGGAAAACCTGGTGCGCCGCGCAATCCGCGATCGCCTAGCGCCATCACACCTGGTTCGCGTCAGTACTGATGTTTGGGGCCAGCGGGTCCTCGAAGGCGTCTCATGGGATCTGTTACCTGTCGCCGCGGGCATCGGTGCGGCTGTAATTATCGGTCACGGCTTACGTACGCGATGTTCCGTCACAAGCGTGCAGAGAGCGTCGCATCCGTACCGGGTGCGAATGATCACATCGAACGCCGCACGCCGCGATCGATCAGCTGTTTCACTGGCTGACTGCGCTTTGCATGCTCACCTTGCTGGCGACGGGCCTGATGCCCGTCGTTGGTATCAAGTTCGCCTGGGTAACGATTCACTGGATCACGGGCATTAACGTGCTCGTGCTCCTGGTGGTGTTTCACATCGTTCGTGCCTTGATCTGGCAGAGGCTGAGCGATATGGGGATAGCCGCTGCGCGATCTAGAAACGCCCGGGCGCCTAGCGGCAAGTACACGCTGGCGCAACGACTCATGCACGATGCCATGACGGCTGCAGTCGTCGCGCTCCTGATTACAGGCGTGCTGATGCTATTCAAAATCGACACTCCCCTCTGGAAGCGCAACCCGTACGTTTTCCGGAGCCGACACCTGGGGCTTCATCTACGTGCTGCATGGTTTTGGCGGCATTGCCTGGCTCTCTCCTCGTCATCGTGCACGTGTATTTCGCGCTCATTCCGGAAAATCGGATGTATCTGCGCGCGATGTTGAGCGGCTGGATGAATCGAGGTGATGCGCGCTGCCACGCCACGACCCCGAGCGTTGGCCGGCGCCGCGATGAGCTCTGTTGGACTCGCACAGCGTATCGAGTGGATCGAATCCGGTTACGAATACCTGCTGGCGTACGCGGCGCAGGGTCGCCGGGACGAGGGCGGGTCGAAGTTCGGAGCACGCTCGGGAAGATGCAGTCGGCGCTCGACGGACTCGGCGAAGAAATACAGAAAGTTTCGCCGCCGGCAGCCCAGGCACGGATGGAGCCGCCTTTTTCGAGGCAGCTGGCCGCGACGCTCGCACTGCGCACGGTGCGATCGCCCTGATCCTCAGCCGCCCGGTGATTCCTTCGCTGCTCATCGACAACCTCAACGCCTCGGATCCATCTCCAGTGCGGTGCTGACGGACCTGTTCCTGATCGACCATGGCACTGAAAGCGGTCTGAAAGCCGCGCACCTAGGTGCAAGGTCATCCGTAATTGAGCGGAGTGGTGACGATGGAGTTAACCGATGCCTTCAGCCGATTCGAGTTCGCTGGATGGGAGCGCGTGGCGTCCGTTATGATGCGGCGTGGAGCAGGCTGACCAGGCTTTTCGTTCCGCCGTTGCTCGACGCGCTGAGGCTGCGGCCCGGCGCATGGCTGCTCGACGTCGCATGTGGGCCCGGTTATCTGGCGGAAGCAGCTCGTCGGCGTGGCGCGATGGCCATCGGCGTGGATTTCTCCCCGACAATGGTGGCAATCGCCGCGCGCTCCAATCCGAAACTGCAGTTTCATACGGGCGATCGCTCAGGCACTGCAATACGAGAGCCAATCGTTCGATGCGGTGGCGATGAACTTCGGCGTCTTGCATCTGGCCGCACCGGAGCTTGCGTTTGCCGAGGCCGCACGTGTGCTGCGACCGCGTGGCCGTTATGCCTTCACACTGTGGGCGGGCCGGAGCAGAGCCTGGCATGAAGATCGTCCGCAGATGCGATCGCGGCGCACGCAGATATGAACGTGAAACTGCCCGAGGGGCCTGCCTATTTCTCATACGAGAGTGCCGCGGAATGTTCGCCGGCGTTGCAGCGCGCGGGTTTCGACGTGGATACGCTGGAATTCAAAACAATTACGGCCGAATGGGCCGTTCCGCGTGCCGAGTTCGTATTCGAAGCCGAGCGTGATGCAGGCGTTCGCGTCGCGGCCCTGCTGGCCGCACAACACTAGCACGACCCTGAATGCCATTCGCGATGCCGTCGTCGTTGCAGCAGCAGCCTATGCGCGCGGGGATGGCGTTCCTGTTGCCGTTTGCCGCGCACGTCGTGGCGGTGAGCGTCACCTGATTCGCGAAGCAGCTGACCTGATTCGGCGCTAGTCAGTGCGCTCGAGATTGTGCGCAAGTCGCTGCTGCAAATTTCTTCAGGTCGATCCTCATGTACCGAGCCCTTGCCGGCGAGATCCAGGGCATGCGCGGCCGCAGTGCCCATGGCGATGCACGGGCCCATCACACGAATCGCTGAGAGCGCGTGCGAATCGGCGTCCACGCACCGGCCGGATGCCACGATGTTGTCTGCATCCTTCGGCACCATGCAGCCGAGCGGTATGTAATACACGTGTCCATCCTTGAAACGCTCCCAGTGCACCAACTCCTTGGTGTCGTGCAGCTCGACGTACCACGAACAGCGGGCCGCGGCGTCGGGCGGGCGATCAGTCTTGCTGGATGTCATCGAGCGTCAGTTGCTGGCGGCTCACAATCCAGCGCGTTTGCCTGAGTCCGGGTTGCCGTACACGCGTACGCGCGCGTTGCGCAAAGATGCGCGGGAACTCCGCCTTGAGAAAGCGAATGATGTTGTCCGCCTGGCGACGGCCTTCGAACACCATATTGGCGGACTTCGCCGGATCGAAGGCGTTTCGATGTGGCTGATATTCGCGAGCATGAAGTTCTTGCCGGGAAAGTGCATGAGCCAGCCATCGTGGCGCACCAGCGCCGTACTCTTTGCCCTTCGAGATCAGGCGCGCGTGCACCTCCTTCATATCGAGCTCGGCAACGGTGCCAAGATCGTAGTTCTCGATCAGGAAGTTCAGCGTTCCGTAGACGTGTCCCCGGGCTCGCGAACTTCAAGGCCTGCCTCGTAGCTGAGGCTGGCATCGCCCGATGAATCGATATAGCCGTTCGCTTTGACCCGCACCGCGCCGAAGCGCGTGGCGAACTCCACGTGCTGCACGCGCCGATCGCTGAAAGCGACGTCGGTCAGCACAGCGCCGACGATTGCGTGAATGCCGGCAGCCTCGACCTTGCTCTCCATCCAGCGCGCCAGGCGCACCTCGTCATACTGGAAAGTGACCGTCGAATGATGATGTCGAAGCAACGAGCCTTCTGCAGTGAGCTCGCGAATCAGGTCGTCCGCAATGCCGTGCGTGATCTGGTAGGCGTTGGGCCCGTGCGTGTACAGGCCAATCAGCGTGCCGATGATCGACCCGATCGCCTGGCCACCGAGTGAGGGCGCGCCATCCACCAGTACGACCTTGCGACCAAGCTTTTGCCGCTTCGAGCGCCGCCGAAACACCGGAGATACTCGGCTCCCAGGACGCAGATGTCAGCTTCGACCGTTTTGATGGCGCGGCCGGCGGGCCGACGAATGGTGCGAGTCGGAATCGTATCTGGCATCAGGAAAGCTCAGCTGCGGTGTTAGACGATCGTAGCCGATCAGTCGGTGTCACGGGTCACGAGTACCGCGCCAGTGGACATCGGTTGAACGGTGCGTTGGTAGATGGAAAGGTAACCACGCGCCTTCGGCAACACTCGGTTCACCAAGTTTCGCACGTCGCTCAGCGAGTTCCGCCGCGGGTACTTCGAGCCCAGGCTGTGCCGGTCGACATCGATGCTGATGCGATCGCCATTCTGCACCAGCGAGATTGGCCCACCGACGGCCGACTCCGGCGAAACTTCGGCGATCGTGAGCCCCTTGTTGCAGAGACCGGAAAGCTGGCCGTCGGAGACGAACGCCACCTCGTTCTGTAGACCGGCGGAGTCGAGCGCGAACACGACCATCGAAGCAGGCCCGCCATGCCGGGGCCGCCGCCGGTCCCATGCCGCGCACGCACCAGCACGCGCCCGGAACGGACCGCACCACTTTCGATCGCACGCATGGCCTGGTTGCCATCGTCATAGACGATCGCGGGCCCTGAAACCGGACGTGCGACTGCGCGTCGCGCACTCCGAGCTTCACGATCGCTCTCGGGCGCGAGTGAGCCGCGCAGGATCACGATTGGGGCTTCATTGGAGAAGGCGCGGGCAGGCGGGCGAATGACCTCCGGGTTGCCCACAATGAACGCCCGCGAGATTCTCCGCGACGCTACGCCCGGTCACTGTCATCACGCCCGTGTCGAGTGTTTTCTTCGAGCTGCTTCATCAGCGCTCGAGCACCGCCGGCCGCCTCGAAGGCTTCGATCGTGATCGCGGACCGTTTGGGCGCACGGCGCTGAGTACCGGAATCTCGCGTCCCGAGGTCGTTGAACATCTGGAACACATCGAGATCGACTCCAGCTTCGACGGCCGTGGCCTGAAGATGCTTGATGCAGTTGATCGAGCCGCTGACGCTGAGCACAGCGGCCACCGCATTGTGAAATGCGCCCGGGGTGAGGATGTCCCGTGGCTTGAGATCTTCGAGCACCATCTCGACGATGCGTGTGCCCGAGCGGCGCGCGTTGTCGAACATCTTCGGGCTGTTGGCAAGCACCGGTGCGCTGCCGGGCAGGCTCATGCCGAGCGCCTCGCAGACCACGTGCATCGAATTTGCGGTTGCCATGCCCGAGCACACGCCGGGCCCGCGGATCGCGTTGATCGCTCATGTCACGCAGCTGCTGACGCGAGAGTTTTCCGAACGCGGTCTGCACCGAGCCCAGGAAGACATCCTCGATGTCGACGTGCTTGCCCTGAAATTCACCGCTCGGCTGGTAGCCGCACACGACGAGGATGGTCGGGATATTGAACCGCCCCGCAGCCATGAGATGAGCGGGCGGGGTTTTGTCGCAGGACGAAAGGCAGATCATGCCATCGAGCTGCGCCCCTCGACCGCGATCTCCATGTCATTCACGATCAGGTCCCGCGACGCGAGAATGTAGCCGCCGCTGCAGCCCGCGACCGATGATGAAGTCACTCGGGGCCGCGGTGCGAATCTCGAACGGCAGGCCACCCGCTGCGCGAATCGCCTCCTTGACCACCGTGGCGATGCCATCCAGGTGGCTGAAGCAGATCGCCAGCTCCGAGGAGCTGTTCACGACTGCGATCTTGGGCTTTTGCATGTCCGCATCGGAGAGCCCGAGGCGCTTTCCACTGCGCACGCCGCACCGCCTCGCGAGGCGAAGCCAGGTTCGTAGTTGCTGCGCAGTGTTTTCTTCATCGTGGTGTTCGATGGGTCGACGGGGAATGTTAGCGTCGGCCGAGGAGCGATAGAACACGCCATCCGGCGCGATCAGCGTTCTGTTTTCACGAAAAATGGACTCCAGTCAGCGGGCGCCGTGGCCCATGGCGGGAGGGGTTGGGTACTCGCCTTGAGGAAGGTCACCAGCTCACGGACCGCCGGGCGGCTCATCTTCACGCTCGGCACCAGCACCTTGAGCCAGAACACCGCCAGTGGGAACTCTTCCAGCAGCGGCAGCGAGGCGGGCAGCCTTCAGGATCGTCCTCTACGAGGTAACGAGGTAGCAGCCGCGATCCCCAGGCCCTGGCGTGTCGCCTCGCGCAACACGCGTCCGTCATTGACGTGAAAGCGCGAGTGCACTTCGACGCTCAAGGGTCCTCGCGGACTGTCGAACAACCAGGTATTGCCGAGCAGGACCGAGGTCAGGCAGTTGTGATCGGTCAGCTCGCTGGGATGCTCGGGCTCCCGCTTGCCGTGCATATACGTCGGCGCGCAGCACAGGGCCTGAGGATATGCGCACAGTGGCACATCCACGACGCCCGGGTAGGAGACCGGTCGCGCGCCCACCACGGAGATCGAATCCCTTCCTCCAGCGGGTTGACCGATCGATCCATCAACACGATATCGAGGCTCACCGCGGGATTGCGCGCCTGGAAGTCGCTGAACACTTTGCCGAGATACAGAGACGTCACCTGTCGTCGGAGCCTTGATCCTGAGGTGCCCCTCGATACCGCGAGACGTGGCAGTTGAGCCGCGGATCGTTTCCTCGAGCTCTGCTACCAGCCGCATGAAGCGCGGGATCAGCTGCTCACCGGCGGCTGTGAGCGTCAGTCCGCGCGTGGAGCGAACGATCAGCTCGGTGCCGACCTGCTCCTCGAGCCGAGTGATTCGTTTGGTGATCACGGAAGGCGCAACGCCAGAGTTCACGCGCGGCGCCCGAGAAACTGCCGACTCGAGCGACGAGCAGAAACGCGTGTGATGTGCAGGAGTGTGTTGATGTTGTTCTCGTACCGAGAAAGCTGATCGCGTCTTTTGTGCGATTCTCTCGTCCGTTATTCAGTGCTACTACCGTCTTTTTGAAAATGAATTCAAGCCGTTAGAAATCCATTAGCCAAAGGGGGCGCTATGGTCATTTCCGGTATGAGTGGGCAATTCAAGCGCACTAACCACACGATCGACATTGTTACCGCAACGACCTTTGTTGTGGCGGCGCTGGGACTTGCAGCTCCCGCGGTTGCTCAGCAGGCGCAGGTGTCGGCGCAAAGCGGGGCTCTCGAGGAGGTCGTAGTTACGGCGCAGTTCCGCAATGAAAGCCTGCAGGATACCCCAATTGCCATTTCCGCCTTCACTGGGGAGAACCTCGAAGCCCGGGGAATCTACAGTGTCACGGATCTGGACCAGTTCGTGCCGAACACCGTCATCGCGCCGCTGGGTGCGGGCTGGGGCTCGACGATGGCGGCGTTCATCCGGGGAGTTGGCCTCGGCGACAACATCCTCTCGTTCGAGCCTGGCGTGCCCATCTACGTGGACGATGTGTACAACGGCCGTCCCCAGGGCGCGATCTTCGATCTGCTCGACCTCGAGCGGGTCGAGATCCTGCGTGGCCCACAGGGAACACTCTTCGGCAAGAACGCGGTCGGCGGGACAGTGCGGTTGATCTCAAGAAACCTCAAGGTGACGGCACGGGTTCGCTCAGCGCGACGATCGGGAGCTACCACAGGCTCGATGCGCGCGGCTTCATGGATGTCTCGTCTGATCCCGGACAAGGCCTTTGCGCGCTTCTCCTTCTCCAGCAAGTCGGCCGACGGTTTCTTCAAGGTACTCGACTATGAGTGCGTCAACGGCGCGGGTCGCTCGGCACAGGCGGACCCGGCCTCCCGGACCCGGACCGTATGGTGTACCGGGAGGGTATCCGGGCGGACTGTCCGGTATCGCACTGGGCTCGATGAAGGCTCCCGGAACGAGCTGCGTAGTAGATACGCTGCAGGATGAGAACGTGCAATCGGGTCGGGCCGCATTTCGATTCCTGTTCAGCGAAAACTTCGAGCTCAACCTCATCGGCGACATCACGGAGCAGCGGCAGAAGGGCCCCGGCGACAAGTACACGATCATCGACGGCACCGAACGGCCTGAACGGATTCTGGGGCGCAGTCTTTGCGTCTCCAGTGTTTGGTGCCGGGATGAGCTATGACGATCGGTTTGTGACCAACAGCCTGTACTCAAACTACAGCCGTTACGATGATCCGCTGGAGCATCGCCTGGTGCCGAACATCAACAATCTCCAGCACTGGGGCGTGTCAGCCACTCTCGAGTGGAAGCTGAGCGACGCGCTCAGCCTCAAGTCGATCACGGCCTATCGTGACTGGTGGAACAACTTCGGTCGCGACTCCGATGGCACGCCGTTGCCGAACAATGCCACTTACGATGAGAGCAAGCATCGGCAGTTCACGCAGGAGATTCAGCTGACGGGCACGGGTGGGAAGCTCGATTGGGCGGCCGGCGCCTTCTACTACGACGCCCACGATTCGAACCAGGGCTTCGATTTCCTGTACCCGACGATCATCTACCAGAACGATTCGTTCGATCGCGCAGGACACGACGAACTGGGCAGTGTTCGCGCAAGGGACCTTCCACGCCACCGACCAGTTTTCATTCACGCTCGGCGCTCGCTATACCGACGACCAGAAGGACGCGACCATCTACCGGGCGAATTTCTTCGGTACCGTCATCATCGACGACCAGTTCGTGCCAACCCCGACGACCAACACGGACTACACCGTCTCGGTCGACTACAAGTGGTCGGACGAATTGATGACCTACCTCAAGCTATGCGACCGGGTTTAAAGGCGGCGGCTTCCAGCTCCGCGCCCGGCCAACCCACTTGCAGACGGATCCGTTCGACCCGGAATATCTGAAAACTCCTGAGCTCGGAGCGAAATCGGAGTTCGCACAGCGGCGCGTACGCTTGAATGGTGCGGTGTTCGTCTCCCGCTATGAGGATCAGCAAACGTTCGCGCAGCAGCTTGACTCCTCGGGTCAAAACTGGTTCCGGGAGATCAATGCGGGCAAAGCCGACATGTGGGGCGTCGAGCTCGAACTGCTGGCGGAGCCGGTGCCAAACCTTCGCATCGAAGGGTCTTTCGGCTATTTGGACTACAAGCTGGTCGACAACCAGGGCAACACGCTGCTGTTCGAAGGCGATGGCTGCGACGGCGAACGGTGTTATCTCCTCGCGCACGCCGAAGTACACGGGTGCCATCGGCATGCAGTACGGCTTCGGAATGGCGGAGGGCGGCCTCGATTACGCCGCGCATCGATGCCGCTATCATCAATCGGAGATCTTCTTCACCACCAACAACCAGGGCCCGCAGGATGCGTACACGATCCTGAATGCACGGTTGCAGTGGATTCACCGGATGATCTCTGGAACGTAGCGCTCTACGGCCAGAACCTGACCAACGAAGGGTATTTCAACGGCAAGTTGAGCCTGGTCGGCTTCTTCGGGCGTGAGCAGGGCAATCCCGGCACACCACGGACCTGGGGTCTCATGTTCACGCGCAACTTCCAGTAGCCAGCACGAAGTCCCACGAGAGCGACGCACCGCGCAGGGGTGCGTCGCTCTCGTTTAGGATGCTGGAATTCGCGGCACCCTCGCCGCATTGACCGGCGGCACGTGGCTCAAACAGATACCGGGTCGAAGGCTGCGCTCCTCGCGCCACCGAGGTGAAGTTCACACCGGTCTACCGCAACTATGTGCTTGCGGTCCTGTTCCTCGGCTGACGCCGTCAATGTCATGGACCGCTCGGTTCTGGGCGTCCTCGTCGAGTCGATCAAGCACGAGTTCGGCGCCAGCGACACCATGCTGGGGGCTCCTGGGTGGCATCGCGTTCGCCCTTTCTATGCCACGTTCGGCATCCCATCGCGGCGTGGGCCGACCGTTCCAGTCGCCGCAACGTGCTCTGCCCTGGCGGTGCTGATGTGGTCGGTCATGACGGCGTTCTGCGGCCTTGCCACTACGTTCTGGTGGTTGCTGCTGGCGCGCATCGGGACTGCGATCGGCGAAGCGGGCGGCACGCCGCCCTCGCACTCGCTGATTTCAGATTATTTCTCGCTGCGACGGCGTGCGACGGCGCTTCCTCTATGCCTTGGGCGTTCCATTCGGCGCCATGGTCGGGAGCTATGCGGGTGGATGGCTCAACGAGCTCTACGGATGGCGGCGAGGCCTTCATCCTGGTTGCGCTTCCAGGCGTGCTGGTAGCGTTGCTGGTGCGCTTCACCATCGTGGAGCCGCCACGCGGCCATGCGGATCGAGTGGCTTCGTCAGTCGCAGATGCGCGCGCGCCTCGCATTCCGGATGTGCTTCGATATCTCTGGAGTCTGCGCTCGTTCCGGCACCCGTGCCTTGCGGCCGGCTTGCATTTCGTTTGTCTGGTACGCCGGCAGCACCTGGAATGCCCCGTTCCTGATGCGCTCGCACGGCATGAACAGTGGCCAGGCGGGAACCTGGCTCGCGGTGTTTGCCGCCATTGGTGCAATTGGTACGTTTGCCGGCGGAATGCTCGCCGACCGGCTCAGCGTGCTCAAGGGTGACCGGCGCTGGTACATGTGGGTGCCGGGCTATGCGACGCTCATCATGGTGCCGTTTCAGTTCTTCTCCTACCTCGGTTCCGAGCTGTCGTTCGTGATCTCCTCCTTTTGCGTGATGACCATCCTGGCGTCGTTCTTTTTGGGCCGTCGTTCGCGATGGCACAATCCCTCGCCACACTGCGCATGCGCGCGATCTCCACCTCGCTGATGCTCTTCATCCAGACGCTGATCGGGCTGGGGCTTGGTCCCTTCTTCGTAGGAGTGATCAGTGACCACCCGCATCCCACTGCCGGCGATCAGTCGCTCGCGTATGGACTCGTGATCGTGGGTCTGGTCAACGTGTGGGCGGCGGTCCACTATTTTCGCGGTGCGCGCTCGCTGCGTGAGGATCTCGCCACCAGCGAACACCTGGCCCGCGCCGCGACCTGAGCTTCGAGGTCAGGGGCCGCTCCAGATCGAATGCGGCACGAGTGCGTGACCTTCGAACAGGGCGCGGGCAGTTCGCAGTATTCCCGATCGGCCGACCTTGAAGTCGGCTCCTTCTCCCGAGATTTCCAGCGTGACGGTGAATTCACCACTCGGATGCTCGACTGAAAGATGAGCGGTCGCCCCGTGGGCCTTTTCGCAATGCCGGTTGCTACCGACCCGGGCAGCACGCAAGCTGTTGCAACACTTACGGCGCCGAGCACTCCAATCGCGGCGTGACATCGATGCGGAATGAACGTGCGCGTGCACACGTGTCCCCCGGCGCGAGGCGGCGCGATCAAGGTCATCTTCGGCACGACCTTGTCGCGCACGTCGCCGAGGCCCATCAGCGGACCGACGGCGAGCGCGCAGCTGTTCGAGGCGCTGCTTGAATTCGCGGTCGGCATCGAGGTCCTGCGGGGACTCGTACCCCGTCTTGCCAAGTGCTGCGGCGGGGATCACCACCACAGGCATGCCGTTGTCGATGCACGTGACTTCGATTCCCGCCACGACATCGCGCGGGTTTCCGGTCGGCAGGAGTGATTCGCACACAGACCCGGCGGTGTCGCGAAAGTCGATCTCGATCGGCGCTGCGGTTCCCGGCACACCGGCAATCGCCGTGTTGCCGTCATAGCGCACGGTGCCTCCGCGGCGTCTGCACGGTGGCGACCGCGAGATTGCCGGTGTTCACCATATAGATCGCAACCTGCGTCGTGGGATCGCGCGCGGCGACCAGCCCTTTTTCGATCGCGAACGGCCCGACGGCTGCGAGCATGCGTTGCCGCAGTTGGGGCTGACGTCGACCAGAGCCTTTTCAATCGAGACCTGGGCGAACAGGTAATCGACATCGACATCGGGTCGAGTGGACTTTGACACGATGGCGACCTTGCTGGTGAGCGGCTCCGCGCCACCGACACCGTCGATCTGCCGGGGATCGGGCGAGCCCATGACTGCCAGCAAGACACGATCACGCAGCGCGGTGTCGGCGGGCAGGTCGGTTGCCAGGAAGAACGGGCCTTTCGACGTCCCGCCGCGCATCAGCGTGCAGGGAATGGCCGTCTGTCGAAGCTTCGACATTGCGCCGATCAGCGGTACTCGAGACCAAGCGCGGCGAGTTTCTCGCGCATCTTGTACAGGTCGAGCCCGAGCTCGCCCGCCGCGAGGCGCTTGCGCTTCTCTTCTTCGGCGGCGATGCGCTGGCGGGCAGCCTCCGCGACTTTGGTGGCTGCGGCGCGGCTCACGGCCACAACTCCATCATCGTCGGCCACGATGACATCGCCTGGCTCCACGCGTTGGCCCGCACAGATGATCGGCGTATTGACGGAGCCAAGGCTGGCCTTGACCGTGCCTTGCGCCCAGGATGGCCTTGCTCCAAACCGGAAACTTCATCTGCGTGAGCGTCGCTACGTCGCGCACGCCCGCATCCATGATGAGTCCCTTGCCGCCGCGCGCCGGAGCGATGTTGCCAGCAGGTCGCCGAAGTAACCGTCCGAGCATGGAGAGCTCGGCGCGACCACCAGGACGTCGCCCGGTTTGCACACCTCGAGTGCGACATGAATCATCCAGTTATCGCCAGGCGGGACGAGTACCGTCACGGCCGTGCCGCCCAGTGAAGCGCCGGCGTAGATCGGCCGCATGTATGCGGCGCAGCAGACCGGTTCGGCCTTGCGCCCGTGCACGGTGGCCACGCCATATTCGCCCAGCGCCTGAACGACACCGGGATCGGGACGCGCGATTTCGCGCACTACCACATGCTTGTTAATGGGATATCACCTCGCGGACAGGAATTTCGAGCCGACCTCATGAACGCGCAAAGTATAATGCGTCGCAATCGTGGCAGACATCCCGCGCAATATGACGGCGATCGAGATCGCCGAACCCGGAGGGCCAGAAGTCCTGCGCGCCGTGCAGCGACCCGTTCCCGCAGTGGGACCGGGCGAAGTGCTGATCCGCGTCGCCGCGGCCGGCGTGAATCGACCGGACATCCTGCAGAGGACAGGGCGCTACGCGCCGCCTGCGGGGATCACCGATATTCCGGGTCTCGAGGTCTCCGGTGAAATCGTCGACTGTGGCGCGGGCGTCACTGCGCTGCCACGCGGCGCAGCCGTTTGCGCGCTGTTGGCGGGCGGGGGCTACGCGGAATATGCCGTCGCGCCCGAGGTGCAGTGCCTGCCAATTCCGGAGGGCATCGGCGTGCACGAAGCCGCGGCGCTCCCGGAAACGTTCTTTACGGTGTATCACAACGTCTTTGAGCGCGCGCTGCGCGCCGGCGAGACATTGCTCGTTCATGGCGGTTCGAGCGGCATCGGCACAACCGCAATCAAACTGGCAAAGGCATTTGATGCGCGTGTCATCGTCACTGCCGGCAGCGACGAAAAGTGCGCAGCGTGTGTCGCCCTGGGAGCCGAGCGTGCCATTAACTACCGTACTGAGGATTTTGTCCTGGCGGTGAAAGAGGCCACCGCAGGCCGCGGCGCCGATGTCATTCTCGATATGGTTGGCGCGGCCTATCTTGCCCGGAACATCGCGGCAGCGGCGATCGAGGGACGAATCGCCCTGATCGCGACGCTCGGCGGGCACGAGGCGCAGCTCGATCTGCGTTACCTGTTTCAGAAGCGTCTGAGTCTGATGGCCTCCACATTGCGCCCGCAATCCGTCGAGCAGAAGGGACGGCTCGCCCAAGCGCTGCGCTCGCGCGTTTGGCCGTTGTTTGCCAGCCATGAACTGCAGCCGCCGATTCATGCTCGGTTCCCGCTCGTCGATGCCCGGCGGGCGCATGAGCTGATGGAATCGAGCCAACATATCGGCAAGATCCTGCTCGACGTGCTCTGATCGAAAGCCCGAGTTCCCGCAAGGAGATGTAATGAGACAGTTCGTCGCGCGACTGGCGGCCGCACTCGTGATCGCATCAGCCGGAAGTCGCCGCGCGCGCGCAGGAGGCGAAGCACGCGATCACGCATGAAGACCTGTGGCTGATGAAGCGCGTGGGTGCTCCGGTAGCGAGCCGGACGGCAAGTGGGTGGTCTTCCTGGTGAACGAGCCAGCATACGATGACAAGGAGAAGGCCGCCGATCTGTGGATCGTTCCGGGCGATGGCAGCGCCGAGCCGCGACGGCTCACATCCAACAAGGCGCGCGAGAACGATGTTGCCTGGAGTGCGGACAGTCGACGGATTGCCTTCTCGACCAAGCGGGACGGCGATGAAGTGGAGCAGATCTACGTCCTCGACGTCGCAGCCGGAGGCGAGGCCGCGCGGGTGACCAACGTCTCGACCGGCGCGCGCTCGCCTCAGTTCTCACCCGACGGCTCGCGGCTGCTTTTTGTCAGCACCGTCTATGCCGGCGCAATGACCGACCAGGATAACAAGCGTATTGCGGAGGAGCACAAGGCACGCAAGTACGAAGCGCGGGTCTATGACACGTTCCCGATTCGCCACTGGGACCAGTGGCTGGAGCCGGAGCTCCAGTCGCACGTGCTGGTGCAGTCCTTGCAACCGGGCGCCGAGGCGAAGGATCTGCTCGCGGGTTCGAAGCTGGTGACATCGGCGGGGTTCGCGGGCCGTCGCACGGATTCGGGCGAGGAACTTGACGCAATCTGGGCGCCGGATGGGCGCAGCATCGTTTTCGTTGCCAGCAATGACCTCAATGCTGCGGCGTATGCATTCACGCACTCATCGCTTTTCCGGGTGGATGTCGATGGGGGTGAGCCTCAGCAGCTCACGCCTGCGAACGGCTCGTGGAGCGATCCGCAATTCGCTCCTGACGGCGGCACGCTTTACGGACTCTTCGAGCCAGACAACGGCACGATCTACAGCCTGAGTCGCGTCGCTTCAGTCGGATGGCCGCAGGGCGGCGCTGCCAGGATCGTGAGTCCTGGCCTGGATCGCTCTGTCTCCAGTTTCGACATCGCGCCCGACGGTCGGGAAATCTTTGCGCTCGCCGAGGATGCCGGCCACGAAAAGCTGTACGTAATGCCCGCATCCGGGGTGCCGCACGCCTGGCCTACCCAATGTCGAGCGGTGCGTATTCGAGATCTCAGCATTGCCTCGCAGGCTGCCGAACCGCGCCTATTCGCGAACTGGGAGAGCTCGACCTCGCCGGCCGAAATTGTGAGGCTCGATCCCGTGGCGGGCCGGCATGGTCGCGCTCAGCAGTTTCAACGCTGCGAGCGCTGCGCAGATCGACTGGCAGCCGGTACGCGAGTTTTCATTTACCAGTCGTCGCGGCCGTCAAATTCATAACATGCTCGTTCTGCCGCCGGCCTTCGATGCGGATAAGAAGTACCCGCTGTTCGTCGTGATCCACGGCGGGCCGCACTCGATGTGGCGTGACCAGTTCGTGCTGCGCTGGAATTACCATCTGCTCGCGGCACCCGGCTATGTAGTCCTGCTGACGAACTACACCGGGTCGACCGGATTTGGGGAAAAGTTCGCGCAGGCCATTCAGGGCGATCCACTAAAGACGCCCGGCGATGAAATCAATCAGGCCGCCGATGAGGCCATCAAGCGCTTCGCTTTCATCGACGGCTCACAGCAGTGCCGGCGGCGCGAGTTACGGTGGCCATCTTTCCAATTGGCTGCAAGCGAGCACGACGCGCTATCGGTGTCTCATCAGCCACGCCGGCCTGATCAATCTGGAATCCCAATACGGGACGAGCGATACCGTCTATGGCCGCGAAGTCATGAATGGGGGCCGCCCTGGGAACAGGGCGCGGTCTGGCGCCAGCAGAACCCGATCTCGTTACGCCGCGCGCTTCAAGACGCCGGCGCTGGTGACAGTGGGTGAGCATGACTACCGTGTGCCGCTCAACAATGCGATCGAGTACTGGACTGTCCTTCAGCGCCAGAAGGTACCGAGCCGCTTCATCATCTTCCCGGATGAGAACCACTGGATACTCAAGGGCGAGGACAGTCGCTACTTCTATCAGGAAGTGCAGGCGTGGCTGGCGCGCTGGCTCAAGGAGAGTTGAAACATGCGTATCGCAACTGGCATGCGATTGCTGATTGGAGCGGCCCTGCTCGCAGCAGGTGAGCTCAGCGCGGCGGCGATGCCCGCCTGTTTCACGACCGCGCCGGACTCCTCGGGAGTCGGCGATCTGCACCTGTTGTCGGCCGATCCGCTGACAGTCGGCAATATCGGCACCATGCACATCGTGCAGGCCAGTGCATTCTTTCGTGATCGCGATCTCACCAGCATCAGCGTGGACCTCACCGCGCCCGGCAGCCAGACACTGATGTCTTTCACGTTCGTGGACGCCGCCAACTACGAGATTCTCAGCAACCTGACGGCGCATGTGGGCAGCGATACCACCAATCCGGCGACGCGCGCCTATCTCGTGAGGCATCGCTACTGCGTGCGCGGCGGGCAGTTGCTCACGTCTCCGCAGTCTGATGAAGCGGAGCTGAAGGCGGCCCAGGATGCGCTCGAGGTGCTGCGCAAGCTCCTGGCGCTCAACCGTACGCTTCCGGAGGTAAAAGTGGCCGTCATCGGGCCCGCGCCCGCTCGCGGTGGCTAGTGGTCGGAATGCCAGTCGCCGTGGCTGGCGAAGATGGTTGCGCCGGTTCTTGGTTTTTGTGCCACCTTCAAGGTGAAACCACCGAGGTGGAGCGGAGTTCAACCACTCTTTTGTATTGAGGCGCGATCCCAATATCTCGCCGCGGGGTTTCTCTGCCCGAACCATCGGTTACACTTCGCGCCCTCGATCCGCTCGGGGGATCGGGGCTTGTGACAACAAGTGCTTAAGAGCGAAAAGCCCCCCGAGGGGCTTTTTGTTGTCTATTCGATGGGCCCTCGGGCCCATTTTTTCTTGGCGGTCCGATGCGCGACGAGCTGATCCGCCTGCTGCAGCCGACCGTCGAGGCTCTCGGCTACGAGCTGGTCGAGATCGAGCATGCGCACGCGGGCGAGGGCGCACTGGTGCGGGTGTATATCGACGCGCCGGACGGAATAGGGGCTCGAGGATTGCGAGCGGGTCAGTCACGCGGTAAGCGATGCGCTCGACGCGCAGGATCCGATCCCGGGACATTACCGGCTCGAGGTGTCTTCGCCGGGGCTGGATCGGGTACTCAGAACACCCGGAGCACTTTGCCCGGTTCGTGGGCAGCAAGGTCAAGGTGCAGCTCGCTCTGCCCATCGAGGGACGCCGGCGATTCACCGGGGCGTTGCTCGCGGCGGGCGATGAGGGTGTGACGCTCGAGGTGGATGGTTCGCCGGTGCTGCTGGCCTACCAGCAGATCCAGAAAGCGCGGCTGGTGCCGATGCTGTGAGTTGCAGAGGTTTGTGACGATGAACAAGGAAATCCTGATGGTTGTCGATGCCGTCTCCAACGAGAAGGGTGTCGACAAGGAAATCATCTTTGAGGCGCTCGAAGCGGCTCTGGCGTCAGCTACTCGCAAGAAGCACGGCGAGGATATGGATGCGCGCGTGGCGATCGACCGCAAGACCGGCGACTACGACACGTTCCGCCGCTGGAAGGTGTTCGCCGACGATTCCACCGAACTGGAATTTCCAGAGCGCGAGCTGAGGCTCGAGGATGCAGCCGATATCAGGACCGATGCGCAGCCGGGCGAATTCGTCGAGGTTCCAATGGAGTCGGTCGCCTTCGGCCGCATCGCTGCGCAGACCGCCAAGCAGGTCATCGTGCAGAAAGTGCGCGAGGCCGAGCGCGCCCAGGTAGTCGAAGAGTACAAGGACCGTGTCGGTACGCTGGTGAGCGGTATCGTCAAACGCGTTGACCGCAACGGTGTGTTCGTGGACCTCGGCGGTAACGCCGAGGGCTTTATTGCCCGCGACGAGCTGATTCCGCGCGAGCCGGTGCGCTCGCAGGATCGCATCAAGGCCTTCCTGCGCGACGTGCGCTCCGAGCCACGCGGCCCGCAGCTGTTCCTGACGCGCACCGCGCCCGAATTCCCTGATCGAGCTCTTCAAGCTCGAGGTTCCCGAAGTCGGCCAGGGGCTCATCCAGATCCTGGGAGCTGCCCGCGATCCGGGCGTGCGCGCCAAGATCGCGGTGAAGACCAATGATCCACGGATCGATCCGGTTGGCGCCTGCGTCGGCATGCGCGGTTCACGAGTACAGGCGGTGTCGAACGAAATCGCCGGCGAGCGCGTCGATATCATCCCCTGGGATGACAATGCGGCGCAGTTCGTCATCAACGCGATGTCCCCGGCCGAGGTCCAGTCGATCGTCGTGGATGAAGACTCGCACAGCATCGACATTGCGGTGGCCGAGGACCGGCTCTCGCAGGCCATCGGTCGCGGTGGTCAGAACATCCGCCTTGCCAGCGAGCTCACCGGCTGGGAACTCAACGTGATGACCGAGACCGCAGCCGAGGCCAAGAGCGAGTCCGAAACGCGCGAGCTCAAGGAAACCTTCATGAAGCAGCTGGACGTGGGCGAAGACGTCGCCACGATCCTGGTGCAGGAAGGCTTCTCGACCATCGAAGAGGTCGCGTACGTGCCGGCCAGCGAGCTCACCGCGATCGAAGAATTCGACGAGGGCATCGTCAAAGAGCTTCGTAGTCGCGCGCGCGACGTGCTGCTTACACAGGCCATCGCGAGCGAGGAGACAGTCGAATCCGCGCTGCCGTCTGACGACCTGCTGACGCTCGATGGCATGGACCCGGACCTGGCGCTCACCCTGGCGAGAGGCGGAGTGCGCACCCGCGAGGAGCTCGCCGAGCAGTCGGTGGATGAATTGACCGAAGCCGGCAAGATCGACGCCGAGCGTGCTGCCAAATTGATCATGACCGCGCGGGCCCCCTGGTTCGAAGCGGCCAACCAGAGACTGACCGCTCCAGAGTAAGTCCATGGCCGATGTGACAGTTGCACAATTTGCTGAAGTTCTGAAAGTGCCGGTCGAGCGGCTGCTGGCCCAGCTCGACCAGGCAGGCATCGCCGTGGAAGGCGCCGATGCGACTATCAGTGACGAAGCCAAGATGGAGCTGCTGACGCACCTGCGGCGCAGCCACGGTCACGGTGCGGAATCGGGCGCTTCGCCGCGCAAGATCACCCTGAAGCGCAAGTCGCAGAGCGAGCTCAAACTCGCCAGCGTGCAAGGCCGTGCGCGAACGGTCAGCGTCGAAGTTCGACGCCAGCGCACTACATCAAGCGCGACGTGCTCGAGGAAAAGGCCCGCCTGCAACAGGAAGAGCTGGATCGCAAACGCGAAGTCGAGGAGCAGGCGAAGCGGCTCGAGAGCGAGCGCGCTGAACAGGAGCGCCGGGAGCGCGAACGCCTGGAAGCTGAGAGCAAGCGGCGTCTCACCGAAGACGAGATGCGCAAGGCGGCAGAAGAAGACGCGAAGCGCCTGGCGGAGACGCGCGCTCGCGAAGAGGCGGAGAATCTGCGGCGTACTCAGGAAGCCGCACAGCGCGCCCTGCAGCAGCGCGACGACAGTCATACTCGCTACGGTCGTGTCGAACTGCATGTCACGACCGATGTAAGCGCGCGCTACAAGAAGAAGAAAAGATTGAAGTCGCGCAGCACCGCTGTGTCGACCGAGGCAAAGCACGCTTTCGAAATGCCCACCGCGCCCATGAAGCGCGAGGTCGCCATCGGAGAAACGATTACGGTGGCCGAGCTGGCGCAGAAGATGGCCGTGAAGGCCAACGAAGTCATCAAGGTCATGATGAACATGGGCGTGATGGCCACCATCAATCAACCCATCGATCAGGACACCGCGGTACTCGTTATCGAGGAAATGGGCCACGCCGCCAGGATCATCCAGGAAAACGCCATCGAAGCGGACCTGCAGGTCACGGAAGGCGAAGCGGTGGTGGGCGAGCCGCGCCCGCCGGTTGTGACCGTCATGGGCCACGTTGACCACGGCAAGACCTCGCTCCTCGACTACATCCGTCGCACCAAGGTTGCGGCGGGGAAGCCGGCGGAATTACGCAACACATCGGTGCGTACCACGTCGAGACGCCGAAGGGCGCCGTGACATTTCTCGACACGCCCGGCCATGCCGCCTTCACGGCCATGCGCGCGCGTGGCGCGCAGGTTACCGACATCGTCGTGCTGGTTGTTGCCGCGGACGACGGGGTGATGCCACAGACGATCGAGGCGATCCAGCACGCTCGTGCGGCCGAGGTTCCAATCTTGGTGGCCGTCAACAAGATCGACAAAGGCGATGCCGATCCCGAGCGAGTGAAGTCTGACCTCGCGAAGCACTGGCGTCATCCCGGAAGAGTGGGGCGGCGAGAATCTGTTCGTGTACGTGTCCGCCAAGACGGGGCAGGGCATCGATCAACTGCTCGAGACACTCGTGCTGCAGGCCGACGTGCTCGAACTCAAAGCGCCGCACGAGGGTCTCGCTGGTGGCGTCGTGCTCGAGTCAACGCTGGAGAAGGGACGCGGCCCGGTGGCAACGATCCTGGTGAAGCGCGGGAGCCTCAAGCTTGGCGACTACATCCTGGCGGGACATGAATTTGGACGGGTGCGCGCCATGTTCGATGAGGGTGGCAACGCCATAGAGACGGCGGGTCCCTCGATGCCGGTGGTGGTGCTCGGCCTTTCGGGAACGCCGAACGCCGGTGATGAAGTCCTGGCCGTGGAGAGCGAGCGCAAGGCACGCGAAGTGGCGCTGTATCGTCAGGGCAAGTTCCGCGACACCAAGCTTGCACGCCAGGGACCAGCGAAGCTGGAGGATGCGTTCTCGCAGATCGGCGACGGCCGCGCGGGCATGGTCGCCCTGCTGATCAAGGCAGACGTTCAAGGCAGTGCGGAAGCGTTGCGCGATGCGCTCAGCAATCTTTCCACCGAGGAGGTTGCCGTTAAGGTGATTTTCAGCGGCGTGGGTGGGCTCACCGAGTCAGATGTCACGCTGGCTGCGGCATCAAGGCACGGATCATTGCCTTCAACGTGCGTGCGGATGCGGCAGCGCGCGATGCGATCAGGAAGGCAACGTCGATGTGCGCTATTACAGCATCATCTACGAAGCCATCGACGACGTCCGGCAGATCATGACGGGTATGCTCGCTCCGGAGGTCAAGGAGCAGATCCTCGGGCTTGCGGAAGTGCGCGAAGTGTTCCGCTCGAGCAAGTTCGGGACGGTGGCGGGTTGCATGGTGATGGACGGGTTCGTTCGTCGGAACAATCCGATCCGCGTGTTGCGCGACAACGTCGTGATCTTCGAAGGGGCGCTCGAGTCTCTGCGACGCTTCAAGGACGACGTCAACGAAGTGCGTGCCGGAACCGAATGCGGAATCGGCGTCAAGAATTACAACGACGTGCGCGTCGGTGACCAGATCGAATGCTTTGCGCGCGTCGAGGTCATACGCACGCTGCAGTAGGTCCGGGAGAGAGGCGTTCATATGCCGCGCGATCCACATCGCAGCCGGCGGATCGAGGGCGAGCTGCAGCGTGTCGTGAGTGAGCTGCTGCGGCGGGAAGTCCGCGACCCGCGCGTCGGCAGCATCACCATTACCGACGTGCGCGTCTCGCCCGATTTCAAGAGCGCCAAGATCTTCTACGCGCTTTTCGATGAACAGCGGGATGCTGCCAAGGTACAGGCGGGGCTCGAACGCGTGGCGGGATTCCTGCGTGGTCCCGTGGGGCGCTCGCTCAAGCTGCGGGTTGCGCCGGAGCTGGTGTTCCACCCGGACGAGCAGCTCGCGGCCGGTATGCGGCTCAATTCACTGATCGATTCGGCGGTGGCGGAGGATGAGCGCCGGCACACTGGAGGACGATCCTGCCATTGCGCCAGACCCGCAACCGGCGCCGAAAGACTGAGGCGGTCGGTTGCTGCCCTGGCATTCCATTGACGGCATCGTCCTGCTCGACAAGGCGACCGGGCTAAGCTCGAACGCGGCCCTGCAACAGGTGAAGCGCGTATTCCGTGCCCGCAAAGCGGGGCATGGCGGAAGCCTCGATCCGCTGGCGAGCGGGATGTTGCCGATCTGCCTTGGCGAGGCCACGAAGCTCGCGGGCCCGATGCTGGCGGGACGCAAGTGTTATCAGTTTCGGTTGCATCTCGGTATTCAGACCACCACCGGCGACCTGGAAGGCGAAATTGTCAGCAGGCAACCCGTACCACAGCTGGCGCGTGAGGCGTTGCAGAGCCAATTGACTGCATTCATCGGCCGGCACCAGCAAATCCCCCAATGCATTCAGCGCTCCGACACCAGGGAGCTCGGCTTTATGAATTGGCACGGCGAGGCATCGAGGTGGAGCGCGCGCCGCGTAGCATTGAAATCGACTGCTTCGAGCTGCTCGAGTGGACGAGAGCAGCCTCACGCTGCAGGTGACCTGTTCCAAAGGTACGTACGTCCGCACGCTCGGCCAGGACCTGGCAGCCGCCCTCGGAACCTATGGTTACATCGACCACCTGCGGCGTCTGTGGGTCGAGCCCTTCCACGGCGAGTCCATGGTGACGATTGAGGAGCTACAGGCGAGCGCCGCAGATTCAGCCGGACTGCAGCGTTGGTTGTTGCCGCTGGATCGGGGTATTCAGAGCTGGCCGCGGGTGGATCTCGATGCCGACGCCGCGAGGCGCATGCTGGATGGACAGGTTCTCGAGCAGCACGCCGGCACTCAGGGCGAAGGAAACGTCAGGATCTACGGGCCTGCGGGAGAATTTCTGGGGATTGCACAGCAGGACGCGCAAGGGCGGCTGGCGCCGAGGCGCCTGATCGCGAACCAGCGCGATCGCATCGTAGCCAGTTCTTGCTGACCCGCGGCTCCGGGCTGGCGAATCTCTTGTCGGCAGCCGGGCTCAGCTTGTGGCACTGCAGGTCACCGGGTAGAATGCGCGGCCTCATAAAAGGACCATGGAAAAAGTGTTGAGGAATCAAGGCCAATGTCACTGAATAGCCAGCAGAAAAGCGGCATCGTCGCGCAGCACCGGCGCAGCGCGAAGGACACCGGATCGCCCGAAGTTCAAATCGCTTTGCTCTCCCAGCGCATCAACGGGCTCGGCGATCATTTCACGACGCACAAGGCTGACCACGCCTCGCGTCGCGGACTGCTCAAGATGGTCAATCAGCGACGCAAGCTCCTCGACTATCTCAAGGACAGCGCGCCAGAGAAGTATCAGGCCGTCGTAGAACGCCTCGGTCTGCGGCGCTGAGGCCGGCGCGCCCGTTGTGGCGCCCGCGAAAGGATATCCGCACCCCATTCATCCCCTAAGGCAGGCAGCGTGAGCGCAGCTATTAAGAAGACTTTTGCATTTGGCGAACATACCGTCAGCATCGAAACCGGCGAAGTAGCCCGACAAGCGGACGCATCAGCCCTTGTCAGCGTGGCGGACACCGTGGTCCTCGTGACCGCGGTGGGACAGAAGACCGCGGTGGAAGGCCGTGATTTCTTTCCCCTCACCGTCAACTACCAGGAAAAGACCTATGCTGCGGGGCGCATTCCGGGCGGCTTCTTCAAACGAGAAGGGCGACCCTCGGAGAAGGAGACCCTCACGTCGCGGTTGATCGATCGCCCCGATACGACCGCCTGTTTCCGGATGGCTTCAATAACGAAGTGCAGGTCGTGGCCACGGTCCTGTCACTGAACCCCGACGTCGATTCCGATATTCCCGCGTTGCTGGGCGCCTCGGCGGCGCTGGCCTTGAGTGGGATGCCGTTCAACGGCCCGATCGGTGCTGCCAAGGTCGGCTACAAGGACGGCAAGTACCTGTTGAACCCGACGCGTACACAGCTGCAGGAATCGCAGCTCGACCTCGTGGTCGCGGGCACTGCCGAAGCGGTACTGATGGTGGAATCGGCAGCCAAGGGTCTGTCGGAAGAGGTGATGCTTGGCGCGGTCGTGTTCGGCCACGAGCAGATGCAGGTAGCAATCCGTGCCATCAACGAGCTGGTGAGCGAGGCGGGCAAGGCGAAATGGACGTGGCAGCCCGCGGCAGCCCACACCGAATTGCAGAGCGCCGTGGCGTCACACGCCGAATCAGCCTTGACCCAGGCCTACCAGATCACCGAAAAGCAGCAGCGCTACGGACGTGTTGCGGAGATCAAGGCCGCCGCAGTCGCGGCACTCGCGGTAGGTGAGAACGCGAAGTGGAAGGGCGATGCCATCAACGATGAGCTGTTTCGCCTGGAAAGCCGCATCGTTCGCAACCGCATTCTGGAGGGCAAGCCGCGCATCGACGGTCGCGACAGCCGCACCGTCAGGCCCATCACGGTCAAGACCGGAGTGCTGCCGCGTACCCACGGGTCGGCGCTGTTCACCCGGGGCGAGACGCAGGCACTGGTCGTAACGACTCTCGGCGTCGGGCGCGATGCGCAGATCATCGATGCGCTCGAGGGCGAGCGCAAAGAACCGTTCATGCTTCACTACAACTTCCCGCCGTTCTCGCGTCGGAGAGACCGGCATGATGACCGGCCCGAAGCGCCGCGAGATCGGCCACGGCAATCTGGCCCGTCGCGGTGTCAGGCGGTAATGCCGGACATGACCACGTTCCCGTACGTAATCCGCGTCGTGTCGGAAATTCTCGAGTCCAACGGCTCGAGCTCGATGGCGAGCGTGTGCGGCATCAGCCTCGCGCTCATGGATGCAGGCGTGCCGATCAAGGCGGCCGTGGCGGGTGTCGCGATGGGTCTGGTCAAGGAAGGCGATCGCTTCCAGGTGTTGACCGACATCCTCGGCGACGAAGACCACCTTGGCGACATGGACTTCAAGGTTGCCGGCACGAAGGACCGGTGTCACGGCGCTGCAGATGGACATCAAGATCAACGGCATCACGCAGGAGATCATGCAGGTGGCGCTCGCACAGGCGCGGGAAGCCCGGCTGCATATTCTCGACAAGATGAATGCTGTGCTCAGTGCACCGCGCGCCGACATGTCCGAGTGGGCGCCCACCATCATCACGATGAAGATCGATCCGGAGAAGATCCGCGAGGTCATCGGCAAGGGTGGCGCTGTGATTCGCGGCATCACCGAGGAGACCGGCGCAACCATCGACATCGAAAACGACGGCACCGTGACGTATTGCGTCCGTCGATGGGGCTTCAGGACGTGAAGCGCAAAGACGCATCGCATCTGATCACCGCCGACGTGGAAGTCGGCCAGATCTACGAAGGCAAGGTTGCGCGGCTGATGGACTTCGGCGCCTTCGTGACCATCCTTCCCGGCAAGGACGGCCTGGTGCACATCTCGCAGATCTCCGACGAACGCGTCGAGCGGGTCAGCGACAAGCTCAAGGAAGGCGATGTGATCAAGGTGAAAGTGCTCGAGGTGGACCGCCAGGGCCGCATCCGTCTCAGCATGCGCAACGTCGGCTAGAGAGGGTGTCTGTCTGGGGCTTCATCTCCCGAGCCCGACACGAACGATACACCGCAGGGTAACGACGCTCGCGCGTTCGCGCTGAACGGTCTCAGTGTCGTTGAATCTCGGTCAAATCCGAACGGGCTCGGGGATGAAGGCCCCAGGCAGACACCCTGCTACGCGGCGGGCGGTTGCTTGTGATCGCCACACCGTCTGCTTCGTCGACCTCGGCACGGGCGCGACCGGTGGCGTTCATCAGAGCCTTGAAGATGTCCTCCTGCACCGATCGCCAGCGCGCATAGTTCTTTGTGCGAGGCTGGCTACGGTCTCAATCGGATCCACGCCCACCATGCTCTTCACGCGGTCGCGCACCTGTTGCTGCTGGCTCATGAAGAGTTTCAGGCTCTGTTCCAGGTAACTGCCGACGAATCCCTGCATCGCCCTCCATAGGAACGAATCACCTGCGACAGGAAATCCTGGCTCATCAGGGGCTCGCCCTGGTGCTCCTGCTCCGCGATCACCTGCAGCAGGATGCTGCGGGTGATGTCCTCCTGACTCTTTTTGTCGATCACGACGAAGTCGATCTTGTCGAGCACCAGGCGGCGGATATCGGCCAGCGTGATGCTAGCGACTCTCTACGGTGTCGTACAGACGACGATTCGGATATTTCTTGATGACTCGCGGTTCGCTCATCTCAAAGGTACTCCCGGGCGAGAGTCCGGGCAGCACACCGTTGATCGGCATTTGACCGCCCGGGCAGGCGGCACGTTTTAGGTGCCTACCGATAATCCATCCGCGCCGCGGACCCAAATCTGTCACTCGACCGTGTCCAGTCGAATCTCGCGCACATTGCGCAGTGGCTTGGGATTCCACGCCCGGATCGCCCAGGACCAGAGTTCGCGCGTCGAGACATGAGCCAGCTCCGGAGGCGGCTGCTGTCTCCAGCCAGCACAGGGCTCGATGCAAAGTGATGGAAGGCTGACTCCGTCATAGCCGCAACCGCAGTGCTGCGATTTGGAGAGCTTGCGTCCGTCCGTTTCGGTGAGCAGCGGCAGGTGCATGTAGAGGGGGCGCGGCAACTGCAGCGCTTGCTGCAAGAGAATCTGGCGCGGGGTGTTGCTCAGCAGGTCGGAGCCGCGTACCACCTGCGTTACCTGTTGATCGGCATCGTCGACGACGACAGCAAGCTGATAGGCGAACAGCCCGTCGCGGCGCCGGATGATGAAGTCACCGAGACTCTGCCCGACGTTTTGCACCAGGCGACCCTGCAACTCATCCTCGAATTCGATGGCCGAATCAGCGGCGCGAAAGCGCACTGCGAGGGCACGATCGACGTGCTGGGGGCCGTTGCGGCAAGTACCGGCGTAGAAGGAGTCTTCCTCGGCCATGATCATGGTCTGCAGGGCGGCAAGCTCCCCGCGGCTGCAGGAGCAGGTAAAACACGCGCCCGCTGCATCGAGCCTGGCAAGCGAAGCCTGGTACAGATCGGTGCGTGCGCTTTGGCGTACGATCTCGCCGTCCCACTCGAAGCCGAATTGCTCCAGGGTGCGCAGGATTTCGTCTGCGGCGCCTGGAACTACGCGCGGGGTATCGAGGATCTTCGATCCTGAGCAGCCACTCACCGCCCGCGGCGCGGGCCTGCAGGTAGCTGCCTGCGGCGGTGAGTAGCGAGCCGAGGTGCAGTGGGCCGGTTGGAGAAGAGCGAACCGGCCCCGACAGCCTGACTTAGCGGTAGCGATCGTCCCGGTCGCCGTACTGACGCTCACGGACGCTCGCGACGCTCCTGGGCCTCGACGCACAATGTTGCCACCGGGCGTGCCTCCAGCCGCTTGATGCCAATTTCCTCGCCGGTCTCCAGGCAGTAGCCGTAACTGCCGTCCTCGATCCGCATCAGTGCTTCTTCGATCTTGCGAATCAGCTTGCGCTCTCGATCGCGCGTACGCAGCTCAGGCTGAACTCAGATTCCTGCGTGGCGCGAGTCATTCGGGTCCAGGAAAATTGGCGGCCTCGTCCTTCATGTGCAGCACGGTGCGATCGACTTCCACCATCAGATCGCGCTTCCAGGTAAACAGGATGTTGCGGAAGTGCTCGAGCTGTTCCTTGTTCATGTACTGCTCGCCGCGCTTGGCGATGTACGGCTGTACGTTGCGCGGCCGCGGCTAAGCAAGTTGGTATCGCCAACGTCATCGTCACCGTCCCCCGACACGAGCGGTTGCACCGTTCGTGGCAGAAGTCGCTCGAAGGTCGCGCGCCTGTTGGCGGACGCGGACGTCAGGCTTCAGATCTATCGCCGGTCGCGGCGATGGCGTGAGACGAGTCACTGCTGCATGTGACGCGCGTGGGCGAACTGGTTGCCTGCTTCTTGGCTGGCGCCGCCTTCTTGACGGGTGCCGCACGTGCTGCTGAGTGCGCCTTGATGCGCGCCTTAGCCTTGACGTGCGCACTCGCCTTCGCGGGAGCCGCTTTTTCGAGGGTGCAACCTTCTTCGCTTTCGTCTTTGCCGGCGCTCGTTTCGCAGGCATCAGGGCCTCCGCAAGGCTTAAAGAGGGCGCGATTATGCCGGCCGACCTGTGTCTGTGCAGGGTCGCTCAGTCGCGGACCGGGAGACGCCCCTAACTCCGCTGATTCGGTTGTTGTCCAATGACTGGGCTGATGGGGTTGGCAGTGCTGTTTCAGGGTGGCGAGAAACGCTTCGCGGCCGATCGCCCGGCTGCCAAGGCGACTCAGGTGCTCCGAGACAACCTGGCAATCGATGAGCACGATGTCGCGGCGGCGGCACGTTCGTCGCACCAGTTGCATCAGCGCGATCTTCGACGCATCGGTTTTCTGCCGAACATCGACTCACCGAAAAAAGCGCGGCCAAGACAGACTCCACAGAGGCCGCCGCACCAGCTCGTCGCCGAGCCAGCTTTCAACGCTGTGTGCGTAGCCGAGCGCATGCAACTGCTGATACGCGACGATCATTTCCTCGGTCAAGCCAGGTCCCGATCTCAGGTGAGCGCGGCGCCGCGCACGCGCGGATCACGCGCGAAGCTCGGAATCGAGACGCGTCACCACGCCGCTGTTACGAGCGCGCTTGCGCAAGCTGCGCGAGATGCGCAGTTCCTCGGGTAGAGCACCGCGCGCGTGGATCAGGCGACCACCACAGCACTGGCTGGCCGACGCAGTACCACGGAAATATCCCGCGCTCGTACGCGGCGATCAGCCGCTGCGGAGTCAGATCACCGCCGGCCGCGAGCAGGCCGTCTGGTTCCTGAGCGCTTCCGATACGGGAGGAAACCAGGGCGCCTCCTCGCGACTCAACCAGTAGATCCGGACTCACGATCCGCGTTCGGCGACGCCTCCCTCAGCGGTTCGTCGATGGGGCACGTGTGCATCGACGTCGGCAGCGTAGCCCTCGATGGCTTCGCCTTCGCGCTGCAGATACTCCGCGATGGCGCGTGCGAACTGTGGATGCGCAATCCAATGCGCAGACCACGTCAGGGTCGGCTCGAAGCCGCGACCTGACCTTATGCTCGCCTTGCGTTCCAGGCTCGAAGCGCGCGAGGCGCTCGCTGATGCTAGTACTCGATGCCCTGGTGATAGCAGGTTTCGAAATGCAGGCTGTGAAAGTCGCGCGCCGCCCCCAGTAGCGGCCATAGAGGGTGCTCTCGCTGCGAAAAACAGATTGCCGCCGCTACGGGAAGCGAGCGATGTAGGGCAAGTTGCACCACGACATTGTCCGGCAGACGCTCGGCGAGCTCGAGAAAGAAACCCAGGCTCGGGTAGGGCGTATGGCCGTGACGCAGAAACGTGTCGGCGTGAAAGCCGTAGAGTGTCTGCCACAGGGATCGATCGATCTCGCCGCCACGCAGTGTGCGAAATTCAATTCCAGCGTCGGTGACGCGTCGACGCTCACGGCGGACCTTCTTGCGTTTCGGCGCCGTGAAACTGGCCAGAAAATCCTCGAAGCTGCGATACCCGTGGTTGTGCCAGTGGAACTGACAATCACGGCGTAACAGAAAACCCTGGTGCGACAGTTCGTCCGCCTGCGCCTTGTCGGGAAAGAGCACGTGGAGCGACGAACTGCGCTCGTCTGCGCCCACGCCACCGCCAGCCGCACGAGCTCGCGCTGCCAAAGCTTCTGGTCTGGCTCCGCCGCTGCGAGCAAACGTGGACCGCTCGCGGGTGTGAAGGGCACGGCGGCCACGAGCTTGGGGTAGTACTGCAGGCCGCTGCGCGCGTAGGCCTGAGCCCACGCAAAGTCGAACACGAACTCGCCCTACGAATGGAGCTTACGGTACAGAGGCAGCGCGGCGCGCGAGGCGGCCGCGCAAGTCCGTGAGCACGAAATGACAAGGCGTCCAGCCGCTCGGCGAGCCGACACAGGCCTGATGCTCGAGCGCCGCGAGGAATTCGTGGCGCAGGAAGAAAGCGTCTTCGCCCAAAAGAGCGTTCCACTCCTGCGGTGCAACCTCATCGATACTGGAAAGTACCCGTGACCGGCACTGCGGTGAGGGTGGGCTTGGGCGCTGGCGCAGTCATGGCAGGTAGCCCGCGCGGCGGGCGAGGGAGCCGTGTGGCTATTCCGCGTGAGCCACGCTTCGGCGCGCAGTTGGGTGCGCATCCAGGCGTTCCAGGTACTTGTCGGCATCGAGCGCCGCCATGCAACCGGTGCCTGCAGAAGTCACGGCCTGGCGATAGACGTGGTCAGCGACATCGCCCGCAGCGAACACACCTGGCACGCTTGTCGCGGTGGCATCGCCTTCGGCACCTGACGTGACCGTGATGTAGCCGCCACGCATGTCGAGTTGCCCTTCGAAAGCTGCGTGTTGGGCGTATGTCCCACGGCAATGAAGACGCCATCAAGCGCCAGCCGGTGCTTGCGTGCCCGTCGCTTGTCTGGATATCAAGGCCGGTCACGCCCCGACTCGTCACCCACGATTTCCTCCACGACGTGATTCCAGCGGATCGCAACCTTGCCGGCGCGCTCGCGTTCGAACAAACGGTCCTGCAGGATCTTCTCGGCGCGCAGCCGGTCGCGCCGGTGCACCAGCGTGACGTGCGAGGCGATGTTCGTGAGATAGAGCGCTTCTTCCACCGCAGTGTTGCCACCGCCGACGACCGCGACCTTCTTGCCTTTGTAGAAGAACCCGTCACAGGTGGCACAGGCCGAGACTCCTTGCCACGGAACTGCTCCTCAGAGGGCAGGCCCAGATAGCGCGCAGAAGCGCCGGTCGCAATGATCAGGGCATCACAGCTGTAGGTCCCGCTGTCGCCGCGCAGATGAAACGGACGGCGTTTGAGATCCACCGCGTTGATGTGATCGAACACGATGTCGGTGGCAAAGCGCTCGGCGTGCTTAGCGCATGCGCTCCATGAGCGCGGGCCCTGCAATCCTTCGACATCCCCGGGCCAGTTGTCGACGTCGGTCGTGGTCATCAGCTGACCACCTTGTTCGATACCGGTGATCAGCAGCGGCTTGCGATTGGCGCGCGCCGCGTAGACGGCCGCGCTATAGCCGGCAGGTCCCGAGCCCAGAATGATGAGCCGGCTGTGTTTGGAGCCAACTGCGGTCAGCGTGTATAATTCGCCTCACTTTTCCTACTGATCACAATCCGGACCGACCACAGTCGGCGCTCTGCCGCCTCGCATCCACTCACCTGAATGATGTGCGCAACATGGCGCGATCAATGGTAAGTGAATCGTCCGGTTCGGCAAAGCGACCAAGGAGCACCACATGCGAATCGGTATCCCGCGCGAACTCAAGGCGCGCGAAGGGCGCGTAGGTCTGATTCCCTCCGCCTGCGCCGAGCTCGTGCGCAATGGCCACGAGGTGTTCGTGGAAGCCAGCGCGGGAGAAAAGAGCGGCTACACCGACCAGCACTATCGCGACATCGGCGTCAAGATTCTGCCGACGGCGCGCGAGGTGTATGGGAGCTCGCAAATGATCGTCAAGGTGAAGGAGCCGGTCGATGCCGATCTCGATCTGCTGCGCAAGGATCACCTGCTGTTCTGCTACCTGCACCTGGCAGCGCTCCCCGATCTCACCCGGCGTCTATGCTGATATCGGACTCACTGCCGTCGCGTTCGAAACGGTCGAAGACCAGCTGGGCCGCCTGCCATTGCTGGCGCCCATGAGCGACATTGCCGGGCGCCTGTCGATCCAGATCGCCACTTGCCTGCTGCATCAACCACAGGGCGGGAAGGGCATCCTGCTGGGCGGCGTGCCTGCAGCGCGTCGCGGTCGCGTCGTGATCCTGGGTGCAGGAGTCGCAGGTCGCAATGCTGCTGTGGTCGCAGCCGGTCTCGGCGCTGACGTAGTGGTGTTCGACAAGGATCGGGACAAGCTGGTGGCGGCGCGCGACATCGGCCCGAATGTCGATGGCCTCTATCCGCACACTGCGGACGTCGGTGAGGCAGTTCGCAGCGCGGACATCGTGGTTGGTGCCGTGCTTGTCACAGGAGCGCGCGCTCCCCATGTTGTCACGAGCGACATGGTGCGCAACATGCAGCCTGGCAGCGTGATCGTCGACATTTCCGTGGATCAGGGTGGTTGTGTGTCGAGACGACGCGACCGACGACCTACGATGCGCCGACTTACGTTTGGGGAGGGCGTCACGCATTTCACGGTGACCAACATGCCCGGCGCCGTGCCACGCACTTCCTCGCAGGCCTTGTCGGCAGCGATTGCGCCCTACGCCGGCCGCCTCGCCGATGGGGACTGGCAGGACGACGGCGATCTTCGCAAGGGTATCAACGTGATGGCGGGAAAGGTCGTGCATCCGGCCTTGCTGAGCTGATATTGAGGCTCGTACAATCAAAGGGTTGGAATATACCCTTCATGTAGCGAGATCAATACTTGAACGACGTCGTCGATACCCGAAAGGCTGCTTCACGGCTCTCCCAGCTCGTAGTGCGCGCGCTGCGCGAAAGCGCGTTGCTGCTCTTTGGCATGCTGGCGCTGATCCTGCTGACTGCGCTCGCGACTTACGATCCGCACGATCCCGGCTTTTCTTTCACCGGCGAGGCCGCCCGCGTCAACAACGCGATTGGCCCGGTCGGTGCCTGGTTCGCCGATGTGCTGCTGTTTCTGTTCGGACGTGCCGCGTTCTTGTTTCCGATAATGCTGGCGCTGGCCGGCTGGGTCATCTACCGGGCCCATAACACTCCGGACATCAAGTCGCGCTCCACGCTCACCTTCCGCGGCATCGGGTTCGTGCTGACCCTTGCAACGAGCTGCGGGCTGGCGACCTTGCATTGGAGTGGCGACGGATTGCCCAGCACCGCGGGCGGAGTACTCGGCTCACTGGTTGGCAATGGACTTGCGTCTGCCCTTAGTTTCCTGGGCGCGACCCTGCTCATGCTCGCGCTCTGGCTCGCAGGCGTGTCGCTGTTCCTCGGCGTCTCGTGGTTCAACGTCATGGACGGGCTCGGCAACGGAGTTCTGCGCGGCATCGATTGGCTGCGGCAGCGAATCGCGAACTCTCGTGAGCATGCTCAAGGGCGCGAGCGCAAGCAGCGCGCGGGCCGAAAACATTCGCGAGGAGCAGAAGAGGTCCGCTTCCCGTGCTCCGCCGCGAATCGAGCCAGTCATTCCTGCCCCTGAGCGCAGCGAGCGCGTCGAGCGTGAGAAGCAGGTAGCGCTCTTCGAAGCCCCAAGAGCACGGAATTGCCCGCACTATCGCTGCTCGACGATCCGCCGCCGCGTGAATCGGGGTACTCGGCCGAGGCGCTGGAAGCGATGTCGCGGCTCGTCGAGATCAAGCTGCGCGATTTCGGCGTGGATGTCGAAGTCGTCGCGGTTCATCCGGGACCGGTGGTGACGCGCTTCGAGCTTCGACCGGCCCCTGGCGTCAAGGTGAGTCAGATCAGCAATCTCGCCAAGGATCTGGCGCGCGCTCTGTCGGCGATCAGCGTGCGCGTCGTCGAAGTGATTCCGGGCAAGTCAGTGGTGGGGCTCGAGATTCCGAACGAGAAGCGCGAGCTCGTGACGCTCGGCGAGATCATCAAATCACGTGCCTACGATGACCTCGCATCGCCGCTCGCGCTGGCGCTGGGCAAGGATATCGGCGGCCATCCCGTCGTCGCGGATCTGGCACGCATGCCGCACTTGCTGATCGCAGGAACGACCGGCTCCGGTAAGTCGGTCGCCCTCAACGCGATGGTGCTGAGCCTGCTCTACAAGGCCACGGTCGAGCACGTGCGGCTCATCATGATCGATCCGAAGATGCTCGAACTCTCCGTCTACGAGGGCATTCCGCACCTGCTGGCGCCGGTCGTGACCGACATGAAGCAGGCGGCCAACGCGCTGCGCTGGTGCGTGGCCGAGATGGAGCGCCGCTATCAGCTCGATGGCGGCGCTCGGCGTACGTAACCTCGCCGGTTTCAATCGCAAGGCGTGAAGGAAGCCGCGAGACGGCGCAAGCCGCTCAGCGGACCCGCTCATCGCGGCTCAGGCGGCGCGGCGATCCCGCGATGACCCGGCCGAGGTGCCGGACCTCGAGACCGTTGCCGTATCATCGTCGTCATCATCGATGAGCTTGCCGACCTCATGCTGGTGGTCGGCAAGAAGGTTGAAGAGCTCATCGCCCGGCTGGCGCAGAAGGCGCGCGCCGCGGGCATTCACCTCATTGCTGGCGACGCAACGACCCTCGGTCGATGTGATCACCGGCTTGATCAAGGCGAACATACCCGGCGCGCATCGCGTTCCAGGTCTCCGCCAAGGTCGATTCGCGCACGATTCTCGACCAGAGCGGCGCGGAGCTCTGCTCGAGCCACGGCGACATGCTGTATCTGCCGCCGGGTACGTCGATGCCGAACCGCGTTCACGGTGCGTTTGTGTCCGACCATGAAGTGCATCGCGGTGGTCCATTCGCTGCGTCAGGGGACCCGCGCCCAAGTTCATCGATGAAATTCTCTCCGGGCCGCGCGGTCCAATCTCCGGGCTGCCGGACGAAGGTGACGAAGAAGGTGTGGTCACCGACAGTGACGGCGAACAGGATCCGCTTTACGACGAAGCCGTGCGCATCGTGCTGGAATCGCGCAAGGCTTCGATTTCCGGCGTGCAGCGGCGCCTGAAGATCGGCTACAACCGTGCGGCGCGGCTGGTAGAGACCATGGAAGCCGCGGGGCTCGTCGGCCCGCTGCAGTCGAACGGTGCACGCGAAGTGCTGGCGCCGCCGCCACCTGAGGATGATTGAAATACCCTGCTTGCGAACACAGTTACGAGACCATCGATTGCAATCATTCACGCGCTTTGTCGCGATCGCTCTGATCGCCGTTTGCCTGACCGTGCCCGCAGGCGCGGCTCAGGACACCACGCCCATGGTCGATCCCGGCGCCTGGCTACAACGCTATCTGGCAGGGTTCGGGAGCTTCCAGGCTGAGTTTCGTCAACTGTCCAGCAACCCAACGGGCGATCGCACCCAGGAATCGGGCGGGACGCTCTACCTGCAGAAACCAGGGCGATTCCGCTGGGACTATCGGCAGCCCAATGAACAGCTCATTGTCTGCGATGGTGAGAAGGTATGGCTGTACGACGTGGAGCTGGAGCAGGTGATCCGTAAAGAAGCTCGATGAGTCGCTGTCGACGACTCCAGCGCTCCTGCTCGCGGGCAAGTCAAGCATCACCGACAGTTTTCACTGTCGCCGGCCTCGGCGATCGCGACGGCGTTGAATGGTTACAGCTCACACCGCGGCGTACGGACACCGACTTTGTCGAATTCCGGCTGGATTCGCTGGTGGAGAGCTCAAGGTCATGGAGCTCAAGGACAAGTTGCAACAGAGCACGCGCATCGAGTTCTCGCGCATCCGCCGCAATCCGCAACTCGCCGCCGCGCTGTTTACCTTCGTCCCGCCGCCCGGCGTGGATGTGATAGGCGCGCCCAAGGCTAACTTCAACAGAAATGCTGTCCCCTTCCCCATGCTCGCATCTGGCTCATCATCGGCTGGCTCCCTGATCGCGCTAATCGTCGTCGGTAGCCTGATACCGCATGTGCCCACCTTTGGTCTGCAGGTGAACGACAAGCTGGAACACTTTGGCGGCTATTTTCTGCTGATGTTCTGGTTCTCAGGCCTCTATGAGCGCCAAAGCGACATTGGCTGCTGGCAATCGCATTTTTCTGATGGGCGTCGCACTGGAGCTCCTGCAGGGGCCTTCTACCGACACTCGAGAGATGGACGTTCACGATGCGCTCGCGAACGGTGTCGGCGTCGCGACTGACTGCATTCGTACTAGCCCCCTCGGCATTGCGAGCTGGACACGATGGGTCGAGGGTCTGTGGACGCGCAGCGCTCGCTCCCGCGAAAATCCCTGACGTATGACTGCAGACCATCGCCCGCTGGCCGACCGCATGCGGCCGCGCACGCTCGACGAATTCGTCGGCCAGTCCCATCTCGTCGGGCCAGCCAAACCCTCGCGGCGCGTCGGCGAGGCCGGTCGGTTGCACTCGATGATGTTCTGGGGCCCGCCCGGGACAGGCAAGACCACCCTCGCGCGCATCCTTGCAAGCAGCTGTGATTGCGAGTTCGTTGGTCTTTCGGCGGTACTCGCCGGAGTGAAGGATGTGCGCGCTGCCGTGGAGCTCGCGCACCAGACGCGTGCTGCGCAGCGGCCGTGGCACGGTGCTGTTCCTCGATGAAGTGCATCGGTTCAACAAAAGCTCAGCAGGATAGCTTTCTGCCGTTTGTCGGAAGACGGCACCCTGATCCTCATCGGCGCCACGACCGAGAATCCATCGTTCGAAGTGAACAGCGCCTCTGCTGTCCCGCGCGCGGGTCTATGTGCTGAAGGCGCTGACGAGTGAGGACCTGGTGCGCGTGATCGATGGAGCGCTCGCGGATCGTGAGCGCGGTCTTGGCGAGCGGAGGCCTGGTGCTCGAACCCAAAGGCGCGCGAAACTCATGGTGGCGGCAGCCGATGGGGATGCGCGGCGTGCGCTGAATCTGCCTGGAAGTCGCCGCAGACCTGGCGGAGCCGCACGGCGAGCAACACCTGATCAGCATTGCCATTGCGGCTGAAGTCGCTTCCGGCGGCTATCGTCGCTTCGACAAGGGCGGCGAGCAGTTCTACGACCAGATCTCGGCGCTCCAGCAAGGCAGTTCGGGGGAGCGATCCGGACGCAGCACTGTACTGGCTGTGCCGCATGCTCGACGGTGGCTGTGATCCGCTCTACGTGGCGCGGCGAGTCGTGCGCATGGCGAGCGAGGACATCGGTAACGCGGACCCCCGGGGCCTCGCACTCGCGCTGGATGCCTGGGATACCTATGAGCGCTCGGCAGTCCCGAGGGTGAATTGGCCATTGCGCAGGTCGTCATCTATCTCGCCTGTGCGCCCAAGAGCAACGCCGTGTATACGGCCTACGGCGCGGCCATGGAGGATGTGAACAAGTACGGAACCCTGGACGTCCCGCTACAACTTCGCAATGCACCTACCGGCCTGATGAAGAAGCTCGGATTCGGGCGTGACTACCGTTACGCGCACAATGAGCCGGATGCATTTGCTGCCGGGGAGAAGTATTTTCCCGAAGCGATGCCGACACCCACGTACTATTATCATCCGGTGCCGCGCGGGCTCGAGATTCGCATCGCTGAGGCGCTGGAGAGGCTGCGCCAGCGTAATGCCTCGACAACCGAGAAGAAGACGCCGTGATAGATCCCAGGCTCCTGCGAACCGAACCCGATCTCGTGGCGAAGAATCTCGCGCGTCGCGGAGTTTGTATTCGACGTCGCCGAATTCTCCGCTTTCGAAGAGCAGCGCAAGCGAGTTGCAGATCGAAGCCGACCGGTTGCGCAATGAGCGCAACACGCAGGCCAAGGCTGTCGGAAAGGCGAAAGCCACCGGCCAGGATATCGCGCCACTCCTGGCGCGAGCCGAATCATTGGGCGGCGAGTTGCAGGCGATTGAAGGGCGTCTCGCGGACATCCAGAAGCGCCTCGACCAGCTGGTGCTGGGCCTTCCGAATCTGCTGCATTCGAGCGTTCCGGACAGGAGCGACGAGTCGGCCAATGTGGAAGTGCGTCGTTGGGGTGAGCCTCGTAAGCTGGACTTCACGCCGCGCGATCACGTCGCGCTCTGGCGAGGCTCTGGCGGGCTCGATTTCGAGATCGCCGGCAAGATCTCGGGCGCGCGCTTCGTCGTACTCTCCGGAGATCTCGCGCGTCTGCATCGCGCGCTCACTCAATTCATGCTCGATGTGCACACGCGCCAGCATGGTTATCGCGAGGTTTATGTCCCCTACCTCGTGACTGCGCAGACGCTGACTGGAACCGGCCAACTGCCGAAGATGGAGCAGGACCTGTTCGCGCTGCGCGCGGCGAGAGCGGTCTGTACCTCATCCCCACCGCCGAGGTTCCAGTCACGAATCTGGTGCGTGACTCGATTCTCGAGCCGGGCCAGCTGCCTCAGAAGCTTGTGGCGCACACGCCTTGCTTTCGCTCGGAGGCGGGCTCCTACGGCAAGGACACGCGCGGGATGCTGCGCCAGCATCAGTTCGAAAGGTGGAGCTGGTGCAGATCGTCGAAGCCACAGAATTCTATGCAGCGCTCGAGGAACTCACCGGGCACGCCGAGAAGGTGCTGCAGCTCCTCGAGCTGCCGTACCGAGTCGTGGCGTTGTGCGGTGGCGATGTCGGTTTCGCGAGCGCGAAGACTTACGATCTCGAGGTCTGGCTACCGGGGCAGGATCGCTATCGTGAGATTTCGTCCTGCAGCAACTTGCGAAAGCTTCCAGGCTCGGCGTATGCAGGCCCGTTGGCGCAATCCCGATACGGGCAAGCCCGAGCCGGTGCACACTGAACGGTTCGGGGCTTGCAGTGGGTCGGGCACTGATCGCTGTCATTGAAAACTTCCAGCGCGCCGACGGTTCCATCAGGATTCCGATGGCGTTGCGTCCTTATCTCGCCGGGGCGGATCAGCTTAAACCCGTTCGCTGATCCGCCCCACCTCACCAGGATCGCTATAGAGATCGCAGGAAGTTCAGCAGGTCCTGCCGGTTACGCGACGGCTGGGCGTTGAACTGGCTGACAACCTTGTTCGCTTCCGATGCCGGGAACTGCGAGTTGCCGCCACTCGGCGTGCGCCTGGATCGCCTCCACGAGGTCCGTAGTGCGGCCGTCGTGCAGGAAGAAGATGCGCTTGCCCAGGCCCCACAGTGGCGCAGTCCGGAATTCATCCCCGGTCGCCGAACCCTGCAGGATGTTGTCGGCCAGCCCTGGTCCCATCTGGTGCAGGGCCAGGTCGGAGAACAGGTTCGCATCCTTGAGGCCAGCGCCGGCACCGACGAGTCAGCCGTCGAGAGCGTCGGCGTATGGCACTGAGCGCAGCCAACGTTGAGCGAACACGTTCTTGCCGTTCGCGATCGAGCTGGCGCCGCCTGGCGTATTCGTGGAGGGCGTCGGTTGCGCCAGGAAGCGCATGAAGAAGGCGAACTTCTCGACACCGCTGACCGACTCCACGCCGTGAAGCCCCGTCGAGCGTGCTGATGTCGTTCGGCAGCTGGGCGAACTGGCAGGTTGGTTTTCTCGTCGCGCTCGGACCCGAACAGCTCGTTGCTGATGCCCATCTCGACGTTGTATGCCTCGCCCGAAAACACCATCAGCGACTTGTTCTGCGCCTTCCAGCCGAAGCGCGTGATCGTGCCGTCGTTGCCGGTGCGGTTCGGGCGGCCGGAAATGCCGAGAAACGACTTGGTGCTGGGCATTGGCATTGAGGTTGGCGAGGATCACGCTGTCCGGAATCATCTCGATCAACCCGGCGCCGAACACCGGCGTCGGAATGCGGAAGATCACGTTGTTGCGTGCCACCTGGCGGTCGAAGTCATCCTGCTGAATTCTGCATCCGCTCGCATTGGCGGTTCCGTCATTGCGGCCGTTGATCACGAGAACAGTGCATGAACGCCGCCGTCGCGCTGGCCGCTGGGAGTGAACTTGAAGCGCGCCTCACGCACCGGGCCATCTGCCCTGATAAAGGAGGGCAGGGTGTTCCGTGCGCCAAACGCGGTGGCGACGGTCACCTGCGGATTCACCGCGGGTGAGCTGCCGCCTACGGCTGGCGCGGCATGGCAGCCTGCGCACCCATCCAGGTTGAATCGCGGCCCGAGTCCCTCCTCGAGCGTTTCCGCTTCATTGAACTCATCCAGTCCCGCCTCGAAGTAAGTCGTTTCGTACCCCGCAATCCTGGCAGGGCCTGGCCCGCGCCCGGATCCCCTCCACGTACACCCGGATCGCGCACACTCGGATCGCGCCCGAAGGGAGCCGTCCGCAAAGGCGCCCAGCACACACGAGCGCACTCGTCGCTACAAGAATCTGCAGCTTGCTTCTATTCACGATTGAGTCCCCCTGTTCGTGAAAGGCCGTAGCGTTGCCAAACGGCCGTCAGCCGGGCGTGCGCAGCCGGCTGGAATGAGGGACAGACAGCAGGCACAAGAAGCGGCCTACGCTCAGGAGCCGAGAGACCCGCGCGATAGGATTGGTCGCGTTGGCAACCCCGCTGTCTTGGGAATTAGTCCCTGCAGACCGGTGGCTTTGCGTCCCCACCTCGCGGTGGGTTTGCCCTTTACAACTTCTCCCGTGCAGGCGTGAACGGTAGCGAGGTCATCCCCGAACCCGAGAGCACATGAAAAGAAAGTCCGCTTCGCTCTCTACACCGCGCGCGAGCACATTGAAAAAATCAGCAAGAAACATGCCGTAAAATTTTTCAATTGAGGTTTCGCGTCCAAGTCATTGAGTTCGTGTCGGAGCCACGGGCGCAACATTCAGCCGGAGAAAATTTCTCGTAGGACGACTGTCGCCCGATTCCGACATGAACTCGTCGCGAATCGGTAACGCTTTGATTTGAGGTTGACAGCGTTGTCGCCGCGTCACGACGTCAGATGCGCGTTTCTCACACCGTGGCGCTGAAGAGTTGCGCCTCCGGAGCTTTGCGTGCGAGACGCGCATCGAACGCCATGCATACATTGCGAATGAAGGCACGCCCGCGTTCCGTTACTGCGCAACTCTCCGCGTCCAGCGTCACGAGCTCATCGCTCACGAGTTCGCGCAAGCGATCCGGAACGGAGCGCAGATGCTCGTAACCTGCTGTGAGTCCATCCCAACGGAGTACGAAAGCGGGTCATGAGTTCGAGGATCAGCCGGCGCAGCACCAGGTCTTCGGCGTCCAGCAGGTGACCGCGAAGAATGGGCAACTCGCCGCGGCGGATCCGTTCCTGGTAGGGACTCGATCGTTTTCTCGTTTTGGATGAATGCGGTCCAGGCGTCGCCGATCGCCGAAACGCCCAGGCCGATCAGCGGCGCGACGTGCCGTGAGGTGTACCCCATGAAGTTGCGATGCAGAGTCGAGGTACGCACGGCTTGTGATAGTGAGTCGCTCTCGAGCGCGAAGTGATCCATGCCGATTTCCAGATAGCCAGTGCTCTCCAGGATTTCCCGGCCACGTTCATACAGGGCGCGCTTGGCATTTCCCTGCGGGAGGTCCGACTCGGTGAATCGACGCTGGCTGGGCTTGATCCACGGCACGTGCGCGTAGGCGTAGAAGGCGATCCGGTCAGGGTCGGAGGCGCGTCACAGCGGCGAGCGTTAGCTCGATCGACGCCAGGGTCTGCAGCGGCAGTCCGTAAATGAGATCGTAGTTGATGCTGGTGAAGCCAAGCTCGCGCGCGCGTTCCGTCAGCAGCCGGACTTGTTCTTCGCTTTGCACCCGATTCAGCGATGTCCTGCACACGCGGATCGAAATCCTGAATGCCCAGGCTGAGGCGGCGAAAAGCCGGCGGCGCGCAGTGTCGCGAGCTGCTCCGGCGTCGTGACGCGAGGGTCCGCCTCGACGGAGAATTCGGCATCGGCGACCTGTGAGCTTCTCGCCAGAAGCCCTTCCATGAGGAAGTTCAGTTCGTCGGGATCGAGGAATGTGGGCGTCCCGCCGCCCAGGTGAATGTCGGCGACCTCAAGCTTTCGACACCCATGAGCTGCTGGTACAGAAGCCATTCGCTCAACACCGCTTCGAGGTATGGTCTGGCAATTGCGCGGTTGCGCGTAATGCGCACATTGCAGCCACAGTAAGTGCAGAGCGAGCGGCAGAACGGGATGTGCACGTAAACGGCGGCTCCAGGACCCTGCGGGCCGCGCACGGCGGCGCGGAGCGCATCGATCCATTGCGCCTGCGACGGGGTGTGTTCCCAGTAGGGGACCGTGGGGTAGCTCGTGTAGCGCGGGCCCGGAACGTTGTATTTGGCCAGCAGCGCGGGAGAATTCGTGATTCACGTGAACAGTTCGTGTTGCAGGTCCATGAAGAGTCGCACGTGATTCTCGGGGTTTCGGGAAGCACGCCATGTCCCAGCCCGCAGATCCAACCGCGGCGCTTCACCGGCGGCAGGGCCGCGATCGGTGCAAAGAAACGCTCCACGCTGCGCAGGAAATCCGCTTCTGGGCAGGAGCAGGGCATGCGGATCGAGGTTGCCCTGGATCGCCCAGTGGGCGCCGAATTCATCGAGTACCTTTGCAAGCGGAGTCTTCCAGTCGACGCCCAGGCCATCGATTCTGATGTCGGCAAGCATCCGCCAGTGCCCGGCGTCGGTACCCTTGGAGTAATAGAGAATCCGCACCTCGGGGCACTGACGCCGCACTTCCTCCACCACGGCTCGCAGTTGGGGAACGACCCAGCGATCAAAGGCCTGTGGGCCGAGTTCGCCCGCGCAGGTGTCGAGCACCGCGACGCAGTCTGCTCCAGCCCGCCACTGGAGCAGAATGTTCTCGGCCAGCAAGGGGAGGAGCTTCTCGCAAAAACCCGCGTAGCGACCGTCCGCGAGGCCGGCGTGCGCAATGCCGAGATCCCCCTGATGAGAGCCAGCGGCGGCGTGAAGAACAGGAGTAGAGCGGCCCGCCGACGAATCCCAGCAGCCCCTTGCTGCTCGGCAACCGCTCGCGAATCGCTCGCAACGCTGATCCCTGAAATTCCAGCATCGCAATGCTCTCGTCGGTGAGCGTCAGGCGTTGTACATCTTCCGGTTCGCGCACGTGCCAGCCGAGCTTCGGTGCCGGCTCGTAACTCAAGGGCATGCCGAGCGCTCAAGCGGGAACAGCAAATCCGAGAACAGGATTGCTGCGTCAGGAAATCGAAATCTTTGATCGGGCCGAGCGTCACCTCAGTGGCGAGCGTCGTGTCCTTGCACAGGTCTTCGAAGGAATGACGTGCGCGCAACTGGCGGTAGTGATTGTGATGGCGACCCGCCTGGCGCATGAGCCATACCGGGGGGCGCGATGTGTTGCTCCGCTCGATTGCCGACTGGAACAGGTTCTTCACTGGGGCGCCTCGCGCACGGCTGCGGTGTCAAGGCTGATAGCCAACGCCACGGACACTACGAATCACCTGCGGCGCGGCTGGGTCAGGCTCGATCAAGCGTCGCAGCCGCACAATGAAATTATCGACGGTGCGCGGCGTTGGGAATTCGTCTGGTGCCCGGGCGCGATCGAGGATTTCGTCCCGCGCGAGCACTGCACCTTGCTTCTCGAGCAGCAACGTGAGCACGGCACACTCCCTTATGTGGTGAGCGATACCTTTCGTCGCCTACCGAAGCCTCCATGCGGTTCAGATCGATGCGCGCCCGCCCGACCAGCAACGGCTGTTCGTATTTCGTTTCCGTGCTCGCCAGGAGCCTCGGCGCGCCGTAGCGCATTCTCGATGCGCAACAGCTAGCTCCCTTGTAGTGAAACGGCTTGACGATGTAATCCTCGGCGCCGAGCTCCAGACCGCGCACGCGGTCGTCAGGCGTGCCGAACGCCGTGAGGAACACGATGGCCGTCTTGGGATGACGCTGCGCGTAAAGTCGCCGGCGAGGTCAGAAGCCGGACTGATCGGGCAGACCGACGTCGAGGAGCGCCAGATCGAAGGGCGGGCCGGCGCTCGCATTGAGTGCTTCGCCTGCGTTATGTGCCCACTCGATGCTATGGCCCTCGGCAGTGAGGCGCTCGGTCAGCGTGCGACCGACGTTCGGTTCGTCCTCGACCACCAGGATGCGGGCCGGGGTGCTCATCCCAGCTCCTCTGCGCGGCGGAAGGTCAGATCCGGGTCTCGAAGCCGGCGCCGGCGCGGGAATTGCAGGTCGCATCGCCGCCCATGCGTCGCATCCAGCATGCGAATGAGATACAGGCCGACGCCCGCGCCCTGGGAACGGTCGCCCCGAAAAACAGCGTGCCAAGCCGCAGCGTGTCGCCGCTGAATCCACGCCCCTGATCCGCAAAACTGACCGTCACGGTGGCCGGCTCGCTCGCAATGGCGATGCGCGCTCGGGCCGGCGTCGCTCTGGCCGTGGCGCAGCGTGTTCTCGACCAGGTTGCGCACGATCACCTTGAGCGCATTCCGGTCAGCGAGCACGAGCGTGTCATCCGGCTCGCCCGCCCGCTCCAGGTCGACATCGAGCGGGCTGCCTTCCGCTTTCACGCCTTCAACCTGGCGCTCGAGCCACGCACGGATCGGCAGTGGCTGCAGATCGAGCGCGCCACCGCCCTCGAGGCGCGCAAGCTCGAGCGTCCTCTCGACCCTGGGCCTCGAGACGGCTCGTGTCCTCCAGAAGTCGGTGAATCAACGGGCTACGCTCGAGGCCCGCGTCAGCCAGCGATTCGGCCTGTAGGCGGATGCTGGTCAGTGGCGTACGTAACTCCATGGGTAACCGAGGCAAAGAATGCCTGCGAAGCACGGGTGCGGCGCTGATCGCGCAGGTACAGCCACAGGAGCGACACAGACAGTCCCGTCAGGAGCACGAGCAGTGTCCCGCCTTCCCACGCCAGCATGCGCTGGGTCACCTGCCACTGCTCGTGAGCGGACGAACTGTTGTGACCGACGAGTTGCTGCGAGTTCTTCGATCTTGACCGCCTGTCGATGCACGACCCAGCCCCACCAGACCATCAACGCGAACAGGAGCAGCAGCCAGAGCGTTGCAACCAGCAGGAGCCAGCGCAAACCTCGCCGAGCCGTGATGATGTTCGCGCTCATCGCTAGGCCTTACGCAGCGCGGAGCGCGCGGCGAGGGCCGCTTCAAAAGCGGAGAGCGAACTGATCGAGATCCGCGTGGGTGTGCTGCAGGAGAGGAAGCCGACCTCGAAACCGCTGGGCGCGAGGTAAATACCACGCTCGAGCAGCGCGTGAAACAAGGTCGCGAACCGTTCGCGTTGTGCGCCGGGAATGGATTCAACACAACGCACGAGCGTGCCTGGCGGACTCAGCTTGCCGGCTGCCAGCCAGAACAGCGATCCGTCACGCTGCACTTGCAGTTCCTCTCCTGCATTCGCGATCGCGGATTGGAGAGCATCGGCGAGTTCCGCGCCGCGACGCTCGAGTACCGGGTAGGGCGAGATTGGACTGGAGCTTGCTCAGTGTCGCGAGTCCGGCAGCCATCGCGACGGGATTCGCACTCAATGTCCCAGCCTGGTAAACGGGCCCGACGGGCGCAATCTGTTCCATCAGGTCGCGCCGGCCTCCGAAGGCACTCCAACCGGAAAAGCCTCCACCGATCACTTTTGCCATAGGTCACGAGATCCGGCTTGCACGCCGAGTCGTTCCGCCATCCCGCCCAATGCGACGCGAAAACCGCTGATGACCTCGTCGAAAATCACCAACGCGCCATTCGCGCGCGCGGAGCTGCACCAGCTCGTGCAGAAACTCGAGGGCGCTGTGGCAGCAATCCATAGTTCGCCGGGAGAGGCTCGATGATCACCGCAGCGATCCCTTGGCCGTGCAGCGCGAACGCCTCGCGCAGGGCAGTGGAATCATCGAGGTGGCACGACGAGCGTGTTCGCCGCTGTTTCCTCGCTGACGCCTGCGCTGTCGGGGCTCGAGGCCTCCGCAGGCCCAGAGCCTGCCTTGACGAGCATCGAGTCGACATGACCGTGATAGCAGCCATGAAACTTCAGAATGCGCGCACGCCCGGTGGCGGCGCGCGCAAGGCGCAGCGCCGACATCACGGCCTCGGTGCCGGAATTGACGAAGCGAATCTGCTCGACCCAGGGAAGACGCCGGCAGATCCACTCCGCGAGCTCCGGGAGCCCGCTTCAGCTGCGCCATAGGACCAGCCACGGCTCATTGCTGCTTCGACTGCAGCGCGCACGTCCGGATCCTGATGGCCGAAAATCAACGGGCCCCACGACATGCAGAAATCGATGTAGATGTTGCCGTCGACATCGATCAGGCGGCTTCCGGTCGCTTCACGGATGAAGCGCGGGACGCCGCCAACGCCACGAAAGGCGCGTACCGGCGAATGCACCGCCACCCGGAGTGACGCGGCGCGCACGTTCGAAACAGGGCGGCAGGAGCGCTGCCGACTTCGCGTGCGCCGGCACAGCCAGGCGGCGCGCGTGGCGAGCGCCGTAGGTAATGATCATCGAGGCGCCTGCCCGCACGAACGCCGTCCAGCATTCGATGTGAGCGTTGGGTCCGTCCATCAGCTGTTGTGACGCCAGGGCTTCGAACGCGCCGAGCACTCACCACTCACCTCGTAGACGGCCCACGGACGCGGAAGTGCGCGTCGACAGATCTTTCAGAATATCGAGGTAGGGCAGACCGGGTTTGACCATCAGGATATCCGCGCCTTCATCCGCGTCCCGCTGTGAGCTGAGTACGCATCGTCCGCCCGCGCCGGATCGATCTGATAGCTCGCACGGTCGCCTGAGCGCTGCGCGCGGCGCTGAATCGGCCGCTTCCCGGAACGGTCCGTAGAAGCGCGAGTGAAACTTGGCGGAATAGCTCATCAGAAGCGTGCGTTCGCGGCCGCCGCCATCGAGTGCCTGGCGAATTGCGGCCACGCGTCCGTCCATCATGCGTCGCTCGGCGCGACGCAATTGGCGCCGGCCTGCGCATACTCGAGCGACGCGCGTGCCAGTTGTTCAACGCTCGCATCGTTGATCACATGATCCTGCTCGCGATTGAGAACACCGCAGTGGCCATGCGTAGTGAAGGAGCACAGGCACACGTCAACGGCGATCCACAGGTCGTCACCGAAGCGTTTGCGCAGGGCTTCGATCTGGCGCGCGGTGAAGTCGGAAACGAATATCCATATCCGCTTCTCGCCCGGCACACCAAAGAGCAGCAGCTTGTCGGTGCCAGCTTCGAGATCCTGGTCGACCTGCTTGAGAAGGCTGTCGGGAGCATCACGGTGCACGCCAGGCAGGCCGGGCACTGCTTCGCGCACCTCGCAAGCCTTCGACCACGAAATGCGGCTGGATGAGCTGGGTCGCGGACACGCGCACCTCGCGCGTCAGCTCGCGAATATGCCGATCCTGGCGCAGGCGCCTGAGGGTCAGTCCGTAGCGTGCTTCGCGGGTTCGATCTGTAGCCATCGTCGCCACTCGTGAACGGAAGGGAAAAACTGTCAGGTTGCTGATCCCGGCGGCTACGGATCACCTAGTGCGGTCTTGCCAGGGCCGCAGGCATGATGAACCGAGGCGGGCAAGTGTGACCAGAGGTGACTGAACTGCGTGCCGCTCGCCCAGTACACGTGGGTGACCGCCGCTGGGTTGGAGATCGCCTGTGAGCTCACCTCGGGCAGGTGATAGGTGCCGATGACTTCGCCGGCAGGCCAATGATCGGCAGCGGCCGCGTGGCTCAGGATCTGCCATTGCGCCAGGGGCGGCAGGCCGAGCACTGGCTCGGCAAGCGTGGAGTCGATCCCACTCATAGACCGAGACCCTCTGCGCAGCCCTCAACCCAAACACCAGAGGCGTGCGAGGCGCCACCAGCTGGGAGTTCCGGAAGTCCACACGCGATGGTTCCCCAAGCGTGTCGCCGCATGTTTCGGCAGAGCGCGGCTATGGGCGACGAAGACTGGGAGCGGTGCTGTCACGCAAACGCGCTTTCAACCGCTCGCGATGCTTCAGGCGCAGGAACATCGCTCGATTCCCGGGCGATAAAGCCATCCCATGAATGGACTGGCTTCTGCGGCGAATCCGGCATTCCGAGCCATGTCACTCGATCGAGTGGCCTGCCATCATCGGCAGTGCCACGCACGTAGAGCAGGGAACCGAACGCGGGATGCTCGATGCAGGTTGCGCCGAACCGCTGGTGACAGCCGCCGCCGAACTCCGCGAGCACTTCCCGCTCGACTTTTACCAACCGCGCGCTCGTCGCATCGTTGAGAAGCGCGAGTGTTGCGCACGTCTGGGGCGTCACTGCGGCACTCGACGGCGAGCGCACCCTGGCCGGGAGCAGACGGACAATCGATGAGGCGGCAGAATCATGAAACGAATGTCTTGCAGCAGTCGATTCAGCCGATCGCGCCCACCTTCGGCCCGGACGTCGCGCCACAGCCTGATGAGACCGGCGAGTGCGAGCACGACTCCGTCGAGGCGCCGCGCACTGCCTTCCGGCTCATGGAGGCGGCCAAGACGTGTGTCGACATTGCCGCGGAATCTCGACACATTCGACTTTGGTGTTGCCCTCGCCGGGAAGCGCCTGAGCCAGAAATCGCGGCTACGTTCTCGAGACGGCGTGGCGCTGACGTGCCGATGCGTAGCGACTGACCAGGACAGTAAGCGCTGCGGCACGTCGTGACGAAAACGATCACGTCACGCGGATTCTCCGTCGCGGAATCGCGGCGAGCGCGATGCCTGGCGGTCGGTCGAGACTCAGATCCGCGAGCGGAAGTGAACGGTGATGTCGACGTCGCCTGACAGTAGCGCGGCGTCGATTTCTGCGGAGAAGAATTCCTTGCCCTCGACCTGGCTCGAGGGCCGATCGGTGATGCGATCGCCGCGAGTCTCGATCGGGATCAGTTCAACGCGAGTGCCGGATTTGAGCGCCTCGATGCGCTCAGCGACCCACAGGCTCTGCGCCCATGCGAGTGCCGATCGCCGGGTACCGAGGCGCAGCTTCCCTGGGGCATCACGCACTGTGGGCGAAGAGCGAGAGGTCTTCCCAACCGTGCGCGACGCCGGCGCCGCTGCCGAGCCCGCGCAGCTGTGCGCGCGCTCACGGCATGCGTTGCGGGCTTGAAGCAGTTGAACGCGCCGCCGTTCCGAATTGGCGGACTGTAGGGCAGAGAGATCGGCGAGGTCGCAAATCGGTCCAGCTGGGCCCACAACGAATCGCCAGGGGTCAGCTTCCCGAGATGCAAAAGGTGTCCGGCTTTCGAATCGCGATCCTTCCATGCCTGCACCCGGGCGAGATCGCGCTCGCGATTGGGTGGAACACACTCACGACATTGGTCGCCGTGCGCCAGGCGGCGAGCTCCGCATCGAGCTCACTGCCGATGAGTTGAATCTGACCCGCACGGTCTGCCTGCCTGCGCAGCCCCGGCCAGCAAAGCTGTCGCGCGCTCAGGCGTACGATTCGCGATGTACAAGGGCCGACCGGAGAGATAGGGCAGAATCGCGGCAGCCATTTCGCCCGGCCCCGACGAGGAGCGTCGGCTGTTCTCCGCGTCCGCGCCAGGAGTGCGCGCACCAGGCTCCCGTAGGTCGCGGCTCCCAAGCCTGTGAGGTGACGTGAGCGGATATGTTTCACGTCCTCGAACGGTTTGCGCATCAGCGGATCGAGCTTGCGCGAACCCTCTCCGCATGCGTGGTGCGAAACGCCTGCCAGCTCTGCTTGAACTGACCGAAGACCTCCGACTCACCCGGCACTTCGCTTTCAGGCCACTCGCAATACGCAACAGCAAATCGTAGGCATCGATGCCGCGCAGGAACTCGATGGCATTCGGTTCCGTGGGGCTCGTGCTCGTAGAGTTGAATCGGCAGCGTGGGAAATCAGCAGGCGGCGCAGGCAGAGTCTCAATGCAGAAGCGCCTGTCATCGCGCCATCATTGAAGGCGCTGATCGCAAGCTTGCCCTGCTTGCGCTGGTGAACGACGAGAAGTTGGTCGAAAACCATGCGTGCATGCTACGAGGCACGGTTTCGAGGCGTGTCATGCCAGTGTCAGTCAGGGTGAGCAAATCCTCGATTTCCGACGCCATGTTGTGCTCGATAGTGAGACAACTGAGAATCATTCCCAACAACCCACCACTCTATATAGTAGAACGGCGGGTATCGAAAGACGACTGACGCGGAAGTGCTAGAGCAGCGCCCGCATCAACAGCGCAACACCGAGGGCGAATCCACCGAGATACGTTCCGAGCGCACCGAGCGCGCGCAGAGGATGAGGCGGTGCATTGAAGCTCGGTGTCATCAGCATGCCCATCGCATGCGACACGCGGCAGATCGGTGACGATTACGACCACCCAGGTAATCCAGCCGCCCGCACCTGACATCAGGAGAGTACAGAAACAGCGTCACGAAGACCGGCACATATTCGGCGGCATTGCCATGCGCGCGGACCGCCTTGTTGAGTGGACCCGATAGGTCGCTGCCGGTGCCGATGCCGGTCTTGGTGCGCTGGCGCGTCAGCGATACATTCAGAGCGAGCGCGAAATAGAGCAGCACCGAAAATGGCAGAGCAGATCAGATAGGCGTTCATTCCGCGTTCTCCGTCATGCAGCGCAGCCGCCTCACGGTCGACAACGGACCCAATGATGCACGCGTCGTCCGATCGTAGCGATCCTTAGCGACGAGGATGGTGGTAGGATTCGCCGCCACAAACCCCGGACCGGAGAGGTGGCAGAGCGGTTGAATGCACCGGTCTTGAAAACCGGCAACCCCTTACGGGGGTTCGGGAGTTCGAATCTCCCCTCTCCGCCAGAAAAATAGCCATTTGTAAACTCTACGGGCTGCTGATCTGTCACAAAGTAGCCTTATGTTGCAGTCGAAGTTGCACTAGGTGCGTGCAAGTGGTGATGTGTTTGGCGGCACTAGCGCCGCCAAACGGGCGATGAAGTCAAGGGCTCCAACACTGATGTGCGTCGTCCCGTCTCGATACGGAGTCTTCAATCGGGATTACCTCTCCACGTGGACCAGCTGGAATCACGTCACGGGCATCAGCTTCGCTCGTCGCGATGGCGTCGTTCATCATCGCGTTGCGACTGCGCGCCTAGTCGGCCCTTTTGCGGTTTGGAGAAGACCGCGTCGTGGCGGGCGCAGATGGCGGGCCACAACGTCGCCGCTTCCGGAACGTCGAGATCGAAACGGCTGCGCAGCGTGGTGACCAGCTCGCCGGGAGATTCAAGCACGGTCTTGTCTTCGCGACCGCCGGCGTGCGTGATGGTCAATACGCGCCCGCGCAGGGACACGTGAGTGTCGACCGTGCGCCGTGGCTGCACGACGAGGTTCTGAATGTAGACGGCGAGGCGGGGTCGGTCTGCTGGGAGCGGCATTGCTCGGCGAACAGCGCTTCATCGGCCGGCGCGGCGCGAAAGTCCGAAACTGAAGGCCGGTCGCCGGTGCGCTCCGAGAATCGCCAGTAGCCGTCGTCGATCTCGTACAGTTCGATGCGATAGGGCGGATCTTCGCGTAGTCCCGTACGCAGCGGCAGCGGCTCGGACAGGCTGCCGCCAAAACCGACGTCGGCGATATACGGCTGGTCCAGCTGCACCAGCAGGCACACGTGATTGCCCAACTGCTGCTCGCCTTCCGTCTCGCGCATCACGCCGGCGCACATGCGCATCACATCGAAGCCGATTTCCCTGAGCGCCCACTCGAACAGGCCGTTCATTTCGTAGCACCAGCCGCCGCGCCGGGCGCCTCACGATCTTCTCGAAGCCGGCCCTGCGATCCAGCCCTGCCGGACGACGCAGCTGTACGTCGAGATTCTCGAACGGCACGCTGTACTGATGGGCGCGATGCAATGCCTGCAACGTCGCCAGGTCGGGCTTCACGTCGCCGGTGAAACGGATGCGTTCGAAATACGCCGCAAGATCCACGGAACACCCCGCGAGCTGTGACGAGCGCATAGCATGCGCCAATAGCCGCTGTCGACGTCGATCAGTTGCGCGGTAATACGCAACTCCTCGCCTAGTCGCGGCGGCGCTAGTTAGGATTGCGTTCCTGACCCGGCCCAAAAGCATCAGGATTCCGCCATGCACGGAGCAGCATTGTCACGCCGCACGAGCGCGATCGCCTTCACCGCCACTATTGCGGTTTGGGCGGGACCTGCAGTCGCAGCAGAGGAACATTCCCATCCGCCTCCGGAGAAACTGGGAAGCGTTACCTTCGAAACGTCGTGTTCACCCGAAGTCAAAGCGGCGTTCAACCGGGCAGTCGCACTGCTTCACTCGTTTACGTATGACGCCGCCGAGCAGGCGTTCCGCGAAGTAGCGCGCACCGATCCGAAGTGCGCCATGGCGCATTGGGGCATCGCACTTTCCTACTATCACCCGTTGTGGGAGCCACCGGATGCGGCGCACCTGCGGCTCGGAATGCAGGAGGTTGACGCTGCTTCTCGGCCACCCGCCGCCACCCAGCGCGAGCAGGAGTTCATCGCCGCCGCCGGGGCCTACTATCGGGATTCGGATCGTCACCCTCCCGCAGAACGCGCCCGAGCTTATGAGCAGGCAATGGCCGGCGTTGCCGCTCGCTATCCTGGAAGATGTTGACGCGCAGATCTTCCATGCGCTGGCGCTGCTGGCCACGGCTTCGCCCACCGATCGAACGCATGCCCAGCAGAAGCAGGCCGGGCAGATTCTGGAACCGCTATACGCCAGGTTTCCGGAACACCCCGGCCTTGCTCACTACTTGATTCACGCTTACGACAGCACTGAACCTCTGCTCCGCGCGGACTCGAAGCAGCCCGCGCGTACTCGCAAAATCGCGCCTTCTGCGCCGCACGCGCTTCACATGCCATCGCACATTTTTACGCGGCTGGGACTGTGGAGGACTCGGTCGCATCCAACCTCGCAGCGCGCCAGGCGGCGCACGATGCCGGTGACATCGGCGAGGAGTTGCACGCGATGGACTCATCTCACCTACGCGTACCTGCAGCTCGGTCGGTTCGGCGATGCAGAGCGAATCGTCAGCCAGGCTGGCGCGATGAGTTCATTGTCCGCCAGTGCGAGTTCAAGATCGGCTATGCGGCCAACGCGATGCCGGTGCGCCTCGGCCATCGAGCAAGGTCAATGGTCCACCGCGCAGCCAAGCTGCAACCGCTCGCCGATTCCAGCCCGCAGAATGCCGCAATTGTCTACTGGGCGCGGGCCGTCGGACAGGCGCGCAGTGGCAGTCCGAAGAGCGCCGCGTCCGACCTTGCGAAGCTCAAGGAGTGCCAGGAGAAGCTAAAGGCCGCCGGCAACAACTACTGGGCCACGCAAGTGGGCGTCCTCGATCAGGAAGCACGCGCCTGGATTGCCAACGCCACGGGTGATCGTGCGGGCGCAATTGCGCTGCTGCGTGCCGCCGCGGACCAGGAAGACGCGCGTCGAGAAGCTCCCGGTCACTCCCGGGCCTATTGTTCCTGCGCGAGAACAACTGGGAGAGATCCTGCTGGCTGCCGGGCAGCCGGCCGATGCCCAGCGCGAGTTTCAGGCCGCGTTACAAGCGGCGCCAGCGCGTCGTGGCGCGCTCACTGGCGTGGCGCGCGCACAAGAGCAATTGCACTCAGCCTCAAACCTAGAAGGTTGCGATAACTGAAACGCGCGCGGACCGCGGTGAACCCGGGTAATGTTCGTGTTGCTGTTCGCCGAGGCGAAGTACTCCTCGTCGAAGGAGATTCTCCTACGTTGAGCTGCGCCCGCAAGCGCGCGCTCGGCGCAAAGAACACTGCGGCATCGACGCGCGTGAACGCCGGGAAGCGTGACATTCGCCGCAGGCGTTGCGAGGTTCTCAGTCGCGGCGAGCATGCTGCCACGATTGACGATGCCAAGTCCGACACCCCACATTGGGCTGAAGTCATAGCGGTTCCACAGCGAGAAAGTATTCTCGGGCAGCGCCGCCAATCTTGCACCCTTCGAGGATCGTCGCGGTCTGATTGCTCACGATTTCACCATCCTGATAGGCGTATGCACCCATCACACTCCAGGCGTTGGTGATGTTGCCTGCAAAGCCGAGCTCGACCCCCTTTCACGCGCTGACCGTCGACCAAAATCGAACGCGTGGCATCGAGGGGATCCGCGATCGCGACGTTGGTCCGCTCCAGGCGATACACCGCTGCTGTAAAGGCGAGGCCCGGCAGGAGGTCCCACTTCGCCCCACTTCGTAGTTGGTGAACTCTTCAGGGTCGAGTGCCTCATTCGACAGGTTGAGGGAGGAGAGCTGTGCGCCAGCGCGTGGCTGATACGAGAGGCTGTAAGCTTGCGTACAGCGAGAGGGGCTCCACCGGCTTGTAGACCAGTCCAGCGCGTGGCGAGAACAGCCCGTCATCACTCTTGAACGTCGCGTTCGAGCGGTGGTTGTCGAAATCCATCTGGAAACTGTCGTAGCGCAGCCCCAGGGTCGCGAGCCAGCGCGGCGAGAACTCGATCTGGTCCTGTACGTAGGCGGCTGCAATATTTGCGACGCCGTGATTATCCGCATCTGTAGCGCTCTGTCGGAAACTGACGGGCAGGGTGGTGCGCGGATCACTCACTGGCACCACGACAAACGTCGTCGTCGGACTGATGGTGTCAAAGAAGCCAGTGTTGCGGAAATTGTCAGTGACCTGGCGGCCGAGTTCCACGCCCGCGAGCAGCGAATGCTTCAAGGCACCAGACTCGAGTGAAAAGAGCAGGTCGGTCTGGTTGGAAGAAGTTATCGCGCTGCATGGCATTGTTGTACGCGAGGATCTGCACATTCGAACCGGTCGCGTCAACCACGCCTGGATAGACGTTCTGGTAGAACTTGTCGTAGTCGCCGTAGCGCGTCCGATTGCGCAACGTGAACCGATCGTTGAACTGGTGCTCGATCAAGGCGCTTGCGGCCCTTACGGTCGAATGCGTTTCGCTCTGCGCCGGGTCGCCGAAGAACTCTGAAGGATCGGTCTCAAGAGGGCGCCCGGCGAAGGACGACACGCCGCGATCCGCCGTGCGCTCATCGTGAAAGTATTCGACGCCGACGGCGACGAGCGTCGCCTCGCTGGCGCGGAAAGTCATCGTGGGGTTGACGCCATAGCGCTTGAGGCTCACGTCATCGCGATACGTATCGGTGTCTTCGTACATCGCGTTGAGACGCAGCGCGGCGGAAGCGTTGAACGGCTGATTCAGATCGAGCGCAATTCGCCCGTTACTGTAGGAGCCACCCCGTAGCGCCACCGATCGAAACGTATCGAATCCAGCCTCGCTTGCTCACGCGATTGATGACACCACCTACACCGCCGCGGCCGAACAGCATCCCGTTCGGACCCTTCAGGACCTCGACCTGCTCGATGTTGTACAAGTCGCGGTAATACTCGACGTCATCGCGCAGGCCGTCGATGAACAGATCACCTGAGGTGCTGCTGCCCCGAAATACCGGGTTATCGCGATTGCCTTCGCCTTGCGCGATGCCGACTCCCGGGACGTAGCGCACGACGTCGGCGAGGTTTTGCATGTTCTGGTCATCGATCAGCTTGCGAGTCACCACCGTGACGGAGGTTGGCTCGTCGCGCAGCAACGTATCCGTGCGCAGGGAAGTGCTCGTCTGAGCTTCGTAGCTTTCGGGCTCGTCGGCAGAGACCATGACTTTGGGCAGCGTCTTGGTCGGGACCGCCGACGAATTGGAATCCGGCGTGTTTTGCGCCATTGCCAACACTGAGGTCAGCGCCGCTGCAACTCCCAGCAGACGGGTACGGCCGGTGCGAGTCATGGTGGTTCCAACTTCCTCAAGTAGACCAGTGTTAATACGAATAAGAATGATTCTCAATAATCTTAGCCGCTGTCGGGCGGCCATTGCAAGATGCTTAGAGCACTTCGATCTCCGCTACAGTTGGCACCATGCTTTCATTTCGACGCGGCCTGATCTTCCTCATCGTCGCGTGCCTCGCCGCGTGCGCGCAGTTGAAACCGCGTCCGACGCTGCCGGACGAAAGCGCCATCCCACCCGGCGAGGACAGCCGCCTCGATCAGGTCATCGGCCCGGCCGAGGCAGAGCATCCCGGCGAATCTGCCTTCCGGCTCGTCAAGGAAGGTTCCGAAGCCTTTGTCACTCGAGTGCAGAGTGCGCGGCTGGCCGGGCGGACTCTCGACGTGCAGACGTATATCTGGCATGCGGACCTCACCGGCATTTTTATCGCCCAGCAGTTGCTCGAAGCCGCCGATCGCGGCGTCAGGGTCAGGCTGCTGGTCGATGACATGGATGCTCGCGCCAAGAACGTCGGATTCGCGGCCCTCGCCGCGCATCCAAACATCGATGTACGCATGATTCAACCCCTTCGCCTCCCGTAGCGGCACGCTCAGACTGGTCGGGGAAGGCTCTGACCAGCTTCGGGCGCGTCAATCACCGCATGCACAACAAGACCTGGATCGCGGACAACCGCGTTGCGATCGCCGGTGGCCGCAACATCGGCGACGAATACTTCGGTGCGAGCGAGGAAGTGAATTTCGTGGACCTGGAATTCGCGATGATGGGGCCGGTGGTACGTGACGCTTCGGCGTCGTTCGACAAGTACTGGAACTCGCCCGCCGCCTACCCGATGGAAGTGCTCGATCCCGACGGGGTCAATGACAAAGCGCTCGAGGTTCTGCGAGCCAAGCTTGCCGAGCCGCCCGGCGAGCCCAGGCGCTAGCCGGTATGCCGAGGCGCTGAAAGCGGACGGCACTGTGACGCGCCTGGTTGCGGGCGACTGGCCGATGGAATGGACAGCCACATACGTTCGTCTCCGACGACCCGCTCAAGGCGACCATGAAGGATAACGATCCGAAGCGCACGCACGTCGGAAGCGAACTCGTGCCGATGCTGCGAGCAGCGCAGAAAGACATCCACATCATTTCGCCGTACTTCGTGCCTGGTGATGAGGTGACCGCCGGGCTCACCAAGGCCGCACAGGAAGGCCGGCGCGTACGCGTGCTGACCAATTCCCTCGCTGCCAACGACGTTGCTGCGGTACACGGCGGCTATTCACGCTACCGGGAGCCGCTGGTGAAGGGGGGCGTACAGGTGTGGGAATTGAAGCCTCCTGAATGCCGATGCGAAGCAAAGCATGTTCGGATCAGTCGGGAGCCAGTCTCACACACCAAGGCACTTTCCGTAGATGGTCATACGCTGTTCGTCGGCAGCTACAATCTCGACCCGCGCTCCACCTGGCTTAACTGCGAGCAGGGAATACTGGTCGAGAACGACACGCTGACCACGCAGCTCGGGAGATCTTTGACCGGCAGGTGACCGGTGAGCATTCCTGGCAGGTGACGGTCAAGGACGACAAGCTGAGCTGGAGTGACGGCGGCGGCGAGACCTTTGCCAGGGACCCCGAAGCATCGGGCTGGCGCCGCTTCGAGGCCTGGATGGCGCGCGTTCTGCACCTGGACGCACAGCTTTGAGCCTCAACTACGTACTTTCCGCAAGGCGCTACGCATAGGACCGAGTTTCAGGCCAGCGATTCCTTCGGCAGCATCCTCGTCAGCGACAACGAGGGCGCGAAATGGCCTCCCACCAAACCGCTTCCAGACATTCCCGGCACCACGATCTTCGGCGCCTCGGCAAGCGCGTCGCGGCTACGCCGCTGAATCGGAGATGTGCTTCTCCTTCAACAGCAAGGCCAACCGCGACGCCTTCTCGAGGACCAGGAAGCATATTGCGCACGCTACGGACTCGACCAGGCGCAATGCGATGCGGTTCGACGTCGCGACGTGCTCGGGCTGCTGGAGGCGGGCGGAAACATCTACTACCTGGCTAAGCTTGCGGGCATCTTTCATCTCGGCGTGCAGGACATCGGTGCACAGCAGACTGGCATGACGCTCGACGACTTCAAGGCGAAGCTCGCCGACGCGGGTAAATAGCCATGGCACAGATCGTCGGATGCCTCATGACTCCCACGTTCCCGCCATCGGCAACGCCATCGCGCGCGACGCGCAGCGCGAACCCTACTGGGAGCCTTTCTTCCAGGGCTTCGAGGCCGTGCATTCGTGGCTCGCTCGTGTACGTCCGGACACGGTGGTCATGTTCTACAACGACCACGGTTTGAACTTCTTCCTCGACAGCATGCCGACCTTTGCGATCGGCGCCGCTCCCAGTATTGCAACGCCGATGAAGGTTGGGGTCTGCCCGTGGCGAACCCATTCCCGGCGAATCCGCACCTGTCATGGCATCTCATCGAGGAACTTGTCAGTGCAGGCTTCCGATATGACGACGTGCCAGAAGATGCTCGTCGATCATGCCTTTGTGGTTCCGATGGAATTGCTCTGGCCTGGTGCTGCGCGGCGCGTGCGCACGGTCCCCATCGCGATCAATACCGTGCAACACCCATTGCCCTCGGCCTCACGTTGCTATGCGCGCTCGGCCAAGCGGTTGGAAGGGCGATCGACACATTTCCGCGCGACGCGCGCGCTACTCGTCGTCGGTACGGGTGGCCTCTCGCATCAGCTCGACGGCCAGCGCGCAGGATTCATCAACAAGGAGTTCGACCTGATGTGCATGGACAAGCTGGTCGATGATCCCGAGGCGCTCACCGGGTACACGAACCGCGAGCTCGTCGAGCGGGCGGGCGCACAGGGGATCGAGATCCTGATGTGGATCGCGCCCGCGGTGCGCTGCAGGGGCCCGCAAGCAAAGTGCACAGCAACTACCACATTCCGATCTCGAACACGGCTGCGGGACTGCTGTTGTTGGAAGGTACGGCAGCCGCGAGTCGCACTACGGTCCTGGCAGAAGCCGCCCTCAGTGCGCCAGCGCCGTCGCGCTCGGATCGCCCGTCGGCGGCGGCCCATGATCAACGCTCGCAGGAGGCCCAAGCAGCTCGGTGAAGAGCGGCTTTAACGCCTCCGCCCAGACCTGATAACCCTTCGTGGTCAGATGAAGCTGATCGGGGTCGGTCATGCCGGCGAACAAGCGATCGTTCGCGTCGGCGAGCTGATCGTTGATATTGAGATAGCGAATCGTGCGGCCGTTGGCGAGCCTGGCGAGATTGGCGTTGATGCGATCGATCGTCGGCATCACGGCGATGTTGTCGTTGCGCGGCAGGATGCCCATCATGATGAGCGTTGCATCGGCGCGCCTTCTCATGGCACAGGTCGACAATCGCCTTGACGCCGCGCGTGATGTCGTCGACGCGTGCCTGATCGGTTCCGATCGGCGATCCTGCCGACGTTGTTGGTGCCCACCAAGCAGGACGATGATCTTCGGATGTACGCCATCGAGCTCGCCCTGCTCGAGCCGCCACAGGACGTTTTGTGTCTTGTCTCCGCCCAAGCCGGAAATTCGCAGCGTTCCAGCCAACAAAATTCTGATTCCAGTTCGCGAGCAGCTCCTTGTATTTCTCTTCACCCGCACCCCAGCGACGCGTTATGGAATCGCCGAGAAAGTAGCTATCGATCCGGCCTTGTTCCTCTTCTTCATGAGCAGCTCATGCGCGAGTCGAAAGTTCCGATCGACGCGAGGGCTGGCCACATCGGCAGGCTCGATGACGTTGCCGCCGGCGAGCAATGTCCGCATCCACTCCGCCGAGCGCATGAGGTACGGAGCCTGCTGCTCGGGCGTGGATTGGTGGTTATGCGCAGCTTCGGCCAGCGGCACGGCCTCTTTCGGACCTGGGATCTGGTTGAACGCGGTCCAGATGCCGACTGGCGGCGTCACCGTGTCGAGAAATCCCATCGATACCAGCGCTGGAACGTGAATGCGCGGTGCGCAATTCACCGTGTCGAAGTAGAGCGCCGGTCCGCATCGCTTTCGGATCATCGGTCGGCCAATTGGAAATCCCGATGCGCGGCCGTGCAATGGTCCGTTGGAATCCGCGCCGGCGGGCACATGGACGACGAGGCCGGTGATCTTGGGATTCAAAGCGGCAACGCACAGGCTCTGCTGGCCGCCCATGCTGATCCCGGTGGCGACGAGCGTCTTGCCGTCCCAATCGGGTCGGCTCGCGAGGTACTCCACCGCCCGATAGTCGGCGAGATACATCTGCAGGAAATAGCTCTGATTGCGATCGTCGCGGCCGATCGTCTGGTACTGCTTCAACTCCTGTGGCAGGGCGTCGTAGTAGGCCTTCGCCTGATCCGGCAGCACATCGTGCGGTTCGATGTTCACCGCCAGCCAACCCTCTGCCGCACGGGCCGTGACCCATTCCTTCTGCAAAGGGTAGGGCGGGCTCGCCCACTGAAAGATCACCAGGCCGGGAAACTTGCCCCGCAGTGCTGGAGCTTGGCGACCTGGCCATGGATGCGCTTGCCGTTGATGTGATCCATCTGCAGCGTGAAGTAGTCGACGTTGGGCCTGTCACTCGCTCCCGGCGCAAGCACGGGGTTCGGCGAGACCTTCTCCAGCATGCGGATCTTTTTCAGCCCAGAACTGATCGGAAGTCGCGCGGGCGAGGTACGGACGGCTGAAGTCTCTCCGGCGCGATCGCTGCTCCGACCAGATGCACCCTGGCAGTGGGATCGCTCGATCTCACCTCGACATAGAGCATCGCCGGCTCTTGGAGAGTGACTTCGATGGCCGCGGGCTGTGAGAGATCGAGCTTGCCGCTCTTGATCAGGTCGAAATTGTTTTTCCTGATCGTGTAGAGAGTATTCCGCAGTTGACACGGCGCCAGCAGAGCAACGTGACGTTCCAGCCCGCCTTTTCACCGAGAGCGTAGATGCTGCCGGGCTTGAATGGAGTGAGAACGAGTTGCTGTGCCGCGCTGTGCTGCGCGAAAGCGAGCGAGAGAACGAGGCTCAGCAGGGTGGTGATAGTGGCGTTTCGGGGGCGATACATGCCTGGGTTCAGGATTTGTTAATTCTCCGACCGTAACCTAGCGTAGCTGAGATGAAGCGGATCGCAATCCAACACTTTCATGTTCCTCTCGCTCGTCGCCGGCGCGACCTCACTCGCTGAGGGTCCTCAAGACGACCGCGGGACCGGAGGGTCATCCGCAACGACGCCGATGTCGGTTGGTTATCGGAAGCTTCAGTTCACATATACAGTTGAGGGCAACCCCGCTCGTACTCGCGATTACTTCCTGTGGTACCCGACGGCGGATCCGGAGGACCGCTTCGACTACAAAGGTCAGCTCGGCGTTGCCGCGCCGGACGGCAGCGATCGCGCGCCAGGCCGTTTTCCTCTCATTGTTTTTTCCACATGGCTTTCTGGGCGCGGGCGATCAGATCATTTTTCTCACTGAAAATCTCGCCCGCATGGGTTACATCGTTGCCGCTCCCAATCACGCCGACGCGGGTACCGGAAGCGAGCCCATCGTGATACCGAACTTCATCGATGCAAGGAGCTGGGACGACAACAAGTACCGATCGCAAGGAGGATCTCCAGCGCGCTCATCGATCACCTGCTGGGAGGTACCGATTCCGCAGCCTTTCTGCGCGATCACGTCGATGCACACGCCATCGGAATCGCGGGTCATTCACTCGGCGGCTACGTGGCGCTGGGCATGGCGTGGGGCGAGCCGGCATGGCGGGACTCCGTATTCGTGCGGCGCTGCTTCTCTCGCCCTATGCACTGCCCTATATCGAAGGTCCTGCACTCGATGGGGTCCAGGTCCCAGTGATGCTCCAGGGCGGCACACTCGATTGGGCCATCACGCCGTTCCTGCCCGCGGTTTACGAAAAGCTGCAGGCGCCCAAGTATTTCCTGGTTCTCAACGCTGCGTCGCATTTCGAGTGGACGAATCTCATCTCGCTCGGGAAGAGCACGACGGCTGCGGTCCAGACGGCAGCGCGCGCTGGATCACCGCTTACAGCCTGGCGTTTTTTGACAGCTACCTGCGCGGTCTGGATCGTTCTGCGCTCCTCGCAAAGCCCAACCCGCAACTTTATTCGTTCGAATACAACCCGGCACGATGATCGCCGGCTCAAATCAGTGCAGGGCTTCGGCGCTGGCGGGATCCACGGCGGCCTTCGGGCGCTTCGGAAGCTTGAACAGCAGCAGCAACGGCAGCGCGAAAGCGCGAGGCCGCTGATCACGGCAAATACGTTCTCGTAGCCGATGACTGTGGCCTGCTGCTGGATCTGCATCGCGAGCAAGGCCGTGGCGCGATCACCGACCATTTGCAGGGCATTGGCCCACCGCTCGGTGTCGAACACGGAAAGATATTCAACCAATCGCGATTGATTCGCGGCAATCGAGTGCGTGAGCAGCGTACCAGCGATGGAAATTCCGATGGCACCGCTCAGCGTTCGTCCTAACGTGACGAGCACAGCACCCTCGGTGCGCAGTTCGGCCGGCAACGTAGCGTAGGCGGCTGCGTTGATGCACAGGAACGTCAACCCCATGCCGACGCCCTGGAAGAATGTGACGGCCGCGATGGTGGCAGAAGTCGTATCAGTCGTGATGTGCACGAGAGGAATGCACGAAGCCAGCACGATGCCCAGGCCGATGGCTGCCAGCAGGCGCGAATCCACGCGCGAAATGAGACGGCCTCCGCTCAACATCGCGATGGGCCATGCCAATGCCGCGCGGCGCCATGACGAGTCCGGCCGTGGAAGCGGTGTGGTCCTGCAGCTGCTGCATGAAAACGGGCAGCAGTTGCTCCCGGCACCATGATGAGCGGAAATACGACGAAGGGCGTGATGAGACCCGCCACCAGGTTGCTGATCGCGGAACAACCCGCGTTCGAAGAAGGGATGCGCAGTAGTCAGGGTGTGTACCAAGAACATGTAGAAGAGAACGCCGGCAAGAACCAGCTCGGCGACGATCTCCGTCGGAGTCGAGCCAGCCGAGACTGTTGCCACGGTCGAGAGCGAGCTGCGCCAGGCCGATGGCGAGTGCGAGCATCACGAACCCTTTCAGATCGAAGACGCGATCCTTGGACCTCGCGCCTTGTGGCAGGGATGCGGTCAGGCCGAGCCACGCCAGCGCACCGACCGGCACATTAATGTAGAACACCCACCGCCAATTGAGCGCCTCGGTGAGCCAGCCGCCGAGCGTCAGCCAATCACCGCCCCACCATCACACCGACGCCCCAGATGGCAAGCGCGGTGCCCAGTGCTTCTCGCGCGGAAAGACGCTCAGCAGCGAGGATTGCGACAGCGGGATGAGAGCAGCGCCACACGCGCCCTGGATCGCGCGGAAGATCACGAGCTCCGGCAGCGAGGTGGCGATACCACAGAGCATCGAGGCAAGGGGTGAACCCAGCGACACTCATCAGCGGACCGGTCGCTCGCCGATCCGCAATGCGATGAAACCAACCAGTGGTGCAGCGATCGCGCTCGTGACGATGTGGGAGGTCAGGACCCAGAGAACCTGGTCGGGCGTAGCCTGCAGGCTCCCCTGGACAGCGAGGGAGCGCCACATTCGCGATCGTGGTGTCGATTGCGTAGAGCATCGATCGCCAACGCTGGTCGAGGCGACGACGGAGGCCGCGGTTGGCGTACGCGCGACCGCCGCTAACACGGGCATGGCGCGGCCCGGGGCGGTGCGGGCTACGGCCTGATCAGGTTCGCTGTTGGTGTCGACTCGGACGGTCGCGCTCACGCTGCCCGCCCGCAGGGGGTGCGGATCTTCGATCCGTGGTGAGAACGGCAATCCGAACCGGGCGGTCGCGCTGCGCGACCTTGACCCAACCGCCGCTGGCATTCTCCTGCGGTGGAAGGATCGCGAATTCCGCACCGGCTCGCCTGCGCGATGCTTTCGGCACGCGGCCGGACCACGCGCGCCGCCCATGGGTAATCGATCTCGATCCGCACAGCCTGACCCTTACGCACATGCCGCGCAAGGTCGGTTTCGCTTGAAATTCGCTTCGATCCACATGCCCTGGTCGGAGGCGATGGCGAGGGCAGGGCCACCGGTCGTGAGATGGTCGCCGACCTGGGGCAAGCGGACACCGATAAATGCCGGTACGCGGCGCCGGGATGCGCGCCCCGGCGCAGATTGAGCTCGGCGTGCTGCAACGCCGCCGCCACCGCGGTTCGACATCCGGATGCGAGTCGACGGAGCGTTTCGATCGCCACCAAGCTGGGCTGCAATGGCCGCGAGATCGCGCTCCGTGACCTGGACCTGGCCGACGGCAACCTGAGTTGCCTGATCGGCGTCGCGTCGAGTTTCCGACAGTGCGACGAGATGCTTCGCGGGCAAGCTCCCGCTGGCGTATCTGCTCGCGCTTGGCGAAGTCCGCCGAGCGTTGCGCCAGCGGCGAGTTCGGTGCCCCTTCTCGGCGTACTGTGCTTTGAGGCCTGCGATCTGAGCCTTGACGGCATCGACGCGCGCCTTTCGCGCTTTGAACCGCGTAGCGCAGTTAAGCTCATCGTCGAGCTCGGATCAGTACATCACCCGCGGCGACATGGGCGTTTTCTTGACGGGGACGTGCTTGACGGTGCCGTCGACCTCGGCCGCTACGGTGGTTCTGTCAGCCTTGACGTAGGGCGCTGTCGGTGCTGGGTATTAGCCACGGCCGAAGTACCGAGAAGACCAGGGGCACGGCGATCAGCACCTGGCTGGGGGCGAATTCACAGGAGAAGCGGGCGCCAGAGGCTACGACGTGGTGCGGCGGACGGGTCTCAGTGGCCATGATGGGACACCAATCCCGAACGCGCGCCTTCATCTGATCCCGGGCGGTCCTGTGCAAGAGTCTGCGGACCGTTTCCAGCAGGCGTAGCAGTGTGTCGCGCGTTCAGCCTTGGGAGATTGCGCATCGCGCGATCGTAGATCCGTCGCCGATCTCATGGAGCTGTTCGAGGCGGGCGCGCGAGCGTGGTGTCAGGTACAGGCACACCGCACGTCGATCGACGGGATCGGGCCGCCGCTCGATGAGGCCCGGGCCTCTAGCAGATCGACCCGTCGACCCAGCGTGATGGGTCGAACTTCGATCACTTCGGCCAGCTCGCGCTGGCTGCAGCCTTCCATGCGCGACCGAGATAGGCGATGGTGCGCATGTGCGTCTGGGTCATGCGATGCTTGAGCGCACGGAACCGCGAACTCGGCGCGAAACAAACGCGCCACGTCGTGGACCAGGTAGCCGAGGCGGGGGCGGGACTGCGCAAGTACTACGCTCCACTGATAATAAGCAAAGCTTAGTATATGGATCTGATGCCGGATTGCAATCCGGCACGGCTGCCCTTCCGGGTCCGCGGTGTCAGAATGCGGCCCGGATCAGACTTGGGCCTCCTCGCTAAAGGCTGATAGCTGCTGATGAAAAAGGAGCACACCGAGCTCCGCCGCCGTCCGCTGCTGACGCCCCCGTGGCTTGCCGCGCTCTGGCAGGGTTGTTGGTCGTGGGCCTCGCCGCGCTGGTTCGTGTTGTCCGCGACAGCGACCACGGTGGTCGTCGTACGTCATGCCGGAGAAAGAACTGAGCACCATCAGTGACCCGCCGCTCAGCCAGGTGGGCGAGCAGCGTGCCGAACTGCTCGCGCGGCTGCTCGGAAGCAAGGTAGGAGCGCTCGGATTGCCGCCGTGTTCGCGAGTGACACGCGCCGTGCTCAACGCACCGCCGAGCCGCTCGCCGCGCGCCTCGGAGTACCGGTAGAAGACGGTTCCGGCCGCAGATGTCCACCGGCCTGCTGCAGACAGATCCGCTCTGAATACCGCGGGCGCAACGTGCTGGTCGTGGGGCACATGCAACACCGTTCCGGAGATCGTGCGACGGCTGAGCCGCGACGGGCGCATTCCAGCGATGGGGGAGGACGAAGTACGACACGATATACGTGGTGACTGTGCCAGGCACGCTCGGACGACCATCCGTCCTCAGGAATGACCTACTGACTCTCAGATAAAAGTGTTATCTAACAGTAATATAACGTCGTAAGCTCAGGTTACACCGAGTATCTAACTCGCCGCTCTCTTCGCAGCTCCACTGGCCTTACGTACGAATTCCTCATGGCGGCTGATCCGAAAGTCTGCCAGCACGGCGCCCTGCACAACGCGGCTTTGATCAATCAGGTAGGTCGCGCGCCGCACGGCAATGCCGAGCGGCCCGTCGACGTCGTACATCTTGATCACGTGCTTATCTGGATCGGCGAGCAACGTGAACTTGAGGGCCATATTTCTGCGCGAAACGCTTTGTGGCTCTCCGCACTTCTCGCGGGCTCACACCGGACGACGCGCAGCCCGGCACGCTGAATGTCGGTGTGCAGATCGCGCAGCGAACAGGCCTCCGCGGTGCATCCGGGCGTGAAATCGGCCGGATAGAAATAGAGGATCAGCTGATCCGTCGCTCAGCAATGAAGTCAGCGACCGATCGCGCCCATCCTGATCAGGAGCGTGAATTCAGGCGCGCGACTACCGGGCGTCAAGCATCAGGCACCTCCTGCGGGCGGTGGAACTCGAGCTCCATGACCTCGTACGCCGTGCGTGTGAGCCCCGACCGCTGATAGATCTGCTGCGCGTTGTGATTGTGTTGTTCGACGTACAGACGCAGACCGCAGACGTCAGGGGCTGTTTCGCGCCAGCTTTTCGACGTGACGATAAAGGGCCGCGAACACGCCATGACGACGCGCGCCTCGCGCACCATGACCGATTGGAACCACCAGAAGAAGCCATTTCGCCAGTCGCTCCATCATTCGTGGGTCAGCAAGAGCTGACCTACAGGCTGGCCTTCCAGTTCAGCGATGAAGTAGCGACCCTTGTGTTCGGAGTCCAGCGCACTCTGCACGCCCGTGCGCAACACTCGCGCATTGAGCTGCTTGCTCGGTCTCCTGGGCGAGGCGGGCGTTGCAGTCGACGATGAAGTCGAGATCCGCGGTACGCGCGCTTCGAATTGCGACGCTCATGCGGTCGTCCTCGAGCTCTCCGGTGGGCATGATAGCTCCAAGTGCTGCGCGCTAGCGGTCCGGAGGACGCGTGGGGCCGCCTCTCGTGCTTTGACCCCGGGATGCCGATGCTAGAGCAATGCTTACGTAACTGAACGAAAGCATAC
>ERZ1370068.3288-contig-2402_pt1 | contig 71407 bp, 98 predicted proteins | sample MGYA00561227_ERZ1370068 | MGnify/ENA primary metagenome ERZ1370068 (study PRJEB38410, sample SAMEA6850437) | metagenome | study: Metagenomic assessment of the ecological functions of the soil: analysis of the soil microbiota associated with the...
GAGACTTCAGCCCAATAGCACCCGCTAGCCCTCGAGAACCGCGGCTTTGCCGCGGCTCCGCACGACCGGTTGATCGGTAATGATGACTGTCGTCCCCGGTGTGAGCGTGTCGTAAACCTTGGCCGCAAACTCGGGGTTGACGCGCAGGCGCGACGCGATCTTGTCGGCAGCGAACGCTGCGGCCACTGCTCGTCACGGTCATCCACTTTCGCGCGGCCCGGCCGGGAGCCAGCGAGCTTTGCCGGTCGGTCGTGCCTTCGAGCAGCGAGTAGACATGATTCCCCAGCGAACCGCGGCCACTTACCTCCACCGGAGCGCGCCCGATGACATTGCCGTTGCGATAAACGTAGATCGCTTTATCGGCCGCGCTGACTACCATCGTGATCGGGCCGCTCGCGCTGCGTTCCGGCTTCCAGTCGTATTCATTGCTCGCGAGCGGACGCACCATTGCAGGTGAGAAATCCTTCGGCGCCAGCAGTAGTCCGGGGCTCGACGCGAGGTGCGGCACCGGGACCTTGCCATCGCCCACCACGACGGTCCCGCCCGTCGACGTCGCGCTGAAAAGCAACTGCGAGAAATCATACGGCATGCGGATGCAGCCGTGGCTGGCGGGGTAGCCGGGGAGATTCCCCGAGTGCATGCAGATGCCGGTGTCGGTGAGCCGCTGCATGTTGGGCATCGGCGCGTTGTCGTACTTTTTCGAATAATACTCCTTACTCTTGCCGAGAATACTGAAGACGCCGCCCGGCGTGGAGTGGCCCTTCGAGCCAGTGCTCACGGTCGAGCGGCCGATGAGGATGCCGTTGCGATACACGTGCATGGTCTGCTCGGGAACGCTCACCAGCACCATGAGCGGACCGCTCGGCGAGAGCTGCGGTTTCCACCAATACTCGCCCGGCTTGAGTTGGCCGGTTGGTTTTCCGGTGGGCGTGCCTTTGGTATGAGACGACGGTTGTTGCATCGCCTGCACGGTGGTGAGCAGGGCGACGGCAGAGAGCGAGGATTTTCAGGAATTTCATGAGATGATTAGAGACGTGAGCTGTGATTAGAGCAGAAAGCCTCCGCATCCTCAATAAGACTTTCGTCCTATGCCGCGGCCTGGCGACCGCGGCCGAGCCTTGCGTCATCAGCACTTCCTTCTCGTCTTTTGACTGATCGAAATGACGCCTAATGGGAAGGCGCCGGTCTATCTTCGAGTTTCAAAATCTCCGCCGGCACACCCAGCCAGACGGCTGCCGTCGCGCGGTCGCGAAATGCGCGCGCATCGATCGGCGTTTCCTTCATCAGACTTTCGTATAGGCGGGCAATGCCAAAACCGACCCAATCTTCGCTAAACAAGGCCGACTTCACCGGCGTGACCCCGGCGAATTGCTCCGCCCGCTTCCGCGCAAACTCAAAAACATGACTGGTGCGAACTGCCACCATCGTTAATCGACTCAAATCAACGAATCTCTTCAACGGCGCTGACGCTTTTTCGATGGCACAGAGCCATTCACCAATCTCGTCCAGCAGACTGATCATCCAGTACGCCTTGTGGTTGCCAGGCAACCAGATCATGAGCGGGATATTGCCGCAGGTGAGCCGGCTCAGGGATAATCCTGGAAGCCGGCAAAGGTTCCGAATCATCAGTTGGATTGTCAGGCATAACGGCTATTTGCGAACGTGCGCCTGCGCGCTGGCCGGGCGCACTCCTCTTTCACCCTAATCTCTAGGCTTGCTTAAGGGCGTCTCGAACGGCAGCGATAAATTTTTCGTTATCCAAGGGCTTGATGAAAAAACCAGCGGCACCGGCCCGCATCACGGTGGCTTCGGCAGCGCGATCCTCATGACCCGTGATGAAAATCACACGAGTCTCGGGCGATCTCGCACATAGGTGTGCTAGTAATTCCATTCCCGTCATCCGTTCCATCCAGATATCCAGGACAACAAGTCGCACGTGATTTGTCGCCATTTCATTGAGAAAATCCTCTGGATCGCCAAAGGCACGTACCTTGAATCCCTCCAATTCGAGCAGGCGACTGATGGATTTGCGCATCGATGGATCGTCGTCAACGACATAGCATATCTCCTCGGAGGTAGTTGGAGAAGAGTCAGGCGCCGGCTTTGTTTCAGTTGTCTGGGTCATAGATGCGAAGAACGCTGCCGAATTAGACAGCGTCAGTCAGGCAAATGGAAATGAGACTTTGGTCTTATGCCCTGCGGTCGACGGCACCTTCGATCACGAATACCGATGGATCTGGCGCCATCATGTTTTCTTCTTTACCGGTAAAGTAAAATAGAAGCGCGCGCCGCCATCGGCGACATTCTCCGCCTGGATGTCACCGCCATGAGATTCTACGATGGAGCGCACAATTGCCAATCCCATTCCCAGCCCCTGTTCCTTGGTGGTAAAGAACCGGTCGAACAAGCGTTCGTGCACTTCAGTGCGAATGCCTGTGCCATGATCGCGAACGCTCAAGCGCACTTCACTGTCGCCATTGCCAGCCGTGCTAATCTCTACCTTGCGTCGGTCCGGTGGTGTCTGCCGCATGGCATCAAGGGCATTACTGACCAGGTTCACCAGGACCTGCTGAATCTGGACCGGATCTCCTTCGATCAGTGGCAGGTCCTTGGCCAGCGATGTTTCTACCTCGCAGGAATAGGCCACTGCATCAGGCCTGACGATATGCGCTACTTTAGTGACCAGCTCATTCAGATTAATTCGGCGCAGGGTAGGATCGCTTTTCTTAATTGTGTTACGCACGTTGCGGATGATATCGTGGGCGCGGCGCCCGTCTGCCTCCACGTCGACAAGGATCTCGCGCAACGTTCCAGGGTCCTCCTTACCCTTGTCGATAGACCGCATTCCAGCATTCGCATTGCTGATGATGGCCGAGAGCGGCTGATTCAGTTCATGGGCGAGTGAGGCAGTCATCTCACCGAGTAAGCTAACGCGGCTAAGCAGGTTAATTTGTCCGCGTTGCCGGTGTGCCTCGTCCTCCGCCTGCTTTCGCTTGGTGATATCGACCGAAACGCCTAGCAACCGCGTTAGTTCCCCTTTTTCGTCGGCAAGGCAACGAGCGCGTTCACCGATCCATCGGATGGCTCCGTCGCGCAGGGGAACACGATACTCAAGTTCGTAATCGCCTTTGGTAGCGATAGCCTTTTTGATCGCGGCATCGCGCGCGGCGCGATCGTCGGGATGCACACGCGCTTGAAAGTCTTCATGTGTCGGCGCATCACCATCTAGTTGAAGTAGAGTGCGTACCTTGTCCGAGACCCACAACTCGTTAGTAACCGTGTCCAATTCCCACACACCGTGCTGCGCGGCTTCTGCCGCCAGCGCGACGCGTTCTTCGAATTGACGCAGCGTTGCTTCCTTCTTCAATAAATCAGTGATGTCCACGCAGGCCCCGACATAGCCGCGGAAATTCCCGCGCGGTCCATAACGCGGCACTCCTTGATCGGTAATCCAACGATATTCTCCATCGGAGTTCTTCAGGCGATATTGCATGACGAATGGTTCGCGCGCATCGACGGCGGGGCCGTAGGTCTGAGAAATTTTCGCCAGGTCATCCGGATGGACGCCTTCCTTCCAGCCGTTACCAAGTTCCTGCTCCATGCTTCGCCCGGTAAACTCAAGCCAGGCTTTGTTGAAATAAGTGGAAAGCTTGTCTTCGCCCGACACCCAGATCAGGGACGGGCGCAGCATCGGCCATGGTCTGAAAACGCTTCTCGCTTTCAGTTAAGAAACGCTCCGCCCGGCGGCGTTTCACGAGATTAGCCAGCAAACCGGTGATAAGCAGTGCTTGCAGAATGCAGATCGAAACACCGGCTATGATCCACGCCCGGTAGCGATCCCAAACCGTCGGCTCGCGGAACAAGACCGTGCTTCCAGGCGGCAGTAGTTTCTCGTCGATCTTCCATCGCTGGAGCTCGCGCCAGTCGTAACGCGGAGGCAGACGCTCGATCATGGTTGGAGGAAAACTGGATGCCGGTTCGCCACGCAAAATGCGAATCGCGATCTGCGCAGCCTCCTTCCCGACGCGCTCGCTCTGGTAAAGGCGCCCACCAACGATCCCTAAACCCAGTTGATGATCGAAGATGCCGTTAATCGGAGCGCGCGCCACGGCATGGAGCCGTTGCAGCGCCTCATCGCCGTTGATGGTTACACCTCCGGCATCGCGAAGCAGCAGGAGAAAAAAATGTAGGAATCTGGCGGCAACGTCGAGACCCGCTCCTGCATTTGCTTGAAGGAGAGATCGCTGAAGTAGGTGAAGTTAATCCGGCCTGCGAATGGCTCGGCTGCCTTTGAAACACGCCCTGCCAAAGACGTTCGAGCGGCGTTGCGCCCACTATGACCACGATATTTTTGTCGCGGGCGCGATTTGCAGCATGTCTTCAAGGAAGCCGGGAATTTCATATATCTGCCCGACGTAGGCTGCGTTCTTCTCCAACGCGCCCGGCGGCAGTAACCGGCGATCGGCTGAGGCGTAAAGGATGGGGGTTTCCGGAAAAAGACGGTCGCGATAGGTCGCCACGAAGATGGATGCGGGTGACCCGATCGGCACGACGAGGTCGGGCTGCCATTTAGCCTGGCGCTTTTGCAGATAATCAACAATCGCCTCCTGCATGTCGCGGTCGGGATAACGCGCCATGTCCAGCGAGACCTCGTCGAGATCGACGCGGTCACCCATCTTGCTCACCAGCTCGGTCTCGAACGCCGTGGACTCGACCGTGAAAGGCGGCGCGGCGCTGCCAAAGGAATGGACAAGCAGAACCCGCTTCGGCTCATCTGCCGCCGCGTTTTTCAGCCCGAGGAACGCCATTGCCGCAATCGCGACAAGGACAGAGAATTGCGCGCGCCGCACTTTCCAGATGTCACATAACTGTAACCTGCCAGGCAATAGGCAGCTTTGACGCTACCCCCGTCGCAGCGCTCGCTCGCGGCGCCCTCGATACCCAGAGACCGGCCGCCCAAGCGTGATCGTTCCAGTTCACGAAAGGCCGTGATGTGCCCTATCTGTAACACGTCGGGACGGGCGTGAGAAGCACGCTTTGGAGTGAGATTAGACTTCCGTGCTACGAAAATTCGCTCGATGCGGCTCGCCCGCCATCATGTTGTCTTAATTACCGGCAAGGTAAAATGGAAGCGAGCGCCGCCATCGGCAACGTTCTCCGCGTCGATTTTACCGCCATGAGATTCCACGATGGAGCGCACAATTGCCAATCCCATTCCCAGCCCCTGCTCCTTGGTGGTAAAGAACCGGTCGAACAAGCGTTCGTGCACTTCAGCGCGAATGCCTGTGCCATGATCGCGCACGCTCAAGCGCACTTCGTCGTCGCCATTGCCAGCCGTGCTAATCTCTACCTTGCGTCTGTCCGGTGGTGTCTGCCGCATGGCATCAAGGGCATTACTGACCAGGTTCACCAGGACCTGCTGAATCTGGACCGGATCTCCCTCGATCAGTGGCAGGTCCTTGGCCAGCGATGTTTCTACCTCGCAGGAATAGGCCACTGCATCAGGCCTGACGACATGCGCTACTTTAGTGACCAGCTCATTCAGATTAATCCGGCGCCGGGTAGGATCGCCTTTCTTAATTGTGTTGCGCACGTTGCGGATGATATCGTGCGCGCGGCGCCCGTCTGACTCCACGTCGACCAGGATCTCGCGCAACGTTCCAGGGTCTTCCTTACCCTTGTCGATAGACCGCATTCCAGCATTCGCATTGGTGATGATGGCCGAGAGCGGCTGATTCAGTTCATGGGCGAGCGAGGCAGTCATCTCACCGAGCAAGCTAACGCGGCTAAGCAGGTTGATTTGTTCGCGATGACGGCGTGCGTCCTCTTCAACTTCGCGCAGCGCTTGCTGTGACCGCTTTTCGTCCTCCAGCAGCACGCTTAGGAACATGAGCGGAGTGCCCGTGACGATGAGAAACATCTGTAAGGCGAGCGCATTTTCCGCCGGACTCTGGAGCAGAAACGGACCACGTCCGTGCATCGCTCCCCAAATCGCTTCAAACGTGACCACCAGCATGGCCGCGCTGATTCCGCCCAGTCCGAAACGCAACGCCGCCCAGATGAGCAGCGGGATCGGCGCGTAGAGTAAAGCCGGCGAGGTGTCCGGTCCGGCCGGCACAATGGCAAAAACATACGCGCCGACAATCATGATTCCCAATGCCAGCAAACTTCCCTCGATCAGGCGCACCGTCGTCGTTCTACTTCCGCGACGCGACAAACGCTCGGCGACCAGCAAAAGTGCCGGGACTAACACGACCGCGGTGACTCCGTTGGAAATTCCCAGGTTACGCCATTCAACCCAGTAATCAGTTCCGAAACCGTTGGAGATGGTAAAGGCCGCGCCCCAGAACGCCGTGCCGAAGGGAACGATGATCACGGCAATCAAAACGAAAACAATGGCGTCGCGCAGCGTAATCTTGTTTAAAGGCGACTTGATGAAAAGACGAATCCCGGCCGCGGCCAACACGTTTTGCACGGCATCGAAAGCCTCGCAGTGCAAAGCGTAAAGCACCGGCCAGTGCGCCTGCTGCGTGGCGACGAAATGAGCCAGGACTGTGGCGAGAGTGTACGCCCACCAGTGCCGCACCGGCACCAACAGCAGAATAACGACCAGAACAGCGTGCGGCGGAAAAAGAAGAGAAACTTTACTATTGGGAAAGCAAAGGGCCCACGCAATCTCTGTCGCCACATAATAGGCGAGGCCAGTTAGGAAAACCTGGAGTGCGATCCGGCCGCACGATTCAGCCTTTTTCTTCTCCGTGCTGCTCATTCGAATGAGTGAACCGCGACTGGCGGCGCGGCACCGCTAAACGAGTGGACAGTGAGAATACGCTTCGATTCCGCCGCTGACGCTTTATTCGTGAAGAGGAATGGGATTGCTGCACCTACCGCGGCGGCAGGGGAGAATTGCACGCGCTGCGCGTTCCAGATGTCACGTAATCGTAACACTCCTCCCAGTGGCCGCTTTGCCGCTGCGCCCTTCGCAGCGCTGGCTGGCGGCGCCTCCCATACACAGAGACCGGCCGCCCAAGCATGATCGTTCCGGTTCACGAGAAGGCTGTGAATGAGCATCATGTGTAACACGCTGGGAGTCGAATGAAAAACGCGTTGTGGAAGTGGTATCGACTTTCGTTCTCCGGAAACTCGCTCAGCGCGACTCGTCCCGTTACGACCAAATAGCGATGGAATTCCAGCCGTTGCTGGATCAGGTCGCCGGGAAGCCGGAGCAGGTCATGAACAATTCATCGCTGACAAAACCCGGAACATTGGGTCCAGCTTACGTGCACGGGGCAATCGTGGAAATGTGAGCGAGCGTGCATGACGAAAGTCCAATAGGCTTTTGCCGGAGATCACTGCGATGATTCCACGCGTTGGACTACGATGTCGTCGGATACTAACACTGCGCAGCGAAGCGGCGGGGCAAGCAATTACAATGACCTTCGTTCGCGACGAATTTCTAGACAAACGTACAGCTGAAGACGTATAAGGCCGAAAAGGGGAGTTGATAAACCATGAAAACAAAACATTCACTCATCCGTTTTTACGCGAAGTCGCGTCGGCCTTGCGGCAGACACTTCGTTCCGCTCATTGCTTTCGCGCTCCTGGCACTGCCGTCGCGTGCCCACGCCTCGTTTCTCCACGGTGAGACGCTCGATACAGTCGCGGGCGCCATTGCGTGGTTCGCGTTCATCCTCGTCCCGCCCGTCTTGATCGGGGCCTTCCTGCTGGTCCATATCCTCCCCGAAAAGGTTGCCGAAAAGCGGCACCATCCGCAGCTCGGGGCTATCAAGTGCCTGTGCCTGCTCTCGCTTTGCTTCGGCGGACTGCTCTGGCCGACTCGCCTGGCTTTGGGCCTACTCAAAGCCAGTTTTGCACAAGATGGCGTACGGCACGGATGTCGATCACTCGCACGAGCAGACCGGTCGGGAAAAATCCGCCACCAGTGAACTCGAACAACTCCGCGCCCGCGTCGCGGAACTCGAAGCGGAGATTAAAGGAGGGAAGGCGTAATGGAAGTCATCCTGCTTGGCATCTACGGGTTCTTCGTCTGGCTCATTTTCTATAAATTCAAGTGGCTGCCCATGAACTTTACCGCCGCGTGCATTGTCATCACGCTGCCCATCGTGGCAATGATGGCTCTTTTCCTCCTTCTGAACATCTGCCGCGCCCGCAACTGACGACGTGCGCGCGATGAACTACGTCATCCCGATCGTTCCGCGCATAACCGGTCAGGTGACCGAGGTGCCGATTCAACCAAACCGGCCGATCAAGAAAGGCGACGTGCTTTTCAAGATCGACCCGATACCCTTCGAGGCGGCGGTGAAAGCCGCCGAAGCCACGCTGCGCGGATTGCAGGATCAACTCAAAAACGCGACGGCCAAAAAAGCGGCATTGACTCCGCGGATCGATCTGGCGAAAAAGCGCGTCGAGCAATTCACGGCACTCGCCGCGACCGGGGCCGGGAAGCGGGCCGACCTCGAGCAGGCGCAAAGCGACCTCGGCAATCTTGAAAGCGAATTCCTCGCCGCCGACGCGACGGAAGCGCAGGCCGGGGCGCAGATTCTCAAGGCCGAAGCCGACCTGCGCGATAAGAAATTCGACCTCGAGGGCTGCGTCCACCTTGCTCCCTCGAACGGGCGCGTGGCCAACCTTTCCCTGCAACCCGGCGTGCGCGCGACCCAGTTCGCGACAATGCCCGTGATGAGCTTCATCCAGGAGGACGATCCGTGGCTGCTAGCATTCTACCGGCAAAACGAACTGCGCTACGTCGAACCCGGCGATGAAGCGGAAATCTTTATGAAGGTGTATCCGGGCCGCATCATCAAGTGCAAGGTCGATTCCATCCTTTGGGCGACGGCACAAGGCCAGCTGCCAATCAACGGCAACCTCCCCAACACCGCGCCCATGTCGGCACCCGAACAGCGCATCGCAGTGCGACTGCTCACAGAAGGGAAGGATAAAGACGTCTTCCTCGCTGCTGGCGCCCGCGGTCGGGGAGCGATCTACACGAACGATATTACGGCGATCCAGATCCTCCGTCGCGTGATCGTCCGCATCGCGGCCAAGTTCGACTGGTTCGTCATCAAACACCTCTCCGCTCTCTTCGGCGGACACTAAGGATGCTGAAACGATGAACGCTCGGCGCTGCACCCTGCTTCTTGTTACCGCCAGCAGCCTCGTGCTTGCCGGCTGCGCGATTAAGCAGCCGCCCGTTGGTGCGGACATCATGCCTGAGTCGGACTCGCGCGAAGATCCCGGGAAGCTGGGCCGGCCCGCATCGCAGCGGCACCGTGGTGCCGAACTGGATCCGCAATTTCGGCGATCCGGAGCTGACCGCGCTCGTTGCGGACGCCGTGGAGCGGAATCCCGATCTCAAAGCCGCCGCCGCCCGCGTGGAAGCATCGCGCGCTGCTGTGCGCGTTGCCGCATCATCGCTCTACCCGCGGATCGCGATGAAGGGATTGGGCGAGCGCCAGGGACAGCGAACTTAGCGGCGATCTCGGTCGCGACATTAATCCGCCGTCCTTCGGGAGTCGGGGAACGGAGGACAGCGGCGGCGCGGGACTCGACACCAGCATGGATTCAACGTCACAGCGTTGGGTATATGGGCATTGCAGCCGGTGCCGCATGGGAGGCCGACGTGTGGGGGCGCATTCGCTCGAAAAAGCTGCCGCGAGGGCTGAAAGCTACGCGCTGGAAGCCGACTACGAATTTGCCCGGCAATCCCTGGCCGCTGCGGTGGCGCGCGCGTATTTCACTACGATCGAAGCCGCGCAACAGGAAGCGAACGCACAGGAAACGCTCGATATCTACCATGAGTATTCGAAACTCACTGACGAGCGCAAACAGCAGGGTTTTGCGAGTGACTTCGACGTGTCGCAAATTACAGTCGCGCACCGCCGCCGCCGAGGATGCGCTCTACGCCGCACAGGCGGCGCGGGCGCAGACGATTCGCGCTATCGAGGTCGTCACCAGTCGCTATCCTGCCGGCAGATTTGATGTGCGACGTTCTTTCCCCGGCCAACCGAGAGCCGTCCCCGCCGGTTTGCCCGCGCAAATCCTCGAACGCCGTCCGGACCTCATCGCCAGCGAGCGCCGCTTCGCCGCCGCTTTTCACCGGGTGAACGAGGCGCGCACCGCGCCGTCTGCCGCGCTTTGTGCTCAGCGCCACGAGCGGGCTCGGAACCGCGGACACTCGACGGGGTCGGCACGCTCGATGCCCTCGTCTGGAGTTTGGCCGGTGGGATCACGCAACCGATTTTCTTTGGCGGTGAACTCAAGGCTGCGCAAGATCTTCGCACCGCCGAGCAAAAAGCCGCCGCCGCGACTTACGTGGGCCACGCGTTGCGCGCGTTCCAGGAAGTGGAAGATGCACTCGCCGGTGATTACTATCTGCGCAAACGCGAAGGCGCGCTTGGCGACCGTAGTTTCGAGCAGTGCTGAATCGATCAAGTTCAGCAAAGAGCAGCTCGAGCAGGGCCAGATCGACATGTTCACCGTCCTGCGTCTCGCCGGAGAAAATCTCGTAGCGAAAGTCCAACTCACTCAAATCCGCGCTTCCCGCCTCCGCGAACGTGTGAATCTGTATCTCGCTCTCGGCGGTGATTTCGAAGGAACCGAGCGCGCCAAAATAAGTTCCTCAAAATTGCGATAAGAACGCCAGTTAATGCGCACGATTACCAATGATTATCGCGATGCGCAGATTTTGAATCTCGGTTCCGGCAGCGAACGCGGACCCTATCTGGTGACGCAAACCGGCGTCGCGCCACGCGATCGCGTTACCGAAGACACGCATGTTCGTGCTCCGCCCGGATGGATTCTGGGTCGATTTCAACGCCTACGCTTCGCAGGGCAAGCCTGAAGCCATGGACGAGATTGTCTTCTCAACCACGACGCAAGTAATGGAGACGTTTGGGAAATTGTTCGGCGCGCCTCGTGTTCTCGACCTGCCGGTTAATGAAGAGGGACTTAAGGCTTGGATCGAGCGCCAGGAGCATGGCGACCCGCTGGAGGCAGCTCGCGCGTGGGCCAAAGATTACAAGATCCGCCATCGGAAAGACCGAGGTCGTTAGGGCCGCTGTTCAAGAGGGCCGGAGGTTGCCGCCATGAATGCACCATCTCTCGCTCGACTGATTCCGGCTTTCAGTTGGTTGCGTGCCTACGAGCGAAGCTGGTTGCGGACGGATATTTTCGCCGGCATTACGCTCGCCGCATATCTGCTTCCCGCCGGTTTGGGAGACGCATCTCTGGCCAATCTGCCGCCCGAGGCTGGACTTTACGCGTGTCTGTTCGGTGGACTCGTCTTCTGGTTGTTTTGTAGTTCGCGGCACACAGTTGTCACTGTCACTTCTGCGATCTCGTTGCTCGTTGGTGCGTCCCTTGGCGAAATCGCAGGTGGCGATACCACGCGCTTTGGCGCACTCGCTGCGGGAACCGCTTTGCTTGTTGCATTCATCGCGTTCATCGCCTGGCTCGTCAAAGCAGGCGTCATTGTAAATTTCATTTCCGAAAGCGTGATGACCGGCTTCAAATGCGGCGTCGCCCTCTTTCTGGCCAGCACGCAACTGCCCAAGCTCTTCGGCTTTCACGGCGCGCATGGAGATTTTTGGGAGAACAGCGGCCATTTCTTCAAGCATCTGCACGAAACAAATCCTACATCGCTCCTTGTCGGAGGAACCGCGCTGGCTGTGCTCATTTTGGGAAAGATTTTCCTGAAAAACAAACCGGTAGCGCTGTTCGTAGTCATTGGTGGTATCGTGGCCGCTTCTGCACTCTCGTTAGGCGAGCGTGGCGTAAAGCTGCTCGGCAACGTCCCGCAGGGATTGCCTCCGATCGGCCTGCCCGCCGTTTACTGGCACGATCTTAACGAACTGCTTCCGCTAGCCTTTGCTTGCTTTCTGCTCGGCGCTGTGGAAACCGCAGCCATCGGGCGAATGTTCACTGCCAAACACGGCGGACGGTTTAACGCCAATCAGGAATTTCTGGCGCTTGCGGCTTCAAACCTGGCCGCAGGACTCGGGCGCGGATTTCCGATCAGCGGCGGCATGTCGCAATCACTCGTCAACGAAGGGGGCGGTGCACGCACACCGCTGTCAGGCGCGCTCGCTGCAGGAATGATTTTAGTTGTCGTCCTCTTCTTCTCCGCATCTGTTAAGCGCGTTGCCCCAGCCGGTATTAGCAGCTGTGGTGCTTGTCGCCGTTGCAAGTTTGTTCAAGCTCTCAACGTTGAAACAACTCTGGCGCGTGGACCGCGCTGAATTCGTCGTAGCAATGGCGGCCATTCTCGGTGTTCTCAGCTCGGGCCTGCTTCGCGGCGTGATGATCGGCGCAATCATTTCGCTAGTGCAACTGTTGCGAACAGCGTCCAGACCGCACGTGGCTTTTCTCGGGCGCATTCCAGGCACTCGCCGTTTCTCGGATCGCGAACGTCATCCAGACAACGAACTCATTTCCGGTGCCCTGATCTTTCGGCCGGAATCAGGTCTCATGTAGCTTCAACGTGGACCATGTCTGCGAGTCGATTCTGAAACGCGTGCACGCTGAACCGACGCCACCGAAGTTGGTTGTGCTCGATCTCTCCGCTGCGCCGCGCTTGGACTTGCAAAGCGCTCACGCTCTTGCCGGCATGGCCGATGAATTGACCGCCGAGCGCATCCGGTTCCAAGCGGTCGAAGCACGCTCTTCCGTTCGTGACCGGCTCCGTAACGAGGGTGTGGATAGTAAATTGGGTGGCATCAATCGCTTCAAAAGTGTCGCAGACGCGGTCGAAGATTTTCAGAAAACCTCCGATCAATAGCCATGAGAACATTAACACCGCGATGATCACTAACCTTTTAATCGGCTCGGGCCTGGTTGCGATAACTGTAATAATTCACGCCATGGGCCTCGGCATGGTGTTAAGCCACGTGTTGCACTCCAGCGCGCGGCCGGATACACGCTTCTGGCCAATTGCATGGCTGTTGATTCGCATCGCGTGGTTCCTGATTGTCATTCACTTCCTTGAGATCGCCGTCTGGGCGCTGTTTTTCTGGTTGCATAAATGTCTGCCCGACCTCGAGTCGTCGTTCTATTTTTCCGGTGTTACCTACGCCACGATCGGTTACGGGGACTTGGTGCTGCCACAAGAATGGCGACTATTCGGGCCAGTGGAGGGATTGACTGGCATTCTGATGTGCGGGCTCTCGACGGCATTCTTCTTCGTCATAGTGAGCAAAAATATTCTTCAACGCATGGACGATGTTGACCCAAATCTGACTGCGTGAAAATGCGATCTGATCCGGCGGGTTCGCCAAACCGAGAGCCACAGGAAAAAAGAGATGGGTTGAGCCTGTCACGGCTTTGCTGATGGCGCTCGCGACACTCAGCACGGCATGGTGCTCATATCAGTCAGCGGCCTGCACTCGAAAGAGTAATCGGCTGATGAATGAATTTAACTCGCTGGAGCGCCGTGCGAGTCTGCAGACGATGCAAGGGATGCAGCAGGCGACGATTCACACCGCGATGTTCATGGAATTGCTGGCGGCGCAGCACGACGGCAACGAAAAGCTCGCGAACTTTTACGTCGAACGTTTTCCACCCGATGTGCGCAAGGCTTACGACGCATGGCTGGCGCAGAAGCCTTTTGAAAATCCGAAGGCCGATCCGCACCCTTTCGTGCCGAACCTCTACGAAGTGCGGGGAACGCGCGAGGCCGCCGAGGCCAACGCTAAGGCTGCAAGCAGCCTGCAGGCATCGCGCAACGCCGGCAGCGTTTCCGGTCAATACCTCGCGAACACTGTTTTGTTTGCCACAGTGCTTTTCTTCGCCAGCGCCTCGGGAAAGTTCGAGCAGCGCAGAGTGCGTGTCGTCGCATTCGCTTTTGCTGTGGCGGTTTTCCTATTTGCCGTTGTGCGGATAACCATGCTCCCGCTGTGACTCGGCATACACACTGAGCGAAAACCAAAACATGAAACTACACCTTCTAATAACCCAGGCCTGTTGCACCTTCGGCGCCGCGCTCATCCTAACGATTGTCTCAGCTGCATCAGCTGCGCCAAATCCCGAGCGTGACGTGTTCTTTGGCGAGACACACGTCCATACCAGCTGGTCCTTCGACGCTTATACCTTCGGCAATACCTTAGCTGGCCCGGAGGACGCGTATAAGTATGCGCTCGGCCAACCAATCAAGCATCCGGCGGGTTATGAGGTCAAAATCACCAAGCCGCTTGATTTCATGGGCGTGACCGATCACGCCGAGTATGTCGGCACCGTACAACTCGCGAACGATCCCGCGTCTCCCATTAGCAAATTACCCATCGCTGAAAAACTGAAAGTGCGGGGACCGGAGGACATTCAGAAAGTCTATCATTTCATTGGAACTTCGCTTCTTAAAAACGAGCCAATTAAGGAACTCGTTAGTCCGGAGGTAGCTGGGAGTGTTTGGAAGGAAATCATCCGGATCGCCGACAAATACAACCAGCCAGGAAAGTTTACCACCTTCGTCGCTTACGAATGGAGTTCCACACCGAATAACCGGAATCTGCATCGTAATGTTATCTTCAAAGACTCGACTCACGTCCCCGCTGCGCCATTTAGTTCACTCGATTCGCAACATCCCGAAGACTTGTGGGCCTGGATGGATGCGCAGCGCAAGCAAGGCAACGAACTGTTATGCATTTCGCACAACGCGAACCTAAGCGATGGCATCATGTTCCCGATCGAGGTGGATAACAAGGGCCGCCCGATCGACGCGGCCTGGGCGCAGGAGCGGGTCAACAACGAGCCTTTAACGGAAATCCATCAACTAAAAGGAACTTCGGAAACTAACCCGCAGCTTTCGCCTAACGACGAGTTCGCAAATTACGAGATTCTTAATTACCTGCTCGGCGGCGAGGAGCGCGCGCCCAAGATTCACGGCAGTTACATCCGGGAAGCGTGGGAGAACGGTCTGGCGATGGAGGAAGGCCGCGGTTACAACCCTTACAAGATGGGCGTGGTCGGCGCGAGCGACTCTCATAATACCGCCTCGGGTTATGTTCAGTCGGACTATTTCGGTGGCCACGGCATGATGGACGCGACCGATAAGAATCGCTTGAGTGGCAAGAAGGAACTCGGTCTGGATGTCGCGCAGCTGAGCACGTCTGGCTTGGGAGGCGTGTGGGCCGAAGAAAACACGCGTGCTTCGCTTTTTGATGCCATGAAACGCAAGGAAACCTTCGGCACCAGCGGAGTGCGCATCAAGGTGCGGTTTTTGGCGGTTACGATCTGACCGCTGACATGCTGAATGATAAACAGTGGGTAAAGGCCGCCTATGCCAAAGGCGTGCCGATGGGCGGCGATCTACCGCCCGACCAGGCTGGAAAGCCGCCATCGTTTCTGGTCTGGGCAGTGAAGGATCCTGACGATGGTAACCTTGATCGAATTCAGATCATCAAAGGCTGGACGAAACAAGGTCAGATCTTTGAGAAGATTTACGATGTCGCGTGGTCGGGCGATCGCAAGCCGGATCCGCAAACCGGCAAGGTGCCGCCAGTCGGCAATACCGTCGATATCAAGGACGCGAGTTACAAGAATACGATTGGCGCGACGGAGTTGAAGAAAGGCTGGACCGATCCTGAATTCGATCCGAGCCAGCACGCGTTCTACTATGCGCGTGTCATTCAAATCCCGACTCCCCGCTGGACAACCTATGACGCAAAGAAACTGGGCGTCCCGCCGCTGAGCAGTGTTCCGGCCTCTGTGCAGGAGCGGGCTTGGACGTCGCCCATCTGGTTTACCCCAACAGAGGATGCCGCTAAAAAAGCGGCTGCTGGGATGACGGTATCGACGGCTTAAGGAGCAAGGTGCCACCGCTTTGGACGACGCTGCGTTGAAGGCGTTGATCGTAGGGAAAACGTTCAAGATTCGAAACAATGTCACTAACCAGGAATTCGAAATCCTTTACGGCACAGATGGGCGCCGCCTGATTACCAAGATCGACGGCAAGCAGCCGGAAGCCGGGGAGATGTGGGACGTCTGGGGCAGCGGTGAACCAGGATCGCCGGCGCCTTATGAGATCAAGGATGGACGGATCGTAACAACGCTGTCGGGAACTCCGTTCGAAGTTATGGTCTACAAAGTAGGCGACAAATACATGGCCGCGCGCAGCAACGAGTTCGGCTACGCAAACTACGAAGTTGAAGCAGTCGACTAACGATACGGACTTCAAGACTGAGGGAAAGTCACCATTCCCTATATGAAAAAGGAATTTCAGTTCTTTACGGTGGCATTAGGTCGTTGGGCTCGCGAGCCGCTTCTGCATTTTCTACTGATCGGAGCGGCCCTGTTTGTCATCTATCATTGGCTTAATCCAACTGCGGCTAACTCGGATACCTCGCGAAGAATTGAGCTGACTAACGATGACATTCGGCAGCTTGAAATAAGCTGGACTGCGCAGTGGCAGCGCCCACCGACGCCGGAAGAGATGCGCAACCTGGTGGAGGACAAGGTGCGCCAGGAAATCCTTTACCGTGAAGGACTGGCGCTCGGTCTGGATCGAGGCGATACGATCGTCAAACGTCGTTTGGCCCAGAAGATGGAATTTCTGGCCGACGATGTATCGGCGTTGCGCGATCCGTCGCTCGATGAATTAAAGAAATGGTACGCGAAAAACGGATCACAGTTTTCGCTGCCTTCGCGAATTACGTTCCGGCATCTTTACTTCTCACCGGACAAACGCGGCGCGCAGGCGCGTGATGCGGCCGCGAGCGCGCTGGCAAAACTGCCAGATAAATCAGCAGCTACGATCGACCTAACGACTTTGGGCGATCCATTCATGTTTCAAGACCACTACGGTGAAAGCACGTCCGACCAGGTAGCAAATGTGTTCGGCAGAAAGTTTGCCGAAGAGTTGTTTAAGTTAACGCCTGGTAAGTGGAACGGACCGGTGGAGTCCGGTCTCGGCTGGCATCTTGTTTGGGTGGATTCGATCACCCCGGGACGCACGCCTGAATTCGAAGAAGTTGATATATCGCAAATAAAATCGCAATGGCTTTCGGCGCAACGCGCAGAAACCAAGCGCGAACTCTTCGCGGCTATGAGAGCACGCTACGAGATCGTCCTCCCGCGTGGCCAACAATCGGTCGCCGATACGACTTCCTGGCAGCGGCACGCGATGAACAAGGCGATTCGACATCCGGCCTGGCGCTATCGATTACTTATAAATCTGTTTCTCGGTATCATCGCTTTCGCCTCGAGCCGCGAATGCGCATGAATCGCGTCCTGCCTATCTCGAAATCGACGAGACAGCGCCCGGGCGTTACGATGTGATCTGGCGCACACCGCTCAACGCCGGAATGCGTCTCCCGATCGCATTGAAATTTTCCGAAGGCGTAAGCAATGTTACCGAGCCTGCGGTTCGCGAACTACCGGACTCACTGGTCGAGCGCCGCATCATCAAGGTAAGCGACAGTATAGCCGGGAAGCGGATCGATTTTGTCGGATTGCAAGCAACCATCACTGATGTGCTCGTCCGGGTGCGGCTGCTCGACGGCAGCGAATCGACGACAGTGGTGCGGCCCTCGAAAGCATGGGTGGAAATCACCGGCTCGCGAGGCCTCCTCGCGGTAGCCAGCAGTTACGCATTGCTCGGGATCGAGCACATTCTATTTGGCGTCGATCATCTGCTGTTCGTGCTCGGGTTGCTTATTCTGGTTAAAGGATGGCGCAGACTCGTCGGAACCATCACCGCCTTCACGGTCGCTCACAGCATTACACTCGCAGCCGCAACGTTGGGATTCGTGCATGTCCCAAGCAAACCAGTCGAGGCGACGATCGCGCTCAGCATCGTCTTTGTGGCTTGCGAGATCGTTCATCGGCGCCAGGGACGATCCGGTCTTACGGAAATGTGGCCGTGGGTAATAGCGTTTAGCTTTGGTCTTTTGCACGGACTCGGCTTCGCGGGCGCGTTACGCGAAGTCGGCCTGCCGCAAAACGCCATCCCGCTCGCGCTTCTTTTCTTCAACATCGGCGTCGAACTGGGCCAACTCCTCTTCATCGGCTTCGTCATGGCGGTAATCGCCGTGGCGGTTCGCGCCGCCAGGAAGTTCAGTCGATCGAACGTCGCGCCGCAATCCGCCTTCGCATGGTGCGAGAACATTTCGGCTTACGCCATCGGCGCCGTCGCGGCCTTTTGGCTGATCGAACGAACCCTCAGTTTTGTTGCATGAATAAGCGCCTGGCACCTGCCTTGATTTCCTTCCATCCGAATCTGAAGTGGCAGCGCGTGCGAACTGCCATGCTGCCGCGGTGAAGGCATGTGCGAGGCCCGCACCGACGTAAGACCGACGTCCGATTGCCACGTAATCTCACATGGCTCCGATGCAATGAAGCTCCTTCTTCCAAGCACCGTCCTGCTGTTGATGGTCTCCGTCGGCATGAGCCTGAATTGGACTCAGTTCCTGGCGAATTGGCGGCGCCTTACCCTTGCGACTTGGGCGAAGCTACTGGCAGCGACATTCATCGTTCCACCAATCCTCGCGCTTGCGCTTGGGAGTTTGCTGCGACTGGATCGAGGGGCGTTGATCGGTTTGTTCCTAATCGCGGTCGCGCCCGGTGCGCCGCTCATGACTCGCGTCGTGGCGAAGCGTGGCTTCGACATGGAGCTGGCCGCCAGCTATCAGCTTTGGGGGCGTTTCTCACTCCTATCATGATTCCGCTGCTCGTCGGCGCGGCGGGATGGCTTTACGGGCGCAATATCTGGGTGTCACCGGCTTAAGGTGTTGGCGGTTATCGCGCAGCAGCAGTTCGTCCCACTGCTCATCGGCGTGGCGTTGATGTATTTCGCGCCAGCGTTCTCGACAAAAATACGGAGCCCACTCAACGTGATCGGGAACGCCTTGCTGATGGTGACGTTGATCGTCCTGCTCGTGAAAATGGGGCCGGCGCTAACGGAGGTCAGTCCGTGGGTAGTCATTGCCGTGCTGCTGCTCGCAGTTGGCTGCATTGCTGCGAGTTTTGCCATCCTTACCCCTGCAACAGTGACGACTAAGACACTCGTGGTCTGCAATGTGAATCGGCACGTTGGCCTCGCTCTGCTCCTTTCCGGCACGTATTTCGGCAACCAGAAAGCACTCCCGGCCATCGCCGCTTATGCGCTTGCAGCGCAACTCATGATATGGCTCTACGCAAAACTGGCGAGGTATCGTCCGATTGCCACGTAATGAAGTGCATCATATTGTGCAAATGCGGCAGCCAACGTATTTCTTTCTCGACGGCTGGTCCGATGAGCAGCGGTGGCGTTTTTAAAAAATGAAAGCAAGTAGATAAAAGACGCGATCATGCCAGCTGCAAATCCAATACGAGCCTAACGACACTCTGTGTGCTACGCATCAGCGGCATTTTGAAACGGTCCGAATTTGGCGCAGAGGAAAGGGCACTCGCCCGTCATATCGACACCGGATCGAACCCTCGCTTGCTCTCGTGATTCTTGAGAACTTTGAAGGCTGGGAGCGCGGCGCGGATTGGAATGATCTCGATTTTTATATCTCGCACGGGCGTAAAATTTCCAAGATCGCCATTGTCGCTGAGCGACGTTGGGAGCCTCTCGCGCTTGCTTTTGCAGGAGCGGGAGTCCGTCGCACGCCAGTGAAGTTTTTCCGCCTAACGAATTAGACGCAGGCGAGGAGTTGGCTGGCGGACTAAGCTGCCATTCTAGACCGGCATAACACATCGCTGTCGCTGCTTGTCGAGCGGTTTCGATGAAGCCGCGGTCACACGCTCCACTTTTGCAGCCAGGTCACGAGCGACGTGCTGCAGCATTACGGTCCGCGTCTCGGGGTTGGCGGTGAGATACCGCTCCAACGCTCCAACCTACCAACGCATCGCGACCACGACTTCAAAGTCTTCGGCATCGCGTGGCAATACCGCTGGGGAGGCGGCTACTGAGCGAACCGCCGTGCCCTGCGATGCGCGCGGCCTTTCTGAATGAAGGATAGACATTCGGTAAGTCTTGGTCCGGTCGCGCGTGGTGGTAGCATGAAAAAGCATGAGCAGATCTCCTGCCTCATTCGCCGCCCCGGCGCGCCGCCGTCGTGGTTTGTGGATTTTGCTCGGCTTGGTTGTGATCGCCCTGGTCGTCGTGGTTGCCGGGTTTTTCTTCGCCCGGCGGCAGATCGGAGAGTTTTCTGCGCGTCAAGCTCGGTGAGCGGCTTTCAGAGGATGGCGTTTTCATCATCTTGGAAATCCGCCGACTGGGTGCCGGGAGGAGGGATCCAGCTGCGTGGGCTGGCTGTGTATCGTGATGCGGCGAGGCACGACCGACTCGCACTGCTTGGCCTTGTGACGGCGAGAAGAGCCGAGCCGTCATGGCTTCGCTGGGACAAGATGAACTTCAAGGCGGCGGATACGCAGCTCCTGCTCGGCAGCGGAGCGGGTGAGACAAGACTGGAACACATGGACATGCTATTGCTCGATCCAGCCGGGGAAGGCGGACCTGCGGGAGTGTCATGCGAGCCTGCAGGGATTGCGCATCGAAGCGAAATGCGCGTTTGTGGCCGCGGCTCATGCTGGAAATGCCGAGGCGGTCGCCGCATCAAGACAAGCGGCGCAGCGCGAGGGCTTGTTCCGCAATGTGAATCTCGACTGGCTGAAGTCGGTGAAGGAGTGGCTGAAGTTTCACCCGGAGAAGGATGAACCGGTGCTGAGGATGGAACTGCATTCGCTTCCGGACGACCGCGGCATGGAGTCTCACGATGACGTTTGATGGCACGAGGTTTCAATGGCGAGGGCAGCAGTGGGATTTCATGCAGGCGGCTGTGAAGATCCCCGTCGGCAGGGAAGAATTCACCGATCGACATCGATCATGTGCGCATCGGCCATGGGGGCCGGAAAGCGGAGATCGCCGGGGCATTCGATTCCGCCAGTCGTGTCATCCGCATCAGCAAGTTTGATTCGGGGATCGACGTGCTGGCACTCGCACGCGACATGATGCCGGATGCCGTCGGGAGTTTGTCCGCGGCAAGCACCAGCGGCGCCTGGCGAGTCAGTGGTGCGGGAGAGATCCCGATGGATCACCCTGAGAACTTCCGCTGGAATGGTGACATGGCACTCGATGGCGACCTCGTTTATGCGAGCGGCGCAAACAAACATCGCATTGCAGAAGCCGACTTTTTCAATGCGCGTGGAGGAGCAGGCGGTGACCATCTCCGATCTCAAGGCGGGCCTCTGGGATGGAAGTCTCGATGTGGCGAGGTTGCAGGTCCCTCTGGCCTCGAAGGAGAAGAAACTGCGATTCGAAGCGCAGCTCAAACTCGACGGCGTGCGATTGCAATCGATCATCAATATTTTTGGCGAGGCTCGGAAGCAGCCTGGGGTCGTTCCGTTGGACTGGAAGGGCGCCTGGCGAATCAGCGGTGCGGGAGAGATCCCGATGGATCACCCTGAGAACTTCCGCTGGAATGGTGACATGGCACTCGATGGCGACCTCATTTATGCGAGCGGCCAAACAAACATCGCATTGCAGAAGCCAACTTTTTCAATGCGCGTGGAGGAGCAGGCGGTGACCATCTCCGATCTCAAGGCGGGCCTCTGGGATGGAAGTCTCGATGTGGCGAGGTTGCAGGTCCATCTGCCCTCGAAGGAGAAGAAACTGCGAATCGAAACGCAGCTCACACTCGACGGCGCGCGGTCGCAATCGATCATCAACAGTTTTAGCGAAGCTCGGAAGCAGCCTGCTGTCGTTCCGTTGAACTGGAAGGGCGCCTGGCGAATCAGCGGTGCGGGAGAGATCCCGGTGGATCAGCCCGAGAACTTTCGCTGGAATGGCGACGCGGCGCTCGGCGGCGAGCTTGTCTACGCGAGCGGCCAAACAAACATCGCATTGCAGAAGCCAACTTTTTCAGTGCGCGTGGAGGAGCAGGCGGTGACCATCTCCGATCTCAAGGCGGGCCTCTGGGATGGAAGTCTCGATGTGGCGAGGATACAGGTCCATCTGCCCTCGAAGGAGAAGAAACTGCGAATCGAAACGCAGCTCACACTCAACGGTGCGCGGTCGTCATCAGTCAGGAAGAGTTTTAGCGCGGGTCAGAAGCAGCCTCGTGTCGTTCGGTTGAACTGGAACGGCGCCTGGCGAGGTAGCGCTGCGGGAGAGATCCCGGTGGATCACCCTGAGAACTTCCGCTGGCATGGCGAAATGGCGCTCGGCGGCGACCTCTTCTATGCGAGCGGTGAAACAAAAGTCGCACTGCGGCAAACCGACTTTTTCAGTGCGCGAAGAGAAGCAAGTGATATCGATCTCGGCCTTCAAGGCGGGCCTCTGGGAGGGGAGTCTCATCGCGCCGAGGACGCTGGTCTATCTGCCTTCGGCGAAGAAGAAAGCGCGATTCGAAACGCAGTTCGCAATCAAGGACGCCCGACTGCAATCGATCATCAACAGTTTTGGCGGCGCCCAGAAGGAGCCTGGTGTCGTGCAATGCGATTGGCAGGGCGGCGGTGAATTTGATCTGGCGTCGCTCGCCGGTTCAGGCGCGCTGAGCATCGGCGAGGCGGACTTCGGTCGCGTGCCAATTGTCGGCCCGCTGCACTTCGTGTTCAACATACTGGCACCGCGATTTCACACGGATGAGCCATCCACGATGACCGTGAATCATCGGATGGCGGGCAGCATCCTGTATCTCGAGGATCTGAAACTCGTCAGCGAGCACGCCCGCATTCAAGCGGGCGGCAACATCGATCTCGCACGCGAATACACTCAGCTCAACGCGAGGGGGACTGCGGAAACTCCCGGGGCTTATCACGGTCTTGTTCACTTGGCTGCTGGAATTCAAAGGCGAAGGCCCGGTGGATAACGTGCGCTGGAGCATCAAGGGTTTCCCAGGCTTTCATCCGATCGTCAACGCCCCGAAGAAAACCACCAGGACAGCGGACGCAGCGGAGAAAGAAGCCGACAGGGCGGTGAAGGGTTTGATCGAACTCCCCGGCAAAGTGCTTGAGGACAAGTGAGCAGCGCCGCAATTCCCCACGGGGCAGCGGATAAATAGGGTGTCCTCATTTTTCATGCCTTCGGCTATTCGCGCCGCGTCGCCTGCGGCTGCGGTGCAGTGGCGGCGGGGCCTCGTAGCGTCGCGGTGACGGGGAAGTGATCCGATGGGTAACCGCCGGACCCGCGGGTGTGGTCGATCTCTGCATCGATGGTCTGGAAATGCGAACTGGCGAGAATCCAGTCCATGCGCCGTCCGCCGCGCCAGCCGGTGAAGAAATGCACCGTGCCTTCGTCGCGCGTGGCGACCGGATGCGCGGCGCGAAAAACGTCGTGCAGCGAAGACGCCGCGGTCGGCTGCGGAGCGAGCAGCGTGCGGTAGGGCGTGGAACCGGGACCGGTGTTGAAGTCGCCGGTGACGATGCAGGGCATGGCGCCGGCGATGTGGGCGATCCGATCGCGCAGCAGCTTCGACGATTGCGCGCGCGCCCAAGGGCTGTAGGCGTCGAAGTGCGTATTGAACCAGTAAAAGGGCGCACCGCCGGCGCGCGGCCGGAGCTTCACCCAAGTGACCATGCGCGGATAGACCTCGGCCCACCCGCGGCTGCCCGGCTTCTCGGGAGTCTTGCTGAGCCAGAAATATCCGCCATCGAGCAGCTCGAAACGGGCGGTCTTGAAAAACACGCCGCACATTTCGCCGCGCTGTTTCCCATCGTCGCGACCGACGCCGCGGAAGGTGTAATCGCCGAGTTGTTGACGCAGATAGGTTTCCATCGAGTCCAAACCTTCCTGCGTGCCGAGCAAGTCGGCGTCAAAGGCGCGGACGCGCTCCACGACAAGGTCGCGTCGCTTGTCCCAGATATTGTGCCCGTCGAGGATCGTGCGGACGCGGAGGTTGAAGGTCATCACGCGCAGTTCGTGCGCGGTTCTGCGTTTGGAAATCTTAGGTGCGGTGACCGACCGGTCGTGAGTGGCGCAACCGCATGCCAGGACGAGCGCGAAGCCGGCCAGGGCGATTCGCCGGGCCAACGATTCGGCCTTCACCGTTTGTTCTTCCTGCACCTCGGCGAGGTGCGCCCGCAACCAATCGCCCGTGGGCTGAGTGTGACCATCCGCGAATTTCACCAGGTAAGGTTTGCCGGTGATATAACTCGTGCTGGCAATTCCGGTGATGAAGTCATCGGTCGTCTTCACGCGGTCGCCAGCCTTGGCGAGTTTGTCGCGCAGATGCTGCGCACCCTCAGCTCCGGAATACTCCGTGCCGTTGCGAATGAAGCGAACGCCGGATGTCTGGACGTAGGAAATCAACTCATCGATTTCCGCCTTCGTCTGCGGATCAAGCGCCAACGCGATCGCAGTGGTGAGGAGCAGGTGAAGATGGAAGCGAGAAGCTGGCGCATGAAATCGACGTGTCGGTTTGGGCGCGATGCTCAGAGCAGCCACTCGATCGGCAGCCAGCTTATCACCTGGGCCTTGATGCGTTTCATGAGGTCGGCGTCGGGCTCGGAGTGGTAGCGCACTTCCTTGTCGCCCTCGCGCGTCACCCAGATGAGGCGATTGCCATCGAGTTCCACGCGATACGCGTTCCGAGAGAGCTCGCGTTCGGTCTCCGCGGGCAGACGCTTCGCAAGCGGCGGACAGTCGAAGAGCACGCCCATCTCCGTGTTCAGTTTGCTCGAGCGTGGATCGAGATTGTAGGAGCCGATGAAACCAATCCTGCGGTCGAAGGCGAACGTCTTCGCGTGCAAGCCCCCAATGCTCGATCCGGCCGGTTCGCGAAAGCGCCGCTTGAGTTGGGCGCCGGCGGTCGGCTTGATCTCGTAGAGTTCGACGCCGGCCTCGATCAGCGGCTTGCGGTAGAGCTGATATTTGGAGTGGACCGGCACCCCGTCGGTGGAAGCCAGCGAATTGGTAATCACGACGACTCGCACGCCGCGCTGGCGCACGCCGGCCAGAAGCTCGACGCCCTTCTTTCCCGGCACGAAGTAAGGCGAGACGAGGAACAGCTCGCGCTTCGTTTGATCGACGACCTTGCGCAACTGCGGGGCGAGATGCGTCTCCGTCTTGTCGGCGGAAGTGGCCACCTTGTCCGGATGATCTTCCACGATCGTGGCCTTTCCCCAGTAGTAGGGAACGCTTCGATTCCTGATTTGTCGGGCAAATTCACTGTCGCGCAGGCTCTGCGCGTAGGCAGAAGCCTTCGCGGTTTCATGGTAGGCGATGAGTGCCGCCCGCTGTGCGGCGAACTGCTCGGGCGTCGTGTTTTGTCGCGCCAGCGCGGCGATCGGAATCGAAGACTGGTTGTTCCAATAAAGATCGAATTCGTCGGACACCTCCTTCACCACGGGGCCGATGAGCACCACGTCGAGATCGGCAAAATTCATCTCCGCATGCGCCTCGAAATATTCATCGCCGATATTGCGGCCGCCGACGATGGAGGCCTGCCCGTCGGCGGTGAACGACTTGTTGTGCATCCGCTTATTGATGCGCCCGAAGTCGGCGACCATGCCGAGCAAGCGGGGCGAACGCAGGGCCACGGGGTTGAACATGCGCACCTCGATGTTCGGATGACTGTCGATGGTGAGCAGCGTGGCGTCGGAGGGCATTACGCCAAGATCGTCGAGCAGCAAGCGCACGCGCACACCGCGGTCGGCCGCCCGGAACAGATGCTCAAGAAGGACTTTGCCCGCCATGTCCTTGTTCCAGATGAAATACTGCACATCGAGACTGCGTTGCGCCGCATCCGCCAGGGCCAGCCGCGCGGCCAGGGCCTCGCGCCCGTCCAGAAGTGTGTGGAGGCCGGACTGCCCCGGATGCGCTGCAACACGCGGACGCACCGCCGCCGCCAGCGCCGTGCCCCCGTTGTTTTTCATGGCCGTGGAAGACGGGCGCTCGCCGACCTTGGGAAGGCCGCCGCACGCACCGAGTGAAAGCATCACCAGCAATGTGCCGACGCATTGAATCGACCGTTGGTAACCAGGAAGCATGTTCTGCCTATTCCCGTTGTTCCACATCGACTTAGGTCTTGGCGAGATCAAAATTACTTTTGAGGACCTGATCTCAGCATTTGTCGGTTCATTGTTGTGCATCTTTGCCTGGCGTCTCATCCCAAGGGGCGCGGGACCGAAAAGCAACACGTAGAGTTGTAGCCAAACAGAAATGTTGATACTCCGCCCACCACGTTTTTATAAAGCTTCTGACAATTCTAGCGATCTCAATTGGACTGCTCACCGCCTCGCAGGCGATGGAGAAGCCGTAGTTCCACACCAAAGAGCACGCGATCGTTGGATTGCCCCGTAATGAAGGGCATCATATTGTGCAAAGGCGGCAGCGAACGTATTTTCTTTCCCGATACTGGCCCGATGAACAGCGGTGGCCTTCTTAGAAAATGAAAGCAACTAGATAGAAGACGCGATCATGGCTGTGCAAATGAAAGTACGAGCCTAACGACATCTGTGTGCTACGCATCAGCGGCATCTTGAAACGATCGAAGTTTGGCGCAGAGGAAAGGGCACTCGCCAGTCATATCGACACCTTATCGAAGCCTTGCTTGCTCGTGATTCTTGAGAACTTTGAAGGCTGGGAGGGCGGCGCGGATTGGAATGATCTCGATTTTCATATCTCGCACGGGCGTAAGAATTTCCAAGATCGCCATCGTCGCTGAGCGACGATGGGAGCCTCTCGCGCTTGCTTTTGCAGGAGCGGGAGTTCGTCACGCCAGTGAAGTTTTTCCGCCTGACGAACTCGAGCCAGGCGCGAAGCTGGTTGGCCGAATAAGGCCCCGTTAACGTTCGAGATATGGGACGACTCCTGGCTGACGCGTTTCCGCCGCGACGCGCCAAAATTATCGCATGACTATCTTTGGCGCCGCCGAAATCTTGAACGGCACATGGAATTTCAAGAGGCACAGCTCGTAACTTAAACCGACCGATGAAAGGAGACTGCAAAGAACAATGACGCTTCCACCTGAAATTCAATTTCACCAAGACATTCGCCTGCTCGTTTATCGACCGCACGGGCTTCTGAACGAGGCAGCGTTTAACACAGTCATAAGCGCTTTTGGAGGACCTCGAAGCCAAGTTGCAGGAGCCGTTTGACCGATTCCTCGATACGGTGGCAGCCGATGAAGTTGAGACTTAATTTTAAATACATCATTCAAGCTTCTCTGCATCGACGCCTCTTACGCGGGTCGTCCACCGGTGAAATCAGCGATTCTAGCCACCGATTCGACCATCATTCATTACGGCCGATTGCATGCTGTTCTGACACAAGGCTCGCCGATCAAAGTCGCGCGTTTTCCAAGACCGCAAAGAAGCCGCGGAATGGCTCGGCGATTCGATCGACCGGATAACTACGGAAGCGGCAGGTCGGCAACCGCCGGGAACATGAACGCGGCACTTCCCGCGCACAAGACCAAGATCGTCGCGACGATCGGCCCGGCCTCGGAATCACCCGAGATGCTGGCGCGGCTCATTCGCGCGGGACTCGACGTCGCGCGGTTGAACTTTTCACACGGGAACCCTGCGAAACACGCGGAAGTTATTCGGCGCATCCGTGACGCAGCGCGCGAAACCGGACGGCGCGTCGCGATCATGGCTGATCTTCCGGGCCGAAATTGCGGCTTGGGAAAAATCGATCCGGAACCGATTCAACTTCTGCCGGGCGCGCATTTCACGTTAACGAGTGAGGACATCGTTGGCGATGCGCAGCGCGCCTCGACGAGCTTCGAGCAGTTGCCGCGCGTGGTGAAGCCCGGCGATCGCATTTTTCTGAACGACGGTCTTGTGCAGCTCGTGGTCGATCGCGTCGCGGGAAACGACGTGGAGTGCACGGTTGTTGTTGGCGGCGAGCTACGCTCACGCAAAGGACTGAACCTTCCCGGCGTTGATCTGGGCATCAGCGCGTTTACCGAAAACGACCGCGCCTGTCTTGAGTTCGCGCTCGAACATGGTGTTGACGCCGTGAGCCAGTCGTTCGTTGAACGCGCCGCGGACATCACGCTGTGCGCGCGGCTGCGGCAAAAATCGGCAAACAGCCTTTCATTATTGCAAAGATCGAGCGGGCCGACGCGCTCGCGCACTTCGACGAAATTCTCGCCGCGGCCGATGGCATCATGATAGCGCGCGGCGATCTGGGTGTGGAGGTGCCGATCGAAGAGATCGCCTACATTCAGAAGCAGCTTATTGCGAAAGCGAATCTTGCGGGACAGCCCGTCATTACTGCGACGCAGATGCTCGAATCGATGGTTTCGAGCCGTCTCCTACTCGCGCCGAGGCAACTGATGTCGCCAACGCGATACTCGACGGCACCGATTGTGTCATGCTCTCTGGCGAGTCGGCGGTGGGCAAATTTCCCGAGGAAGCAGTCACGATGCTGGCGAAGATTGCCGCGTTCACGGAAGCACATCGGCCTCCCAAGAGCTTTAGTGTTCAACACGATTTCGCGCAGCATAAGGCAACGACCAGGGCCCGCGATCGCATGGCGTCCCTGGTCGAGCACGCACTTCACACGGTTCCATGCGATCTGGTGCTCGTCCCAACGCGCGGCGGCATGGTCGCGCGCGCCATTTCGCGTTTCAAACCGCCGGTGTGGATCATCGCGCCGAGTGCAGATTGCGCTGCGTGTCAGAATCTCGCGTTTTCCTACGGGGTGTATTCCGATCGATCTCGCCGAGGAACCGGACGACTGGCGCGAATGGATTGCGCGCTGGCTGCGCGAAAACGGAATCACCGCCGAACGGGTGATGCTCGTTGCCGGTCCATCGCCGCGAAACCCGAAAGCCAATTACCGGATCGAATTGATGCGCCTCGACGCGGAGAATCGGTGAACGCCGACGGCACTTGATAGGACGAAGGTCCAACAGGCGAGCTTGGCGTTGCTCGTTCAGCGTTTCGAAAGTTTTTATCAACGAAGTTCAGAACAGACGGAGGGAAAATATATGCCATTCGAAAAATTTGATCTTGGGAACCTGGATAAGGAGCGGCGCAAGGCCGTTGCAAACTCAATTCGCACAATGAGCGTCGAAGAACTCAAGGCGCTCGGAAACGAAATCTTTCGTTACGCAGACGATCCGTGGCGGGAGAAGTTCTTCGGCTTCATTGCTGAGAATCCCGGCTCGACTTTTCATCACGCAGTTATGAGCGACGGCGTCAACATCGTTTACTGCCGCGATCAAGATAAGGGCATGTGGTTCCTGCCGGGAGCGGCATGGGACCATTGCAAGCCACGGGCCGGAAGATGATGAGCGAATATAATCCGAGGAAAGCGTTGAGGACACGGTCGACGAGCCAAATGAGCGGCTGTCTGTGTCGCGGTGTTCTGTTCTGGCGTTTGAGATGCGAGGCAAGAAAATCCTTCTGCGCCTTTCGTAGAAAGAAAATAGGATGGTGGAGATTCGAAGAGAGCCGCGCCAAGGCATAGGAGAAGAGATCTGAGGCGCATGCCTGATGAGAAAAAAGGGCGAATAGCGTTGATAAAGCACAAAGCCGGCAAGAAATCTGTTCCACGGCACGAGAAGCACGAGCAAGAAACCGACCGCGGAACAAATCGGAATGCCCAACGCGCTGCGGTTTCGATTGTTCCAGTAATACGCGCTGCCGATCATAAGCGATGTTAAAAAGAACATCGAAAGGCATATCCCAGCTACACGACGGAATTTCACGCCACCAGCAGCAGTTGCGTAGCGACGAAAATCCTTCTCGAGCAGTTTCGATAATGCGTCGACCTTATCGGCAGACTCGCCGCTTACCGACACCCGGCGTAACGAATCGCCCAAATCAATCGTGACCGAGGAAATCGGTTTACCGGCTTGGTTGTACATGTAAGAGAACCCGAAAACTTCGTTTGGAAACGCGACGCTGCTCGCAAGCGACAAGTGCGGGATCTCGATGTCCTGACCGTCAATACTAACCTTCACCGTCTCCCAACCGGAATCTTCGGGACCATTCGCCGCATCAATAAGGGCATGGGTCTCCAGCAAAATAGCGTCGAGATCAGTCGCTCCCAATTTCAGGGCCGGTAGATCACGGACCTGTGAAAACTCCACGCCATTGCACAGCGATGTTGTCGCGAGTGACACGCAAACGCTAAGAAGAACGGCAAACCGCATTTTGGAGGCCTAACAAATACTCGCCGTGTCCGGCTGAGACCAGGGAGCGATTATCTTGCGCTTCTCCTTCTCGTCCGCATTGCAATTACTGCCACACCAAAACCAAGCAGAATCAACAACGGGTAAAGAATCGCCGGCTGCGACGCTGTTCGTTTAGGCGCCGGAGGTTTGGGCCGACTCGCAAATTCGATCGGAATCTTGACCTGCGAACCTGTCCCCGGCTGGAAACGCCACTGCGAATACGCTTCAAGAGCAGCGCCATCAAGTTGTTTGTTTCCGGTGCTCTGCAGCATTCGCGCTCCGGTAACTTTGCCGGTCTGTTGATCAATCGTCACCAAAACCACGCCTTTCCCTGCGAGTCCCTGTTTCGCCCATTCAGGTCGGTAAACAGGTTTCGGCGTATAGATCGCCTTTGGCGGCTGTGGTGGCACCGCCGGAGTTCCGATTTGGGCGTGCACGGAAGAAACAGAAACAAGCGCGAGCACCGAAACCAGAGCCAACCGCTGTATCTTTTTCGTTCGGGAAATTCTGTTGCCTCTGCCAATCAGCCCAGATGCTGCTGCGCGCACTTGCGGATCCGACATTCGATACACGCTTCGGTCGAGCAGGTAATGAATGAATCCCGTCGCGAATCCGAGAGCGAGCAACACAGGCAGCCATGTGGATGTTCGTAATTGCGTCGCAAGCGCACCGAATATTCGGTCGCCATAGTAAGTGCCGGTCTCGCGATTTGCTTCCACCTCAAAAACGGGGAGCAACACGAGCGACAACAACATGAGCAGGAGCACGACCGCCCATGGCCGAACATTCAATCTGTGCAAGAACCGGCGCACAATGCCAGTCGTTGGAGTTGACTCCGCCGATGGCGTTTGCGACGCCAGCCCCGTAGCGAGTATCCAGTGTTGCGATGTCCAGATCACAAGGAAGAGAAACAAACTTCGCGGCCGAAGCGCCAATCCCACCATCACTGCGAGCCCAACGATGTACAAGATGCGCGGCAACGACCATTGTGGCGTGCGCAGTTCGGCAACCAACACGATTGCCGTGATGGCAAACAGCGCCAGCATCGCGCCGCCGCGGATTCCATTCTCAGCTGATACAATCCACGCCGGAAACCAGCGATCGACCCACTGGTCTTGATACGCGACTGCTCCAGCCAGAATATCCGCGACAAACACAAGCACGCCGCCAGCAGTCAGCGCAAAAAGCGATCCCAGCGCCTTGTCTGAATACAGGAGCTGCGATCCGCTCGCGAACGGTAGAGTGAAAGCGCACCGAAATGTTGCGCCGCGAAATGGTATGTCACGCAGGCGTAATCGATAATTGCCAGTCCAATCAGTCGTTCCTCGCGCGTCCACGGCAACGCTGAGTCTGCCGGAAGAAACAGCGCAAAACATCCTGCTGTTATGAGCACTGGCAGCACGATGAACCGGATCGGCTGTTCGCGCAGGAGCGGTCGATACGCTTCCGTGCAATACGCGAGATAGGTGCTCGACAATCGGTGGCCGATCCAAAACAAGGCGGTCAAACCGAAGTAAAGCAGATCGAGCGGACTCGACTCCGGATTAGAATAGCCATGCGCGAGCAACAGCACGATGGGCGCAAGCCACAGCGCGCTCAGCATCCAGAAGCCGTCCCAGAGTGGTCCCCGGACCCACGGCAATGACGACCATTTCCGCACCCATGGGGCTGCCGTTCCGATCTCAATTACGGCGGCGGGTGAGGAAAGCTCGGCCATTCGAGCAATTACTGAGTGCACCGTCCGCGGCGCACTCAGATTTATTTATCAGGCAACTCCGTTACCTCTGGATTTGCATGTCAACGCCGCCGCCAGTGGCGTTGACATCAAGGCCTGTTTGTGTGGCGGCAAGGCGGACTATCACACCGGCCTGATTTGTCATGATGGTGCCAGCTTTCCCTTTGGCAATAGTCACACCGCGGGTGCCCTCGGCACCGACATTATAATGACCGTTGAAATCTTGAAGATGCTTCAGGTTGAAAACCTCGCCATACGCGGAAACGCCTGTCATGCCGACTTTGCCTATCGATAGTCCGTTCACCTTGACCGGATAGTCTTTGCCCTTGTAGGTCAGCGTCCCTGACCCCCACCTGAAACCGATTCCAAGGGCGAATGAACCGCCGCTCAGCCGCAAAGTTGCGTCTGGCCCGGATGATGATGACTAGCCGCCTGCGTGAAACCCGTCATCACTGCGACGACGAGCAATAGAATTGCGATTTTCTTGAGATTATTCATATATGAGTTTCTTCCATTAATTTACTGAAACTATCATTTATATTCAACGGTTCTATTGGACGAAAGTCCTATATACCGATCGACAGAGGTCACGTACTCTCCCGGGCAAGAGTTGAAAAGCAAAAACTTATGAAGTCACGAAACCGCAAATTATTTCATACTGTGATAGCCATCATTGGTCTCGCATTCGTTTCATCGGGCTCGAGCGCATTCGCGCAGCAGGCGCAATCGCAAGTGATGAACACCACTCCATCGGATACGCAGGAGGCGCCGAAGCTTTCGAGTGGTGAATTGGATTCCCTGGTTGCGCCGATCGCGTTATATCCCGACCCACTGCTGGCTCAAACACTCGCCGCTTCGACTTATCCACTTGAAATTATCCAGCTCCAGCAGTGGATGGATCGAAACAAGAATTTGCAAGGCAAAGCACTGGCGGACGCAGTGGCAAAGCAGACGTGGGACCCCAGCGTTCAGGGATTGGTAGAGTTTCCAGACGTAGTGCAGCGGATGGCCGGCAATGTCCAATGGACGACGGATTTGGGGAACGCATTCCTCGCGCAGCAATCTGACGTGATGGACGCTGTCCAGCGCATGCGCGCGAAGGCTCAGGGCACAGGAAATCTAAAAACCAGCGCCCAATCGGTAGTGAAGACCGAGACAGTGTCCAGCGGTAAACAGGTAATCGAAATTGAGCAAGCAAACCCGGACGTTGTTTATGTGCCCTCTTACGACCCGACTGTGGTGTACGGGCCTGCTCCAGTGGAATACCCTTACTATCCCTATACCTATCCGGGTTACCTGCCAGGCACGGCTTTGGCGTGGGGCGCGGGAATCGCGCTGGGTGCCGCTGCCTGGGGCGCTTGGGGCGGCCACTGGGGCAATTGCGATTGGAACGGTGGCAACGTCAATATCAACAACAACAATAATTTTAACAGGAACTACAACAAAAACGTGAACCGGGGGCAAGCTGGGCAAGGCAACAACTGGCAGCATAACCCGCAACACCGGGGAAATGCTCCCTATGGCGACCGAAATACTGCCAATAAATTTGGCGGACGCGGTCCGGAGGCGCCGGTCGTCCGGCGGTGCGGGCGGTGTTGGTGGTGCCGGAAGACCCGGTGGAGTTGGCGGCGCAGGTGGCGTTGGTGGTGCCGGAAGACCCGGTGGAGTTGGCGGTGCAGGTGGCGTTGGCGGTGCCGGAAGACCCGGTGGAGTTGGCGGTGCGGGCGGCGTTGGTGGTGCCGGAAGACCTGGAGGTGTTGGCGGTGCGGGTGGCGTAGGTGGTGCTGGAAAACCCGGTGGCGTTGGTGGTGCCGGAAAACCCGGCGGTGCCGGTGGCGCTGGTCGTCCCGGCGGTGCGGGAGGCGCTGGTGGTGTCGGAAAGCCCGGCGGTGCCGGTGGCGCTGGAGCTCGTCCAGGTGGAGGCGGTGCTGGTGCAAGGCCATCGACCCGCCCAGCTGGCGGTAGCGCTAAGAACCAAGTCGGTAATCGCAGCGCATCATCCCGACCGAGTTCCGCTTCTCGCGGTGGAGGAGGATTTGGCGGCGGCGGTAGCGGAAACTACGCGCGAGCCAGCAGCAGCAGAGGCGGCCATAGCATGGGAGGCGGCGGATACAGCCGCGGTGGCGGCGGTGGTGGTTACGGTCGACGGCAGGCGGCGGCGGCGGCGGTGGCGGAGGACGCGGCGGTGGCGGCGGAGGACGTGGCGGTGGCGGCGGAGGACGCCGAAGATAACGAACGTCGATGAATAGAGGACAAATGAAAACAAAAACAAATATTATGACTTCGCCGAAAATTTCTCTGGTCGCTTCTGCGATCCTTACTTCTTGTTTGTTGACGATCGCAGTGCACGCTGCGCCATCGGCCAAAACGGATGCGCCTGCGACAGCGCAGCCAAACCAAAAAGAATTCGACTCACCGAAGCAGGCTGCTGATGCCCTTATTCAGGTAGCGACGACCTTCGATGTCGCCGCCGCAAAAGAAATTCTGGGGCCAGACGGCGAAGATCTCATTGCTTCACAGGACCCCGTTCAAGACAAGAATCGGGCGGCCGAGTTTGCAGCCAAGGCAAAGGAAAAGAACTCGGTTGAAATCGATAAGAAAAATCCGAACCGTGCCATTCTCTTGGTGGGTAACGACGATTTTCCGCTTCCAATTCCGCTCGTGAAGCAAAAAGGGAAGTGGTTTTTTGATACGAAAGTAGGCCGCGAGGAAATATTAAATCGGCGCATTGGAGCTAACGAGCTGAACGCCATTCAGATTTGTCGTGGTTTCGTCGAGGCACAACACGAGTATGCCGTGGAAAAGCACGATGGTTCGAAGGTGAACCAATACGCGCAGCGAATCATCAGCTCACCGGGAAAACATGACGGGCTGGCGTGGCAGAACGCGGACGGAACATGGGAAGGTCCGGTTGGAGAAGAAGTCGCCAAAGCGCTGGAGCAAGGCTACACGGAGCGGGTTCAACCGTATCACGGTTACTACTTTAAGGTGCTGAAGGGACAAGGACCTGCGGCGCCGATGGGCGAGATGGACTTCGTGATTGGCGACGCGATGATCGGCGGATTCGCCCTCGCCGCTGCGCCCGCTGAATATCGTGTGACCGGAGTGCAGACGTTCATTGTTGGCCCCGATGGAGTCGTTTATGAGAAGGATCTCGGGCCCGATACGCTGAAGACGTTCCAGAGCATGGACAAGTATAACCCGGACAAGACTTGGAAAGTAACCGAGGACGATGTCGAAGATGACTCATCAAGACCAGGGTTCCGAATCGCAAGCACAATAAAGCGTAACGAACTCATCGCTGCCGTTAGCCGAGAGAAGTCTTCGTTCGACATTTGATTGCGCTCTCATCGCGCGATGGTGCTGCGCACGTTGAGTCGTAGCCAGGAATGAAAGTGCTCCGATTCATCTTGTGCGCGCTGGCTTGGATCGCGGCGGCTCTCTGTGCGGCATGGGCGTTTGGCGCGCTCTATTTTGATTTTCAAAGGCCGGCGCATTCGCAGCAGTTTTGTTCGTAATCGCGCTGCTCGCGATCGTCATATTCGTTCGCGGAAAACTGCTGAAGCTCGGGATTGTCTTTGGGGCGTGCGCGCTTGTGGCTGCGTGGTGGCTAACATTAAAGCCCAGCAACGATCGCTCCTGGCAACCGGATGTTGCCCAGACCGCCTGGGCAGAAATCAACGGCGATGAGAGTCACAATCCACAACGTGCGGAACTGCGATTACCGCACAGAGACCGATTTCACGCCGCACTGGGAAACGCGCACCGGTGCGCCTCTCGCAGATCACGGGAATGGACTCTGGCGATTAATTACTGGGGTTCTCCCTGGATCGCACATCCCATCGTGAGCTTTCAATTTGCCGATGCGCTTCCGCTTTGCTTTTCCATCGAAACACGCAAGACGATTGGACAGCAGATACTCCACTTTGGAAGGTTTTTATCGGCAGATACGCTCATTTACATCGTGGCGGATGAGCGCGATTGCATTCGTCTACGCACTAATTATCGGCGCGAGGATGTTTATCTTTACCACACGCTGGCTTCGCCCGCCCAAGCGCGCCAGAGATTTCGCGAATATATAAGCACCCTCAACGCCCTTCATGAGAATCCGCGCTGGTACAACGCCGTTACCAGCAACTGCACCACAAGTATCCGCGCCCAGCGCGCGGCTAAACTCCGTGCACCATGGGATTGGCGCATTCTTCTTAATGGAAAGGCCGACGAGATGCTTTATCAGGATCACGCTATTGCGACCGGAGGGTTGTCCTTCACCGAATTGAAACAGCGCAGCCTGATTAACGAACGCGCCCGCGCTGCGGACCAGGATCCGAATTTCTCGCGCATCATCCGGAATGGTTTACCGCGGAGCGATTAGCAAATCGCGAAACGAACGGCGCATCTTCAAGCTTCACATCTCACCGGTGATTTAGTATCGCCATCTGAACCATGGATCGGAACCTCTTTCTGGCGCTTACGCTCAGCGCGACTTTTCAATGCCTCGCCCAAACGCCGGAGCCGTTCGAAGTGCGCCGCGCGGAAGCCGTCTTTGAAGAGCTGCCCGAGCTCAAAGCGAGTGAGATCCTCAAGCCCGAGTTGCTCAAAGGACCGCATTATGTCGTACGCGATCCGGTGCCGACGGGGTCAGGCATGAATCAGTTCACGATTGATTCAGACTTTGGTGTTTTCGAAGCGGACGGAAACGAAATGCTGCTCCAACGCCTGAAGGAGATCGACGCGATCGCGCGGCTGCAGGAGGTCTCACGTACCGACGAGTTTAAGAAATCACTGGTGGCTGCGGCAAAAGCCCGCTCAACTCGGCCAGGAACATCGCCAGGGATCCGGCGCAGGCGATTTCCAACGTTCCAAAAGGAGTCATGAAATTTTTGGGGCGCGCCAAGGAAACGGTCGAGAACGTCGGGAAAGGCGGGAGCGGATAACGACGGGCGAAGGTAGCAGGATGAAGGACGCCATCGGCTACTCGGACAAAAAACGAAAGATCGCGCTACAGATGGGGATCGATCCATACAGCACCAATACAGTCCTGCAAAAGCAGCTGGACGACGTCGCCTGGGCTTCGTGGGCCGGTGGATTCACCTTTAGTGTCGCTACTTTCCCGATCAGTGGCCCGATCGGAGCGGCACTCACGGTGACCAATCTTAACAGCACAGTCGAGGAACTGCTGCGTGAAAAATCACCCGCCGAGCTTGAGCAAATCAATCGCTCTACCTTCCGCGCGATGGGCGCGAGTGCGAGTGACACCGAACGGATCCTTCACGGTGGCGCGTTTACACCTACACAGGCCACGACGTTCGCGGTCCATCTCAAAGCACTTAAAGGCGTCGCAAATCGCGGCGCCTTTGTCAAAGTTGCGGCGCAAAAAGCACCACCGAAGCTGACGCTCTCTTCTGCGTTTACACCGCTGCCTTGATGGATCAGATCCACGAAAAAACGCCAATCGCTCGGATCGTCATGCTTCACGACTTTCCGATCTGCGTCGCCAAAGACGGAACAATAATCGTCGCGTTACAGTGGGACTACGCTGCCTGGACGTCAGGCGCAGCCAGTTTCACCGACGAAGTGCAAAAGCTCGCCGCGAAATCTGGTCAAAGCGCGCATGTCTCTGTCGGTCTTTCCGGAGAAGTTTCCCCGCGTTTGCGCGAGGAATTGGAAAAGCGCGGGATGACCGTCCAGGATCGGCTCGTTCCAGGTCCGCTAAAGTGATCAGTACGCGCGACCAACGGCCATAGCCGCGAAAGAAACAATTACCGCAATGCTCGATCAAATATTTGGCCGGTTCTTTTCAAGCCAGTGGATCGTGTTTGCGAGTTCTGCTGATTTTGCTGGTTGGCCTTTCAGAGTTGGCGTGGCGCATGGGCTTCGCGTCGAGCCGGAAGAAGTCGGAAGCGGACAAGGACAGCGGCACCGTGAGATCTGCGGTGCTGGCTCTGTTGGGATTGTTGCTTGGATTCAGTTTCGCTATCGCAGGAGCACGACACGAGACACGCCGCGAACTTTTGGTTGAAGAGGCAAACTCAATCGGCACGACTGCGCGCCGGGCGCAGCTGTTACCTGAGCCACACGCTGCGAACGTGGTCCAGTTGCTGCGCGAGTATGTTCCGCTTCGGATCGAGGCGCATCGTGAGGCGCAATTTTCGGATCAATTCGCAACGACGCGCAAACGCAGTGCCGATCTTCAGGACCGTATGTGGGCTGAGGCGGTCGCCGCTGCCGCAGAGCGGCCATCTTCGATCACCGCCAGTTTCATCGCCAGCCTGAATGAAACAATTGACTTGGAGGCGACGCGCATCGCCGCCAAACGCAACCACGTGCCCGGCGCTGTCTGGCTGCTATTGCTATGCGTGGCCGGTTGCGGCTTGTGGCTCGTCAGTTATCAGGCGGGAACTTCCGGGCGTCACTCGATTCTTGAGCGATTCGTTTTTCCAATTCTCATCGCGATCGTCATTGCAATAATTACGGACATCGATACTCCGCGCGCCGGCCTTATCTCGCTGGATGAACGGCCGCTGCTGGAATTGAACGAGACGCTGCGTGGTTCTTCTACGTCGACCACGCCGTAATGTCCTTATAGGCCTGGTGCCACTGCGGATTTCAGTGGCCGAAACAAAAATGTGTTTATCTGTTGAATCATGAAGATGCTCGCAGTGCGATGTCTCGTGGCTCTCAGCTTGCTGGCTGCAGCAGCAGTTGCCTTCGCCAATCCTTTTAAAAGCAAGATCATCTCCAGCGACGATTCGGTTCTCGAAATCACGGTGCCTGGCGATCATTTCATGAAGATCACGAATTTTACGCAGGACGGAGGATTGGTCACAGATCGGGCCGTTGTTGAGGTGACCCTGCCGGGTGACACCGAAAATGGCGGAACCACCAATGTTCTCACAGCGACGCGAATTGATTTTAGCACCGGCAGCAACGCGCAGAACTTTCCCGAAATTGGTAACCGAGTGACAATTGCAGGCCCCGCTATAGTGAGGATCAGGCCAGTAGTCGGCGCAAAGCTCTTCATCAGTTATAAAAAAGAGCGTGACGAGGGCAGCGGCGGAGGTGGCGGCGGAGGCGGTACCCCATCGCCGATTCCCATCTTCAGTGCCTACTCCCGGTGTAACACCTTCACCGACGTTTCAATCCGTTTATCTCTCCAACCGCCCTGATCCGGCCCGGTGCTAGCCTAGCCAGCAGCGTCAATCGCCTTCCATTCTTCCGGCGTCAATTTCAGCTTGGCGGCGGCAACGTTTTCTTCCAAGTGCGCCAGAGATGACGTGCCGGGAATCGGCAGCATTACCGGCGATCGCTCCAGAAGCCAAGCCAGCGCCACTTGAAAAACACTGACGCCGTGTGCCTTTGCCGCGGTGTTCAGCGGATTTTCCGCTTTCAATCCTCTGCCTCCTCCGATCGGGAACCACGGCAGAAACCCAAGCTTTTCCTTCTCGCAATACACGAGAACGTCTTCCGATTCGCGGTCTTCAATGTTGTAACGGTTCTGCACGCTAACGATCGGAACAATCTTGCGCGCGCGATCGATCTCTTTCCGGTCAACATTCGATAATCCAATGTGCCGAATTTTTCCTGCGTCCTGCATTTGCTTCAGCGCGCCGACGGATTCTTCAATCGGCACTTTCGAATCGACCGTGTGCAATTGATATAAATCGATCCGGTCGAGGCGCAGCCGTTTGAGACTTCCATCGAGCGCTTGCTTAAGGTGGTCAGGTCGGCAGTTTGGCACCCATTGACCGGGGCCGGGGCGTGTGAGGCCGCCTTTCGTCGCGATCACGAGCCCTTTCGGATAAGGATAAAGCGCTTCGGCAATGAGCAGTTCGCTTGTATCCGGACCGTATGCGTCGGCGGTGTCGATCAAATTCACACCAAGTTCGACCGCGCGTCTGAGAACTTTCAGCGCGTTCTGTCGATCGGTCGGCCAGCCCCAGATGCCTTCGCCTGTGACGCGCATCGCGCCAAAACCAAGTCGATTGACAGTGAAGTCGCCGCCCAAATTAAACGTCGGATTTGTAGCCATATTTGATGATGTTGCCGTGTCAGCTCCAAGAATCACATCGGATTTGCCCGCCAGAAGCGCGGCGCCACTCGCCAAAGTAATTCCAACAAACCTGCGGCGCGTGACGCCGCGTTCTTGGTTCCGGGCAGCAAGTTCATCCGTCATGACGCGAGGAGATACGTTCATGAAAACCGTTTTCAAATGCAAGGCGATGATTCCCTTCGCTCGCGCATCACAACATCGAATGCGTCTTCGAGATTTTTTCCGAAAGTCACAATGCCGCCTTCGTGCCCGGCCATGACGAAAATCTTGCTGCTTCGCAAATCGCTTCCCGTGAACAGACGCATGATTTCGCATGCGCCATTTCCGGCGTGCCGTACAGCAATGGCCTTCGAAGTTGTCGGAACGCGATCGAGAAGCGTCCGCCCACAAAACCGAGTCGTGACAATGAATGACCGCAGAGATCGTTGGATCGGATTCGTAAATCGCGGCGTGCGTCAACGATTCCGATGAAGGAATCGCAGCGCCTTCGTAGCGGAGCCAATTCCTTGCGAAATCGTACGCCACGACTCGTACGCAATCTGTCGGCGTCAATTCGGGCGAGACCACCCGTCGCTGAACCGGTGATGTAAAAGTTCCCGCTCACGCCGTCGCGGACGCTCAAGTTGCCGAACCCGACGCCATTTGAGTCCAGACCAATCAGACGCTGCTCCAGAAGTTTCCGCCTGCATGCATTCAGTTCAGCAAGCGCATCGAAGGGCGCGATATCCGGACGCGCGCGCTGATATGTGAATTTTACGTAATGGCTCACGGCGCGTGCTCGGGAAAAAGCGACCGAATGCTTTTCTCGTTTGCTTCGCAAACGCCGCGCTCGGTGATCAGGCCGGTTACCAACTCTCTCGGCGTCACGTCGAAGCCGTAGTTCGCGGCGGGACTTTCATCCGGCGCAATTCGGACCGCGATCTGTTGCCCATCACACCAGCCGTCGGCGTTTTTACTTCTTCCGCGCCACGTTGTTCGATCGGAATTTCCTTCAATCCGTCGCGCATTTTCCAATCGATCGAGGACGAAGGCAGCGCAACGTAAAACGGAACGTCGTTGGCCTTCGCGGCCAACGCTTTCAGATATGTGCCGATCTTATTTGCCACATCTCCCGTGTACGTAGTGCGGTCGGTCCCGACAATTACCAGATCGACTTCGCTGCGTTGCATCAAATGGCCCGCCGCGCTGTCTGCGATCACCGTGTGCGGCACACCGTGCTGGCCCAGTTCCCACGCAGTGAGTTTCGAGCCCTGATTTCTCGGTCGCGTTTCAGTCACCCACACATGCAATGGCAAGCCGCTGTCGTGCGCGGCGTAGATCGGCGCAGTCGCGGAGCCGTAATCAACAAATGCGAGCCAACCTGCATTGCAGTGAGTAAGCACATTGACCGCCTTGTTGCGCTTCGTTTCCGCGATCTGCCGAATGAGCGCCAAGCCGTGTTGCCCGATCATCCGGCAATGCTCCGCATCTTCATCTGCAATCAAATCGGCTGTGCGCAGTGCCAGGGCGACCTTTTCATCCGCAGTTTTTCCCGCGGCAATATTCTGTAACTGCCGCTCGATCGCCCAGGAAAGATTCACCGCCGTCGGCCTCGTCGCCCTGAGTTGAGCTGCCGCGCCAGTCATGTAGCTCATCGAATGAATCTCGCCCGCGCAGCTTCGAGCGCCGCGAGATACATGCCGTATCCTGCGCTCGCACCGATCAATCCCGCTCCGCGCACGTGCATCTCGCGAATCGCCGTGGCCATCTGCTCGACGCTGCGAACCTCTTCGATCACGAACTCGTGCGGCAAAAATCGCTGATCGATCAGCTGCACCACGCGTTCATCGTCCGGCTTACGCCAGATGGTCCGGAAATGTTTGCCGCCAACTTTCACAACCTGCGACTCACCAGCCGCTCAACGTCCTAGACATCAATTCCCATCGGCACCGCTCCGGGGATATCCTCCCAGCCGGCGCGCTTCCAGAATTCAGCACCGCCGAGATTGTAGTCGGCCACCAGGATAATAGCGCGCATGATGCCAACCCGGCGTAATCCGTCCAGGCATTCCTGCACCAGACGCTTACCCAGTCCGTATCGGCGATAGGCCGGATCAACCGCCACGTGATAAATGTGTCCGCGGCGTCCGTCGTGACCGCACATTGCGACGCCAACAACTTTCGAGCCGTCGATTGCCACTCTGCTCAACCCCGGATTGCGCGCTACAAATTGAGCGACGCCTTCTTTGTCGTCTCCCTCCGCAACCTCCAAGCCTTCGACTCGTTGCCAGAGCTGAAGCGTCGCGTCGTAATCGTCGATCGAAAATTCTCGAGTAACGATCTTGCCACTCATCTTGTCGTTTACGATTCTAGAAACCATCGCTGTCATGTCGAGCGAAGTCGAGACATCCCGATCAATTGGACGGATCTCGACTGCGTCGAGTGACGTTTCGGATGACCAGCACAACAAGTGTTTCGGCATTCGTCACAATTATGAAATGTAAATTCGCGCTTTGTGTCTTGATAATTATGGCCGCTCTGGACGCGAACGCGCAGCCGAAACCTTCGGCAACTTTGATTGTAACTAACGCTGCCGTTTACACGGTAGATAAACAGCATCCAAAAGCCGAAGCAGTCGCTGTGATCGGAGATCGCATTGTCGCCGTCGGCTCGCGGGCTGACATTGATTTGTGGCGCGGTCCGCAAACCAAAGTGATCGACGCTGGCGGCAAACTGTTGCTGCCCGGATTTAACGACGCGCACGTGCATTTCATCCAAGGCGGCGCACAGCTCGAACAAGTTCAGCTTACTGATGCCGCAACGCCGGAGGAATTCGCGAAACGCATCGCGGCGCAGGTGAAAAAGACGCCGAAAGGCGAGTGGATTTTGGGCGGCCGATGGGATGAAACCAAATGGCCCAAGCCGGAGCTTCCGACCAAGGAGCTGGTGGACCCAGTCACGGGTGACATTCCAATGTTCGTGGAGCGCTACGACGGTCACGAGGCGCTTGCCAACTCGGCCGCGATGAAGCTGGCCGGGGTTGATGCGAAAACTCCCGACGTTCCCGGCGGAGTCATCATGCGCGATGCAAGCGGAAATCCCACTGGCGTTTTCAAGGACGCAGCAATGCCACTGATCTACAAAGCCATTCCGCCGATGACGCATGAACAGCGGCTTCGTGCTGCTCGCGGCGCACTGAAACATGCGGCGTCGCTGGGCGTCACGAGCGTGCAGCACATGAATCCGGAATTTGCCGACGTTGCTGCCTATTCTGAGCTCGCCGAAAAAGGCGAGCTCACTACGCGCATCTACGCAGTGCCGATGGAAACGGACTGGCGCGACCAGGCGAAGGTCGGCATTCGTCGCGCGTGGGGCTCGAGTTATCTGCGACTCGGCGCAGTCAAAGGTTATGCCGATGGCTCGTTAGGCTCGCGAACCGCGTACATGTTCGAGCCGTTTACCGATGATCCTGGCAACCGCGGCCTGTTGAGCGACGAAATGCATCCGCCCAGCGCGATGCGCGACCGGTTGATGCAAGCCGACGCGGCTGGACTACAACTGCGGGTTCATGCGATCGGCGACCGCGCGATCTCCGATGATGCTCGATATTTTCGCCGATATCGAAAAGGAGCACGGCTATCATGACCAGCGTTTCGCCATCGAGCACGCGCAGCACATGGCGCAAAAAGATTTCGAGCGTTTCGCGAAACTACACGTCATCGCCTCAATGCAGCCTTATCACGCAATTGACGACGGCCGCTGGGCGGAAGCGCGCCTCGGTCACGAGCGAGCGCGCTACAGCTACGCGTGGCGCAGCTTCCTCGATCACGGCGTCACGCTCGCATTCGGCACCGATTGGCCTGTCGCCCCGCTCGATCCGATCCTGGGAGTTTACGCCGCAGTCACGCGCGCCACGCTCGACGGGAAAAATCCCGGCGGCTGGATTCCAGAGGAAAAATCACGCTACCGGAAGCGATCGAAGCCTACACCATGGGCGCGGCATTCGCCGAATTTCAGGAAAGCGAGAAAGGCTCCATTTCACCCGGCAAACTCGCAGACATGGTCATTCTGAGCGACAACATCTTTGAGCTGAAACCGGAAGCCATTCGCAACGTGAAAGTGAAAACCACGATCGTGGGCGGCAAAGTCGTTTACGGCGAGCGGTGACGCGCAGTCTAACGATTCGGTAAAACTATGAACCTGTCACAGTCGGCGGCGGAATAGGAGGATGAACTCCCGGCAGAAGTCCGTTTTCGCCAGCTGCCACGATGGAGAGTCATGAAAAATCAGCCAGCCGACGAAAGCGAATAAGCCGCCTGGAATACTAACCAGCATCAACCCAGCCCATCACACCGAGTGAATAAAGGAGTTCGCCATAATCTTGGCCGTTGATGATGCAGGGATGCACGGAGCCTTCGTCAACTTTGCATCCGTTCGCATTTGCGATCGCGGCGCATAACATGACCGATCCTACGGGCGCAAACGCGAACGCCACGATGACGAAAAGCGCCAGCAACTACCAGAGCCATGGAAATCCTTTGGCTTGCCGTTCATAACCGCGATTCCAAATCATAGGTTACGAGTCAAGATTGCGGCTCGTCTGTTCGAATCTCTGATCTACTGAGTTTGCTGGACGATTCCGTGTTGCTCGTCCCACTCCCAAAGCGCGGTGAACTCGGCCGGCAGGCGATTTGTGCGTTCGCTGAAAATGAGCCCGGTCGTTCGCATTTTTCAGGCGTCATTCCGTCAGCCCCGGCACGATTCGGATCGGCGCCGTGCTGGAACGTAGCAGCACATCTGAGTTTCAGCGTTCTCGCACGAACTTCTCAATCTCGCTTACGACACGATCGAGTTCGTCGATGAGATCTGAATGATCGTTGTGTTGCCGAAACGCGGTCACAAGGGTTCGGTAATACCAAACGGTCCCGTCCTTTTTCCACCGAACCGCTCGAATACTTCGAGACCATGTCGTCGAAGCTCAGCCAAAATCGCACGCGTGTTATGCAATTTATCCGACGCTGATACCAGCCGCGTTGAAGAATCGGAGTCTTTCGAGATGCTCAATGTAAGAGCGTTTTCGTTCCAACCACGGCGGCTTTGGTGTCTCGTATGTGTCGGTGCATCCATCGACGATTCTTGCGACGCATCATCGCCAAATTTTTCCCGGATATCGCGCAATCGTTCCGAGCCACCGCAATCTTCCACCGTATCATGGAGCAGCGCGCCGATCGCTTCGGTTTCATTCGCGCCAGTAACTTCGAGTGCGATGGCAGTCACGCCAAGAATATGAGCAACGAACGGAATTCCCGTTTTCTTGCGCGTCTGATTACCATGCGCGCGCGTCGCATAAATCAGCGCTTCTTCAAACTTCTCCGACAACTTCATTCAGGAGCGTAACATAGAGTCACTGCCACGGATGCGTCTTCTTGAACCCGTCCTCGTAGCCATGTTCGAACGCCAGATCCCAATTCTGCTTGTTACCCGATCCGTGCTGCTCGAAACACTTCTGGGCCATCATGTTTAATCCCGCGGGCGTGGGCAATTTTGCGTCGCGTGGCGCTTGCTCTCCCGCTTTCTCGCCGATCCAATACGCCTGCCGTTCCTCCGGTCTGCGGCCGTGCTCTGCGCGATGTGTGTAAAACGCCGTAACGCCGCACACGATAAAGGCCGCGATTGCCATCATCACAAAAAACGAACCGGTTTGAATTCTCTGGCCATGAGTTTGACGCAGCCAATCACACGCGATTCTTGCGGACAAGACCTATGTCGTGTTGCATTGCGCCCCGAAATACCGCCCCAGTTCTCAACCTGAGATGCGAAAAATGAAGCATAACCGTATTCCGTCTTGACGGACGCCGCTGATCGCGGATTCAATAACGTTCATTGCGAATCCGATGCGAGGGGGCCGAATTACCAGCGAAGAAAGATCGGCGATCAGCACGCATGTCGGTGCTGGGATCGCGGTCCTGCTCGCCGTCATCGGGATCTACTTCTTCTTCTGACGCAGAAAGAAAAAAGGAAACCACAACTTTCGATCCGAACCGGCCCATCCCCACCGACGCCGTTTTGAAAAGCCGGTTAAAGGCGGAGGAATATGGCGTCGTGCGGGGCAACGGCTCGCAAACACCTTTTCAAAATGAGTTCTGGAACAGTGAGAAGATCGGCATCTACGTCGATGTCATTGCCCTCGAACCCCTTTTCGCTTCAGTCGACAAGTTCGACGGCCACGTTGGTTTGCCCACATTCACAAAACCGATTTCGAAAGATCTCCTCATCGAGGTGCCCGACAACACAAACGAGATGCAACGCACCCAGGTGCGCGCAAAGCGAAGTAATGCCCGCCTTGGCCACGTCTTTCCCGACCCGCAATCGCCCACGGGCCAGCGATACGTCGTTTATTCCGCCGCCTTCCATTTCATTCCCGTCGACCAGTTGAAGGAAAGGGGTTACGGCGCGTACCTCCGCTGTTCGACAAAAAGTAGGCTTCTGTAGCCGTGGCGCTGCGCGCCACGCCGGAAGCGCGCTCCGCAATTAGCTCTGCGTGGACGTCGCGCAGAGAGGTAGCTACCATTTCAAATCCGTCCAAATCCGTGTGCATCCGTGGCTAAAAACATGCGGGTGATTTTCCTGGGCAACTTCGTAGTCATCGTCGGGTTAAATCGGCGAAACAACTGGAGGAAATATTCGATCATGGGAAAGAAAAGTTTCGTTATTGCATTGGCGGTGTTCGCATTCGGGTTTGGCTCAGCGCTACGCTCGAACGCCGGCACCGATATGGTTGAGCCTTACCGCGCACCCGCGCCGACTTACAATTACGCGCCACCACCGCCGCGCCCTGTCGTATATGTTCCGCCAGTTCGCTTCGGCGTGTTCGTCGGTCCAGCGTTTGGTGGTTATTACGGTCCGCGATTTGGCTACTACGGTGGCCACCGGTTCTACGGCCGCCTGCGGTTACTGGGGCGGACATCATCGTCACTGGCACTAATCAACGTCCGCGTAGAGGCGGCTGCATCTGCCAGTCTCAACGACTCGCGTGCGCCGCTTCCATTTTGATTTCAGGAAATCCCGCTTGCTTCAGTTGTTGATTCAACGCGGGAAGATCGGATTCCAGTAACTTGCGCCACGCGTCCATCGTTGCTCCAACCTTTGCCTCAAGATCTTCGATGGCGGCTTTGGTCGCGACTGTCGGCGCAGCGTCTGCGGCTTGGATATCGTCGAACAATTGCGTCGTCGAGTCTAAAACGAAGAGCGACGGTGGCGCGCCAGGCCGCGGATGCGGCGGCCCAAATTTCATGAGTGTTTGAGCAAAGGCTTCCAGTTTTTGCGTGACGTCGGGTCGCTCCGCGGCTCGTGCTTTGAGTTTCGTTAGCTGCTCGGCGATGTCGTCGAACTTCTCACCGATCGGCGCCAGCTTGAGCCGCAGCTGATACAAACGCCACGAAAGATCGAACTGTTCCTGAAGATCGGCGGCTGACGCTTTAACGCGCGGATCCATCGCGACCGTCAACGGCTGGCGTGAAAGTTTTGCCGTCAACCGTGAGCGTAACCGTGTAATCACCAGGCGCGACCCAAGGCGATGTTGCCTGCGGCGCCGTGTTGCGATACGTCGCGGTCATCGGAAACTCGGGTTCCACATTCGGCACCGGTGTGTAATGCATGTCCCACAGAAACCGGTGCATGCCTGCTTTTGTGGAAACCGATTGCGGCGGCCGAATCCAGTAGCTCGGAATTCTGAGCCGCTTCGGATTCGCCTCGACCGGCTTATCAGCGCTCGAATATTTTCTGACCAACTGGCCTTTGCCGTCTTTGATCTCGATCGTGACCGGACCACTCGCATCTTTCGAAAGGAAATAATCGATCATTGCGCCATCTGGCGGATTTTCGCCGGCCGGTTCGTCCGGCGGCAACGGCGTGTCGGTGTTCAGGTTCGCGCGAACGCGCAACGCGGTCTGCGGCTTGAACAGCATGCGTGTTCGAGCGGCGCGGTGTGCGCCGCTATCGCTGTGCGACGAAGCTGAGTCGCCGCCCTGGCGATCGAGTTGCCGCAGCGGCGTGATGTTGTCGAGGATCCAGAACCCGCGACCATGCGTGGCCACGACGAGATCGTCGCCCTTAACAATAAGATCGCGCACCGAAGTCGCTGGCAGATTCAATCGCAACGATTCCCAGTTCGCGCCGTCGTCGAACGACACATAAACGCCCTTTTCGGCTCCGGCGAAGAGGAGACCTTTGCGTTCCGGATCTTCGCGAACTGCGTTTATGATCTGCCCGGCCGGTATTCCGTTCACGATCTCCGTCCACGTTTTGCCGCTGTCGTGCGTCGCAAAAATGTGCGGCCGCAGATCGTCCATCCGCAAAGTGTTGACCGCTGCGTAAGCAGTGTTCGCGTCGAAATGTCCGGCTTCGATCAGCGAAATCTTCTGCCACGCGGAAATGCTCGGCGGAGTCACGTTGCTCCAGGTTTTTCCGCCGTCGGTCGTGAGATGAATCAAACCGTCGTCGGTCCCGCACCAGATCCGGTTCGCGTCGAGCGGTGACGGCGCAACTGTGTAAATCACGCCGCGCCGATGCGCCTGCTTCGTCGCATCCTCTTTGTATTTTCCAATGCTCGCCGGCAGCTCGTAATTCGGTCGTGACAAATCCGGGCTGATCTTTTCCCAGTGATCGCCACGATCGCGCGTTTGCCAAAGCGTGTTTCCAGCGAAAAAAGCAAATGCGGATCGAGCGGCGAAAAGACAACCGGCTCGGTCCGCAACATCCGGAAATCTTCCGTCTGCACCGGCACTGGAAGAATGTTTTGCGCCTGACCGGTGCGACGATCGAATCGCGTCAGTTTCCCGCCGATGATAATGTCTGGATCGAGCGGATCGGCAACGACGTAACCATATTCCTCCGCCGCAACAGGTCGCCAGTCGCGGAACGTAATCTCGCCTTCGTCGCCGCGGCTTTTGATTCCGACCGAACCGCTTTCCTGTTGACCGCTGTAAAGCCTATACGGAAACGAGTTGTCCGCGCTGACATGATACAACTGCGCGGTCGACTGGTTATACCACGAGCTCCAGCTCTTGCCGCCGTTCACGGTGACGATCGCGCCCTGGTCCGAGCCCAGCAGAATGATGTCGGGATTATTCGGATTGATCCAAATATTTTGGTAATCGTCGCCGCCGGGTGCGCCGCGCCAGCCGTCCCAGGTTTTGCCGCCGTCCGTCGATTTCCAACAAACAATGCTGGCCGAGTAAACGATCTGCGGATTCTTCGGATCGAACCGCACCACCGGCAGATCGCCGCCGCCAATTCCGAGGCCCGGGTCGCGGATCATCAGTTGTCCCACGCCAGGTCTCGCCGCCATCATCCGAACGATAAAGTTTAGCGATCGTTTTTGTTCGGACTGCGGCGAAGACTGTTTTCGGCGCGCTTGGCGCGATCGCGAGGTTCGCCTGCACAATGTTGTCCGGCAGACCTTTGGTTAATTGGCGCCACGTCTTACCGCCATCGATCGATTTGAAAATGCCGCCGCCGTCGCCGTTGAACACCCCATTTTCCCATGGTCCTTCACGCGATTCCCAAAGCGCAGCGTAAACAATCTGCCGGATTGCTCGGATCGATCTGCACATCGCTCGCGCCGACGTTCTCATCGCGGTATAACACCTTTTCGAATGTTTTGCCGCCATCGATGGATCGATAAACACCGCGTTCTTCGTTAGGCCCGTACGGATGACCGGCTACGGCCACAAAGATGCGATCCGCATTTTTGGATCGACCGCCAATTGCGCGATCTGCTGACCATCGCGCAATCCGAGATGCGTCCACGTCTTGCCGGCGTCAGTCGATTTATAAACGCCGTCACCGACTGAAAGATCCGGCCGATGCAATCCTTCACCGCTGCCGACGTAAACGACATTCGGATTTGATGGCGCGACTGCGATCGCGCCGACCGATGCCGTTGGCTGATCATCGAAGATCGGCTGCCACGTCCGGCCGTAATCGATCGATTTGAAAACGCCGCCGTTCACCGGCGCCATGTAGAAAACATTCGGCTGCGACGGCACACCGCAAATCGCGCGTGTCCGCCCGCCGCGGTACGGTCCGACGTTCCGCCAACGCAGAATCGAATCGAACTCTCCCGCGCGTGCCGGCCCAATCGCCAAAACAACCGCGAAACCGATTACGATTGCGTTGATTATAGAGGCGCTCGCCGCGGCGAGCGCGTGATTGTTGTTACTGGACATCGCTGTAGTGACGGCCGTGCCGGCCGCAATTCCCGTTCGTTTCAAACGCATAAAAGGCGCCGCACTGTCTCTGCGATGGCGGCCGACGCAATGCTGTAGCGGCGGTCTCCGACCGCCGACCTTCTGTTGTAGCCGCTGTCGCTGACTGCGGCAGTTACTTTAGAAGACTAAGAGGAAGCGGAAGAGCAGGATGACGCTGACGCTTACGCCGGTAGCCCTTTCCGCGCGATCAGTTCCATCTGCTCGCAGAATCGATCGAGCTCACTGAGCGTAGTGTAAAGGTTGGGCGTGATGCGAATACCCTGGAATTCTTCGTGCATGATCGGCACGGCGAAGATGTGGTGTTTGTCGAACAGATATTTCGTCACGGCCTCGGGATTGGTGCCGTCGATGTGAACATTTGCAATTGCGCACGATTGGTTCGGATCGAACGAAGTGTTGAACCGAATTTTGGGCACGTCTTTGAGCCGGTTCATCCAGTAGCGCGACAGGTAACGTAACCGCGCTTCCTTGCGTTTGCCGCCTATTCCGTTGTGAAAGAGGAGCGCTTCGCCAATGGCAAGCTTCGGCGCGGCTGAGTGGGTGCCGATCTCTTCGAATTTGCGGATGTCGGATGCCTGCTTGGATTCAGCGGCCATGAGCGGCCAGAGTTTTTCGATCTTATCGCGCTTGACGTAAAGCATGCCGGTGCCTTTCGGCGCGTACAGCCATTTGTGCAGACTTGTGCCGAAGTAATCGCAACCGAGATCGCTCGTGTTTGAAATAGAACTGGGCGAACGAATGCGCGCCGTCGACGATGGTCTCAATGCCGCGCGCCCGCGCCATGTCGCAGACTGCTTTCACCGGAGTGATCTGGCCGGTGATGTTGATCATGTGGGAGATGAGGATGAGCCGGGTGCGGTCGGTGATTCCTTTTTCAAACGCGGCGGTGATCTCGTTGAGGTTCTTCGCCGGAATCGGGAATCTGAATGAGCTTGAGCTTGAGGTTTTCCCGTTTCTCACGCTGACGCAACGTGGTGAGCATGCGCGGGTAATCCTGAGTGGTGGTGAGAATTTCGTCGCCGGGTTTGAAGTCCATGCCCATGAGCAGAGTCTCGAGCGACTCCGAAGCGTTGCGCGTGATCGCGATTTCTTCGCGATCGCAGCCGAACAGCTCGGCCAGGCCCGGTGCGAATGGTTTCCGATTGCGGCTCGAGAATTTGCCACATCGTGTAAGCGGTGGCGTCTTCCTGTTCCCAGATGTAACGAACTAGCGCCTCGGTCACGATCCGCGGACTGGGCGACACGCCGCCGTTGTTCAGATTGATGATGCCGCGCGTGACGCTGAACGAGTTTTGGATGGTGGCCCAGTAATCTTCGTCCGTCGCCGCTTCTTCCGGCGTGAGATGCGCGACGTTCTTCGTCGCTGCTTCGACGTTTCTCAATAACGACGCCGACCGTTGCCGAAGAAAGCGCGGCCAGGCCGAGGCTTTTGCCGGTAAGAGAAAGAAAATCGCGTCGCGTGCGCAGTTGCACCGCCGCTGATTAGAGCGGCCCCGTGGATCGCTTGCAATCATTGTCTTCGTTGAACCGCGGAGGTGTAGCGGCGCCTGTGTCAGCTGCGCTCAAGTCGTTTGGTCAATTTCGAAAGAGTTTGACACGATCGTGCAGATCGGATACAAACTCTTTGATTACGTCATCCGACGCCTCAACGCACTTTCGACCGGGGATAAAGGGTGGTTGAAAGGCTTAACCTTCGCTGAGACACCGCTTAGCGCGATCTCCAGATTCAACTGGAGCCCCGAGTCACCTGAAGCGAGGCCGCTGTTGAAAGCGCCTCGTGAAGATGGTTCCTCGTTCCGCGCGGATTTGGAGCAGTCAACCTCGAAATAGAAAGGCGGTTTATGAAATTCGTTAGTCTTAGAACGAAACGCGCTCAGCGAAGCATCAAACTCGATAAACGATCCGATGCCGCCCGCGAACGTTTCGCCACTGCAACGGCCGAGCATCGTCAGATCCACACCTACACCGACCTCCGGCAACAGATTCACGACGACCTACGGATCCAACATCCCGAATGGGTCCAGCCAGATGGTAAATCTCCCAGGTGTGATTCGTACGAGGCGCGCCTCATGGAATTGCTCGCTGGTCTAACGCGAAGAGGATCTACCCAGTCCATTGTTGATCCTCATCGTCTTCTAGAACAGGGAGCACATTGATTCGACTCAGCAGTCGCGTAATAGCTACGGCAGCACGGCGTTATTTCGCCGTCTTCTTCTTCTTGGCGAGCGCTAGGCGATCAGTCTTTTTCCGGCGTCTTGCGCGTCTTTTTCGCGTTGTCTCTGCCTTTGCTGTGTCCCATAAACGTCAACTTTCGTCCGGTTGTCGTGCCGTAGCAACGGGACGAAACCGAGGGCGGGGTCTGCGCGTTTGCTGCTGCCGCGCCGTTCGGTTCGGTACCTGCGGAGCCGCATCCTGAACTGTCTTGATCTCGAACGTGCGGAAGAGCGGCGCCAGATCGATCACGTCGTTCGCGGCTGATCTCAGTATGTTCCCGAGATTCGCGGCAACTGATGCAACTTCCACGCGGATCCCGTGCCGGCGCAGCTTGGTGGCGAGATAAGCGAAATCGGCGTCCCCAGTGACGAGAATCACAACATCGGGCCGCATCTCGATCGAAAGCTCGAGCGCGTCGATCGCCATCATCACGTCCACGTTCGCCTTGTAATGACCTTCTTCGGCGGGCGCACCATCTTTGGTCACCGACCATGAATCCATTGGAACGCAGCCAATGGACGAACTTGTTTTTCCTGTCCCGTTCGTCCTGCCAGGTTGGAATGGCGGGCGGCAATCCGGCATAGACCACCATCTCGATGAGATCGCGTCCGGTGTTTGGGCCGGCCAGAAAATCCCGGAGCTTTAACCAATCGAGCCCGCGTCCCGCGGTTCGCACTGAACTGCCGACGTTCGATTCGTCCACCAGCACCAACACTCGGGAACGAGCACCGTTTTCTTTGATTTCTCTTTCGCATATGTCTCGGCAGCGCGAAGCAGATCGTCGATCGTATCGGCGGCGCAAACCAAGACTTGTTAGGCTGCTTTTTTCTTCGCTTTAGCCACACGGATCCCGGGAAACTCCACCACCTGCGGCGCTGCATCGGTGCTCGCTCTGCTTGAGGGTCAATTCAAAGCTCAACTTTCCCGCAGCGATTTCTGATAGCGCTACATCAGCATGACCCAGTCCGGGAACAAATTCGACCATCGGTCGAGAACCGAGGCAAAGTTGTCGAACGCGTTGGGAGACCATGTTTACCAGGATTTTCGGATTAGGAATAACTTCGGCGGCGGCTTTGACTAGATTTGATTTCATAATTTAGCTGACGGTGACGATCAGGCTGACGGAGTTAAATTCCGAACCGGAGTGGGACCCTGATCGCGTTTCGGGGAAATCGCAGCCGAGATCCAAGTATCGTCTGTTATTGCCAAAACACAATTGGCTATTCTTTGGCCTTTGACGTCCAGTCAGGCGTGTTCGACTCTCACCACTCTGCAACGCAAGCGCTATCTCTTTGTCTGCATCAATCGTCGGGCCGAGGACAACCCGAAAGGATGCTGCGCGGCCAAAGACTCGGAAGAAGTGTATAGAGCGTTGAAAGAGGAGATTGCCGCGCGCGGACTCGCAAAGCTCGAGGCGCGCGTCTGCACATCGAGCTGTCTCGATCAATGCGACACCGGCGTGACGGTTTTAGTCGAACCCGATCACTTTTTTACGGGCGCGTTACGGCTGCGGACGTCCCGGAGATTGTGGATGGACTCGTCACCGGCCAACCGGTTAAACGTCTCGTGGTCACCGCGGATCAACCTGAAACATAGGTAAATCGTTCCTCATGCTGTAGTGGCGCGCGTGTCGTCTGCGATCCCGTAGCTACGGCTCTGTGGCGCTGACAGCATTCGCAGTTTTTCCGAGGCACAACGCTAATCACAACGTGCGTGGTGACGCCATTCTGCTAGCGTGCAACCAATATGCGACAACTGGTTTTTGGGTTGGTTCTTGGGTTGGCGTGCTCTGCTTTTGGGCAAACGGTAGCGGATCGGGTAGCAAAGCAGAACGCGCTTTTTGAGGAGTATTATCAAGCCGGGCTTAAGAATTTTCCGGAGCGGGCAACATCGTACGGCGATTACCGTTACAACTCGCAGCTTGGACAGGTTTCGCTCGCGGACATCGCCCGGCAACATGCGGAAGCCGATGACTTTCTCGCTCGATTAAAGGCGATCCCGACCGATGGCATGAGCGACAACGACCTGTTAAGTCATCGCATCCTCGAAAAGCAGCTGGAGCGCGAAGACGTGAACTACGCGCTGAAGAATTACGAGATGCCGGTGCACCAGCAGAACGGTGTGCACACTCGGCTGGCCGATTTGCCGAACGCGGTGCCGTTTGATTCCGTCCCGCATTACCAGGATTACATCTCCCGGTTACACCAGATCCCGCGGGTGCTGGAACAGACGACAGAGGTGATGCGGCAGGGCGAGAAGGATCACCTGATGCCGCCCAAGCTCGTTCTCGAAAAGTTGCCCGGCCAATGCGACGGCATCATCGCCGCGAACCCGTTCCTCGAACCGACCAAAAAATTTCCGGCGGAATTTTCCGAGCAAGACAAGAAACGCCTGACCGACGAGATCACCAAGGCCGTTAACGACGATGTGTTTCCCGCTTATCGAAAGTTCGCCGAGTTCCTGCGCACCGGATACGCTCCGAAAGGACGAACCGAGCTTACGATCGAAAGCCTCGCTGACGGGAAACGGCGTTACGCCGAAGCCGTGAAAACGATGACCACCGTCAACGTCCCGCCTGCCGACGTCCATGAGATCGGGCTCAAGGAAGTAGCGCGTATCACGGCCGAGATGACCAAGCTGGCCCAGAGCCAGGGATACAAAGACCTGGCCAGCTTCCGGGAGGCGGTCAACAACGATCCCAAGTGGAAGCCGACCAGCGAGCAACAGATTCTGGATGACTACAAGAAATACATCCATCAGATGGAGCCGAAGCTGCCGGAACTATTTGGATTGCTGCCGAAGTCGCCAGTCACGGTGGAACCGATCCCTGACTTCGCCAAAGCCGCCGCGACCCATTACGTCCAGGGCACGCCGGATGGGAAACGTCCGGGCCGCGTCGTTGTTGCCGTCTCTAACCCCACCAAGCGCACTCTGGTCGACGACGAAGCCGTTGCCTATCACGAGGGCGTTCCCGGTCATCACCTGCAAATCAGTATCGCCCAGACGCTGGAAGGCTTGCCGAAGTTTCGGCTGCACGGTTTTTTACCGCGTATGCCGAAGGTTGGGCGCTCTACTCCGAGGTGTTAGGCAAAGAGATCGGTTTTTACCAGGACCCTGTGTCTGACTACGGCCGGTTGAATTCAGAAATGCTTCGCGCCGTCAGGCTGGTGGTCGATACCGGGATTCACGACAAAAACTGGAGCCGCCAGCAGGTGATCGATTACATGCACGCCAACGACATCAACGACGCGCTGGCGCAGACTGAAACGGACCGGTACATCGCCTGGCCCGGGCAAGCGCTGGCTTACAAGATGGGTCAGTTAACCATTCTCAAGCTGCGCGATGAAGCGAAGACGCAACTCGGAGAAAAATTCGATCTCAAAGCATTCCACGACGAAATATTGAACGGCGGCTCCATGCCATTAGACCTGCTGCAAGAGAGAGTAGAGGCTTGGATCAAAGATCAAGCCGTTAAAAGCTGTGAATGGAGCCGCTGGGAACGGCGACATGGCCGGTAAAGCCGTGAGGTAACGGTCGAGCGAGCGGGAGCAAGCGAGATACAATCAAAAATCAAGCCGCTAAAAGGTGTGAATGGGTTGCCAGCGCTAGTCTTTCGATTTGCCGGGTGCCTCTTTTTAACGCCATGCTTGCCGCGGCTGCCGACTCGTCCGTAGAATCCAGCTATGAAGCTAAAATTTTACGGTGTCCGCGGTTCCACCCCAGTCTGTGATGCTGGCTTCCAGCAATTCGGCGGCAACACTACTTGCTTTCAAATCACGTTTGAGGACACGAATCGTATCGCCATTATTGACGCCGGAACTGGGATTCGCAATCTCGGCAGGGACATGCGCGCGATCGGACATCGCCAGGACCAGCTGATCATCGCATTCACTCACTTCCACTGGGATCACATGCAGGGTTTCCCCTTCTTCACCCCGGCGTATAATCCCCTGCAAAAATCACCATTCTCACGCTCGGTGAGGGCCAGACCATCGGTAATCTGCGGGAGATTTTTGAGGTGCCCCTGCAATCGCAGTATTTTCCCGTGCAGTTGGATAAGATCGGGGCCCAATTTGAATTTCTGAAGGTCGAAGATGCCAGCGAACACTTCACTGCCGTCAACAATGTGGAGACCATCGTCACCGGTCGGCGGCACAATCACCCGGGTGGCGCGTATGGTTTTCGGATTGAGCGCAAGGGCAAGGTGCTGGTCATTTGCACGGATGTTGAGCATGGCGAAGAAATCGACCCGCAGGTGGTGGAGTTGAGCCGCGGCGCCGATCTGCTTGTGCACGACGCGCAATACACGGCCGAGGAACTACGGACGCACCGCGGATGGGGCCACAGCAGTTTTGACCAGGCCATGCAGGTGGCGGAAATGGCCGGGGTTAAACATCTCGCCATGACTCACCACGACCCGGAACACGATGACGATTTTCTGCTGCGCATGGAAAAGCTATGCCAGAGGCGATTCCCCAATACGCAGTTGGCGCGCGAAGGAATGGAAATCGTTCTCTAAAACCCGTCGGTCCAACCATGGACGCGAACTCCCAAAGCGCTCGCGCAATTTTAGCTATGTGCGAACGTTAAATCCTGTATGAAACATTACGCTAAAATTCTGTTTTCGATTTTCGCGGTGATGATTTGCGCGATTGGATTTGCGGCAGATCAACCTGCTTGTAAGACGAGCGGCAAAAATTGCCCGATGAACAACGGTGGAGCATGCAATTGCGGCAAGAGCTGCGATTGTTAGCCAGGTGCAGCGAGATTTTGAGTGACGATCTGATAGTAAAGCTTGCCAGCTCGCCAAACGTCCCGCTCTGAAAGAGCCGATCAGCCGAAACGATTTCTGATTTGTTAGGCTGCGATGTCGCTTATTTTCCTGCTTTTGAAACTCGCTCGTTGCCCGCACTCGCTCGCTCCTACCCTCGTCGCTTTATCTTCTATCTCGCTCATCCCATTCGCTCGATTCCTGTCTTCCTGATTAGATTCTTTTTCGGAGTTCAGAGTTTAGATGCGACTCGATTTCCGTGTGGTGATTCGCTTCTTGCCGCGTAGCCTGCCTGACAAAACTCAAACAAAAGAAAGAACAATAATCCCATGAAACACTCCAACTTTTCTGCTGCTAACAGCAGCATTGTCCCTCGCTGCGGCTTCAGCTTATTCGCAAGCAGCCAAGAGCTCTCCTGCGGCCGGCGCGTCGGGCACACCTTCAACTCCACCAACCATCGCCTCAGCCATCGATCGCGAGATCTCCATTGTAGAGAAGGAAGTTGTCGAAGCCGCCGAAGCGATGCCGGAGAACAAGTTCGATTTCTCTCCGGAAAAACTGAACATTTCCGGCAGCGACTACAAAGGTGTGCGCACCTTCGGCCAGCAACTAAAACACGTTGCCGCCTCGAACTACTTGATCTGGTCACCGATCACCGGCGAGAAAGCTCCCGACACGGTTAACGACGGCAAAGGTCCGGACAGTATGACAGCCAAGGCGGACATCATTAAGCTACCTGAAGGATTCCTTCGCGTTTGGCCATAAAGCGGTAGCAACTCTAAACGCGTCGAACCTTGTCCAACCGATTAGCTCGAGCAGTGGCAGGCCGACCACGCGCCTGTTCCTGGCAACATTCGCCGCTGCTCACGCGTTCGATCATTACGGTCAACTGATCGAATATCTGCGAATGAACGGTATCATCCCGCCCGCGAGCCGCGGGCAATAGTGCAAGCAGGCATCAATAGTCAATGAAGAAGCTGCTACTCTTGCTTAGTCTGATTGCGTTGAACTGCGGTTGGGATAGCCCATCGATGCTAATTGCGCAGACGGAATCAGAGGCGAAAGCTTCGCCGTCTGCAACTACATCGGCGGCGGACGAGGATGAGAACAAACCGCAAGTGCTGAAGACGAGTCCGAGCGGGACGTTTCGTGTCGTCCAGAATGGGGAGGAGTTTTGGATTGTCACGGCGGCGGACGAAAATCAACGGACAAAGATGCATTCGGCGGAACTGGTGATCCCGGAGGAGTTTCGCTTTTCGCCGGACGAAAAGTGGTTGTATGTCGAGCTGCATCACGGGTCGTGTATGTCGGGCGCGGACCTTTACCGGAGAAGCGATAGCAAAGCCTGCGGGACCTAACGACGTCGGACCTTTTCAGCCCATCAAGCCATCATTGGAGGACGGCGCCTGGGCTGAAGCGCTGAAACAACGGTTGTTTATCAAGAATTTCGCCGACGAAGGAGCTCTGCGCCATGGTTCGGTTCGGCGGATGGAGCGACGATTCAGGCCGGTTACTCCTCATCATTCGTGGCGGCGAAGAGAAACGCGAAACAGTTGGGCGGTATCTTTATTATAATACGCGCACCAGCGGCTTCGAACTGACGCCTTACCTGCGCAAGGTCAACGCGGCGTCTGCGAAGTCGCATGAGATGAATGTCCTGGCCTGTCCGGAGCCGGTCGATCCGTTGCCCGATGAGGCGACGCTGAAACAGCGTACGCCGCGGTCGATAAGAAGCTGAACGAGAATTATAAGAAGTTGATTGCCGAAGCGAAGAAGGAGGACAAGGAGACGGTTGCGGAGCTGAGGCGATCGCAACAGGAGTGGCTGAAGGCGCGTGATGCCGGGCTGAAGATTTACCTGGCAGCATTTTCGCCAGCGGAAAAGGAGCGGAGACGGTTGCAGTTTTTAATCGATGTGTCGCAAGCCGAAGCGGAAGCAGACGAGGATGCAGCCGCACCGGGTCAGTAGATCCTCGACTTCTTATCTTGAGTCTTTTAGTTTAGCCACGTTCGTTTCGGCCCGACTCAAATCAAACCGTCGTAAGTCCGGAAAGAGAGGCGAGCGTAGCGCCAGCGGCTGCCTGCGGGAGCCCACCACGTCTGGTCGCCGACGATTCCGTCCGCTTGGACACCCCGATCCTGTTGGTAGGCTTTGACAGCGGCTTCGGTCTTCGGCCCAAAGTCACCATCCACAGCGCCCGGATCAGTCGCAGGAGTTGAATATTTCTTGAGACCTTTTGTAACGCGGTCACAACGCTGCCCGATGCACCACGAGCTAACAGCGGCGTATTTGGATCCGCCGGAAGCGCCTGCCACGTTATCGGCCCCACGATGCCATCCACCGTCAAGCCTGCGCCTTGTTGGAAATCTTTGACGGCCTGTTCCGTTGTCGAGTCGAAGGTGCCGGTGATATTGCTCGGCCCGAGCACCTTGGTCATCACAAAGATACGCTGAAGTCTTCGTACATCGCGACCAGTCGCGCCGATGCTGATTGTTGGGCCGCTGTTCATGGTTCTACTCTGCCTGTTTTTTCCCGCTTCTCACGCCGTAATTTTGCGAAATTAGTCTGCCATTCAAACGAAGTTCGGCGACCACACGCCAAAACGAGCGCCAACAAATCACGGGTGATGAAAAGTGGACATGGCGCCGCTAAATAGTGCGGCGAATATCGCCGCCACAATTAGCCAAAGAACAAAAATGACTGGCAGGAAGCAACAGAAGACGACCAACGCTGCTGCCATCCACTTAAACATGATTTTCAGAAGAGACCCGAACGGAATATCGAGATCGACCACCGAGACGCGTTGTGATGACAACAACACCGGCGGCGGCGTTGGAGGAACGGCAGGGACTTTAATAGCCGGCGGTAATTGCGTCCCGTATTTCAGCACCGGCAGATAGTCATCGATCGTTTTCCACTCGCCTCCGTCGGAAGGTTTACATGGTGTGTTTCGATCGATACGCCCATCCGCGAACATCTGCGCGACCTGCGTTTCTGCGTATGGACCTTCTTCGTGATCGGAACACTTTATCAGCATACGTTTTCACGTGGCGTCCGGTCGTTCGGCAAACGATCAGACGCGATTTCGACACACCAGGCAAGATTATCTGACCCGACATCATCTAAACCTATCGAAAATGGCCAGTGCGCGCATCGGGGCGACGTGGTTACTCTCTGCCCGAAACAATCGCCATGGACGTTGCTGGCTTAATTTTCGCTGTCTCGCGAACGCGATGTCGCTAACATCATAGCCTGATGAGTGTGCAAGATTCTGACGCCACGATGGCTGTATTCCTCGACCTGGAAAACATCGCGCTGGGCGCGCATGACGCGGACTTTCCCGCGTTCGACATCCGCAAGGTGCTCGAGCGTCTGCTGCTCAAGGGCCAAATCGTGGTCAAGAAAGCCTACTGCGATTTTGAGCGCTACAAGACGTTTAAGCGGGGGCTGCACGAAGCGGCGTTCGAGCTCATCGAGATCCCGCATGTGCGCCAGTCCGGCAAAAACTCCGCCGACATCCGCATGGTCGTCGATGCGCTCGATCTCTGCTACACCAAGGGTCACGTCGACACCTTCGTCATCATCAGCGGCGATTCGGACTTTTCGCCGCTCGTCAGCAAATTGCGCGAGAACGACAAGACGGTCATCGGCCTCGGCGTTAAAAGGTCCACGTCGGATCTATTCATCAGTAACTGCGACGAATTTATCTATTACGACGATCTCGTGCGCGTGGAGCCAGCGAAGAAACGTCCGAGCGTTGCCGCGACAGCGCCAGCAGCGAAAACTGGTAGAGATCATCGACCCTCAATCGACGGAGCGCTCGATCTTCTGAGGAAAACCTTGGAAGCGCTGCGCGCCGAGCGAGGCGAGGATTATCCGATCCGCAGCTCACTCATGAAAGAGGCGATGAAACGTCAGAACCCCGGTTTCAACGAACGAGCGCATGGGTTCCGTGCCTTCAACGAACTGCTCCTCGAAGCGCAAAAGCGTGGGCTGCTAAAGCTGGAGCGCGACAAACAAGTCGGTAGCTACATCGTCCACGCCAGCGAGTAACCGCGATTGCTGTTGGGCTTGATGTCGAACTAAACGCGCCACCACATCGTTGGCGTACGGCTCGAACAACATCGGCGTTGGCTTGCCGTCGCTAAGGGGTGGCGGTCGGCGATGGAAAAGCCGTCAGTGGTGATACCACGTAGATCTGATCCCATATTTTTAGCACCAGGGCCATAGACGTCCACTTGCCTTCGACCGATATGGGCAGGTTGGTCCACGTCACAAACGTCACCCGGCTGTTGGGGTCGTAGCCCATGTGCGAATTGTAGCCGGGAGTCTCGCCGCCGTGAAAATATACCGCGTTCGGCCCCCAGCGCAGTCGCTCCATGCCGTACCCGTACTGCTGGCCGTTGGGCATGCTCGGGTCCTTGGCCTGCAGGCTGTCGAGCCAGCGGCGCTGATATGCGGCGTCGAAGACGCGCCCGGTAACCAGTGCCTCGATCCAGATGGCGAGATCGCTGGCGGTGGAGATGACGCCCCCAGGAAAATAAGCAAAAGAGGGGTTCAGGTTCGTGTAGTCAGTGGGCAGGAGCGTCCCGGCCCGTGCCGCGGCTTGGATGTCGGGCGGGTACGGCGTGTCCGTCAGGACAAATAAGGAACTGCCGTACAAGTAGCCGTGGGAGTAGGGATCGGGGATGGTGTTCGAAGTGCGAGGAGGGAGGAGAGTGTCGTGCATCCCCAGCGGCCCGAACAACCGGTCCTGCATCGCCCGAGCCATTGGTTTGCCATCGACCTTCTCGGCGATGAGGCCGAGAAGCGTGTAGTTGGTGTTGTTGTATTCGTAGGCGGTACCAGGCGGAAAGTTGGGCGGGCGCGCGAACGCGATGGCTAGCAACTCCTCTGTGGTCCAGACCTTGGTCGGGTCACGGTCCACGGTGGCCGCGAGCTCGGGAGCATCAGTGTAGTTGTAGAGCCCGCTGCGCATCTTCAGCAGTTCGTCGATCGTGATGTTGTCGCCATTGGGCACGCCCGGGACGTACTTCGAGACCGGATCATCGAGACTGAGCTTGCCTTCCTGGGCCAGTTGCACGATCACCGCGGCCGTCATCGACTTCGTGTTCGAGGCGATCCGGAAGTGGGTGTCGGCGCGGGGCGGGCTCGTCGTGCCCAGTTGCGTGGTGCCGTAGGTGACCTTGAACTCGCCCTGGGGTGTGCGCAGGAGCAGCACGGCGCCGGGCACCAGGAGTTCCTTGGCGGTCGTGTCCACCATGTTCTGCAACGCAGCCTGGTCGATCGGCTTGAGCGCCGACGAGTCAGCCGTGGAGCCAGGCCGCGAGCACGCTGCGATCAGGAAAGCAACACCGACCAGGAAGCTCCCGACGGCTTGAATCGTTCCTGGTTTGTCTTTCATATTGGTGCTTCTCAGAACGAAACTTCACTTTCGGCCTTCTGCACCTCCTGAGCGTCTTCTTTGTCGGTTCAACGCTTCAACAGTTCACGTTCACCGAAGGTTAAATGTTAAATGGCGATGCTGACAAACACGAAAGTTCGTCGAGCGCCGCTATCACTTCAGGTCGGTGATGATGAAAGGTAAAGACGCGACCGGATTTTCTTCCGGTATTCCTCGCTATTAGGTCAATGTCTGCGATTGGTATCATATGCCACTGGAACCTTGCCCCACCTGCGGCTACGCGCTTTCCATCGTCGATCATCATTGCCGTCATTGTGCTACCGCATCGCGGGCAATTCCGTCGCGGCCCTTTGATGCGAAACACCTGCAGCAAATGATCATCATGGGCGTGGTGGCGTTAAGCGTTCTCGTTTACTTGATCTTCTTTCGCTAACGAAAAGGCGCTGAGAGAACGAATCAGTCTTCGATCCGGGAGCGCAGTGAGCTTGTCCTGAGCCTGCCGCGACGTAGACAATGCAAAGGCGGTTAGAGGCCGGTTGTGCCTCGCGCTTAAGAGGGAAGAAACGTCACTGTTCCTGACTTGATGTGTGGGAGCAACGCGAGTAGCGCGGCCATCAGCGGATGAGTGTCACCCAATCGATTGGACGCAGCTCTTAGTGCGACCACTGCGATCGGATATTTCGCAAGGTTCTGCTGGTGCACCATGTTACCGTCCATTGTGATCAGCACGTCGAATCCAGCTTCGACCGCTTTTTTAATAATTCCCCATTTTCGATTCCGGCCCAGCCGATCAGGGGCACTGAGTCCACGTGATGTGCGGCCAAATCGCGCCGCAATCGCCAGTCGAGATTTTCGTCCAGAAGAAGACGCATCTAGGGCGCGGAGAGGCGTGCTCACGCGCTTCTTCCAAGAGAGCGATGACTTGCTCGCGCTTTACGCTCGGGAACCCTCGAGAAATTGCTCGATAGAATCGCCCGCTTCCAAGTGATCGAAAAGACTCTTCACCGGGACGCGAGTTCCGGTAAAAACCGGATCGCCGCCAAGAATTTCGGGGTTTTGCGATACGACGCGGCTCACAACACCCAGAATACCGCATGAGCCTTATAGTCGCAAAATCGATCTTCGCTGGGACTCAACCTCGCAATCGAACGCTTTCCATTCATCTCTGGTAAGCCGTTTACGATGCATGAGCTAAACAGCTGTCGAAGCAGGCGTGTCGCCTGCTAAGAACTGTAGCAGCGTCGCTGTGCGACGCTCGGGCGCGAAAACTGTAGCCGCTGGCGATGACTGCGGCTTGATAGCTCGCCCTGGCGAGCTTCTTTCCCGCTTTCCTGCTTAATAAACAAACGGCACTAGCCGTTTAGTGCGCCGCATGTAATCGGTGTATTGCGAGCCAAGCGCGCCCGACAAGGCATTCTCCTCCACATTCATGCGGTGAATGAAAGCGGCACCAATCGGCAGAAGGATGACAAGCAGCGCGGCCCAGTTGTCCAGAGTCAAACCGAGACCGACGAACGCCAGAAGCACGCCAGTGTAGGAAGGATGACGCACCACGCGGAACGGTCCGCGCTCGACCAGCTCATGATCTTTTTCAATCGTGACGTCCACGGTGAAAAAGCGGCCGAGTGTGATGATGGCCCACCAGCGCAGAAGCAGTCCAGCGACAAAGAGCGCCACGCCGGCGAACGCAAAGCTTCGATGATGCGGCAGTGCCGCTGCCGGCCACTGTTTCGCCACATAAATCCCTGCGGCCACACTCACCATGATTACGAGCCACACCACGCGCAACGTACTGCGATCCTGCTTGCTCCCGGTGCGGCTGCGCGAGCGGCGCGTCACCGTCAGCAGCAACTCCGAGATCAGATAAACCAGTCCGAGCAGAAGAGAGACTGACATTGCCCTGAGCAGTCTCTTATATCGAGTGACCGATCAACCCATTTTTGCGACCCTTGCACTGACCCCTCAACAAGCTGATATGCTGTAGCCACGGGCTATGCGTCATCCAGCGACGTGAAGCTTCGAATAACTCAAACACCTCACCGGGGCGTCGCTACAAGGTCTGCGCATCTTCTGCAATATCCGCTCGTGATGACTGGGGTCCCTGAACTCTAGTGGACGCCAATACACACTCAGCGGAATCGGTGTTTTGAACAGTGAGTAATTGAAAAAACAAAACGCCTGACGGCGAACCGTCAGGCGTGAATGTTTCTAAGCTTGCGCGTTAGCGCCAAGCAATGTTTGAGGTTTAGTAGCGGGTTTTCGTCACGATGACTTTATCAACCAACATATTGTCGCCGTCTTTAACGTAGTGAACCTGAACCTTGGAATCTTTTCTGATTTCTGAAGGTTGAATAACACGCCCGTCCGAGGTGACGTATGTTACTTGTTTGCTGAACTTGTAGCGCACAGGTTCAACAGCTTCAGTCTTCAAGACCATCATTTCGCCCGGAGTGTATTCCGTGACCGTGCCGGTGCTGTCGGTGGTGGTCGTTGTGGTTTCGGTCGTTCCGTGGGTTCCCGTCGCAACTGTAGTTGAGGTGGAGGATGTTTGGCCATATGCCACCAAACCCATGAGGGCGATGACGGAGGCAACACTAAGGAATAATTTAATCATAGTAAACTTTCTATCTTACCAAGTTGCTGCAGTGATCGCAGCTAAAGGCCATTTGGTTCGTGCCACCGAATGAGTTCGGCGAACCAGGTAGGTAAATCGGATGCGGCAGTTTTCTAACGTAACCAATAAAAGCTCTCGCGCAACTTGAATCACTCCAAACTCATGTGCTCCCGCCCATTTGAAACTCGTTCGCTTCCCAGCTCACTCGCCGCTACCCGTTGCGGCTTTACGCTTCCATGTCACTGATCCCATCAGTTCCATTCTTCCCCTCCTGTGCAATTGCTTCAATATTTATCGTTCCTACCAGCAATTTTTCGCGGGTTACTACAAAAACTTCGCCGAGCTTTGCGTTGAGCATCATTTGCTCCGCCTCCGCAATCGTCTGGTCTTCGAAGCAATAGGCATTGTTTTTTCGATGTGTGCTTCTACCGGTTCCGTCTTGGGGTCGTGTCCGAAACCACCCACGTTCCGGTTCATTTTGTTCTTCGACAGGATACCCAATAATTCGCCGCGTTGATCGATTACAGGTGACGAATCGATTGCCTGCGCCTGCATTTCGTCTAAAGCCGCCCTTACAGAAACCTTATTAGAAATGCTCTTCGCAGGCTCGATGATGTCCTTAACTGTGCGGGCTTCGAAATTCGCGCCTCCGAAGTAGTTAGGTTTTATCTGCTCCATAGGCTTAGGGTCCGACGTCGGTTTGAGTACGGGATTGACGGTTGCAGTGAAATCAACGACACCCCCTGGGTGGGCATACCCGCTCTGCGCAAAGGCGGGCTCCGTTATAACGTCGCCCCTCAATTCGCTTCCCTTACCCGACCCGACCCACGCTGTGTGGATCGGGTCCGATATTTCCCGATTTAACTTAGGCGTTGGCGCCGACCGCTACCGGCTACCGGACTCACGACGGTGGGGTTCGCGCACTAAGGAATGAATCCAACTGCGCCGCGAGTGGTGTCGGCAATTTGGTTTTCAAGAAACCAAGCGTCACTTGCACAGCCTTCTGCGCGTTTTCCTCACTGATTCCAGTTTTCTGGACGATTATGTTAATTAGTTCTTTCATAGTGCTACGAAGATCGGTCTCTTAACGTGCTCGCGCGCGCAACATCTTGTCGAGATTGGACCGTTTCTTGCACCCGCCTCGTCCCTAGAGCGACCCTCGTTTTTGCACTCGGGCTGCCGCGGTTACGCAACTGGATTGGCGAGCTCATTTTGAAACTTTACGTTGGCGTTCAAGGCCCTGCTGAATAACCTCGCAAAATGAAAACTCTATCGATCACCGGGGTGATCTTCAGTCTGGCAGTGGCCGTTGCTTGTCTCTCAGTTCATGCGGGAGATTCGCCCAGGAAAAGGCGTTCGTCGATAGTTACAAGAAAGTGTTTGAAGCCAAAGATATTGCTGCGCTGCAATCATTTCTCTACACGCAAGGTTCCGACCCAGGCATCCTCGAGATTTACAAAACGATGCAATCGTCCGACGCCGGCGAAAAATTTCCAAGATCGAACTTATCGATTTTACTGCGGAAGAGATGCAAAGGTGGCAATGCCAAAGGATTCACCCACGGGCGGCAAGGTGTGCTTCCCGCTCCAGCCGAGCAAAAGACTAATGATCACGATCGATAAGAAAGACGCCAAAGGCACGTCGAGCACGAGCGGAAATTTCATCGCCGAGAAGGACAGCAAGTTTGTGATCCCAGTGCCCGGACCGTGTAAATAATTGCGAAGGCCGCCGACGGTTCAAAATTGTTGAGTGGATCCCAACGCCATCTGACCCCGATTCCACCCCATGAGTCGCAAAGCCAACTGCTACGATAACGCCTTCATCGAGTCCTTCTTTAGCAGTCTCAAATAGGAACTGGCCTACCATCATCGCTTCGCTACCCGCGCCCAGGCCCGCACCGCCATCTTCGATTACATCGAGACCTTCTATGACCGCACCAGACTCCACTCCAGTCTTGACTACCAGAGCCCCATCAACTTTGAATCCAAACTGAACTAAATTATCCCTTCCTCACTGTCCGAGAAAACGGGGCAAGCCCAGACTGCTCCCATTCTCGTTTTTGCACAGGAAGTCCGAAATCCTTCCCACGCATCTATCGTAAGCGGCTTATGATGCATTGTTCCTGACTAGGCGACACGTTTAACGCGCCTGACTTGTGAGCCGCAACGTTCTCGAGCAACTTTGAATCGAACCCGCTTCAAAGCGCAAAAACTACAAGCGTTCATACATACGGAAGGAGAGTTTCGATGTTGGCAGAAAAATTATTGGTGTTTGGGAACTGCAGATCTGGGAAACCGTCGTCGACGACAAGGTTATCGGCTACCCGTTGGGGGAAAAGGCATCCGGTTTCATTGCCTATCATCCGATTGGCTTTATGTCGGTCAATATTTCCGCACGGAACCGTGTTCGCCTCGCAACTGGTGATCCCTTTGCAGGCGACCCAAAGCTCCTGGCCTTGGATGCCAAGGGCTATCTCTCTTATTGCGGTCCGTTCTCGATTGTGTCGGAGAACGAAGTCATCCATCACCTAAAGCTCTGTTCGTTTGAGAACTGGGTAGGAACCGATCAGCATCGCCACGCCCAACTCGACCTAAACAACGACACGTTGACTCTTTCAACAGCGCCCATGCTAACGCAGGGGCGGAATGGGCGGCAACCGCCTGACTTGAAACGCATCGCTTCAAAGCAAACATAAATCGTTCGTTACCCATCTATCATAAGCCGCTTACGATACATGAATTGAACCGCTGCTTGCCTCGTCGTAGATCCCTGAAGGCGGGTAGTGGCAGGCGCCTGCTCGCGAACGCTTTCGGAGTGTCGCCTGCATTCTTGCTGTAGCAGTGTCGCTATGCGACGCTCGACTTCGCCGTTGTAGCCGCTGTCGCTGACTGCGGCGTTTGATTCCATCTATCATAAGCCGCTTATGATGCATGAGCTGAACAGCTGTAGAGGCGGCTGCCTGCTCGCGAACCGCTTTCGGAGTGTCAGCCGCGAAACCTGTATCCGCTGGTGACTTGTCACGCTGTAGGCTCCGAAAGCGGATGAATGCGGCCTCTCAAAGCTATCAACCATCAACTATCTCCCTTTGAAACTCGCTCGTTGCCCGCACTTAGCTCGCTCCTACCCTACGTCACTTTTACCTTCTATCTCGGCAATCCCTTGCCTCGATTCCTGAGTTCCTGGCTTCCTGATTAATTCTCCCGTTCCAAGTTAGGCTTCCGTCGCGCCTCGGGTCGCGGCATCTTTAAAAACTATGACCGTCCAAAATCTCTCGGCCCAGGCGTCTTTTATCACGAAAGACGGCTCGACTATCCGTTCGATTCTCGATCGCACGAATGCGCCCGTCCAAAACCAAAGCCTTGCGGAAGCGCGCGTCCCCGCGGGAGGCAGGACAGAGCGGCATTATCACAAGGTCGCGGAGGAGCTTTATTTCATCCTCGAAGGCGCGGGCGAGATAGAACTCGATGGCGAACGTCGAATGGTCGGCCCGGGCGATGCGATCCTCATCCCTCCCGGTGCGTGGCACACGATCACGGCTACAGAGCCGCTACGCTTTCTCTGTTGCTGCGCGCCGCCTTATGCGCACGAGGATACGTATTTTGAATAACCGGTAGGGCGAGTTTCCGCCAAGTCCGCGTTGACTTTGCGGATTGCAAGACGAGCCTCTTCATCATGGGCGACAAATCTCCGAAAGCGAATCAGAAGCACAAGCAGCAACAGGCGAAAGCCAAAAGCGCGACCGAAGAAACAGCAACAGCTTCAGCCGCTGGCGGCGCCGAAAAAGTAGCGATGCTGCCAGCAGCAACTTGTAGCGGCCAGAGCAGATTCAGCCTGCTCAGTGGAGCGAGAGCGACTAGTCAGGCTGCGACACGGTCAGCGGGACCGGCGACATAGATGGGCCAGAGTGCGGCATGAGTCAATGCGGCAACGAGCGAGTTTCAATCGCGCCCCGCGATCGCGAACCTAGTCTTCTGTCGCCGGGTTATGAGCTAATTCCATTTCAGCTTTTTGATTTCCGCTTTTGAATGGTGCTGTGTGTCGTTCCAGCTTCCCTTAATTGACTCTCTGACCCCCTTGTGGACTTCAAGTGGCAGCGCTTTGACTAATCTTTATCTTTCAAGTTTTTCTGTTCCGGCATAGCGCCAGACGCCATCCTTGCGCTGAAGCTTTACAGTTCCTTTTACGGGATAACGGTCCACTTCCACGATATCACCCGTAGGCTCCTCCCGCTGAAGCAGCATAGTTCCCTGAACAGAAATCTCGGCATCATCGCCAGTTAGCTGTCCGCCGGTGATCTTAACATCGATTAACCGAAGAGCGGGCCATTCAATCCGAACTGCGACTTGGAAAGTCTCATTCGTAAAATAACCAAGATTCGCCTTTTTGATCCACGGATCATCCTTTGCAAAACAAAGCGCAACCATCGCAGCCTTATCGGGCTTCGCGACTGCATCAACACAGGCCTTGTATGCTTTTCCCGGCTCCCCACCGTCGGCAGGCAGTGACGAGGCATGGACAAACGATACAAGCATTAACCCACAACTCACCAAAAGATACCTGCTAATCATCCGAACCTTTGCGCACATTTTTCCTCCTTTTGCTAATTCAACTATAAGGACTCCCAATCAGTGGCACTATTCCTTATATAGTTTTCTTTCGAAATTAGAACTCCCGTGCATCGCTTGCTTATCTGCGCTTCTCCGGCGTGATCTTCTGGGAGACAAACTTCGCCTGGGCGATGTCCCACTCCGCGTCCACCAGGACTCTCCACGGCCGTTTTGATATTCCCTTGGGATCGTTGGTTACCTTGGTGTAAATTCTGACGAGCCCTTTTTCCGCGAATTGGCACGCGCCGCCCTCTTCCTCCTCAAAAGTGAATTCGTTCGCGTTGTTGTAAGCCGTCGGTTTCGGCTTCACGGCGCGAAACCTGGGCCGGAGCAATTCACGCACTTTCTCGAGCAGATTCGTCATTCGCTTCACCTTCTCGTCCGCCAGCTCGACCAACCAAATATCGGCCGGTCCCCATTTGGAATCGAGCGTGATCAACGCCGTGCTGCCGTCCCGGACCACTCCGCTCCCAGGGCGCTATTACTTTTGTCGTCGAGATAGGGTGCGTCCGTCGGGAGCGTTGCCAGCACCCGAAACGGATTCAGCGCCACCAAAAATCCTTCGCTTCCTTCGACTCCCCAAACTCCCGAGTCGGATAGATGAGAGCGAACTTCTCACCTGGCGACACCGAGCTTTTCCGGACCAGGTAATTTTCGCATACTCTCCGGGCAACCCGGCCCCGAATCCTTTTGGTATTCCTCCGGGTCTGGTTCCGCCGCCGAAACGCCTGCCGGCGCACAGCGCCAGACCGATGATAAGAGAAAGAATGGAGCGAGTGGGACGAGCGACATAGACGGTACTGCCGCGAGGGTAGCGGAGAACGAGCCGGGAGGTGAGCGAATCAATGGAAGCGAGTGGGAGCGATGCATAGACGGTATCGCCGCGCAGGTAGCGGGAGCGAGGCGGGAGCCCGAGCGAATCAATCCTGTGTTCAGGTCTCATGAACGCTAACGTTACGGCGACGCCGCCTCCGATTCGAGAATAATCTTCGTTTCTCTAGCAGCTTGTCCACGAGAGGGGCCGACCTTGTGGTTAGAGGAGCTTGGCGAGCAGCTGCTTGGAGACCTCGGCGGGACATAAGCGCGGCGAACCGTCGTAGCAACCTCGAACCGATGGGGTTCAGCTAACGGGCCAAATGCGCCCGCTTTCGGCTTCCAGTGTCGAGCTTTGGTATGAGCCACAATAAGACACGCGACCGCAAACGGAAACCAACGGGACGGGAAAATGCCACCAGCGCAAAGCGAAGCCATGGGCGACAAATCTCCGAAAGCGAATCCAGCAGCACGCGCAGCAACAGGCGAAAGCCAAAAGCGCGACCCAGAAGAAACAGCAACAGGCTTCAGCGCCAAGGCGGCGCCGAGAAATAGGCGATGCTGCCAGGCAGCAACCTTGGTTCGTTCAGACCTGAGTCAATGCGGGCGAGCGAGAGTTTCAATCGCACCCGCGATCGCGAACCTGGTCTTCTGTCGCCGGGTTATGAGCTAATTCCATTTCAGCTTTTTGGATTTCCGCTTTGGAATGGTGCTGTGTCGATAGTAAGCTCTGACCCTCAATCGACTCCGGTCGTCTGTGAGGACGCTATGCTTCGTCGAAATAATCGCTGTCGATCTTCTTGACGCGGTAAGGTGTGTTCCTCATCAACGCCAACCCCGTGTTCAATCATCAATTCGGCTAATCGCCGTCGAGCAATACGTAAC